>JAABUY010000192.1_pt1 | contig 124869 bp, 121 predicted proteins | sample 5560271 | NCBI WGS metagenome assembly JAABUY01 (sample SAMN10711886, study PRJNA513374) | rock metagenome | isolation source: Antarctica rocks | place: Antarctica: Victoria Land, University Valley
TACATAAAATCTTCAAAAATGAAAGATCTTTATATATATAATAATTCTGTCTATTCAGATTTATCATAAAAACTCATTGTTGTAGTTAAATATATGATTTTTAAGTGTAAATACTGTCTTGTTGTACGGACTTGAACAAAGTATTTAATTAAGTTGATAGCATTGTTATTTCACTATAGTTACTCATAAATTTTGTACAGATGATAAAAATATATATTCATAATAATTCTGTCTATTCAGATTTATAGAAATAAGTGTTTAGTTGTGATTTTAACATCAAAATGCTGTTGTTTGAGCTTGATTTTGAAGAAGTTTCAAAAAAAAAGTTGCGTGAGTGCTGGAGCCAACTTTGTAGGATCCGCTGTATGCACTGAACTTTTATATCAATAAGCTCAAATCTCTAAATTCTATATCAGAGAAATCTCTAATTGAGATATAATATGTTGAATGTCTTTACAATATAAAAATAACAATCCGTGCACAGAAACAAAGCACCATACCAAGGATGCTAAACCACTACATTACGCATCTGAAGCCTCTCTGCTGCTCAGCAAGGAAGTGATAGAATGAATGGTTAAATGCAATGAGAAGCTGCTTGAGTGGACTGAAGGAATTGATTCCATAAGGTTTTGGAAGCAAAACACAATAGGTCACCAAGTCACGGGGTGTCATGAGATGTTGCCTAGCCTCGCCTTCGACATGCCTCAACTCTGACAATTCGCTGGCAGATACCTGTTTTCATCGTCCGCTTCAATTGCCTGGATTCATCGCGCGATATTGCAGCTGTCAGCTTTGAATATCGTTTTAAACTCATTCCAAACTCAAGGACGAGAGACCATCGTTTGAGAGATGGCGGAAATCTCAGAGCCTCTTACTCAGCCTTGTCGAGCTTTTCAGGCTCTGACCTTCGATGCCCTACTGAAATCGCCGAGCATCAGGCTGAAGTGTAATCATATTGGAATGGAGCCACGGGAATGGATTGAAGCCCTCATCTTGGCGTGTCGCACTACTCTATATGATGACCAGATCCAGGAGGCCTGTTCTCAGTGCCCTGTCTGCAAGATCATTCATGCTCAACTTGAAGAAGGCTCAAGAAAAGGCCGAAATCATCTCCTCGTGTACACTTGCAAGGATCTCGAGGGCGGATTGCAGAGCCTTTGGCTGTATTATCCCGATTTTGACAGTAAAGCCGAACCTGCAGCCAAGATCACGCTTCTTGGAGATGAAGGTATGTATCTTTTACTGCTTAAGGATGACATCTGCAGTCGACTTTGAAGTCATTGAGATTGGAAAGGCTGACTTGGGTCAATGATAGGCACTTTTGCGGGCCATCATATTCCATATCGTCCGGTGGGAAATCCAGGATCAGACCAGACTCTTGGTGTCATTGGACACTGGATCAAAACATGCGATGAGAACCATCCAAAATGCCAATATACCATCTCGGGGATGCCTATAGAATTAACCCCTAAGCTTCCAACAAGAGTACTTGATGTGGGGTCTTGTGAAGACAATATACGCTTACTTGTCACTGGAAACCAGCAAGCTAAATATATCGCCCTTAGCCATTGTTGGGGTGGAATATCCCAGATTCGCACAACGAATTCCTCTCTGGAAGAACATATAAGATACATCAATTTCAATAATCTCTCGAAAACTATACAAGACGCCATATATTTAACGCGGAACCTTGGAATCCAATATCTATGGGTGGACTCTCTGTGCATTATTCAGTACGATGAAAGAGACTGGCTAGAGGAGGCCAGAAAGATGGCCTACATCTACGAAAGGGCTTATTGTACCATTGCTGCGACATCCGCGTCTGATGGCACTGAAGGTTGTCTCATACCTCGGCCACCTCAAGACCTGGTGAAGGTGCAATGCCAACAAGGAGACGCAAGATCTGGTCATATGTACTTCGGGATCAAGGATGACTCCGCCGTCCATCGTATGTTTGAGGGCCCTCTGAACAACCGAGCATGGGTCTTGCAAGAACATCTACATTCGCGCCGAACTATCCATTTTGCTTCTGATCAGGTCTACTGGGAGTGTGAGAAAAAGTTCGTTGCCGAAGACGGTTCAGACGCTAGAGGACATGTTGATGTGAAAACTATCCCTACAAGATCGTTGTTTTGTTACGTACTCCACGGCTATCTAGGACCGGAACGCATCCCCGACGTACTGTTCGCCCGTCGTGTCGCCGATGACTTCACAGAGCCGAGGGACTTTCATAGCATATGGGCTCAAATCATCAAGTACTATACCAGATGTGGTCTCACAGAGTCAAGCGACAAACTGCCTGCCATACTTTCACTTTCAAATGAACTACAGGAGCTCACGGGTCATGAATATCACGAGGGGCATTGGTTTGACGGCACGCCTTTTGTATTCTCAAGCCTTCTCTGGCGCGCAGGAAAGGACAATACTTTACGAAAACCGCCGAGATATCGCGCACCTTCGTGGTCCTGGGCCGCTCTAGATGGTCCGCTGGATTTTGCCGATCTCACTATGTGGTATATTGACTTGTTCCACCCTCGGACAACTGATTTGCACATCCTACGAGTAGGATCTTACCACCCTGTCGGGATGCCGCCTTGCAAGGCCCTTCTGCTATCCGGACATCTGATTCGTGGCTTCGGATGCACAACGGGCGTCAAGAAATCAAACATCCAGGCGAGGGGCTCATCAGCAAGGCAGCATCAACTCCCAAGATCCATCTGAGTGCTGAACTCCTGTTACAAATGAGTGTTCAGGTCATACGGGATACCACTTACCTGCTGTGGCCCGTACACCTGTGGTGCCTTAAGGAAGTTCTGGAAATATGGACCGAGACGAACTTCAATGAGGACATCCCGACTGTTGACTTCCGGATCTCCTTTTGCAATATCGTTCTTGGCATTGAAACGGATGACGTTCTGATAAGGGACAGGCTGACTTCTAGCGTCTGGCAAGTTGCTCCAAATGTAGCCCTTGAGCGTGTCAGTAGTCGACTCGGCGGCCTTCAAGAGGTTGAGACCTTGTGCCGTCTCTACTTCGACGGATTGGGCTGTCAGGAAATCCGTGGCGCCGAAGATGAAATCGGCGCCTTGGACAGCCTTCTTGAGGGAGTCGAGATCGTTCATGTCGGCCTGGACGAGCATCGCTCCAGCCTCTGCAAGAGCCTTGGACTTGTCCCCTTCCACATTACGAGTCACAGCGAGGACTTTAAACTTGTCACCTGATTTCAGGAGTTCAGAGGCGATGGCACCTCCATGTTATAATGTAACAATTGATTAGGTTTTTGTAGCTTATAGGATTAGCCGTGATGAAGAAGAGACTGAGGAAGATCGTATGTACCTGCGACCCTGTGGCGCCAAAAATTAACAGCCGTCTGTAACATTCTGTCCTCTATGGGCTAATTGTGTATCTGCAGTGGTAAGGTTTTGCTTGTTTTGATGTTTTTGTGTCGCTCATGTTCGTCGGAGAAAGGGGACTTATATAGCAAAATCAAAAAATGCCTAAAACGGTACAATCCTGAACAGTCAGGAGTGGGAATGACGTTCCTTATTCAGCTTTCTAAACGACAGTTTAGACCACTTGCAAATCAAACACCACTAAAAACTTCTAGTATCTGTCAAACATAGAAGGAGTGACTAGTGAAATGAACATGTAATCATAAGTGTCTAGCTACTCTATGAAAATGTGACCCTATAAGAAGACCTTCAATCAACAAAAGAAAAAACTTTTATCTGTAACAAACTGTTTATTTTAACAAACTTTACATATTTCTAAAATCTCTGTAGAGCTCTGAATCACTAAGATAACAGAATGAGACATAATGTTTTAATACATTCTCTCAGACTGTTTCAGCAACAGTGAGATAAGATAAAAAAACAAAATTTTATAGTATCTCATCAACTTTAAAAGTTAATAAAACAATATTGAAACATCTTTGACTCAATTTGAATAAGTATCTTTAAGATGTTGAAATCTTAATTATTTTATCATTAAATCACAGAATCTTTGTTAGTGATTGATTAAATTGATAAAATTGATAAAATAAGTAAATTTCAGTGTTAAAAGTGACTTTATAAGTCTGTTGATGACTATGTTGCTTATAAGAATATAATTAAGATAAATAAGTCTGCAGAATTCAACTTCTCTTATGAAGTAATGATGTATGTCAATGTGCTTTATATAGACATGAAATTCAGAATTTTTAATTAAGACTATAATTTTCTGATTGTTCATTCAAATTATAACTGTCTTAAATCTCTTTAACTTTAGCTCTTTAAGTAATTTCTGTATTTACATTACTTTCTTTATAGTCTTTGTTAAGATCATGTACTCTGCTTTATAAAAGAATAAAATAATAATTTTCTGACATTTTAAACTTCAGAATACTGATTCATTAATTATTTTAAATATATATTCTGATGTAAATCTTCTCAATTTAAGATCTTCTCCTCAGTTTAAGTTTAAATATTTTAGTAATTTGAGTTAATTACTTAATTTATACTTAAAAACAATGTTTAAAGTTCTCTGCACATATTGAAATACTCATTTTAGAATCTTTTAATGTGTGTTGTTAAAGTTATGTGCAAATTAATTAAAAGTTAACATCACATATGTAATGTTGAGTTGAGTTTATGTCATAATGTACATAAAAAATTCTATAATCTTTTAATATTAAGTTATTAGCTCTGATTCAGCTGTTCTGATAGTCTTTATAAAATAAGTCTTAAATTTCATTAAAGTTATGACTATCTTAATATTTTGTAGACTGAAGTCTTTGAGCATCTCTGTGAAATAAATTTTCTATAACAGAATAAGAATTTATAGAGTTTTGTTTTGTGTAATTAACATTTTTAAGTAATGCTTACAGACTCTGTAGTTAGTTATTTTGAAATGATTGCTTAATTTAATTTTAAGATCTAGAATTTTGTTCTTATTGAGTTTACATAAAAGAATATTGTTGATATAAACAACAACAATTAAAGTTTTCTTTCTAAACACACTATTGTCTGTGTGAATCTGTGTGTATCTGAGACTGATGAGAAAGCAGTATATTATCTTATATTACAGATAAGATAACTATTTTAATTCATATAGAGCTTTCTTTAATTTATACATCTTGTCTCTTTCTTTTTCATATTCAGTAAGTTGAATCATATAGACTTCTTCTTTCAAATTGTTATATAAAAAAGTCATTTTAATGTTCATTTATTTCAATTTATAGTCATAAAACACAGCTATAATGAAGATGACTTTATAAGTCATTGATTTAACAACTATTGCAAAGATCTCTTTGTAATTAATTCTAAATTGTTGTTTAAATTCTTTAACTACTTATTGAGTCTTATGTCATAGAATTGAGATGTCAAATTTCTTTTTGTAATAATAGATTCATTTGCTTCTTAAAGCTTATTGATTAAGTAATAATGTTTTTAAAGTTTATTTAAAGTTAATCATTAATGAGTTATACTTACTATTCATTGCTTTCTTTCAGTCTTTTAACTCATAACTTGCAATTATCTATTTAAACATTTAAGATTTATTCTTAAAGTCTTCTTTCTTTTTTATAACATCAATAATTACATTAAACATAATTAAATAGATTATGATTGCTTTAAGCTTTAGCTTTATAGAGAATTGTCTTTTTCTTTTAAAGCATTAAGACTTAACTGATACTGATCTGTCAATTGTAAAAGAAATATTTATAACATTTTCTTTTTCTTTTCTCATTTCTTCTAACTGATTTGACAATATCAATATGAGAGAATATGATGATATGTACTTTGAAGATAATGACAATGATGAGAGTTAAGAAAAAAATAAGAAAAATAACTGCATACTTTTTTGTTCTATATTAATGATGTGAGGTCAGATGACTCTAGAAATTGAGACTGCAACTTTAATGTTATAAATTGATGAATCTTCATTAAACTGCACATTTCTTATTTTAATTACTTAATTTATCTTTCTCTTTTCAGAAAGTTATACTCTATATTGATTTCTTTCTTCATATTTAATAAGAATTTTCTTATTGCTTCAGAGTTTAAATTTAGTTTTTATCATTCAGATCTTCTTTAAAATATACATATATATTGTGCATTCAAAACACTGAAAATATTTAAGATCAATAAGATCTGTTAATCTATTCTTATTAAAAGATTTAAACAGTAGCTAAATTGAGATCTTGTTGTTCTTAAAAGCTGATGTTGAGAGTTAATTAAGAAGATAGCATGCTGTTTTAACAGTCTTTAATCATAAAGTTTTAAAAACTTCACTATTCAGAATCATAACTTTAGCTTTTGCTGTCAAAAGTTCATTACTTCTTTCTGTTATCTCATTCTGTTTCAATTCATAAGAGACTGTTGTTTCATAGATAATTTCTAGACTTCATAATTATTTAATGATGAGTTTACTCTCAAATTTCTTTTTGTTGTCAAGTCATATCTATGCAATTTATAAATTCATTTAAGTAAAAAGCATATTAAGAAATCATTCAATTTCATCTTTTATCTAATCTTTCATTTTCATATTACAAATGTATTGTCAGCAGATAAGATCATCTATGAAGATTATATATTATAAGAACTCATCATATACTTTTAATGTAATAAGATTAATAACATCAATGTAAATTAATTCAGCTATCTTTATAATTTAATTTTATAATTTTCTTAAGATCTTCTTCTTTTAATTTGCTCTCATACAGACATTACACAAATGTAATGATATTTTTATAAGTTCTTATAAGTTAAGTCTCACTATTTCAAGATTCTTTGACATATTATTAAGACTTAAATTCTCTATATAATTAAGATATCAATGTTAAGTAATTCTTAAGATCTTGTTATCTTTAATAGCTGACATAATCTTATTCTTGTTTACAGAATTTCTTGTCATTAAAGTTTAAAGATAATATAATTTATCTTTATGTACTGTATAATTAAGTATACTTCTTACTTTATTCTTTAAATGTAGTAATTCATTCTTAATTTTAATCAATATTTCTTTTGTTTTAATTATTTCAATTGAGAAGAGATTGAGTTCTATATTAAACATAAAATAAATGTTTATTAAAGTAATATTTTAAGTCTTTTCATCACTGTTCTTTAACTGTAAGTTGACTATTTCTATTCTTTAAGTATATATCACTTCAGACACTCTTCTTATAAAAAGTTTGTTGTTAAATGTTTTGATTAAGTTAAATACAGAGAGATTACAACACATATATTGTATTATGTTAAAGTCAGTTATTCATGACATCTTATTAATCATAAGACTATAGCTCTTTACTGCAGTCAAGATCACTATATTCTCATTATACTGCTTATCTTTAAAACTTAAGAATTTCTTTTTTTCTTTTTCTTTCTTATTTTTAATCTCTTACTTCTTCTTTATCTCTTCAGACATCTTTTCTGAGTATAACTTTCAGTAATTATTCTTGAAGTGAACTGCTTTCTTACAGTAAATATATATTTCATTCTTACTCTTATTCTTATCAGCATTTCTTTTCTTATTCTTTTTCTTCTTATCTTTATAATTCTTCTTTTTACTCATTAAAGCAAGCTTCTCATTCTCTTCTTTAAGACACTCTTCATCAATTAGTTCAGCAATTAAGTTATTGAGAAATAAGATTACATTATAGACTTTGAAGTGTTTCATCATTACTTATTGAGAATAGAAGAATTTTAGATTTAATAGAAAAGTAATAATCTTCAGAATTTTATTAATAATGAGATTGAAGATTACAATTTCTTTTAAGAGTGTCTTATACTTTAAAGCATAAGTATTGACAGAGAAGTATTGATTGAGTTGACAGACATATAGATTATTGAATAAAATGTATTTAAGATTAAATTTATAAAATAAATAAAAATGTACAAAATGATTTTATATCTCTTTTACTGTTTTCATGTTGTCTATAATGACAGTGATCTCTGAGCTAACAATAAAAATAATAATAACTGTAATCTTATTGTTCTGTGTAATTTAGTCAGCTTAAGTGACATTAATCAAGACTGTTGATGTAGTTATCATTGTTTTAGATATAAATTCTTTAGTCATTACTGACTAACTTGAAACATCTAACTTTAATAAGATTTCAATGTCACTCTTTATTATTAAATCTTATAATTCAGCACTCATCAAGCTATATTTAATCAACATTCTTCATAATGAGTAGTCTGTCAACCTCTTGAGTTTTGTAACTTTTGAAAATGTGAGATCATATGTAGAGTGGCTGTCAGGTTTTTTCAAAGCTGGTTTTTCACTTATTTTGCATGCCTTGTTAGTCATGAGCAATCATAGTGACAGGAACTTCAAGAATTTGAACAAAACTTTAGTTGTGTGCATTGAGCTTGAAAGTGATCTGTTTTTTGTGATTTTAGGCTCATTTTGTAGAGAATTGTGAGGGCTTTTCAATGATGTAAAAATTATCAAAATTACATAAGAAACAATGAAAATTACCTAATATTATGAGTTGAGTCAGGTTTCAAAGTTAAGCTCAGTAAGTTAAGTCAGGTCCTAAAATCTGGGTCTGACCTGACCTGATGACCACTCTAATCATATGACATTGTAGTCATTTTGTATGATGAAAACATCTAAATTAATGATGAAGTTATTTTTAATGTAAAGATCTAACTTTAAAATGATTATGAGAATTGTTTTTGATCATTTTATTCATGAATTTATAATGATTTGATGTGAATAACTTCTCATTATACATTGAATTCACTTTACTTCTTAAGACTCTTTCTAGCATTCATGAAATAATGATAACAACAAGATGTTTTTCTTTCATTATTTTGAATAGAAACAAATGACTTAATGAATAAATAAATATCAATATACATTTGAGCTCATAATCTGTCAAACATAGAAGAAGTAACTAATAAAATGAATGTGTAATCATAAGTGTCTAGCTACTTTATGAAAATGTGACCCTATAAGAAGGTCTTCAATCAGCAAAAGGAAAAACTTTTATCTGTAGCAAACTGTTTGCCCTAGCAAACTCCACATGTTTCTGAAACCTCTGTAGGGCTCTGAACCACTAAGGTAACGGAATGAGGCATGACATTTTGACAGTATCATCTATACTCTGGTTGCATGTGCCCAAAGAATCCATACAGATGAGTACTATCTCTTTGATGTAACTAAATTTTTCGGTTATGCTACAGATCTGTTATATACTACCGGAAATGACACGCTTCCCGCCCGATCTCTCAACCAATATGTAGCATATCCAGGTCAGTGCAAGTATGTCTTAGATCTCGCCACACTTTGTACATGGTCATGGTGGGACATGCCAACGGCATCCTACAATCGTCCCTCTATACGTGTGGACCTGCAATCCAACGTCAGTTGCGACAACGTAGTAAGAGCGCTCGGAATTGCTCACCAGCTTTGATGACCTCAGGGGTAGCTTCGTCAGAGTACTTCTTGAAGTTCTCGACGAACAGACCGCCAAGTTTCGTGACTTCTTCCTTGAAATCCGCCGATCCGGTCCATGACTTCTTCGGGTTGAGTAGCTCGTCCGGGACACCAGGGCAGGTCTTCGGCACGTGGAGGTTGAACGTCTCATATGTCTCGTACTCGACTTTGGCCAGCTCTCCCGAATGGATCGCATCAAGGATAGCACGGGTGTACTTGAGTCTGAGTGATGGGTCAGCAAATGATGGATCTGGCGGTGGGGCTTGTGAAACTTACGGGCAACGCTTGCCTCCGGTGGTGGCGCCAGCACCAACCCAGCCGGTGTTCAGCAGCCATGCGTTCGCCTGGTGATGCGCGATTTTGTCCGCCAGCATCTTAGCATAACGCATGGGGTGAAGAGCCAAGAATGGCTGTGCGAAGCAAGATGAGAAAGTAGCTTGCGGCTCCGTGACACCGTCCTCAGTTCCCGCCATCTTCGAGGTATAGCCGGAGATGAAGTGGAACATGGTTTGGTCCGTTGTAAGCTTCGAAATCGGTGGCAGAACACCCCGGGCATCGCACGTAAGCAATATGATGTTCGTCGGGTGGTTTTGTGACAAGCACGGGATCTTGGCGTTCGGTATGTACTCGATTGGGTACGCGCTGCATGGAGGTCAGCATTCGGAAGGCCATGCCAATTCACTCAAATTAATTACCATCGAGTGTTCTCCGTCAAAGTAGCATCATCGTAGTCCACTATACGCGTATCGGGATTGAACACCACGTTCTCGAGGACCGCTCCGAATTTGATGGCGCCGAAGATATCAGGCTCTTTCTCAGCCGACAGATTGATACATTTGGCGTAGCACTAAATAGACAGCTTAGATGCGTCCTCGAGAGAGACTCGTTTGGGGCAACTTACCCCTCCTTCAATGTTGAAGACACCACGGTCACTCCAGCAATGCTCGTCATCGCCGATGAGTGCACGTTTGGGGTCGGCGGAAAGGGTGGTCTTCCCAGTTCCGGATAGACCGAAGAACACGGTGACGTCCCCATCCTTGCCCTCGTTCGCTGAAGAGTGCAGAGTCAAGACGTTGTGCTTGACGGGCATCTCGTAGAAGAGCACTGTAAATACACCCTTCTTCATCTCCCCGGCGTACTCCGTACCCAGAATGACCATCTCCTTCTCGGCAAAGTTGATGGCGACTGATGTAGCCGAAGTCATACCGGTCGTGAACCTGTTCGCCGGGAAGGACCCAGCGTTGTAGATGACATAATCGGGGTGGAAATGCTCAAGCTCCTCCCTCGAGGGGCGGATGAGCATGTTTCGCATGAACAGTGCATGGTACGCCCTGGCGCAGACGACGCGCACATGGATTCGATAACGTTCGTCCCAACCGGCAAAGCCATCGACAACATAAATCCTATTTCTGGTGTTGAGATAGTCAATCGCACGCTCTCGGTTGATTCGCCAGACCTATCGGGAAGATTCCGTGTTAGCGTCAAAAATAGCATCCCTCACCCCGGCAGATCACACGTGACATTGACGAAATTCCCGAAAATGCGGGGCAGCGGAAGCGAGGGAACAAACGAGCCGCGGTGCAAAGGCTCAACCACCCCACTTCGTTTGATGACGATGCCTGCAGTGCAACATTCGAATTCCGCTTCCTTTCTGGGGAAAGAACAACGCTTCCCTACAGATGAAGCTGAAGACGGAGAGTCACTTACATCGGGCGACATCGGCTTGTTCACGGGACCCCACCAAACATCCTTGTCCGAACCCTCCTCTTTCACGATGCGTTTGTCGAGGGGTGAGCGACCAGTCTTCGTTCCGGAGTAGGCTGTCAGAGCTCCTGTGGATGTGATTGCCGAACCGGTTTCGTAGACGAGAGCATCTTCGTAAAGGGCTGCGACAGAGGGATTGGCAACCTGGGCTGTGGTCAGCGATGCGATGGCATTGAGGGTATGATACCATAGAATAGACAAGGGCTTCATACAATTGCAACTCGGTCGTAGTCGATGTGTGCTCTCTCGTGGAGTTCCTCTTCAATTTCGGTGTGTTCCCGAGACGGCCTTTGCAAATTGACACCAGTCAGTCAGAAATTCAATTCGATTGAACGAGTTGCAGCGCAGCCAACCGCTCTCTCTAAGCATGTTCAACACATGAATCAAACATGAGGAAAAGACATACTGGACACCACTCGGGTGAAGGGCAGTTCGGTTGACACTGTTGGAAACCATGGTGCGCAAGGAGCTGGAGTGATAGTTGTTACGTTGTTGCTTGGCGATTTGTTGTTTTGGCAAAATCGGCAGATAGAAGTCCAGGTGAAGCTGGACGGATTGGCGGAGTATTCTTACTGTCCTTGCCTGGTTGTGTGGAGGAAGATGGAGGCATGGTCGTTCTTATTAGTATTCGGGAGCTTTACTAAACATTAGCCTAGGCAAGGCCCACAGTACGAAGAGTGCGGGACATACCGGCGAAGGCGATGCAAATTCCGCTGCTGTTTCCGAATGGGCCCGACAGACCGCTGTGGTACGTACTGTAAGGTTCGTACGGGTACCTTAGTGATGTTTGCTTCAATGCTAAGGTAGCAACTTCACTTCTTTGTTGCAATGCTCTAGAGACGTCATAAAGTGTCGTACAGTAAGTGGAAATGTCTGCTAACTTATTACGTGACATGGATCCAATGAGGAAAATGGCTTCCTCTCGTCCAGAAGATGGGTAGAACGACATGCTTGGTATTGCCGGGCTGATCTCCGCATCTGCTCCCGCTGGCGCTGGTGCACCCCGCAATGAGTTATCAGAGCGCCATGGGTTGATGCACAGCGTCAGAATTGAATCTAGGTAGAACGGGACAAGCAAGTCCGTACAAATGACAAATGCCACCCCGAGGCTGAATTTACCCCCGACACGCCAGAAATGTGGGTACGGAATGTTTCGCGATATTGTTGTTTTGCCCATTCAATACTCTCGATCTATTTTTTTCTCTGTTCATGATCGGTCTAGATGATGCTCCTGGGTATCCCTGTGGCTGGTAGCGCTGTACCGAAGCCACGACATGCCCCGCTGCCCAGATGATTTCCCACAATCTGCCAGATTCCCCCAAATGCTAACCTGCGCCAGATAAAACAAAACAGATTCGTTAAGGGTCTTGACTTCAGGCGGAAGTCGCATTCAGGACGTATGTGTCTATCGGGCAGTACTCGGCCTCTGCACGCTATCGGATCCTTTCCCCTTTGCCCGTTTCTTACTCTCTTTGATATGGAAGACTTGTCTCAGTTTCCTCAGTTTCGCCCAGCGCTCCTTATCTTTGGAGTCCCTTAAAGCCTGCACGTCCGTCTGTCCTGCCTTGCCGACGAGGCCTGTATCGTCATCGACGGAACCGTCGACAGCTGTAGTACCGGATTTGGGCGTTGCCGAAGGCTGTGAGAATCTCCCACTCAGATGTGCTGTGTTCCTGACAACTCGCGCGAGAATCTCCCACCCCGCCAGATCTGCTGAGCCCGAGGATCCTTTCCGTGGCGTGCTATCGCCATTTTGAGATGATGCATCGACCCAGGGGCAGTAATCTCTATGTTCTCCGATGACATCGAGTCGGCTCATGGCCGCTTCTTCGTCATCGGTGGCCGTCTCGGACCCTACCGTGCTCTGTGATTTGCGCTTGAAAAGCCATAGTCCTAATCGTCGAAAGCACGCTTCACAGACCGCAAGGCCGCTGATATGGCCGTCTTCAGCTTGCCACCCGAAGAAAGCAAGAGCCAAGGCTTGCTGGTTGATGGTAGGAGATAGCGCTGATTCTGCTGCAGTCGCTGCAGGTTGGCCCTGCGTCGTGTGGAAAAAGTCTGCGTCGAGTTCTCGTATGATATTGCTTATATCAACAGCGGCCGGAATCGACAGCGCAGAAGGTAAATCATCGCCCATCATTGCAAGCGAGTCATAGCGCTGCCGTAGTGCACTCAGAGCTGTTGTAGGGGGCGATAGTGGTAATCGATATATTGTGGCTGGTAAAGTCAGCTAACGTCCATCTGGAATCCACCGTCAATGACTAGCTTACCGTCACACCCCCGTTTCCTCCACAAACAGAACTCGTCGTGGCCGGTGACGATCAAGTCGATGTAGCGGTCCGCTAATTGCTCGGTCACACGTGCATTCCAGTCATCTTCGTCTTCGATTCCGGTGTACACCCCACTGTCTTCTTCGCCCCTCTCGAGTTTGATCACTAGTTCCTTGTCACACCCTCCAACACAACCCACCCTCTCGATCCCGACGCACGACCAGCCACGCTTTGCCCACTGTACTTCGTTGATCTGGACTGGCTTCGATGCCCACCTGTCAACATGCCTGAAGGTTTTCAGCCGTGCTAGAAATTGTGCTCGATCCAGTGGAGCGAAATTGGGTGCTTCCCGATCCTCCCTTTCATTCCCAGGCGTGGCCTTTTGGCGAGGTATAGGCGAAGACGTAGAAGTTTGCGGCTCGGGCCGTGCAGGTTTTCGCACGAAGGCTGAAACTGGACGGGTCATCCGGGGCTTCTTGGGAGGAGATTCGAAGGTCACTGGTAGTGTTGTAGTGGAGGCATTGCTGTTTCGGCGGGTTGATGAGAGCGAGGTGCTGGACGCGTTGGTGAGAGAGTCGAGCAATCTGTGGAACTTGCGCTTCGTTGTGTCGATCGCATATGTCATTCTGCGCCTGAAAGAGCCCACTTTGTTTCTTGGTCAGAATGTGTTTCTGGGGGATGATGTGGACCAAAACAACTGATGGATACGTACTCGTGAAGCGAGTCGCTTCCTCTCTGTAGGTACGTACTACTGGACCAGCGAGTGATTGGTGGTGTCCGCTACCTTCCTACTGCAAGGTAATCCTACCTCTTGGAAGGTAAGGTAAGGTACAGCATATACGATACAAGAATGGCCAAACAGTGAATGGAGTGGAGTGTCGCTATTCATGAGTAGGGCAAAGCTCTCTATGTGCACTGGAAAAACACTACAATAGCCCCTTTGGCTTTACTACACGAACTCCTAAACATTCGCACATCTGAAGTGCTTGCTAAAAGCGCACCGTGCCTCTCTACATTATCGATCCGCTCAGTCTCGTCCGGTCTTAAGTTTCGTCTGCAATCGTGGAGTACCCGATGTCGTTAGGCCGCTCTCTTCTTAGATTCTCGACTTCCCTCCTCGCGGCTTTGTTCCCATCTGTAAATGTTCGATTCCGCTCATCATCTTTCTGTTTCTGCTCAGCCGACCGTGCTTGGTGACTCCTGTAATTGCAGTAGTAGAATGCGTCGAATGCGTTGACGATTACGGATTGGTAGTGGCGGCAACGGTTGGCAAGGGCTGTAAAGTTTGATGCCGTTTCGCAGGCGGCTCGGATTAACTTACCTGCAGGGCTGGCTTTTTGATAGGTGGGGCTTTTCGGATATAGTGTATATCCGTAGCCCGAGAGCAACACAACATCAAGGCCAATGGTTTGCACCGATGCGCATGTCAACGACGTCAAGATATAGATACATGCCCGCCCGCCAGCAGAAACGCTACTATCCCAATCTTCCCTCCACTTCCGTGATTCTCCTCATCTCCCTCGTAGTCCTGGCCATCAGCACCATCATCGCCTTCTCGTCCCGCCTGTCCCTCTTCACCTCCAACCTCTCATCGCCTCTCCTCCGAACCCTCACCACTTCCACCACCACCATGTCTTACCCAAAGGAACTCCAAATAGCCGAACTCGCCGTCCAAAGAGCCACCATCCTCACGAAGCGCGTCTTCCACGAAAAAGCCAAGGGCACTCTCTCCAAAGACGACAAATCGCCCGTCACGATCGGCGACTTCGGCGCCCAAGCCCTCATCATCCACGCCATCCGCAAAAACTTCCCGCACGACGAGATCGTCGCCGAAGAGGAAGCGAGCAGTCTCCGGGCGAACGACAACCTGCGGAGCCAGATCTGGAGTCTGGTGAAGGAGGCACGCCTCGACGATGCGGAAGCGCAATCGGTGCTCGGAGGCCCCGTGGGCAGCGAGGAGGAGATGCTCACGGCCATTGACGCGGGGAAGAGCGCGGGCGGGGCGAAAGGGCGGATATGGGCGCTGGACCCGATCGACGGCACGAAAGGGTTCCTGCGCGGCGGCCAGTACGCCGTCTGCCTGGCGCTGATGGTCGACGGCGACGTCAAGGTCGGCGTCCTGGGCTGTCCGAATCTCCCCGTCGACGACCAGGCGCCTTTGGCGGCCGATGCGGGCGAGAATCAGACCGACGAGGAGGGCAGGGGGGTCCTCTTCGCTGCTGTCCGGGGCCACGGAGCGACGAGCAGACCTTTGGGAAGGGGAGCGCTGCAGCCGAGCCAGTCCATCGGTATGAAGGTCGTTTCGGAGATCGCTCGCGCTACGTTCTGCGAGAGCGTGGAGGCGGGGCATTCGTCGCATGGTGATCAGGCGCAGATCGCGGAGAAGCTCGGTATTACTCGACCGAGCGTGCGGATGGACTCGCAGGCCAAGTACGGGTCAATCGCGCGAGGGGCGGGGGACGTGTACCTGCGATTGCCGGTGAGTGCGAGCTATCAGGAGAAGATATGGGATCATGCTGCTGGAGACTTGATCGTTCGGGAGGCGGGTGGGCAGGTCACGGATGCGAATGGCAACAGGCTGGACTTTGGTAGGGGACGAACACTGGCGGGGAACAAGGGCGTTGTAGCAGCGCCGAAAAGTGTTCATGCACAGGTGTTGGAGGCGGTGAAAAGCGTATTGGGCTCCAAATGAATATAGACTGAGCCCAAGCGGGACGATAGCTACTTCACGCGAACAAGCTACTAGCTGCCACCACGTAAAAGCGACCCAGACAATGCTTTCAAACGCCGTCCATGCGGATATTCCCCACCCCGGGCCAAGACTACTTAATCTTCTTCGCCTTCAGCTTTATCGTCTCCCCATTAACAAAGATCCCCTTCCCCTTATACGGCTCCGGCTTCCTCCACATCCTAATCTTCGCCGCAAACTGATTCACCACCTCCTTATCCACCCCTTCCAGGAGAATCCGCGTCGGCTGCGGCGTGCTAGCCTTGACGCCCTGCGGCACCCCCAGCTCGATGGGATGCGAGTATCCCACCTTGAGCGAAACGAACGGTTGACCCGGGTATTCGGGCGACACGGTGACTGCACTCGCCTCGATTGTGGCTCGGTAGCCCACGCCTACTAAACGCAGAATGGCCGTGTGTCCTTCCGAGACGCCGAGGATGTGGTTCTGGAGGTAGGCGCGCGTCGTCCCTGGAATTTGTCAACGGAAACCTTTGACACGAGGTGGATATGGGTATGTCATGCGCACCCCACATCTCGCGCTGCCGCCTGATCTCCGGGTCCTGAACCTTTAACATTGCTTTCCTGGCGGCGGCGTCGTGCTCAATGCCCATGAACGGCGGTAGCTGCATTGACATTTTGCCTGGGTGGGTTGAGCGTTAGACTCCGTATCCCGATGCAATGGATAGGTTCGTACCAAGGGGGCCTTCCACCTGCACCGTAGACACAGGCTCGGATCTGCTAATGCGGTTCTTGTTCTTGGGAGTCGGAGGTGCGAGGACAGTCATGTTGACTTCGAGCGGTAGGGAGAGTGTTGCGCCGCCGACTCGAGAGGCGCATGGGGTCGAGGTCGAGAATGGCCGCACGTTGGGGGTGCAGATGAAGGCGGGGAGGAGAAAGGCTGGTAGGCATCCTACTGGTGAGGGTTGTGTGGTCAGTTGCCGCAGGTACCGCGCTCCTCTTGGGGACAGCATGGCGGTGGTCTACGAGGATGCGTTTGATCCACGTCGCGGAAGTTGGCAGCTTTCCGATGATTCGAGTTCGCTTAGTTAGCCTGAGATTGTCGGTTCTTTGGCAACTGGCACGTGATCCCGTGAGAAACCCTGCGTGATTTCTAGCGCCTTTAGTCGCTTAAACCAACTGAACCAAAAGGTCAAAGATGATTACTGCCTAGAGCAACCAGGGGAACGGATCAAAAACAAAAACATACAGCAGCAGGTATTCGCTGGTCGTCACCGACCCAACTACTAATCCGCCGATCTGTGGCTTGTGTATGGCAGAGCGGACGGGATGCCCAATTCTCCACAGTCTATGGCCGTATGTGCTGATGTAGCCGTCGAAAGGGCATATATATAAGTTCTGGTGCCACACCCGCATTGCATCCACTTTCCTTGTAGATATCTCCAATCAATATCTCGTCCTTCAAATGAGTATAGGTTTACAGCCAAGAGATTATCAGAAAGAGACTCCATCACAACGATGTGCTCCCAAACATCAGCCCTACCAGTGCAGATGCTCCATCGGGCAGTGGCGGTGAATGTCGGGGATATGTTCTGCCCTATCCGCAGATGGCTGCCATATCACATGTTCTGCTTTGGACCTTCTTCATCTTTGTTTTTCTCTACACCTCCATCTATCACTCAACATCATCATACCAGATACTTCGTTGGTATTTATCTAGATTGATATTCTGTACTTATCTGGCTCTGGCTCGTCAATGATTTTACAAAGTAATTGTCCATCTATACTCTCTGGACGCTTCATTTCGTTGTGCTTGTTCTGATTCCCTATTACTTGTTCTTGAGTTCGTCATGAAGCCAACATCGAGGGGTTGTAAGGGTATCCTTACTGGGTTTATGGTGCTGTTTTTTTGGACAAGCGCTACCGCCGCAGCCAAGACAGTATCCAAAGAAGGTATTGATCTATCTCCAGCACGTACATTGCTATTCGAAGAACATAGCGTCTGCAATTGCGTTCTGACGTGGTCTTCTCAGACAAGTTGTCCCTCCAGAGCCGGGGCGACGATGTAATCGAGAAGGATCTGACAGCGCTTCTCACTTCACCAATGGTCCACCAACCCGAGGTTTTCGATGAGGCTCTTCGACTCCTCACTTCCATTCAATCTTCTCCCTCATGCACTCGACTTGCCGCTTCGAACCTCATATCTTCTTGTCAATCCTTCACAGGACCCTCGAAAGACACCGACCGCTCCACACCAGACTCCGAAGCTGCACTCGACGACCTCAAGTCAATTTATGCTGCAAGACTCGCACTTTGCGAACTCGTCGGTGCCGGTACGCCGGTGCCAAGCATGTGCGCGCCCTTGATCCCTTCCGATCAAGCTAAGAGCAAGCGGGGATTCCGAGCTTTCCTGAAGCAAGAATCAAAGCAGAGTGGTGCTACGGAAACGGACCGTGGTATCATCAGAGGACAACAGCTTGGGCAATGCCTTAAGTCACTGGAGTCACGACCGCAATGGTGGACGAGCTATAGTAACAACAGACAAAATGCGGTGGTCATGTGCCATGCAGCGAGAGCCCAAATTGAGCAAGGTGAGAGAGAGACATGGGCAAGGCGCGGATGAGCAGGACAAGTGCTAAGGATAAGTTTAGACGAGCTGCTGGACCTTCACAGATCGATGGCTGGAGTCAATGCAGAGATGAACTTTGTGCTTGCCAACTCAGTTGAAGACGCTCAGACTCAGCTCAAAGCACAGGCACGATTCGCCGAGGCTCTTCGAGCATTCCAGACTCAGCTACTGCATGACTTAGAGATGTCGAATGCTGCGGCACAGACGTACTTTCAGAAGCTCATAGAGACTCTTGATGGCGCAGTACAAACGGTCGTTGCCAAGATAGTCAACGCCGCGAAAACCGTTGAGGCGGATGTCCAGTCTTTAAGCCAGGTGAGTGCTCTTCATGTGCTCTTACATAGTATGGACTGATGCAGCTCAGAATGTCCGCAATTCCAACAACGACGTCGTGGATCTGCAGAAAAACGTCGGGAAGGTTTTCCAGGAAGTCCTCTCAGGAAGCTCCGAGCTTGCATCTCGTCAGCTTGGAGACTGGGAAGTCAATCGTGCTCTAGCGACGGAAGTGCGATCGTCTCTAGAAACCATAAGAGGCTCAGAGATGGAAGCTCTTCTTCACACATTAGGCACTATGCATCGAGACTTGGTACGGATAAGCACGCTCTTCCAATGCTTCAAATATACTCACTTTCCCAGCAACTCTCCAATGAGCTGGTCGCCACAATATATTTGAGGCAAAATTCCATCGATGAGGTGAGTACACACATTCTTTCTCCGAGGGGTATCTTTCAATGCTGATCTGGCTGCAGCGGCTGCTCAGCCTGGACACTTCCTTTGAGAAACTGGAAAGCAAAGCCGAAGCCTTGCACGCCGCCCAGACTGTCCAAGCAGAGCTACAAATCCGCCTACACGAATCCTTACAGACCGGAATGCATGTCACCAACGGACTGGTCGATCAAATCCGTACCAGCACCGCGTATCTTCAGAGCGCAGTAGAAGATACCTCGGCCAAGGTCGCTGAGATGGCTAGCCTTAGTGGCTTCACTGATGTTATCTTCAAGTGGAGCTGGGCCGTACTTGTCATCTTGGCGGCAAGTCTGTATAGTGGGAAAGCGGCGGGTTACATTGCACGTTGTTTCGGTAAGTGGATTAGATCAATTGCTCTTGCCCTACTCATGGAAATGCAGGTGTCGTACTATTACTCGAACTCATGGGTCTACCAGACCGAGTTCTTCGAACAACAACCGCGCTTCTACCCTTGAGCTCACCGTCTATCGGTCCCTTACCGTTGCAAACATCTACAAAACCGATTTATCTTGTCGTATGCCCGGCCCTCTTATTCCTATTTGGCTGGACTATATACGGTCCCCTTCAGCGCTGGTGCCACCTGCAGCACAACCACAGCCTCACTCTTCGTCTCCGCAGGACTGTCACGTTTGCCTCCAAGCAGCCGGTCTAGTTCTCGCCGCATCGGTCGCACAATTTACGGCTTTTCGGTCCATACAACCAATTGATCTTGAACTCATCTCCTTCACACGACCATCATGGAAGCCACACGGCACGAGCATCGATATCCTCATATGTACTCGCGTACCTGATCTGACCGATGTTGCTATTTCTGCTCAAACCTACCTCGCTCTTCGCGGCGCTCACATATTTGATGGATCTACTGGCGGAATTGCAATACCTACGAAGCACGATACTTGCTACGAGCTTATGACTTGCATGTCTTGTGATGTATTTATCTGTTATCTTGCTATGTACTTGCAGTCTACTACTACGCTGCAACTTATATAGGTAGCTGTTATGCACATCCCATACAAATCTCTGTGATGTGCGGGAACAGTGTGCCAGTGAGATCGACAAGCGGCCAGATAGCCACCCTGATATCTCGTTCCTATATCCGATGTTGCCACGACTCACCCCTCAAAACCTCTCCTCCACCTGGTCAAAATGTCGACCATCCTCCTAACGCCCCCCCCTCGGACCAACCACCCCCCCGCAACTCACAAAACCTTAACCTGCATCCACTCACTCGTCCCGACCCCCAAATTCAACCCATTCCGCGCCCACCACCTCCTAACCCGCCCCTCCCCCTCCCGTCCCCCCAAACAATCCTCCAGCGCCTCCTCGATATCGCACGTCTTATACTCGACCCGATACCCGCTCCCCTTCCACCACTGCAGCACGTGCGCGTGCCCGTTCTTCGTCGGCCCCACCAGCACCTGCGCGTCGAACATCATCTTCTCCCCTTTGAGCGCCTTCCACGCCGCCAGCGCCGCCACGTGCCCGTTCGCCGACGCGATTTTGGCTACGGACTCCTCGTGCGTGCATGGGATCCCCGACGATGCCCACCATGCGAGCGTGGCCGCTTGCCCGGTTTGCGCGGCGAGGGTTAGGGATTTGCCGACTTTGAGGCGGAGTGGGGGCAAGGTGGGGCGGTCGGCGTCGGCGTTGTCGTCGGGGTTGGGTTTACGGTTGTCATGGTGGAGGCTGGCGTTCTTCCACCACTCCAGGATAGCGATGTTGCCGCGCGCGCTGGCCTGCTCGAGCGCGGCCTCGGTGTAGCGGAGCGGAAGGGCGGAGCGGCGCCACCAGTCGAGGACGGGGAGGAAGCCGGCCTTGCTGGCGCCGTCGAGGGCGTCGGGGTGGTATTCTTTGGCCAGGAAGGAGGGCGAGGTGCGCCACCAGTCGAGGACGGCGACTTTGCCGAAGACGGCCGAGGCTTTGGTGGGCAGCAGGGTGTGGCCGAAGCTGGCCCAGAAGAGGTCCGGGTGGTGCGCCTCGAGGTGGCTGAGTAGGTCGGTGCGGGCGAACTTGATGATCAGCTTGACGCTGAGCCGGGATAGCCATTTGGGCGGGGGGTGCGATGCGAGTCTGCTGACGACTTCGGAGTAGGGGCCGCAGAGGATGGCCCATTCGAGAGCGCGCATGCGGACTTGGGCGTCGTCTTTTATGAGGGGGCGGTCCCATTCGGTGGGGGTAGAGAGGTTGGTGTATACGCCGAGGGATTTGGCGACTTCCCAGTCGCCGACGTATTCGTATATGATGGTCCATATTTCTGGTGGGAGTCTGATCGGGTTTGGACGTTCCAGCCTCGACGGACTCGAGACTGTACTCGTGGCTATGTCCATGTCCTGCCCGAGCGTCATCAGATCTGCCTGGTTCTTGACAGCATCTAGTAGATCATCCATGCCTTCCCACGGCACTAGCTTCTTCGCCGTGTGGTCCAAGTCGTAGTGCCACAGCATAGGTGGCAGCACCCTTATCCAGTTCCACTTCCGTCTCAATTTGCTCAGCTGCTTCCTCGTCATGGGGTTTTCCCACATCGGCACTGACATTCCAGGCACGAGGAGTATCTTCTTCGAGACGTCCCAGCCCCGCAGCATCTGCAGCAGGAAGTCGTCACTCATTCCATTGAGCATCTTCGCCAGCGTGTTCGGGTCAATGGGCGCCAGAACGAGCAGGTCGGCCCAGGCGCTGAGCTGAGCGATCTTGTACTGCTGAGCATCAAACTGTTCGATGGCTGTCCGTTTGTCACATCCCATTATCTGTGCAAGATCAGGCACGAAGTCGCCCTGGCCGACATGATCGCACAGTGCCCGTACTGCAAAGTTGGGCTGTTCTCTTAGACGCTGGATAACGTCGCCATCTCGACTGATGTCTGGCGGCCCGACGGAGGCGACGACGACTCGAAATCCCGGATGGGTGTCTCCATTTGGTATGCTGGGTATGGCCTTGGTCGAGTCCAAAGCCTCGGAATGTTGATATACCATGGCGGAGAGATGAGATGCCTGTGCTTGACCTCGCTAGAAGCAATCTAAAGCGTATCCTCAGCGTCTTATCAGCCTGTCTGCTTCATACAGTAAATAGCACCACACTGACGTAGAGGGGAGCAAGTGGGTGTATAGTAGTATTCACCTGGATTGACCACCGGTAACGCCACTTCTGCTGACCAGTGAGGGTAGGAGCATGTTGCGGATTGACCAGGATTCAATGTCTGAGCTTATTATAAGGTGCGGCCATAAGATGCAGAACCCTTGGGCCGGCGTTTCTATTGTGTTGTGTTCTGTGTTGGCATGAATAGAGCAGCTTTAAGTAACGCCGTCATGACTGCATGGCGCGCACAGGAGAGCCAATGCATCAGTAGCGGATATCAACGGCTCCTTGTTTAGCTTCTACCTACTCACGGACTCCGACCACACATGTCAGATGATCTCACTAAAACCTCAGATGATCTTGACAGAGATTATCAAAAGATCATCTGATCTTTTAAAACATCTCAAGATCAACTGAGATTCAAATTCTTTGAATATATTACTAATCTATTCTAAATTAATTAACTCTAACTTTAATGTATCTGAAATGCATACATAATATATTTCATATTGCTAACTCAAATTCTCTAATTCTAATCACTCTAATTCTCAAATACTAATTTCTAATCACTAACCAGTTACAAATAGATTCTTAATAGATTTGTAATGAATTATTAATGAATTACACAATCTCAAGTTCAGTATCTTGCTTGTTAGCTTCTTGAAAAACTCTATTTTAAAGAATTAACATAAGATCAGAATGCAGATTAGATGATCTCACTAAAATCTTAAATGATTCTACACTAATTCTGAACTTTAAGGTTTTTTGCAGAGCTAATAAGTAAGATACTGAACTTGAGATTGTGTAATTCATTAGTAATTCATTACAAATCTATTTGTAACTGATTAGTGATTAGGGATTAGTGTTTAAGGATTAGGTGATTAGAATTAGGGAGTTTGAGTTAGCAATATGAAATATATTATGTATGCATTTCAGATACATTAAGATTAAAGTTAATTAATTCAGAATAAATTAATAATATATTCAAAGAATTTGAATCTCAATTGATCTTGAGATGTTTTAAAAGATCAGATGATCTTCTGATAATTTCTGTCAAGATCATCTGAGGTTTTAGTGAGACCATCTGACATGTGTGGTTGCATAAGATCATCCAAGGTTTTAGTGAGACCATCTGACCTGTGTCCTGATGGACTCCAGGCAGTTTGGCAGATCCCTTCACCACCTAGTCATGTGTGAAGATCTAGATCTATGTAAGTTAGATGTGTATTGTACTCTGAAAGAGAAAGAATAGTGCTCAATTTTCAGTCTTCAAACTTCCCCCACATGTCTAGGTCGTTGGTCGGTAGGTAACGTACCTGTATATTGGTACATGGAACAATTTTGAGCATGCGCGTGGGATATAGCTTTCGTTATCATCCCTGAATCTTCAGTCGCTCCTTACCACCGCCACAGCATTCACAGACTCAGAAGACTCGTCTTCCATCTCAAATTTCCGGACAACGCATACTTTAACTACTATATCAGTGGTCTTAGCCTGGGACCTGAAACAAACAGACCCAACTGTACGCTCTAGGTGGGAAGGGTCCGTCCCTGGTTGCCTCACACCCCTTCCACGATCACGACCACTGGTGTTGCGCGCCTTTGGATTCCTTTGGAGAAGGGTTGGTTAGAATGTTGTCCACTACGACTTGAACGACTCCTGGTTCTCTAGTCCCCACGACGACTCAATTACCTTCCCATACACTCTTTCTACTTTATATAAATCTAAGCTCAGCACCGACGACTATACACGATGACGCCTGATGGATCTTCAGGCGCGCAAGAGGCAGCTGGGCCCACTGAGAATCTTACGGGGCCCCATTCTCCCTCCGCGCACATGGGCCAGAGATCTGAACAGACGCAGCCAACATCGCCCAGGTCACCCAAAGCACCACTTGATCTGCATGGAAAGCTACTCCAATCTGCCACAAGCGAGGAAGAAGGCACCAGCTCGCCAACCGTTGGAAAATTGGACTCACACTTCGATCAGTTGAATTTGGGGAAGCCAGATCGGGTCTTCCCCATTCGATCTGTCGTGTCTGTGGATCCGAACCCCACTCCACAAAACCGGGAAGGCCTATACTCTCTGGGTCAGTCGTGCTCAACCCCGGCAAACGATGGAACAGGGCCACAGGACCGGCGCTCGGACTCGAGGCGATCGTCAGTCCTGCAAAACCCGTCGATCGATCGACTCTCGAACACGCCACACGTCGAAACACCCTTACGGTCACGACATACGCCATCAAATTCTCTAGAATCACGAGGTTCAGTCGTGCCCGATAACAACCGGAAATCTGATGAAGGCTTTACGGAGTCTACTTCTACGCGAATTGATGGTAAAAGGCTTTCAGGAACAAGCCAAGCAACGCTCTTCAGTGGGAGGGGTTCCGCGGTATCTGAAGGTAGTACAAGCACCATCGGGGGTGTGATGACGCAGAATAGGGGTGGAGCTGCATCCATCCAAAGCGCCGCCAATAGGGATAGCGAAGGTAAAAATGGCCATATCACAGATCGCTTCAAGCATGTCATCACGAATGACGGCCATGCGGTGATCACTGGTCGGGACGGCGAAACGCTACAGCGCTGCGAGGATGAGCCAATACACGTACCAGGCGCAGTGCAGGGGTTTGGTCTTTTGATCGCTCTACACGAGGAGACCGAAGGCAAACTTACGGTGAGAGTGGTGAGTGAGAACTCTCTGGCTATCATTGGGTACACCCCCAAGCAATTGTTTGGACTTGATAATTTCTGCGACATATTGTCAGACGAGCAAGCCGACAACCTCCTTGACCATCTTGATTTTATCCGGGATGAAGGAGCAGACCCCGCGACAAACGGTCCGGAGGTTTTCACCTTGTCAGTACGACCGCCGCAGGGAAGATCGATGAAGCTTTGGTGTGCAATGCACATCAACGATCGAGAATCAGACCTCATTATCTGCGAATTCGAGCTTGAGAATGACCAGATTCACCCCCTGGTGCCCGTTGACGATATGACACCAGAGCCCCCAGAAGACACACTGCAAGCTAATCCTACAGAAGAGGATTTTACGGAAAGTACTGTCAACATCAGTAAGCCTTTGCGGGTTTTGCGGAGAGCTCGAAAGCAGAGAGGTGAAGCCGCGGCTATGGAAGTTTTCAATATTATGTCCCAAGTCCAGGAACAGCTTGCGAATGCCCCAAACCTTGCCATGTTTTTGAAAGTTCTTGTTGGTGTGGTCAAAGAGCTGACAGGGTTTCACCGAGTGATGATCTACCAATTCGATCAGAGTTGGAACGGACGAGTCGTGACAGAGTTGGTGGATCCTCGAGCGACAAAAGACTTGTACAAGGGCTTGAACTTCCCAGCATCAGACATCCCGAAACAGGCCCGAGATTTGTACAAGATCAACAAGGTAAGGCTGTTGTACGACCGTGACTTGGAAACCGCGAGACTGGTCTGCCGAACAGTCGAAGATCTTGAGGCTCCGTTAGATTTGACTTATGCTTATCTCCGAGCCATGTCCCCGATTCACATCAAGTATCTCGCCAACATGGGTGTTCGGTCATCGATGTCGATATCGATCACAGCTTTCAATGAACTCTGGGGTCTGATCGCTTGTCACTCATACGGCTCCAAAGGCATGCGCGTCTCCTTCCCGATCCGGAAAATGTGTCGACTTGTGGGTGAATCAGCATCGAGAAATATCGAGCGGTTGTCGTACGCTTCACGACTGCAAGCTCGGAAGTTGATCAACACGGCACCCACCGAGCAGAATCCCTCTGGATACATTATTGCCTCATCCGACGATCTCTTAAAGCTTTTCGATGCTGACTATGGACTCCTTTCCATTAGAGATGAAACAAAAATCCTGGGCAAGCTCGAGCAAACACAAGAAGCCCTTGCATTGCTCGAGTATCTGCGACTAAGGAAAATCACGTCCGTCACAAGCTCCCAGGATGTGAAACTTGACTTTCCGGATTTGATATATTCACCGGGATTCTCGGCCATCGCTGGATTACTGCTCGTACCCTTGTCGGCTGGGGGCAAAGACTTCATCGTGTTTTTCCGAAAGACTCAGGCGAGGGAAGTCAGATGGGCCGGAAACCCTTATGACAAGTTTTTGCGGGAGGGGACTGAAGGCTATCTGGAGCCGAGAAAAAGCTTCAAAGTCTGGAAAGAGACCGTGGTTGGAAAGTGTAAGGAATGGACCGAGGAGCAGATCGAGACGGCTGCAGTCTTGTGTCTGGTGTATGGAAAGTTTATTGAAGTGTGGCGGCACAAGGAAGCCGCGTTGCAAAATACCCAGCTGACACGACTACTGCTTGCGAACTCCGCTCATGAGGTTCGAACACCTCTCAACGCAATCATCAATTATCTGGAGATTGCTCTCGAGGGAAACCTGGACCAGGAAACGAGGGACAATCTGGCAAAGTCTCACTCCGCATCGAAGTCGCTGATCTATGTTATCAATGACCTTCTTGACCTAACGAAGACGGAGGAGGGGGGTGAACTTATCAAAGATGAGGTCTTCGATCTTCCTGCTACCGTCAAAGAAGCAGCGGACATGTTCAAACGAGATGCCGAACGAAAGCACATCGATCTTGAGGTTGTCGAGAATCCAGGTGTCCCACAATTTGTGGTTGGCGACCAGCGACGTGTTCGGCAGGCGATATCTAATGTGACCGCGAACGCGATTCAACATACCGAATGCGGAGGCGTGAAGGTCGAGCTATGGCTCGTCGCAGAACGGGTGGGAGAACGCGTGGAAGTTGTTATTATTATACAAGATACTGGAGCGGGCATGTCTCCAGCGAAGCTTGACGCTTTGTTCAGAGAGCTAGAGCAGGTGCAGAGTGCAAATGATACTGGCTCAGAAGAGGAGGTTGCACCGGAGGCCAAGTTGATTGCTGGAAGTGACGAAGAAAAGCGTACCCTAGGTCTAGGCCTTGCTGTGGTGGCAAGAGTAATTCGTAACATGAACGGCCAGCTTAGATTGAAGTCCGAGGAAGGCAAAGGACCGCGATTTGTTATTCAGCTTGGCTTCGAATTGCCGGCTAATGACACAAGAAAAGCTTTGTCTTCAGGTGCAAGGACAGCAGGTGTCGCATCTCCTCCCGATCACCTAGCGACTCCACCTGCAGCGGAAGGGGAAGTTATGCTTGTCCACAAGAGCACACCGGGAGATAACCAATCGATCTCGAAGGGTCGAAGCCCCTTTCGACACCGGAATAGCGCAGACAGCGTTGTCAGCATGAAAAGTTCCAAGAGCGGCTCAAGTGCCAAGAGTGCAAGGAATGAGGTGGAAAGGCTCATTGAAGCTATATCCGAGCCTCAAAAACCTGGCAAGACGTCAAGTGGGGAGCACCGACAGATCCGATCGAAGAGCCGGGAGGGTAAGCGTGACAGTCTATCTTCAAGTGTGCAAACATCGGCGATTACCATTCCTGGTCAAGAGACAATCAAGAACTGCAGAACACCACTGACACCTGTACGTATGGGGGGAGGATCTTTCTCACCTCCGAAGCGGCTTTCTCCCCGCGTCAGCTCGAAAATCTTATTCAACATTCACAACGAGCCAGTCGGCGAAATGGAACCACATCTTCGGGTCTTGGTTGCCGAAGATGATCCAATCAACAGCAAGATAATGAAGAAGAGATTGGAGAGATCTACCCACGATGTCTACCTCACCGTGAACGGAGAGGAATGTGCCACTGCATATGAAGAAAAGCCTGCCAACTTTGACGTTATCTTGATGGATATGCAGGTCAGTCAGGTTTTTAAAGATAGAAAACCCACGTACTGACCCTTAGCCAGATGCCAATCGTAGACGGTCTAACCTCAACAAAGATGATTCGGTCCTTTGAGAAGACCCACGCTTCAGAGGTCTTGTCACCATCAGCAGCCTTCAATGGTCGGGCACCAATCTTTGCTGTTTCTGCTTCTCTGGTCGAGAAAGACCGGCAAAAGTATATCGATGCGGGGTTCGACGCGTGGATCCTGAAACCAGTAGATTTCAAGAGACTCAATGTACTTCTGGCGGGTATAATGGAGGAAGAAGAAAGGAATGCTTCATTATATAAACCTGGTCAATGGGAACGCGGTGGTTGGTTTGCCAATCGCCAAGCCGACATTCCTCCTACCAACACTGCACCATCGGGTAAACTAGCTGTCGCCGAGCCTCCGGGAGGGCCAGCACATGACTCCGCCCTCGAAGATTCATTCGACGATCCAATCTCGAAAGAGCAAAGCCGCCTTCGTAACCTCGATGATGACGCTGTAAGAGCGGATTCGAAGCCAGAAGATCCAGGTACCTCAGGCGATATTGAAGCTTCTACCCTCACAGAAGAATGACGGACTCAGTAGGCTTACTGTTATCCTACTGTTGAGGAGACTACTCCCTTAATTAATTCGTTGCCACGATCACCATTCAGGATCTTACAAGCCCCACTTTTTCCACATATACGGCCACCGGCGTCAATGTTTTGTCGCGCAATCTGTTCACGCATAGCACAGGCTAGGAGGTGGCGTTTCCAGTGGCGTTCACTCGTTATAGGATCTAAAGGGCAATGCATACAGCTTTTGCTCCTACTTATCCACACTACAAGTCAACTCAAACGGAGCCACTCTTGGACTAGAAAGTAATATCCACAGTTTGTTCCATTCATCGCGCGCAGGCTGAACATCGTGACAGGAGAATTTCCTTCCGTTTGGGGCTCACGGACAATGTACATATACACGCACATATATGGACTCCTCCTCCACTTTCTGCATTTGATGGGTGTTGTCATTGCTCGGCATGGCTGGCAATAGAGGGAGCATTTACTGGCGCTTTTTCTTTTTCGCCTCCTTGGGACTTTTGTGTGCGCAGAAACTTGCAGGACGAGTCGCTTTGTATAAAGATTTCGATGAACAACACAGGCCGGAATCTTTGTGGTTTGATGTCTAACGGCGCTCTTACTAGTAATGATCAATATACTGTACAGTCGGTTGGTGATGAGGTCTACATGATGGTCTGTATGTGTGTATGTATGCTGTTGTGTTACTTGTGAGGAGAGGTCAGACCGTGGCGATCTACGTCCATCACATCCAAGACGTCCCAAGCAATCTATTCAATCCTTCTTCTGTTCCTCACCACGCACCTTCAGATCGCGCCCTCTACCGAACTTCCTCCCTCCCACTCCCCAGGCGCATCTCGGCACAATCCGTCTCCGACCACCCACGCCGATCCTCGCGCGCACTGCCCGTCCATTCGTCCGTTCGTCGACCGGCACCACAACACCGTCCCGGCCTCCAGATCCTCACCCAAACCCAAGATCCCCATCCTCTTCACAATATCAACCTCTCTGTCCCCCTACCTGTCCCCAACCACTCAGCCTTCTCCCCCCTCCCTGCCTGCCTCCTCCTCCTCCTCCTGCCCCTTCTTAGCCACCTTCCCCTTCATCTTCCGCTTAACCTTCTTCTCCCGATTCCTCCTCGTCCGCTTCTCCCTCTCCGCCACCTCCCGCACCTTCGCCGCCGCCTCGCGCGCCGCGACAAGCGCTTGTCGTGCCGCGAGCGCCTTATGCAACACCAGGCGGCGTTTCTTGCTGGGTCGTTTACGGCGGTCGCGAGGTGGGTTTGAGGGGAGCGAAAGGCGATGGGCTGGGGGGAGGGAAAGGCGGTGGGGCGGGGGGAGAGGGAGGGTTACGACGCGCCATGGGAGGGCACATCCTGGCTGCGCTATGGGGTCAGTAGGGTAGCTATCCTGCTGCTCCGCCTGCTACTTGTGTTTCGACGGGGTGGTAGAAGGAGGAGGGGGAAACCGACCCACGGTGCCCGTGAGAGCGTCAAAACGTCCGCCCCGCTGAGGCTTGTTTCCTCGAACTCCCTCCTCCTCTTCCTTCTCTCCGCCGTGTCGTCGTCGTCACGGAAATAGTATCCCCGATCCCGACCTGGAACCACGAACCCCCCAACGGCGTCTTTCGGAGGTGGAGTCGGCGAGCGGATCACGACTTTTTGGGTCAGCGGGGCGTTGGAGTGGGGAGTGGAGAAGAGGCGGAAGTCGTAGCTTTGCGCTTCGTCTGGTGCGATGGTCTGTGGAGTTTCGGAGGCAGGAGGAGGGGAGGCGCGGTGAGGGGCGTTGGTTGTGGTCGTGGCTGTGGTTGTAGTCATGGTTGTGGTTGGTGAGAGGGAGGGCGAGTATATGCGAGCTAAGTCCGCGTGGAGCTGGGCTTGGAGAGAGGGCGAGGGCGAGGGGGATGGTGGGGTGGGGGTGTAGAGGGCGATGCGGGGGATGCTGTGGGGGGGTAGGGGGTGTTAGTAAGCGGTGGTGGTGGGTGAATGGGAATTGTGGGTTCTTCTGCAAGGAGGGGTTGGGGCTTACGGCTTGGTGTGTGTGGTGGGGGAAAACATGGTTGTTTGTGTGAGTTGTGACGACTAAGACTGTAAAGGTGGGAGGCATGAAGATTGGTGTGAGGCTGAGTTCTGACAGTGGGACGGGCCGACCCGTGGCTTGCTAACGTTAGAAGGTATCAAGAATTATTCAGGCCTCGTTTCGTTACGGAACCCTACGGAGGTCTCGGAACGATGCGGAGTTTTGTTAGGGACAAACAGTTTTCTAGCGGAGAAAGGTTTTCCCTTAGGCCGTTCGGAAATTATTAATAATAACACGATCCACCTGCAAGCAATCCTCCTATGTTTGACAGAAGGCCGCATTTTGGCTTATCTTCCGAGGTTATGAGATAATCCGATACGTGGCCTAAACTCGGGATGCCAATTGCTGTCTCCATAGAGAAGCGAGCGAAGACTATGTGAAGTCAGGAGGAAGCAGAGGGGTTAAAAGGGCAAGAGTGAATGAATCCTGGCTTACAAGGGTTTTGCTACAACTACTTGTTCGATTTGACGTGAGTCACAGCCAAACGCTACTTGTCTGATCCAACCTTCAAAACACCACTTCCTAAGCAGATATGCCCCTCTCACCAGGAGTGAAGAGGTCCAAGGTTCGTCGGCAAGATGTCAAGCTTGTCAATCGAGGCTCTGAGCGCTCAGAATCCACTGTGTTCTAGTATATAGAACCTGGGTACGAAGACATAGCCTGTAGGAGGATTCGGGCAGCCACCAATCAACCGCTTCCACAGCTTTATAGGTTACCTAGGTACGCACGGCTCAATAGCGCGAGGCTGAGTCGCAATGACGTCTCTCAACTCAAATACAACAATAACCTCCAAGGTCAAACTCTTGAACTTGTATCGACTATTGTCGTCTGAGATACAGCTGATGTGTTGGCAAGAAAATCTTCCTGAGTTCACCAACCAACATGTCCGATCCTCTCACAACGGCCTCGAGTGCTCTGGGTCTTGCCAAGTCACTCATTGACTTCGTACCTGCGTCTGGCAGTCTTATCAATCTTAGTCGCGAGACTTACGACTGGCTTATCCGAGAGCGTATAGACGAAGGCAGCTTTGAACGTTGTCGGCAAATGGCTCTTGGACTCGCGTACCCTAATGATGCCGGAATGGATATACAGCGCCAGATCAACGAAGCGGATCGGAAGATTGCCGAGAGGGTCAAGCAACTTCCCATACGCCTGGTCCTTTCGGGTTCGATAGGTCGGTTGCTTGCGAAGAATGTGGATACCTGCTACATGGTCTCGACCGTGGCGGCATTGACGAAGTTTCACAATCCTGAATTCGCCACCGATGCTCTCTGCTCAATGATCTTAGACAAAGGGGGCCATGAGAAAAATGTCTCGCTGGAATACAACGTGCAACGAAACCCAGTGAAGGCTGTCATCTCTAAGGTTGTGGAAAGCATTTACGTCAATGTTGTCAATGCAGGACACGACCTTGGAGGACTTCCTGCTGAGCTCAAACACCTACATCCGCATCTTCTGAGCCAACGTACGTTTGCAGGTATTGTCATGGGTATCGAGCGGAGTGAGCAGGATGTTGTCATTCGGAGTGGCCGCTTCTTGTCAGATCTAACTTTGTGGCTGCTCTTACATTTTCAAGGCAGCATTGTGGTCTCGGTTGACAAGACTGTATTATTCGAAAAGACTCTAGGCCCGCGTCCAAGGGTTGTCAGGATCATGGTGAGGAAACTCTGTCCGGAGGTGTGCGACGAGTTGCCCACACCAGTGGAGACCTTGGTATCCGTTGGTGATACGCTCGTCACCTTCTTGAAAGGAAGGGGGATATCCAAGTTCCCTAAATCTTACACCCGGCAAGCATTTTATCATGTTGAAAATTTGATCAACGGCATTCGGTCAGTAAGGCTGAGTGTTCTTAACCAAGCAGAGTGCAATTCCATAACGATTGTCGCCAGAACGATAATGGGCTGGCTTCTTAATTTACCTGTTGTTCCGTACGAACCTGTTGATGTTTTGTACGATCAGAATCTGACGTTCCGAGTATTGTTGGGAGAAGGGGAAGAATCCGATATGTCAGTCGGGGATTTGCTGCAAAATCATCCACGTTTACATTCTGTCGAAACTGGATCCTTTCCTCAATCCGATTCAGTACTACTGCATCTCCACGAGAATTGGACGGATGCCTTTTCAGATGTCGTTTTCTCATCCGTAATCTTCAAACGCTTCCCCATGGCCCAAAGTCTCTTGGAACAGATTCGAGCCCGGTGTTCCTGCTCTGCTTGTAAATCAAAAGCAGAGTTGAACCTCTGTAAACGTGGCTGCCTTCGCGAAGCTACAACGACTCGGCTTTGCGTCCTCCTCGCTCATGGTATCTGCGATGCCTTTGGCGCAAAGGATGTCTCCGGACGTGCTACGTCTGAGGATCAAGTCACTGGCATAATAAAGTTATTATCGGAAATTCTGAAAGACCAGCTCGTTCGTTGGGATACATGGTTTGAACTTGTTGCTTGCACTACCACCGGGATTCCCCTGGATTCGTTCCGGTCCGATGATTTTGGGATTGGGTCCTCTTGCTGGGCAGCCGCTCAGTATGGAAGTCTTCTCGCCGTTACTCCTTGGCTTGATGTTGCCGAGAAGGCCAAAGTCAAGGGTTGCTTCGGGATTATAACCCTTGAAGGGAACCTCCAGGGCGTTCGTGATGACGTTGGTCTAGTCTGCTGCGAGATGGCGGAGAGTAATCTTAAACCTGGACCCCCGGATGAGTGCAATCGAACGGAAATGGATACTGCCGCTGACGATTTTAATCATAACACGCTCGAAGAGGCACTCCAGCTCGACACTCTTAAGGTCGAAATATACACAGCTGTTTTCCACGCAGGTGGATGCCTCTACCGGCACATGACAACTGTGCGGTCGGACAGGAACGTGCGCATAGTCGATCCCAGCCACGTCATCATGGGTCTCGCTCGCTCACACTGCATCCAATGCAAACATGACCCGGCATCAGCATTGAACAGCAGCAAAGATGTCATTCGTGCCGATGATTTTGATCGCATCCTCGCAAAATGGCACTGGTCAAATACAACCTACGCTTATACCATTCATACGTCGAAAGTATTGGATTCCCAGCTAAAGATCAATGTTCTATTGAGTATCTTAAGAAAAGGGAGCGTTCTTCGGGATACAAAGAGTTGCTGTTGTAAATGTGCGATAGGAAAAATTCAGGGCCTTGACGATCCGAGGCAAAATTATATCATTAATACCACTGCACCTTCTTCGGCGTTGGCGAAAACCAGAGCGGGGAAAAGACGGACGGAGTTGTGAGCGGGCTGCCTAGGGGAAATGTGGTGGACGATTTCTCGTCTGGAAACATTGGCTGAATAGTATCTAATGCTCATCACTTCTGGCTACGACATACGGAAGGACTACGTGCGCTATACGTGGAGATTAGCTGACCTAGGCCCAGTTCTAGGCTGCGTCCTAATTGGAAAGGAAGAGAGGTGTCAACCAAGCCTTCAGGGAACGGAACAGGTTGCTCCACGGACACCCCCGGCTGCACCTCGTCATTGACACAGAGTCTGCTCCTTTGTACTCGCTTTCTGCTCTCTCATATGCTGAGACGAAGCAGTGTTGCTCCTTTTCAAGGGCGGAAGCAACCCTCTGACTCGGTGGAGTCATGGGTTGACAACGATCCACTTCATGGTACGAGCTTTCCCTGGAATGACCTCATCCACATCTGTACATCGCCAAGGCCCCGCCGTCAGATCTCGCTGCCTGTGTTGGGTAGTCAGATCACCGGCAAGAATGCTCACGGCACCGTCTCTACCTTCTGGCGAGACTGCGTAGGGCCACAGAATGTCAGAAGGACAGAGGCAATCATGGACGGCCTCAGTTAGAAGGGATCCTGAAGGAAGTCATCAGACAACATCCATGTTCGTGACTGTAGGCCAAGGAGGAGTCAAGATGATCTATACGGAGAGTAAGGCCTTTGCGTGCTGGTAGAGTGGGAGGGATATCAATACAGTGCCTAGAACCTGAAGCTGTTGGTTTATGTGAATTCGGTGAGTGTGAGGTCCACACCCTAGTCCACTTATAAGTATGCGGCATGCTAAGGTCGTCCAGAAGTCATTTTTGTACCTGTCTAAGGTACCCGGACGTTTCAGGCTCGTTAAGGTAGTTCAAGGCTACGCCGCACGGGTGCATGGCACGGCACGGCTTCGCACTTTCCGCAACTCAGTTACCGTGAACCAGTCCAATAATGCTGATCATCTGGGAGCCCATGCTTCAATATCCCTGACTGTCATGGGCACAGTATATGGACCTAGTCCGAGTCTGGGAATTCCTGCAAGCCACCATCTCGCTGTTCGAATTGCAGCCAACTGTGCTAAACCCATTGCCCAGCGCTGTGGTATTGGTGAGGCTACACACGTCACCTGCTGGGACGGGTCCACGTTCTGTACAGGGATACAGTACGGAAAGGCACCCTTACCTTAGCGCGCCGGTTTGACCATCACGGGTAGTTAGCCAGGGCGCTTCGCCCCTTCAATATCGAGGGCAACCCAGACTAAAAATCAATTTCTTCGTTCATTGAGCTCCTGACTCTCGAGTGTCCGTTTCTTTCCTAATAATATTAGAGCAGAAACACGAGCGGCAGCAGGATAAGCACACGGTTCTGATGGCCATCCTACGCTTCTACCACTGCTTAATGCTACTCACCACCTGCCTCACCCACCTCGAGAAGCACGCGTTCGCCTCTCCCCCACCATTCAAGCTCACCTCGCCCTCCCTCTCAGCCCGCTCGCCCAACCCCAACCCGCACCCTCTCGAGATCTTCGTCCCTCATATCGACCCGCCGCCCATCGAGCCCGCCTTCCCACCCACCACGCCGCACGACTCCACAACCCCAGCTCTAGAACCCGACCCCAACCCCGCCGCACCCCCAAGACTGAGCCAAGCTCCGAAGCCCACGTCCAAACCCGAGGGGCCCGAAAAGCCCGACTCTCCAGATGGGCCGAACACGAGCGGTGCGTCGCCGAGCTCGACGTCCACGTCTCCAGCCCGTCCTACACAGTCGCCCAGCTTGGCAACCGGGGCTCCGGCCAGAGTTATGGTCGGCAACGCAACTGTCACGGCGGGCTCCTCTGCTGTTCTCATAGCTGGACACACGGTTGCGTTCCTGGCTTCGTACGTGCTGGCGGTGGATGCGTTCACGACTACGCTGGCGTCACAAGACACGGGGGTGCCAGCTTCTGCGACGGTTATTGCGGGCTTGACGGTTCAGTCTGTCGGGTTGATTGGAACGGCGACGGCGACGGCGGATAGTGGGTCTGAGCTGTCGCCGTCGGAGTCAAGTGCGTCACTGCCAATGTCTGTATCCGGAGCTATAACTCTTTCGGCTGTCGTGCCCAGGACGTTACTCTTTGGTTATGGGTCGTGCGTACTTGCTTTGCTGCTAGCTCAGGCTATAGTGCAGATTTTCCGGTGACAGGGACCTTCTTAGGATCTAGTATAAAATATTCGCGTGTCGTATAGCCTAGGCCATGCGAATTCGGCCTTGCAAAATTCGATGTGGTTGTTGTGTGTCTGCCTGGAAGAAGACGCTGGAGGACTGAAGTCTACTGGTCCTCTTAATCTGGCCGCCAAGGGTAGAAGCTGCTCTCGCGTCGCATTGGGAGACAAGCTTTTGTCCTGAAAATGTTGGATGGATGATAGTAATGATGGCAGTCTTAAGATAAACGACTGTTGGCAAGCTCTCTCGGTCCCCATCTCATGGACCAGGGAATGGGTTTGAGGGTCATCTCCCTCCCCCTCGAATACGAATTCGAGGGTCAAGATGCGGCAGGGAGCCAAAGCTAGCGTTTCTAGTCGTCGACCTGCGTATACCGTATTGTACACGATCTCGACTGCTCAGACCCAGTATCGGTTAGCTGCTATCGGTTAGATGCCGCATGTCACAGCCCTATTCACACCATAGATACCTTAAAAATTGCACATGTTTTCCGCCTTCAATAAGACATGAAGTATTGGAGACTGTACAGGCAAGGAAGTGTACCTTAGATCCCGGAAAGCTGCCCACGCAGAACAAACATTGACAAAGATGCAAATGCGGTGGCAGGTCTTCCGAGACCGTATCTAAGGGTTCGAGTTGTGGATATCACATCTGGTCCGATGCTGTGGTAGAATTATCACGCCCGAGTTCAATCCTCGGTTTGATCATTGTCACTGCGAAGTGTTCGAAGGCACACTAGACTAATCCTTTGCCAAGGGGGCGACCATGATCTAGCGTGCTGGCGATTATGCTCGGACTCAGACTGAGCCACAAGCCAGATCTTAGGATCCGGCACCAGTTTCCTCTCTTCGAGGGCCACATATCGGGGGCCCGGTGGGAGTACAAGAAGCGCCGCTTGTTCCTGGAAGACGAGGACCCAGTTCGAGCACGGCCAAACCAAGCGGCTTGTCATGGCATGTCCAGAGAACCGTACTCTGTGCAGCCCTGCTCGTCTAGACGGCTCCTGGAAGTCCTGACATAAGGGCTGATCCGCAAATGGCGGTTGAGCGGACGATCAGGCTGGAAGTCGATTGACGCCGTCGGGATTGTCGGAAAGCTTCCGACACGCTGATGTATCTCCCTCATGGCAATTTTCCGGTCCTGCTAGACTGTATATGCGTAGGGCTGCTTGCCGAAACACTGTTCTCCACAGCAGTATCCCCTCCATTGAGATATTCAAGGCCCTTCATCCCACCCCCACCACCCAGCTCCCTCTCCAACGCCTGCCAAACCCTCTTCTCTTCCCCCCTCCTCCCCGCCTCCTCCTCCTCCTCCTCCTCCTCCTCAACCCCACCCTCCCCCATCCCCCCCTCCACCCCCACCCCCCCCTCCCTCCTCAACCCTTCCAAAATCCCCTCCACCCTCGCCTTCACCTCCCCAATCCCCCTCACCTCCGCCCTACACCTCTCAATCTGCGCCTCCATCATCAAAATCAAACTCTCGCGCGCCTGATGCGGTCTGTACTCGTTAATCAGATGGTGCATGTTGATGAACAGCGTCCGCAGATCCTCGAGCTTCCGCCCGTAGCCTTCCGGCTCCACGGCCAACGTCCCCATCAGCTCCAGGAAGTTGAGTAGTAGCGACTTGGCGAGTTTGCGTAGGTGGAAGGCGTGGTCGAACGTCCATCCCGAGGCTGAGGCGGTGGTGGGGGTGGAGGTTGTGAGTGGTGTGGGGGTTGGTGGGTGTGAGGGGTAGAGTTGCGTGATGCCTTGATCTGTGAGAGTTGGGAGGGGTGCGGCGATCTGTGGGTGAGTGGGGATGTTAGTAGGGGCGGGTGTGGGTGGGGGAAGGGTGGCGGGCGAGGGCGAGGCGGGGGACTTGCGTTGTATGAGTCTCCGAAACTGCGGTAGAGGCCTGAGGTGGGTGGAGCGGGCGGGGTCAGGAACCGTAGTTCAGGGGGGAGGTCAAGAGGCTTGGTGGGAGGCGACGAGGTGGTGGTGGGGTCGGCGGTTGGAGGATTGGGTTGCGCTTGCTGCTGTTGTAGCTCGCGGAGGCGGGAGAGGTTCTGCTCGGTGAAGTGTTTGTAGAATGGTGGTGGGGCTGGAAAGGCAGCGCTGATGGCGCCCGGTTGTTGTTGCTCGTCGGCCATGATGGAGAGAGTAGTGGATGGCTGGGTACGTTGAGCGGCGCCAGGGTTTCAGTAGCGCCTGGGTATGTTAGTTCGTCATCGCTAGACGATGCCCTCACAACGGTCGACCCTAGCTACGTGGCAGCTATGAGGGTCATGTGAGGACATTGTTCTACATGATGCCTAGACCTGAGAGCTTTGCAGGCGGTCGGAAGCCGGCAGCCCAGCAATCTGGGTTTGTTGGATCGTTCTTACGGTTCTGGCAAGTTCGTACATCCACGTCTCAATGTAACCTTGAAGCCGCAGTTCTGATTCGGGTTCACAGACATCGTACGCAGCAGATTATGTCGGACTTGTACTTTTATTAACGGCGTATCTGCTGGTGAGTGGTTCTGTCTGCGAGTACAGGCTTGCGCTGAGTACAGATCCGTCGGCAGTGCCACTTCTTCATCCAACCATTTCATCGCATGTTTTCCTTGGATAACATCGCAATTCACTTCCCTCATGCCCTCGTCGAGAGGGTACCGCCGCGTACGCTCCTCCAAAGACAGCTTCGCAAGTTACCACGTCTTGCTCACAGCTTGCAGCATGGCTATTCGCATACGCCAGCGGCCTGCCATTACTGACTGTCCTCATCTGGGCCGTCATATTCAGGCCTGGCGGGCACAAGCTACACGTCACCATCCTTGGCCTCGCCATCAGTCTGATTCTGACATCGTTTCTTACGGACATTGTCAAAAACTCCGTCGGCAGACCTCGACCCGATCTCATAGCCCGGTGCAAGCCACGGGATGACACACCGAAGCACAGTCTCGTCACGATAGATGTCTGTACGGAGACTCACCATCACAGACTACACGATGGCTGGAGGAGCTTTCCAAGCGGGCATAGCAGCTTCGCCTTCAGCGGGCTCGGATACCTGGCTCTGTACGTCTATGATCTAGCAGTATGTCCTCACACCAGAAAGTCTAACTGCGCATAGCTTTCTCGCCGGTCAATTATGCGTATTTCGACCGCGAAGCGACCTCGCCCGAGTTCTGATCGCCTTGGCTCCGCTCTTGGGTGCGGCAATGATAGCCATCTCCCGTTGCGAGGACTACAGACACGACGTCTACGACGTTACGATCGGTTCCTTGCTCGGTATGACCGTCGCTTTCTGTTCGTATCGAAAGTACTATCCGCGTTTGGCCTCGACGCATTGTGATACTCCTTTCCCGGGCAGGGCGGATGGCGCGTCTGCATTTGGGAAACTGAGGGACGAGGAGCACAGGATCGGGAGTGCTGGGAGCTTTGCGGTTGAGGATTTGGAGGATGATGTTGAGCGGTTGCCGCTGAGGGAGTCGAGTACAGACCGAGCACGAGCTTCAGATAGGGCAGCCTGAAATTTCCACTGTAGATGTAGGTGATTAGTGTTTCTTGCGCTCGAATGATTTCGCTCTATACCATATAAAAGATCGGAAGATTTCCCGACAACGTGACAGTCAAATATGGCATCGGAGAATCTAACTTAGACACCGATAGGGCCTATCAGAATCCGGGGTAGTGCCTCGGCTATATATTTATCTATGATGACTGCTCAAGATCTCAAACATACGTTTATAATTAAACACAATGCATAGCTTACAACCCGTGAGTGAGTGTCATGTTTCAGATGAGCGTTGCGCCACGATTACAAGGTGATGCCAGACTCCCCGCAACGTGCCGTCAATGGTTTGAACGCGGACGAGCAAAGTCCCCTCCTCGGCAATGGTAAACAAACTCCAGACCATGGAACCATTGAAAGAGGAGCGGATGATGTTGGGGACAACGACACTGGCGAGGATGAGGTGCCGATAGCAGAGGAGCTGGGTACTGCCAAGCTTGTGCTCGTCCTCGGGTCTATCTGGATTGGCAGTTTTCTTGCAGCATTAGGTAGACCGCAGCATATCCCTCCTGCTTCATAGCAAAGTGTCTGACAGTTCTTCCAGACTCTACAATAATAGCTACCCTTTCGGCACCGATATCCACATCATTCAATTCCCTATCTCTACTTTCTTGGCTCGCATCTGCGTACCTCATCGCCAATGCAGCCCTCCAACCTCTCAGCGGCCGTCTGACGGATATCCTCTCCAGACGGACAGGCCTGATCTTCTCAAACGTCTTCTTCGCCCTCGGAAACCTGATCTGCGGTCTCGCGCAGGAAGAGTGGGTCATCATCGTCGGACGCGTTGTTGCAGGCATGGGCGGCGGAGGCTTGACGGCTATCAGCACATTCGTCGCCTCGGACCTGGTCCCTCTACGGAAAAGAGGAGTGTGGCAAGGCTTGGGCAATATCTTCTACGGCGTCGGCGCTGGACTTGGTGGAATATTCGGCGGCTGGATCAACGACACGTGGGACTGGAGGATGGCTTTCCTCATCCAAGTACCTCTGGTCATCGCATCCGGGATCCTCGTCGCCTTCGTCGTCAAGGTGCCAGTCAAAGTAACTGCGGAATCGCCCTGGAAACGCATCGACTTCCTCGGCGCCAGCACGCTCGTCGTCGCCCTAGTCCTGCTCCTCCTCGGCCTCAACTCCGGCGGCAACCAAGTCCCCTGGACCTCCCCCCTCGTCCTAACCACTCTCCCTCTCTCCGCCATCTTCCTCGCTCTGTTCATCTACATCGAAGACCGCGTCGCGTCCGAGCCCGTCATCCCCGTCCGGCTGCTCCTCGACCGCACCGTGCTTTCGGCCTGTCTGACCAACTGGTTCACCACCATGACCCTTTACGCCCTCCTCTTCTACGGCCCAATCTACTTTCAAATCAAAGGCATGACCACCACCCAAGCCGGCCTGCGCCTCATCCCGCAAGCCATCGGCAGCTCCGCTGGCTCCTTGAGCGTCGGTCTCGCGATGCGGCGCACGGGCCGCTACTACCTCCTCAACGTCGGCATCGAGGGCATCTTTGCCCTCGCCTGCGCGCTCGTCGCAACCTTCACGCTGTCGACGCCAGCATGGCAACCGTTCCTGTACCTGCTCTTCGTCGGCTTCGGCTACGGCGGCATATTGACCATCACGCTTCTCGCCTTAATCTCCGCCGTCGCCCACAAGGATCAAGCCGTCATCACTTCCGCCTCCTACGCCTTTCGCAGCACCGGCAGCACAATCGGCATCACGATCGCCTCGGCTGTCTTCCAGAACATTCTGAAGATGCGCCTCTGGGCGCGGTTTGGGGACCGCGAGGATGCGGCGGAGGTTATTAAGAGGATTAGGGATACTTTCGACGAGATAGGGAACCTGCCGGCGGGGTGGAGGCAGGGCGTCATGGAGAGTTATATGGATGCTTTGAGCGGGGTCTTCGGGACCGCGTGCGGGATTGCCCTGATCGGGGCGCTGGTCAGTCTGGGGATGAGGGAGCATAAGTTGTTTGACAACTTGGCTAGGAGATAGGGACAGGGTTATACAGTCGGTAGGGTTAAGGGCGGTAGATTATATGGCGTTGGAGTCCGGGATTCGGCAATATGGCACGGGTGGACAAATGAGATTTGGATCTCTCGAGATCAAGACAAAACACCTGAATAGATAGATACCGAGCTATTGCAGAGGAAAGAGGGGTACAAGGCCGAAGGGGTTCGTCCCATGTTACATAGCTCTCTAGATCATAGACTTGCATCTAACACCCTCCCGCTTTCCCCTCATCTCTACTCAATACGCAATCAAACGCACCTCTGAATTCTTCAATGGACTGCGCGTTGTTCACTACCGTGCCGAGAATGTCCCACGAGCTAAAGCCTCCAAACTCGAGCTCCGTCGCCGCTTAGTGATGTCTTCGCTGTCACCGCATTTCGTTTCGACGCTTTGGTACCCTGGCTTGGACCCCGTTCCCCAGGTCAGAATTGTGCCAAGCCCAGACATTTTTTTTTGGTTTGTGAGAGTGCCATTGCTTCTGTTCAGACTTGAGTCGCTTTGACTGCAACGAAGATTTCCAATACTACTAAGAGCCTGTAAGGGCTATTGTTGGCAGTCTGTCGCAGCTTGCCACACTTCGGAGCTCCATTCTGAAGGCTTTCCATGCCGCGCAGTCAAGATGAGCTAGATATACAGTCCTGGGCTAGGTTCTGCGCTGGAACCACACAAGGACCTCCCAATGTACTGTTGGGATGACATTCCACAACACCGACAACTCCAGGTGCGAAAAGGTTTTCCAATCATAACGCTGCCACGCTCCTTCACTCGACCTGCTCCTTGACACTGCCCTTTCGAAAACCCTGCCGCAGAAAAGACCGCATTCCCGACACAATCCTTGTTGTCTGACGGTAAGTTGCCGTGCGCGTACCACTGATACTTGGCGTCTTTGGGCGTCCAGTCGAAGCCCCAGGCTGTCACAAGGCCCTAGCCCCTTAGTCCCTTCAGGAGTCCTACGCCATTGGGGCTGAGCTTTGCATCGGGAAAATCCTTGCCTCAGTCTCCAGATTTGTCGAGGACGAGCAGGGTCAGCTTGCCGCGGATTTCTAATTGTGTGGCTGGTTGACCGGGTCATTGGTCTCCCTACCAATGGGCCCGGCCCCTTTTGGTCACAGGTGACCGTCTTCTTGATAGGATGGCCAATCTTTAAGTTCCCACTTCCCGAAACGCCGATTTCGTCTTCCGCTATGAAATTGAGCCCGACTCATGCTATATCACTGAAATTTCTAAGCCAACTTCCTCCGCCTCTCATTCTGTCTCATAATCGACTTGAAGAAGTCGCTGTGCGGGCCATTTTTCCGCTTCACCGACTTGTTCGCGCTCTTGTTCAGCTCAATGTACGCCATGTCGTGACCACCGCTGAGATCGTTCAGCGCGCCCGCTGTCCTCCTCGCCGAAGAAGCGCCTCTCCTCTTCGGCGCGTTCCGCAACGGCTTGCCGTCCGGACCGTAGAACAGGTTTCCGTCCGCCAAGAGGCCGGCGCTCTCCTTCTCCTCCCCCTGTTTTCACGACTTGCTCTCGACCTCGAGGAGGACCGTGCGTAGGAGCTCGCGCCTGGCCTCGGGGGTGTTGAAAGCCAGATCGGGCGTGTCATCGATGTCCTTCAGCCGCGTGATCACCTTGAAGGCATAGCCCTGGTCAACGAGGAAGGCCTGCCGCTTGGACGAGAAGACCATCTCCTCCGTGTCTTTGGACACGAGCGAGTAGAAGAAGGCGTTGAAGCCCTCCTCGTTTCGCCGCTTGGCCCGTAGGACGCGGCCGAGGCGCTGAGCTTCTTGACGACGGGAGCCGTATTGCGCGGAGATTTGAATGAGGCAGGTCGCTTCAGGGAGGTCGAGGGATGTGTCGCCGATCTTGGAGAGGAAGAGGGTACTGCACTCTGGTGAGTTCCTGAAGTAATCTAAGATCTCCTGGCGCTCGGCGTTGCCGGTGCCACCGTAAAGGTACGGCTTCATCAACTTTCTTGCATAAGCTTCGAGGGCGTACACATTGTCTGAGCACACGATGATCTTGTCGCCCCGTTTTTCGTGATACTTGATCAAGTACTGGCAAGCCCGGAACTTGTTCGGGTTCATGACGCAGAACAATGACCGATTCCGCACGTTGGCCTGCAAATACTGCTCGTAGAATCCAGTCGACATGGGGCACCAGACCTCAGCACACTGGACTCTTGCAATGTAACCCTGCTGCGACAACTCCGTCCAGTTGGCCTCATACAGCTTCGGTCCGATCAGAAAGTCCAGATCCTCGATCTTATTATCCTCTCGAAGAAGCGTAGCTGTAAGGCCCAGCTTTGAATGAGACTTAATAGAGCCAATAACCCTTCGGAACATCTGTGCGGGGACGACATGTACTTCGTCCATAAGCATGAGGCCCCATTCCCGACTCTGGAGGAAACTCATCAACTGAGCCGATGTGTGAGCACGCTCTTGCGTGCTTGTCACCATGGAGTAGGTTGTAATGATGATTCCAGTACTTCCAGTAAAGACAGACTTGTTAGCTGAAGAGAAAATGGCGATATCATCTGGGTTGATATTTGACCATTTGATGAACTCATTCCTCCACTGGATTGCTGAGATATTGCTAGTAGCCAGAACAACTACGCCCTTCTTAATCGTGCAAGCAGCTGTGACGCCAACCAGACTCTTGCCAGCTCCACAGGGCAGAACAATAATGCCACTCTTTGCACGACCGTTACTGAACATCTTGCTTAGACTCTGTTCCTGGTATGGCCGGATCCGAGTTGCTGGTCGGAGATCCATCTCGAGGCTCGCATTGATATGGTCATTCATGAAATCGTACTCCTCGAGCGCAGGGTAGTGTAACGCCAAGCACCGCTGCGCGACCGTGCCCACCTTTTCATCTTTGATCTGGAATGCATGGATGACATCTCGGTCGTCGTCGTTATCCTCCTCGTTCAATGCAGCATAAACCTCCTCCGCTGTCGGGTTTTGTCCGGATTGATCCTGGTTGGATTTGCTCATGTCTAGTCGCTCGGCCTCGCGCACACCAGCAGCGTCCTTCGTTCCGGCGATCGCGAGTCCAGCCGTCGTCGGAATGCCCGTGGAGAAGTCCTCGCCGCCCTGAAGTCGGCATGAACCTATTTCAGGATCCTGCAGCAGCATTTGCAGTATCACCGGATCCACAGTCTCCACGAAATACTTGTTGTTCCTCAACACGATCTTCACCTTGCCATAGCTCTTGCCACAGCTTGTAATGAATTCGATGACATTGGGCGGCATCTTGTTCTTCAAAAATAGATTCAGAGTCTTTAGGATGTCCTTGGAATCCAGGCCAACCGAGGCCGCCGCGTACAGACTTTGGGTCGTGAGCCTATACTCGTGCAAGAATGCTGGTCGTGACCTTGGCTCGGCAATCGTAGCCAGGAAGTCCTGCACCCGAGGTGCCAGCGGATGGAAGCTCTCAAAAATGAGCTTCCCCCAACCATCAATCCATAACGGGCGATTGTGGTGGTCAGGCTTTAGCGAGAGGGCAGTAAAGTCTTGGTTCTGCCCGGGCTGGAAGTGCCTTGAGGCTGTGTCACTGAGGCCGGGCGGGAGCATGTATGGGAACGCGCTGATATCAAACTTCTGTGTGTTCCGGGCCATTACGTTGTTGAGTTGGTCAGGCACTTTGCTTGGCTCATAAGAGTCGTCAATATCAATGCTGTGCGGCGTCGCTGGCCCTAGAGTTGAGTCCTTGGACGCTCTGTCCGCCTTGGTGGCGCCCTGAACGAAGGACGTCACCGTCTGCTTTGAAGACATAAGAAATCATCTTCAAACCTGAACGATACAAAGTAATAATAATGAAACGAACTGTCAGACAGACAAATGAATAACAGCGAGATGAACTGCAAAAGCAAAACAAAGTGAGAAATGAATAGCATATAGGTACGATAGGGTTTACCTTATGTAACTCTGATTAGTCACTCGGGTCTAGGGCATGTGACAAGCAACTGTGCCACCCAGGCCCAGCCAACACATAATAGAACCTGATAGCTGGGGTCGAGCTGAGCTCGATCACTTCGAGATGTATCTCGGAATCCCCGTTCTGATTATTACGCCAGTGTACAGAGAGAGATTCAAATCCCCATTATCATATTCTGAGAAACACGACCCCACATCCCCCCCACTATGTATGACGTTCTCTCCTCTGTCGTTCGAGCTCTCTCTTAGAGGATCGCTACTACCCAGCCGCCTCCTGATCCGCCACACAACTCTCAGCGTATTTCCCTCTCATTGTACGCCGAGATCCCTGGTGGTTCCCCCCTGAGATTCTGCAACGAGTCTCGTGACACCGACCTCTTTTCCATCGAGCAGATCGAGCTCATTCCGAACCCTCTATACATGTACGCAAACCCCCCGTTCATCTTATCAGATCCGACTTGTTGCTTGCTATTGCTGACCGGGAGACACGGTGCCAAAGTGATGATGTCTTCGAGGTTCATATCTACGGTCAGGCGCTCACATATCTATCTACCAAACCCAGCGAGGCGAGCGATCAACTAACACACACATCCCCCAGGCACCTTCCTTCAAAACATCACTAACAACGCGACATGGACCGCCCTGGCGCGATTCGAAAACAGCACCGAGACCGGAACGATGGACTTCTGCGAGTCGGTAGACAGCATCGACCAGCCGGATCCGCATCGGAAGCACGAGTGTCCGCCTGTGAAGGGATTTGCGCTCCTTATGATTTCGGCCTGGGTGACGCCTTTATACATTGAAAAATTGGTGAGTTTTTTGCTCACAGCGAAGGCAATTATGGCAGACATGACGGGGCTGATGGGAGATAGGGAGAGTATTATTTCAAGTTCGATGCGATGACGAAGGAGAGCGAGAGGATCTATTGTCTCGATGTGAATATCTATCTAGACCTACCCCCGGACAGGAAAGAACCGGCAGGGTTTAGGCAGGGACGCCTGGAGGATCAGTCAATCTTGACGGGACTTAGAAGGAGAAGCTCCTGACTCAGGCGCGCAGCATATTTAACCAAGTATGCAATTAACTTGTCAGGGTTCTGACAGAAGAAGGACTGTACATGGTGGTGGTTTCGCGGGATGAGTCGCGAGAGACAGAAGGGTAAGTGCGAAAGCCACGTACAGCGTTGTAAGGGGGGATGGGGCGCTCTTTGGTGGTAATGCCCGTGATGCGGTGCTGAAGGGCTTTGCCCATCTACAGGGCCACGGGCCCCTCTAGGAGAGGCGGTCTCGGCGAATTCCCAATCATGACAAAAAGGACTCTAACAGCGCAATTGACTTCTAGAAGCGACTATTCTTAGTCTGCTGCTGATGACCTCCAATGTCATGCTTGAAGACCATCAAAGACCACGGAATTAGACATCCCTTCGTGTCACCCTGGCGCTTATTGATGACCCAAGATTTATCCAGCGGTACTCATATGGCGATAAGGTATAACTCTATCTATTAAAAGCTATGACTGGGAGCATCGCGTATACGCGCTCATCTACCCGTCTCCCCCAATCCCTAGGATCAAACCCAATTCCACTCCACTCCCGCCCCGCCCCCACCCTCAAACACAACCACGAATCAATCATTTTCTGGTCAAGTGCAGATCGAATGTCCTTCACATGTCCATCTGTTGATCAGGCCTTGTCAACGCTCTCGTACGACGTCGATATTCAGAGATGCTTCATCCCATACTGTTTCAACTTCAGATGATCAGGGCCGCGATGGGGAAAGCGCATCTACTCCCCTGAGTTTTGTGACTTCACTACTTTGATGGGCTTTGGTATTGATAGCTTGTTTGTAAGGTATAATGATCTAGAACGGTGAATCTCAAAGACGCAGTTATACAGTATACTCATGTCATACTTCGTCAATTCGTTCAGTCCCAACGCCAGATCTAAGGCCGCAATCATACATTCTCCTCATGCCCAACGCCATCAGAAGCCCCATCTCCCAAGCCCCTCTCGTACGCCTCCTTCCGCTTGTAATAAGCTGCGGCGAGCCGACGTTCAGGAGAGTCGACTCGATCCTCTATTTCATGCTCGTGTACCATCCCAAAACGTAGCCAGGACCATAGCACTTTGACCAATCCTCCAACGCCCAGCACAAACGGGACCAGTTGCCCAACTGTCCCGATTTGATCCACGCCGCTGATACTGTTCCACCATATCGTGAGTTCTATCGACAGTACCAAACCTATAGTGACAATCCCGCCTTGCACCGCCGAAGGGATCCAGTACCACTTCATTGTCGTGTCCGGTATGCGCGTGATCCGGATATTCGCCATGGTAGCCAATGCCCGCCACTTTTGGTCCCTATGCGAGGGCTCGGCGAGAGCACGGTGAAGGAGCCATGGGTAACGATAGAATGGCTGTGATTGTAATGCGTAGATATGCGAGAACAGGATTGCCACGGCCGGACTGTTGAATTGGCGTCGACGGATTGCTCGAAATGTGGTATTGAAGCAGGTACGTAACGGAACAGCGTCGTTACCGTGACTAGGTCTGACGTAAGGGATGTATAGTTTCATCGCACCATGGAAGAAGGTGATCTGGAATCGAGTACTTGTGAGGATGGTCTCTGGATAAGTGGATAGCACGGCAGAAATGTAAGTGTCCGCAGCGTGCAATTCTCGGAAGTCGGGCCAGTTGGCATCACTCTCGTTTTTCGTCTCCGAGATTGTGACAACTGGCGGCTTCGTTGGCAAACTCTTTGGTAGGGTGTCCAGCTCTTGGCCGAAGGATGTTGGAGGAACGGGGTTGATGCTAAGCACCGAGCGCGGTGAAGCGGATGTGGATGGTTGTTGGACTCGACTGCAAGCGTCGGGATCTGCTCGATAGTCTCCAGAGGAGCCCATGGTATCCATTGCCGACTCCAACCTGCGTTGCAGTTCACCCTGATATTCCGCGCTATTGACCTTTCTACAGCAGACATGCCGCGCGGTACGAAACAAATAACCGCATTCGAGTAACATGTGTCCACTGATGGCGAGAATTGAGAGTATCATATTTGCCTTCCTGTACCAGCCGTCAAGAGCAACCTCGCTGAAGAAAAACCCAAATGTTCCACATGGAGTCTTCTGCATCGCATCGAGACCAGCCCACCAGTACCATGCGTTGTATAGCATCATGCCGACAATACATCCGTCCTTGATGACCGTTCGTCCGAAGTCGAACTTCCAGTGTTTCCTGCTATACTTGGAAACATCGAGTGCGCCGACAAACCATATCACAAAGATTATCTGGATCGTGATGTATGCTTCCACGCTGTACGTGTGAGAAGGAGTAGCGGACATGAAGATCAGGCCAATGAACATTGCGAACATAAACAGCGTGTTTATCGCTCGTAGGAACTTGGCCTCGCTCAAAACAAAGAAGTTGGCGACCCATATTGAGATTGCTTGGGCGTAGTAACCTATTCGAATCCCAATGCCATAGAGGTCCGAACTACCCTCGAAGCCACAGGGGTCCTCCCGTGCTGCTTCCTGCCTGATTGTGATCCGTGGCGATCCTGAGCTAATCGTAGAGCCATAACGCTGAGCGACACCAAGTGACGCAAGATTGAGAAAAATTAGAATAAGTATAGTATAGCCAATTTTGACAGTAAATGTAACAGTCATGCTCAGATAAATCGCAAGTGTACATGCAACGCAGACGTGACTCTGAAGATGTAGCCCCTTGCAAAGCTACCTCTGGAGGACCCTGGAGGATATATAAGGCTTCATAGAATCAACGATCGAGACATCATAGCCGCTGGAAGGAGCCTGAAAAGGATCCCGTCGCTTTGCCGCAGAGGCACTCCCTAAGCCAGGGTCATGCAGCGAATCGCTGGGGGCGGTTCCATCAGGCGCGAAGGCTACAGCGAATGAGATGGGAATCTTAAGTGACATGATAGCAGTGCCTGCATGTTGCCCGTCCGAAAATGACTTCGCACAAGGGGGACCTCAAGTTTGACAGAAAGCTGAACGGTTTGAGCTATAGATAGAGCGAGCCGCCAACCCATGTCAACGCGACTGTATCCCGATTGGCCACCAGCAACGGCATGACGTTAGCCTCACGAGCAACCTTGATTTCGGACCAGACGAGTATAAGAAGGTAGGTTGCGGCACTCAGCGCTCTTCAATCCATCCCATCATTCCAAAAAGCGGCCGCAATTCACATCTGATCCATTGATGTAAGTGTGTTTTCGACCAGAGTACGAGGTTAGGAACGCTAACGATCGTCATCTTTTAGCCTCGACCAACACTCGTTGTCAACAATACACCTTGCCTCCCAAGCATCTTAATCAAATCCACGATGCTTCCTTCATCCAGCAGCTCCGTGAGCTCGATCGTCAAGCCGGGACCTGTACAGAAGCCATGCGTTGACTGTGGCGACTGCGAGTTCTGCTGCATACCCTGCACAATTATGTAAAGCGACTGCAAGGGTGTGGTATTAAAGCTTGGAAGTGGTTGTCGATGCGGATGGAAGAAAGGTTGGATGGTTTCGCGTGGTGTGGTTTGGATTTATATTGGGCGGTGGCTGGGCTTGGTCCATCGCACATGAAGTGAATATTGCATTCATCGTTATGTTATAAAGGAAGGGTCCATAGTGTTAGTTGGGTTATTCCTATGAAGGTCTGGAATCGAGTTGAATATACATCACATCATTACCTTCGTTCTTCTACAATCAAGAAACGGAAAAGCTATCTTTAGAGAGACGCTCATGCAACTAGTACCTGGTAAATATTAACCACCAAGGGAATGTACTGTAGTATGAACAACGTTCTGAATTGTATGTACCTATGATACGTACTCTAACCTAATGACTCCATCCTCGTGGCATGGGTATCCGCGTCTCCGCTATGACTGCAAACAAAAGAACGAAAGTGCTAAGACTCCTCCTCCGAGCCCTTCTCTCTCGATGCCCGAGCCGGGGGAACATCAGACAGCATCTTAACAATCCTAACCTGGGATCAGCCCACGTTCTCGTCGACTCCCGAAAGCGATTATCACCATACCTGGTAGTCTCCTCCAGCATATCCTCATTGACCTCCTCTAGCTGCCTGACCTGCTCTTGAAGGCCCGCCATCTAAACCCAAAGAACCCGAGTCAGCGTGGATTTCACCACCATCACCCTTTCCTTCACGCACATATGTAGTAAAAACCAACGTATTCCGAGGACGCAGAAGTAAAAGGGCCGCCCACAGTTCCCTCGATGGAAGAACCAAGCTCCTCATCTGCCTTGCCATCCTCATCCCCGACGTCGGACGTATCGGCCCACTTGCTCAACGGCAGGCCGGACTTGGGCGCCGGGCTGGCGCAGTAGTCGGCGCTGTTCGCTCGCCTGGTTTGCATCTCCGTCAGTTCGGCAGAGGTGACTTTGTATGCGGCTTCCATCTCCCTGAGCTTCAGCGCGTGCCTCTCGGCGGCGTTTTCAGCCCTTCGCAGCTGTTCCGTCAAGGTGGTATTTTCGGTGTTGGCGGCATCGACTGCTTTCTGGAATTCGTCCAGTTGAGTCTTGAGCTCCGCGTCGTGGGCCTTTACCGTTTCAATCTCTTTCAGCGCTTCGTCATGCTGCGCTTTAAGGCGTTCAGCGTCTTGGGTCTTTACCATTTCAATCTCTTTCAGCGCTTCGTCATGCTGCGCTTTCAGGCGTTCCGCGTCCTCGGAAGCCTCCGTGAGTTTCTCGCTCGTTTGCTGGAGTTCGGTCCTGGCGCTTTCCAGGTCTTTCTTTAGCTGGGTAGCTTCCTCTTCATCCACCTTCGGTGGTGTCTTCCTCAGAGCCTCAAGCTCCTCCTCAATGGTTACAGCCGCAGCCTTCGCTTGATGCAGCTCCACTTTCAGCTCTTCAAGCATTGCCTCATGCGTTCCATGCAACTCAGCTATTGCTTTCTCTGACGCCTGGCTTAACTCTTCGAGCGCCGCCTCATGCGCCTTACGCGCCTCAACCTCACTCTGGTTAGCCGCCATCTCTTCCTGATGAAATGCTGTGCGCAACTCCGTCACATTTACGCGCATCTCCTCTATAGCAGTGTCGTGCTCTTTCTGAGCCTTGGTCACTTCCTTGACCTTGTCCTCTTCCAGCTCTTTCCGGAGACGCGAGCAAGTTTCCTGGTGCTCGTTTACAAGCTTCTCAAGGTCCTTAGAATGCTGTGCCTCAGCTTCAGATAGTCTCTCTGCAGCAGCCGCTTCGGCATCCTTCATACTCTTCAAGTGCTGACTGTCGAGATCCCGTGCCATGTTCAGATCTTTCTTTAGCTCCGTCACCGTTGCGCGCATCTCCTCCATAGCGGCGTCGTGGCCTTTATAAGCCTTGGTCACTTCCGTGGCCTTGTCCTCTTCCAGCTCTTTCTGGAGACGAGAGTAAGTTTCCTGATGCTCGTTTACGAGCTTCTCAAGGTCTCGAGAATGCTTCGCGTCAGCTTCAGACAGCCTATCTGCAGCAGCGGCTTCGGCGTCCTTCGTACTCTTCGAGTGCTGACTCTCGAGATCCCGTGCGATGTCTTCGAGCTCCTTGGCATGTCCATTCTCCATATCCGCCATCTCTTTCGTAAGACTCGCTTGAACGTCCATCATTTCAGTGTACTTACCCTTGAGGGCCCCCAGTTCAAGAGTAAGCTCTTCCATCTTGTTTCTCGCCTTCAATCTTTGGTCTTTCTCACGAGCTAGACGTTCTCCTATGTCTTGTAGCGCCTCCACATGGATCGACTCCACCTGCTCTGCCATCTTGGCAGCTTCCTTTTGCGCTTCTTTAGTGGCCAGTCTTCTCGCCGCTTCCAAATCTTTCGTGTGCTGTTCGACGAGCTCCCCGTGACTGGCTTGCATTTCATCCAGCTTTGTGCGCAAGACGTCCGACTCCCCCTGGTACTTTCGGTTAACATCATCAAGTTCCGATTTGCGCTCCTGGCGCAAGCTTTCTGTAGCCTCCTCCACTTTCTTCGGTATCGAATGCTTGATTCTACTAGATTCTAGCATTTCGGCTTGAAGATCGGCTTCCAGCTCCGATATCTAACAGATATACATCAGGGGACGTAATAGGTTAGGTATGACGAAGAAAGGAGGACTCACCTTGGCTTCACTCTTCGTAGATTGAGCCTTTAGCTGTGCGACGTGCTTGTCTTGATGTTCCTTATCGGCCTCACTCTTCGTCAATTGAGCCTCCAGCTGTGCAACATGCTCGTCTTGATGCTCCTTATCGGCCTCACTCTTCGTCAATTGAGCCTCCAGCTGTGCAACATGCTCGTCTTGATGCTCCTTATCGGCCTCACTCTTCGCCAATTGAGCCTTCAGCTGTGCCACATTCTCGTCTTGCTGCTTCTTATCGGCCCCACTCTTCACCAATTGAGCCTTCAGCTGTGCCACACTCTCTTCTTGATGCTCCTTATCGGCCTCACTCTTCGTCAGTTGAGCCTTCAGTTGTGCCACGTCCTCGTCTTGATGCTCCTTATTCTCATCGCTATTCTCAGCAGAGTCGTCGCCTTCAGTCTTACGGTCATTCATGTCCGTCCCTTGATCCACTCGACCATCACCAGGTTCTTGTCCCGGGTTTCCTTCTTCGGCCCTAGCTTTTTCCAGTTTTGCCTTCAGCATCGCGATGCCTTCGTCAGCTTGCTTTGCGGCCTTTTGTTTATCCTCATCGGTACCACTATCATCCTCAGCCATAGCCGCCGACAACATCTGGTGTACCATCTGCATCTCGCGCAGCCGTTGCTGAATCGTCACTGACAAGGTTGATTGCCTGGCAGGGAGACCAGGTCTTTTTGGTACAGCGGGAGTTGAGGACGATGATGCCTTCTGTATTGGAACTGGCGTGGGAGGGATACTTTTCTTCGCAGCCTCAGCAACCCGCCCATCTTTGACGGTGTTTGTTGATGAGGCACTCGGCCGTGCCGCTCGAGCAGCGTTGCTAGACGTAGTAGGTCGTACCGTCGCGTTTGTACTCGACTTCACGGCAGACTTAGCTGGACCGGAGATTGCGCTACGGGTCGTAGTGGGCTTTTTCTCAATCGTCGTCGATGGCCCGGTGCTAACTCGTTTTGTAGCCGGTGGCAAGCTGGACTTTGATGCCGGTGCTCTTGCTGATGCACTTGGAGCTATCGATGCTCTCTTAGCAGTTCCATTGGTGACAAATTTCTGACCCTTATCTATTGAACCTGAGCGAGGCTTCGTCTTCTCTTCGGTAGAACTCGTTGATGGCCTGGGTTTATGTCCGGCACTTGCTGCAGTGGCTGCGTTGACTGCGTGCGCTGGTCTCCTGGGTACAGTCCCTGATGTAGGCCGCGTGGGTGGTTTACCCAGACTACTGCCAGAAGATGTGCGAGCCATAGACGACGCGGTTGCCCCTGTGGCAGGAGTGGTTGCTGAGTTCAAAGGTCGTTTAGTCGTTGCAGTGGTGCGCTTTGGCGGTAGGCCATTCCTGCGAGGGGATACAGGCACTTGCCGATGACCATCCTTGGTTTGGTTAGAGCTAACTGAGGTAACGGATTGTTTCCTCCTAGCAGTTGAGTTGTCAAGCACCTCCTCTGCGGGCGCCTGCTCCGACGATGGTTCCACAACAGTATCCGCCATTCTGTAGAAATTCCGAATTCAGACGCGTCAGATTGAAGAGCCTAGCGCTTGTACCAATTAGCATTAGGTTGGTTCGGTGAAGGCGGTTTAGTGAGGACTGTCTCGCCGTTGAGCAAAGATGGCTCCCAGAGCAGAGCTGGTGAAAGAACAACACTCCGTGCCTATCACGAGACGATTGCAACTATGTGACCAAAATCATTGAGATTCAAAGTGGAGTTTTCTTGCAGCGAATCTAGACAAGTGATCTCGCGAAGGAAGTCCTCCAGGAGTCCGAGGACTTCGCAGAAGGCAGTGAACAGCCGATGTAACTTACAATGCTCAGAACGTGTTCCGAGTTCGCCTTTTCCTTCCGAGCGAGGCACGCGATCCGATCTCGAACCTAGTCGAAGCGCGACGGCGAATGTGTAAGGTGATGTAGAGAGGGATGGAAGGTTGGAAGCGTTCTACTGTACGAAGTGAGGGTAGGTACCTTACTGCGGGAGAATAAACAACGCTAACGCCAACGCTACGGAGCGAGCCACAACGGGAAGGTGCGGCGCTAGGTAACTTAATCCCCGAAACTGAAACCGGAAGGAAGCGAGGATCCTCGTGGTTTCCCTCTTCCAAGGCTCCAGCCACAGGAAATGGAAACATGTCATACCACTGTGAAAGAATCCACCATGTCAATCATTCTCCATCATAAGATAAGTTAATCGAACTTCAACTTACTCTGAAGCAGTTGCTATCTATAAATGTATGAATGAAGAGAACATATTGTAATTTATAAATCATCATGTCAAGATGAGATTATCATATTGAGAAGAGAGCTCATGCATGTAACTGAGTGTTGACTGAGATGTAATATCATTACTTACTCATCTCTTACTAAGCATCTCTATTTATGTCTTAGTCATCATTTTCTATATATACTCTACATAGTGTAAACAAATAAAGACAACTTTCTACAGACTGATTCACATCTGATAGTATTAAAGATTTAAGACATACTTTTAAGCAGCTTTAAGACTTGAGCTTCATTTTGAGCTAATTTAATTTATATTTTAATTGTGAAAATTCTAATATAGTAATGCATAAACTACATGTTCATTCTCTTTTCAGTGCTCATCACTACTTCAGCATTAAGACTACAGAATAAAGAAACAAATTCTTATGCTGTATTGTATAAAGAAAAGTTCTATCTTTCTTATATTGTAACATGTTCAACAGCAATTTAAACTGAATTAGAATTAATTTGTTAATTAATGTCTTTAATTACTTACAATCTCTTAATATAAAGCTCAATTCTATTTCTATAATGATAAATAAACTTACTATCATCAGTCAGTCAACAGTGTCAGAAATGACTTCTTAAGTCAATTATAAGATAATGACAAGTTAAATTGCATTTCTTCAGACTTAATTAAGAGATATGTTAGATATATAACTCATGATAGCTATGCTATTAGTGTGGTGCCACCTTTTAACAGGTTATGAGCTCAAGTTAATGCAGTTGTTCTTGCATAAAATAGTGCCTAGGCCACCTCTGCCAGTGATTCAAGTTCATGGTGAGAAAGTAAGCTCAAAGGTTACAAGTTTAAACTGCTGTCTGTGTGCACTCTTTACACCTGCAGGTCAGTTGTGAGCCAATTGCAGGTTAGAGAAAGTGTTAGATATATAACTTATGATAGCTATGCTATTAGTGTGGTGCCACCTTTTAACAAGATATTTATATTAATCAATTAGTTTTTAGCTTTATGCCTGAGATCACATCTCTATCTAGTGCAGCTTCAGAAACTTAAGAAATATTTAATATAATAATGTTTTTCTCTGCAGCAGTGTTCAAGAATTCTTTGAAGATGAAGACATCATCTATTTATAAGAATAGTTAAAAAGTGAATGCTGCAGAGATGTAAGCTCTCAAAATGAAAGCTTATTTTTAATTTTATGAAACATTGACAAATTAACTTCTGAGTGACAAAGCAAAGATTATTGTTATGATTAGTTATTTAAAAGATACTGTCAAAGTATGATGACTTTGAAAAGAAGAATGACTTTGAGTTAAAAAAGACTCATTAAATATTAAATCTCAAAATATAAACAACTTCTTTCTAGCATTTTTACTGATCTTTGAAAATGTTAATGAAATGAAACATCAATGTTGCTGTTATGAGACACTGAAACAAACAAAATCAGTTTGACAATATAAAGTAAAGTTTACAAAAATTGTACAACTTCTTCAGTCTATATCAGTCAAATATGAACAGAAACAGCAGTTCACTCAGAGTTTAAAGTAAAAGATTTAATTCAAACTCTAAAAATATTTAAAGACTAAAGTAACTACTCTTAATAAGTTAGTTTAATGAGCTGATTAAATTGAATAAATTCTTTAAGAAACACATAATAAAGATCATTTTAATGTCTTTAATAACTTAAATTTAAATCATAACAACTTATCAAACAATTCTTAAGATCAATCTCAAAGTCATAAAAGATCAATTATGTCTAAATTAAACAAGTTAAATATGAAAACTTATTGAATCTGATGTAAAAAGAATAAAGTGTACTTTCATTGTAAAAAGTTCTTGTATATAGCTAAAGACTGCTGAGACAACAAGAACACTGATAAGAATAAAGATAAGAATAAAGATAAGAGCAAGAATAAGAATAAGAAAAAGAGTAAAGATAAGAAGAAGTTAAAGATTGTTGAAGTTAATTTAAATAATTTTGTTAAAAGATGGCATCACACTAATAGCACAGCTATTATGAGTTATATATTTAACACTCTCTCTAACTCACAATCAGCCCGCAACTGACCTGCAGGTGTAAAGGATACACACAGATGGCAGTTTGAACTTGTGACCTTTTGAACTTACTTTCTCACCATGGACTTGAATTACTGACAGAGGTGGCCTAGGCGCCACTTTACACAAGTTATTACACACTAACTCAGGCTCATAACCTGTTAAAAGATGGCACCACACTAATAGCACAGCTATGGTGAGTTATATATCTAACAAATTTGAACAATTTAAAAAACTAAAGTTGTCTATGAATATAAAAGTGTTTATAAACAAGTTGACAGAAGCTTCTATTCAATTTAATAATGACTTGAATAAAACATTTACACTAAATGACTCAGAATTCTTACTATTAAGTATAATCTTTAATCAAATCAACATTCTCAATTCAAATGCATATATTCTTGCAGGCTGCATTCAAGACAGATTGAATGAGATAAATGTGAAAGTATTAATTGATTTAGATGTAAATTAAATATATGTCTTCTTGACAGTTGTTAATTAAATGTTAATTAATAGTCAATATAAAATTAAATTGCTTAAGATATTCTTGCTGAACAGACAGATCATTTAATTAACTGCAAAGTTGATTTTTTATCTTAAGATAAATAGCTTTTGACAATGATTAAAAGCATAAATTGTAAATCTTTAAAAACATAATCTCATTCTGAGATTAATCTAACTGAAAGTCACTAATTCTCAAATTGATTAAGCTACAGACTGTATGATAATTCAGAATTGACAACAAAAATATCATTATCTGTTTCTGAAAAAGTGACAACAAGCTGTAAATGAGTTGACATTAAATGTGATTGAAGAGTGTGCAGCTATGAAGACACTTCAAAATTGCAGAACTGTTAAGTACTTATTAGTGATTCAACAGAACTCAGAGAAGTCAGAAGCTGAACTGTTAGCTGTTATAGATGAATGACTATAAGTTATTATTAAAGAGTTTTAATTTATATTTAGATTGACTTTATTAGACAAATTATCATCTAAATGAATGTTTAAACATAGCATTAACATTGATGATGTTAAGTCTATCAACATAAATGCTTATCTTCTGTCACAGCTACAGCTGAATGAACAGACTAAACAGATAATGAAGTTACTGAATAAAGATTTGATTTGTGAGTTCATAAATTTATAAGACTTCTTAATTCTGTTTATTAAAAAGAAGAAGAATACATGATGAATGTGCATTGATTACAGAGTGTTAAACAACATTACTGTTAAGAATAAATATTCACTTTCTTAAATTCAGAAATGTTTAGATCAGATTGACAAAGTCTGATATTTAATCAAGCTTAATCTCACTTTAAGCTATTATTAAGTTTGTATAATCAAAAACAATATAAAAAAGACTGTCTTCAACACTCATTACAGCAAATATGAGTTCACAGCTATGCTCTTTAAGCTATACAATGTCTTAACAACATTTCAGTCAATGATGAACTCTATATTATAAAACTTACTCAACAAATTCTATCTAATATATCTCAACAACATACTAATCTTTTCTGACTCAATTTTAGATCATCAGAAACACTTATGAACTATTCTTAATATCTTAAAGAAACATAAGCTATATGCTAAGTTTAGTAAGTGCACTGTTGAGATAAAAATTCTTAAGTTTTATAAACATATTATGAGACAAAATACACTACAGTTAATCTCTATTAAGATATTAGTCATTAAGAATTGATCTGCTTCAAAGACAGCACATTATGTACAGCAGTTTCTTGAACTGACTTTATATTACTGATGATTTATACAAGAATTTGCATGAATCACAGTACTGCTATTGAATTTGCTTAAGAAGAACAACATTAAGTTATATATGAAGAAGAATTAACTCATTGTCTGAAATGCACTATATAATAGTGTCTTTCAACAGCTTAAGAATGCACTTATATCTGAATTAATACTTATTTAAATAGCTGTATGCAAACTGTTTACTATCAAAACAGACACTTCTAAATGAGCAATTGACTGTGCTTTGATGCAGAATGAAATGAATGAGAAACTTCATTTAATTATTTATGATGATTAGAAGTTACAAGATGCAGAGCTCAATTATTCTGTTTATAAAAAGAAGTTATTTGTTAAAAGATGGCACCACACTTTTAGCCACAGCTATTATGAGTTATATATCTAACACTTTTTCTAACTCATGATTGACCAGCATGCTCATACATTACTTACTTGGCTTCTCATAAGCAGAAAGAATGTGTACACAACATAGTTTAAACTCATAACCTTAAGCTTACACAGATAAGGCAGTCAATACATATTTAATATCATTACATCAACCTGAGCTCATAACCTGTTAAAAGGTGACACTACACTTTTAGCCACAGCTATCATGAGTTATATATTTAACATTATTGATCATTAAGCATGCACTTTGAACTTGACAGTACTATATTGAAAATGATTATACTATGACTATTATTATGAATTATGAAGATCTACAATATTTAAAGAATACATCACATTCATTTAAACAACTAGCTTAATGAATCAACAAATTTCAGTAGTATAATCTTGACATTTAATATTGATCTGAAGCTCAGACTGTTATATCAGATTTGATTAATCATTGATCTGATTTTATAGAGAAAAACTCAGCAAATAAAGTGTTTTTAAATGCTCTGTGAGAGCTAGACAATGTGAAATGAAAAAGAGCAATGATATTGTATTTAAAAGATGATACAGAATCTGAAAAGTTACTGCTTTGCAAGTATGTATGTAAAAATGATGTAGTGAATTAATTTTGACTGCATTATACTTTGAAAATTGAATGATCTATATTTAATTTAAAAGTAAAACAATGATGAAGCATTATTTCTACAGTTTTAGTACTGTGCAGACTTTTTAAAACATATGCACATTAAATATGAGCATCTAGAAGTGTCAGAACTGCTAAAAGTCATTTAACTTTGAGCTTAATAACATGAACTATTACAGAATATTAAATCATTTATAAAGCATTATTTTAACTATTAAGTTGCTTAACAACTCTGAAAACATTAAGAGATCAAAGAACATTTATATTCAGCTTATAAGAACTTATTACTGTTTAAAAGATGAGAAATCAATATAATAAACATACTATCTTGAATGCTCTGAGAAAACTGCTGAATTATAATGACAATTAATTATGTTACAGACTGATCTGTAACTAAAGCTGTTCTGAATGCAATGAAAGCAACAGTTGTAGATTTTCTATATGATGAAATCTTTATAAACTATGATTCATCAAGAGAGTTACTATTCAATAATGATATGAACTTTCTCAGCTATGTTGTGACTTACTACTTAAAAAAGCTCAGAACTTATTGAAAGAAAGTAGATACTCATACTATATTATGCTGTCTAGTGAAACTTCTAAATTATGTTGTCTATGGGCACATCTTGATCAAGAGAGTTACAGAAGAAGTAGAAAGAATGTTGACTGTAGTTAATGTGAATAGAGTCTTCACTTAGTCTTTAATACTAGTTTTACTTCACTTTATAGAAGCAGCTAGAACATTACTTCTTAACAGAACTCAACATAAAACAATGACTCTCTATTATCTCTGCACAAATGAAAAGGTAGAAAATCTAAATGAAATGTTGAGCTTCATGCTTACAAAATATTTTATGAATAAATCAACTTAATTATGAGATAAATACTTATCACAAGCACTTTTTATGACTTAAATTTAAGCTTATAGTACAACTAAACAGAGCTCATTCTATTTACTGTATAAGATAAATTTATAACTATTAGATGACTCAAATAATTCCTGATTGCTGAGAGAAACTGACTTTGAAGATCAGTTAAAACAGATCAGACAGATACAGATGATTTAAGTAACTGTTAATAAAATTCTTTTATAAAAGATTATTGAATTAAAAATGATTCATAATGAAACAGTGCAGTTAAGCACTACAAAGAAAGAAGACTGAGTACTTATATGAAATCAGAAGTCTTAAAAGTTTAAAGCTAAATGATTTAAGTTTTATAAGATATTGAAAACTTATTTATTAAAGACTTATACATTAAAAATGTCTGTAAGATGTGTTCTATGAAATTTAATTTATGATAATTGTTAGATATATAACTCACAATAGCTGTGGCTAAAAGTGTGGTGCCACCTTTAGACAGGTTATGAGCTCAAGTTGATATAATGATATTAAATATGTGTTGACTGCCTTACCTGTATAAGCTCAAGATTATAAGTTCAAACTATGTTGTGTGTGCATTCTTTTCACTCATGAGAAGCTGAGTAAGCAATGTATGAGTGTGCTGGCCAATCACAGGTTAGAGAAAGTGTTAGATATATAACTCACAATAGCTGTGGCTAAAAGTGTGGTGCCATCTTTTAATAATAATTAACTTATAAAAGCACATATCTTTAATGTCAATGAATTTTAAGCTAATTCAGAACTGCAAAGCAGTCTAAAATGAACTAAACTATCTGTGCAGCAATTAAGTTCTGAAGTTGATGAGATTCTTAAACAGAAAGAGTCATCATTATCTTTCTATAAAGAACTCTTGATCATATCTTGAGCTGAATGAGATCATAGATAAAAGAAAGAGCTATATAAGCTTTTAGTAAAGAAGAAAGAAGATCTTTCTTAAAAGACAATTTATAAAATATAAAAATGTCATAAATAAGTAAACTTATCTGTACTCTCATTACAGAACATTTTGAAAGCACATTAAAGCATTGCTTTTTCTGAACTGATTTTGACTGAAGTGAATGATGTAATGAATACATTACAGAAGATTATTGAAAGCTGAAGAAATGTTGATGACTTGATTTTAACATTTATAATAGAAGAGAGATGTAACTAAAAGAGAGTGAAAGTCTTGATATTACACAGTATTAAGAAAAATGTTAAAAGATGGCACCACACTAATAGCATAGCTATTGTGAGTTATATATCTAACACTTTCTCTAACCTGTGATTGGCCCACAACTGACTCACAGGTGTAAAGAGTGCACACAGACAGCAGTTTAAACTCATGACCTTTTGAACTTACTCTCTCACCATGAACTTAAACCACCAGCAGAGATGGCCTAGGCACCATTTTATGCAAGTTATCACACACTAACTTGAGCTCATAACCTGTTAAAAGGTGGCACCACACTAATAGCATAGCTATTGTGAGTTATATATCTAACAAAAAAACTAAATGATTAAAAATGATTTAATAAAGATTTACAATAACAACATAATGAGTTGAAGTTGAAGCAAACAAGTAGTAAAGCTAAAAAGAAAGATAAAAAAGTCTTAACTTCAATAATGATGAATAGTGATTTGATGACAGTCTATGAAAGAAATATGAGCTCATATAATCTACATAAGAAACTTAAGAAAAAGATTCTTATAAATTAAAAAGTAATAATATTAGAAGCAGAATGCTCAATTAACTTTATGTGTTGTTAATCTTTGAACTGAAATCAAGATAATAACATATTGAGAGAAAAGTTTTGCAAGCTCTTTTTAAAATAAGAATGATCAGTAATCTTGTGAATACAATTAGAAGCAGACTTCTTTCAGTTTAAATTGTTGTTATCTGCACTGAACAACAATAATGATGTGAAGTGAGATAAAACAATGTAAATGCAAACTGCAGACAGAAATTTTACAGAATGCTAAGCAAATCTCTGTACTTACATCAGTGAACTGTTGTGACTGTGTAGTAGAGAAGAATGTGATATTATTGCTTACTCATCTCTTACTAAGTGTCTTTATTTATGTCTTAGTCATCATTTTCTATATATACTCTACATAGTGTAAATGAATAGGGACAACTTTCTACAGACTGATTCACAGAGAGGTGAGTGTGAACCTTAAGGTAGGTAAGCGAGCCAGGAGCCTCACTGCTTGTTGTTTCGGCTGCCTTGCAATATCAATCCTCACCACTGAAGTTGCCACAGATATTTCAAAGAACTTTAGAAAAGAGATGATTGTTTGCTGCTGAAGGCAATGTTGCATTCGCTCGGTCAAGCACATCATGCATCATCATCAGTGCCTCATCAACCTTCCAGTGAATATGGGACCTCCCTTTTCAAACGGAATGGGTATAATCAATCAACTTATTTATTCAGACCCATTCACTATCACTATGAGCGGTCAATTATTATTACTGTATGACCCATGTGGCGGCGTTTGTTGTGTGAATTACTTGCGTTTGCATATCAATTTGGTGAATCCAGACTGCTGTCTAAAAGCTTGCGCGTGTGGGAGGAGCCTTCCAATTTCTTCCTATCCTCCTTCTTGACATATTTGAGCTCATTGAGTGACGCTGGCGACTATGGCCTTGCTTGAGTCGGTCTTCAACCATTTCGTTCTACCGCCCAAGCTGCCTGGACATCGGGATATAGACTCCGAGGGCATTGAACGAAGCATCTTGACGCGCCTTATATGTGCCTGCGATACCTTGGGCAACTCCACAGGCTCAAACTTTAGGGATACGTGGGCTTCTGTTCGCTATTCTCTCCGCGTCTGCCTCAATATCAATCTTGGTCATTTTGAGAAGGCATCGGTGCTACAAGAATTTGGCAATCTCCAACGAAATGGTCTCCTCATCTTACATGTGGTGGAACAGAATGCAGCACTTCTTATTCGACGTCATACCAAGTAAGTTTCACGACCTGAGAAAAGATCATCTAGAATCCACTAAGGCATATAACGTAGTGATGGTGCAGACACCGTTATCTTCGAAACTTTCGAAGCGTCACCTTCGTCTGCGGACGTCCTCGCCGCCGAAAATGCACTCCAGTGGGACTTCCCTGGCCGGGCTGTCGAAATAACTTTTCGAGAATTCCTCAATGAGTCTTTCCAGGAGAGTCTTGCTACCTTTCTTGAGCAAGCCAGCATGGAGTCTTTGAACCGCTTCGAGGCGCGTTCTGCCAAGGCGAAGGTCTCCGTCATCGAGGCCCGGGATACCACCGACCCAGCTCTGGTTACGCAGATGTTAATGCCCTTGCTTGAGGCTCTCGGATCCTCCGTCGAAGTGCCCAGATTAAGGAAGCGAGTGCGGGACGATGTCAATATACAGAACGCAGAGTTCCCATGGAGAAGACTACCATTCTGGCTTATCCTTCGCGTCGCAATTCAGCGTCAGCTCATCCTTGCCCTGGGAAACGAGCCTGGACGGGCCTGCTATAAGTTCTTCATTTGCACTGTTCTAGCTCAACTTCTTGAGGATTGTGCCGGTCTGCTTGCCCCAGAGCTCACAGTGATGCTCAGAGCCAAGTTGTGTCGCCGCCTTGCGAAGTTGGAAATGGACAAGACACGGGCTTACTCTGCCGCTGCCGTTTACAACCGACTCTTTGACTCGATCGGTCCAATGTTCAAGGGGATCATTGAAAAGGCTACAGACCAGGTTAATGCAGCTTGGACAAACTTCAAAACAACAATCGCACGACCTATCCCGGCACTTCCGTCTCGCGCCGATGAGCAGGCTCTCCGCCTTTCCCTTCCAAATAGCGAAGGATACCTCAACAATCTTCTGGCCCTACCTCCCTCACAATGGAGAGGTCCTGAATCGCTGATTGTTCCTCCCTCGGGTGATGGCACTATGGAACAAGTCACAAAGTTCACTGACCACTACTTCTCTCTGGCCAGACTTGAGAAAGGCATCGAGGAACGGACAATACCACCGGATTCTGTGGAAAATTACCAGGCTCGTTGTGTTCAGCTGGCAGAGTCGATTGTTGATGTGTTTACCGCGGTTGGGGATGCTTATGCTTCCAATCCCGAGCAAATGAGCATTTTCATCTTGAATCTGTTTGACCTCTGGGTCGAAATGGACGAGTGTGCGGTAAAAGCCTGCCCTCTCCTCTGGGACTACGCCCCAGTATTCAGTCCGGAGCTGCTGGATGTTCTGCACCTCTCTACATTATCAAGCATGCAGCGCCTCCAAGATATCCAGAGCCATCTCCGGAGCAGATGTGGCAACTGTCGGTTTGCCAGCAAGACGATTTTCAGCGAACTCGATGGGAACTGCTTCGCTGCGCGATATCTGGAGCAGTCTGCTCCGTTGCGCAAACTGCAGCAACAAATCGAGGAAGCCTCAAGCAAGTCGCGCGAAAACAAGCAATCCGAATGGAACAACGCGTGCCAAGAATACAACGATCTCAGCCAGAAAATTTCAAGTGGCACTTGTATTTGCTCGACCAATCATGATGGATCTCGTAACGTTAAAGGATGTGAAAAGTGCTGGCACCGTCGCTGCCGGAAACGAATAAGAATCGCTATCCACGAAGACTTTCTCCCCAAAGATGGCGCTCAAAAGGCGGCAGTAATACTGGAACTTGGGATTCCAAGCTTTCTGGAGGCGTACCGAAATGCCACATTCAGGATATTCAGCGATCTGGGGCACTCGAGCAAGCCTAGTGCTTCCTCGCCACCAGCCATGCTGTTGAAAGACTACTCCTCCCTTAAGTACTACATGAAATCAAGGGTGATTGGTGTCTCGCTTGCGTCAGCAAAGAAATCCTTTCTCCAGACCCATTTCAAGGGATATAAGATGAAGGTTGACCTCTCTTATATTCTGTTGCCGATAGGGCTAGACTTTGCATACTACGATGTCAAATCCGGAGTGTGGCTGAAAGATCTCGACAGAAAATTGACATTTCAACACCTTTGTGGAATCCATGTTCCGCGCAGTCTGCAAGCCTCAGGTATTGAGTCGCCGGCACATCCCGCCTCTAACATCGATGGGCCGTCGTCCTACGAGATCGTGGCTGGTCAAACCAGGTGTCCGTCAGACGTATCCATTCACGAGTTCATGAGCTATCAAAGATTGCTCTCTGGGAAGACTCGCAGGTGGCTGACGATGCTAGTGGAGTTGGGTGCCTCAAACCTAAACTTCAGCGCCGAAGATACAATGCTTATCTTCAACCATCTCGCCGTGCAAGCAGGGCCAGTTCAAACTGAATCCCAGCTTCTAAGAGACATTCACGTCGTCTTCCGGGACCCGTCGTTTTGCCAGCGCTTGACAGAACAGATTGATAACCGTCTTCGTAATATAACTACCAACTGGCGCGAGATGCATTGCATGGAGATGCTCATCACCCTGAGCCTTCGACTCTTCAACTTGACTTCTGGCCAGGATCGTCAATCCGCGGAAATGCTGCTCAAGGGCGCGCGTGGGTCAACTTTGCAATGGATCTCCCACCTCCGTGACGAGGTTAGGAATGCAGCTGAGGCTGACGCAGCTGAGAGGGCGGCAACGTACGGATTCTGGGCTGCTCTACTTTGCCGAAGGACCTTCGCTACCTTTATTGACTCAGATTCCAAGATCAACGCAGAGGATCTATGTTCTTTTGTTCAAGCCTCGGTGGCTTTGCAAGAGAACCTCGTGGTAGATCTTGCGAAGCTGCCCCTGAGCCTGAAAAATATGCTAATCAGAGATATGAAAATGGCATATCGGATACGACGACTCATTCAATATTCTATTGAGTCCAACCCTGAAAGTATGGGAGTTGCAATCAACAAGACCTGGTCAGATCCTGGCAATCTAACCGGGAGGACTTACTCTCATTGGCAGTTCCTTTCCTCTCCGAATAAGAGATGGGTCGTGTCGATTATCACTAGTAAAGCTAACAAGTTCGTCGTCTCTCAGGTGGTCCACTACAACTTTGTTGAGGGACACCTGCTGGTGGACGGGAAGCCGCTGGGAAGACCGCCCCTGGACATTATAGAATCAGCGGACGTCAAGGAGCTTTTCGGAAACCAGCACCTTCTGACCTTCCCCTCATCACTGAGCGACATGAGTCACGTCATGGCAACTCGTATACTGGGTAATGAAGTCCATTTTGGTCTTCGCGGAAAGAGCGTAGTTATCCGAGCTCTTCTCAGAAACAGTCTCCTGGAGTATGTTCCTCGGCGCGTATTTATAGACAACGACAACTTTGATCTGCCCTTGGGTCTGATCGAAGATTGCACACACTGGCTCAATCTCCGTACAAGGCGCCTGGAAATTCGACGCAAACCTAACATATGGAAGAGAAGACAGAGTGACTGGATTCTAGATGTCTCCAACCGCCAGGCACAGCGAAATAGGGTACTCTTGGTTGATCCCCACTCAGATCTCTGCAAACGCGTGGCTGGGATCTTCCGGCACTTTGAGGATCCCCGACGGCTGACCGTCTTCCAGCCCGCGAAAGGCAGACTTTCGGTTGAGATGCGGCACCTCGAGCTCTCATTCGTTGTGAATAAAAGCAACCTTCTTGAGTGTCGAGAGCTGCGCGCAGAGATCGATCCCAACCAGGACGCAGGGACGCTTTACGGATTCCAGAGCAAGATTGTGCTTCGCGACGTAGCCAACATTGAGCGGCGGAGCATAATTACTGCGCTGGGACAGCTGACCTACAAGCGTCGTGGTATGCATATTGCCGTTTTGGCGAGCAGCATCAACAAATATGGCAGGTTTGGAATCGACGATGTTTTAGGACGATTGTCATGTGCGCCTGAGCCGCTATTACTCTACTCCAAAGCTCAGTTTCATGCATTCACCTCGTTCGTTGTGCCCGATCCTCTCACCGGGCGTACTGGTACAGAGGAAGCTCTGCACACACTCAGATCAGGCTATTGCCAGCCCTGGACACCGATAGGCGACGGTCCTGCCTCCATTCTGAGAGTCATCAGCGGATTAAGCCCGGGTAGAGAGTATTATCCCAAGGACAAGAGACGCCTGCAGACCGTTACCTGGAATACACACTTAACCATGAGCATTCAACACGATAGCTATGAGGGTCTCGTCGAAAGGATACTCGCCAAGTCAGACCGGCTCCGAGCCTTTACCGCCGACGAAGACAAAGGGATAGAATTTGACATTGAGTTCCCTTCCCACCTCCGAATACGTGGTGAGATTCGGCGCCTTCTCTACGAGCGCGGCATATCTGACAGGGGCGGATTGCATACTGGAAAGGACATGGTCTACACACCCAGAGATCGACAGGCCAGTTTGTTTCAAGCCACCAATGTTTACCAAATCGTGAGACTTGTTCGCAAGCAACCGTTTCGTATCCATATGACAAAAGAGCTGGCAGCTATTCTTCAAGATTGGAAATTTATCGGAGGATTCCACTACACCAACTCAGATCCAGAACACATTTCGAGTTGTCTCAGCAATTCAATGGAGAGCAATATCGGCGAACATTGGGGCAGTCTTGTGAATCTTTGCCGAGATAGTGATCATCGGAATCCGTATAAGTTGCTATTTCGACTGGGTCTCCTGTCATTTGCCACAAAGCCTGACATGGACGCAATCCAGTCACTGGCCGCATTCGGTTGCCTAGATGAATTGAAAGCCTTACAGCCGCCACTCAGTCCTTGCTTTGCTGAGTTCAAACTCTGGGCATCCCCAACGCTTGAATCGCTTCTGAGGTTCATTGCAGCCGACTATCCCGTTCTTGAACCGGATGCTACAGAGAGTAAACGAGAGCAAGATCGGTCTCAAGAGAAACATCGGATCCTGTGCGAGGCTGAAGGAAAACGTCTAGCCTTCAATATCCTAGAGCAGTGGCCCAGCTCGGAACCATCCGCAGAAGAATTCGAATCAACGGTGATTAATGTCGAGCTAGCCTGGGGAAGAATTCGCCCTGATTGGCAACGCTTGTATCAGAATTTGGCCCTTTCGGAGTATGTTATTCAAGCTCAGGAGATCCTCAATCGCTACAAAGGCGCCAGCGACGTGTCGGTACCGCGAGCTTGGAACATGGATCCTGCGGCCTTCTGTGCGACTGACCGTGGTTCTGCTATTCCATCAGTACCAGATCTTCTAGTGAAATGTGCGCACCTCCCTTCGCGCGTCTTGTCTCCTTGTCATCAAGTGATACCGAGCAAGGATCTCCCCCAAGGTGTATATTTGCCCAGCGAGCGGATCAATAATTCCTGCAAGACCACTCCACCCAAGGAGGTTATTGAGCTAGGTAAAATCTTAGATTCGTTTGCCAGATCTCCAGATATTCTGCGGCAGCGATATGGAAATGACTTGAAGAAGAGTCTTCTTGCTCTAGAGAACGTTAGCAACCAGCCCCAGCTTCAGGAGACGCCGCCAAGTATCAATATTATCACAGAGTGCATCGAAAAGGCTCGGGCAGCTCTGAATCATGAGTACGAACGCCTTCAGAATACCTTCTCCGCCGAGGACGATCGCTTCCAATGGCTTCGGCTCGGTAGCTTATGGCCCTGCACCACTCCGATAACAATTCTTGAACAACTGCGTTCAAGCTCTGATTACAAATTCGGAAACAACATGAGAGAATGTTTGGTCTCATATGGTGTTCTAGCTACAACCTTACAAAGGCTTCTCCGATGCAGACATGCTCATTTACAAGGGGACAATCATAAGCTGGTCCAAGAATGGCAAAATAGTGGCCATGAAAACTGGACCCCACTGGAGTTCCCTGACTGGTTGCTTCTTGAAATTGAAAGCGATATTCTCATTCGCTGTGAGCAGACAGATGTTGCGCGTGCTATTATTTCGCCAGCATCTGGATCGAACTCTGTATTGCAAATGAACATGGGCAAGGGTAAGTAAATCACCACCTGACCTTTCTGACTCAAGGCAGATTTACCTTATTTAACTGCTTTGGAATGAATTGAAGATGGCATCACTGACAGGTTTATAGGCAAAACCTCTTGTATCGTACCTATGGCTGTGGCGATTCTGGCAGACAAGAAGCAGCTCTCGCGCCTTATCGTGCCAAAGGCGCTGCTACTGCAGACTGCTCAAACAGTGCAGTCTAGACTTGGGGGGTTAGTAGGTCGAGAGATCAGGCACATTCCGTTCTCTCGCCGGACCTTGACCACGCCGAACATGCTCCGTCTATACTCCGCACACCATCGCGAAATTCTTCGCTGTTCTGGTGTTGTTCTTACTACTCCTGAGCATATCTTGTCGTACAAGCTCAGCGGGCTCCAACGCCTTACGGACTCCAGGCTTGATGAAGCGCAGGAGATGGTCACATTTCAATCATGGCTGACTGACACATGTCGCGATGTCCTTGATGAATCAGACTTCACCCTGGCGGTCAAAACGCAACTAATCTACCCAAGTGGTCCGCAGTTGTCCGTGGATGGACATCCTCACCGCTGGGAGATTGCACAGATGCTGTTGTTCTTGGTTGAAGATCATCTCCTAGATCTTCAGCGCGACTTCCCACGAAGCATTGAGGTGGTCAAACGATCATGTGGATTTCCCATGGTACACTTACTCCGACCAGACGTGGAAGATGCCCTGCACCACCGAATCATAGATGACATCTGCGACAGACGGATTTCCTTCCTTCGTTTGGCTGACTCAACCCTACCTGTTAGTAGGTATGAATTCAAGCGCGTGCTACTGGACGAGAAGCTCGACCGCAAGCTTATCGAGCGGGTATCGGCTCTCTTTTCAGATAGGTCTTCGGCTCGCAAGAACATCCTCCTTGTCCGCGGGTTGCTCCAGGATAGGATCCTCCTACTCTGCCTGAAGAAACGATGGAATGTACAGTATGGACTACACCCAAACAGGCATCCTATTGCAGTCCCTTTCGACGCAAAAGGGGTTCCATCTGAGCAGGCAGAGTTCGGTCATCCCGATGTCTCAATCTTGTTCACCTGCTTGGCTTTCTATTACTCGGGACTCAACCCATCTCAGTTCCGCCAAGGTTTACAGCATGTTTTGAAGTCTGATGACCCAGCAGCTGAGTATGATAGATGGACTCACGGGTCTGATACCCTGCCAGAAGCCTTGCATCACTGGAATGTCATCAACGGAGACGACCAAGGACAAGTTGAAGAACTTTGGCGTCACCTTCGACTAAACAGAAATGTCCTCGATCATTACATGAACAATTTTGTCTTCCCAGCTCACGCTAAACAATTTAGCATCAAGCTGCAGGCTTCTGGGTGGGACCTCCCCTTGTTCTCAAAATGGCAACTGGGAGAGGGAACCTCGTGCGCCAAGACAACCGGGTTCAGCGGCACGAATGATAATAAGATGATGCTCCCGCTGAATATTAAGCAAGATGACCTACCCAGCTTACGCCAAACTAATGCAGAAGTGCTCACCTACGTCCTGCAGGTCCGAAACCGGCAGTATAACCTTGCGGCTTGGGAGGGAAAGCGCCTAACAGAGGAAGGCCTACTGCAAAGGATTACGGAGATGGGGATCAGGATTCTCATCGATGCCGGTGCCTATATCCTCGAGATGGACAATCCGACCCTCGTCAGGACATGGCTCGGTATAGACACACGAGCCAAAGGGGCTGTCTATTTTGGTGCTGACAATAGAGCCTGGGTCCAATATCGAGGAGGGAAGGAGGTGGTCCCACTACTCGCCACTCCTTTCGCTGAGAACCTTGACGAATGCCTCGTTTACATTGACGAAGCCCATACACGTGGAGTAGACTTGAAGCTGCCCCAGAAAGCTCGCGGAGCATTGACTCTGGCTCTCGGCCAGACAAAGGATCACACGATGCAAGGTAAGCTGACTACCCTTGATCGCCTCAAATGACAAGCTCACTCAATGAATTTAGCTGCGATGAGGCTACGACAGCTGGGAAGCACCCAGTCTATCGTTTTCTTCGCCCCTCCAGAAGTCGACCAGAGCATCCTAGATGTGTGCAGGCAAATACGGGGGGAGATACTTGACTCTTCTGATATTGATTGCTCCCACGTCGTGTGCTGGCTTCTAGAACAGACTTGCCGCGCGAATGAGCACTTACAGAATCTGTACCTTGCCCAAGGAACGGACTTCTGCCGCCGGACAGATGCGCAATGGAAAAATGTAAAGTTCCTCACTGAAACTAATCATCGAGAAGCCTTTCTCAGGGTTATTCAACATCCGGAGCGCCAGACCATTGAGCAGCTATACGGAGAGATGACAGACACCCAGACGAGTTCCATTACCGACACACTGTCCGTGGAACTAGAGGGTTTCATGAAGGAGCTCAGTAGGCAGAGAGGAGCAGCCAAAGTCCACGGAAAACCCATTTCTAGCTCTGTGCTAGAGGAAGTAGAGCAGGAGCGAGAAGTCGAGTTTCAGGTCGAGCAGGTACGCCAGGTGCAAAAGCCGACACACTACGAGGCCCTCGCATTCCCAGGCATGCACAAAGCTGTCTCTGACTTTGCCGAAACTGGCGAACTTGCTGGCGGGCACGGGTACGAACACGTCTTTGATGCTTTGGAGCGGACGAGCATCGGAAAAAAATACAATATTCGCCGCACGACGTCGCAGTTGTTCGTCTCGACTGAGTTCATGCGCACTATCAAGCTTGGAGAGCGTGTCGCAAATGATAATTTTCTCGTAAGTTCATAGCCCATCACTGTTCCTTGTCTCTGCTAGTGCTGAGCGATATCTTCCACAGCGCCCTGTTGAGTGGATCCTGTGGAACCCTTCAAATGGGACGGGCCTCATAGTCATCTCCGAAGAGGCTGAGCTTTTGATCCCCATCATTCGCGCAGCAGAGAAGCCAAAGGTATACCTGATTACGTATGCTGCCCCTGTCACGAAAAACATGCAGCACTTCAATGGGCTTTCATACTATGTCCTCCCTCGGCTACCCGGTGGCTACACAGTACCTGACTGGCTCTCCGTCGAACTTGGAGTTTTCGCTGGCCGGCTCTACATCAACTTCTCGGAGTGTGCCCCTCTGATCAGATACCTGCAGCTTGCAGACAAGACCATCGAGCATATTGCCATCCCTACTCATAATCCTCTCGCTTTCCTACTAGAGTGGCTTACGGTCTGCCGCAAGGGGCAAGACATCATGCACACACCAATGGGCTATATCTGTCAAGGCCGGCCGTTACACGAAAACCATCCTTTCTTTGTGGCGCGAAGTGCAGATGTAAGAGAGGTGGGAAAACCTCTAGTAGGAGGTGGAACTAATGGCGATGCGGACCAAGCTGAAGAGGGGGAGCCAGACGTTGAATATGAGTGGGACGACGGATTTCAGAAAGATTTGGACATCGAGTAGCCGTTTCTGAGCATAGTAGTGTGTTTGGATTGTAACTCTACTGTGAGAGTCTTTCGGAAACGCTGTCAAGATCATGTGCGCTAACCCCCTTGGGTCCTTGATGTGATATATGCCTACTGTAGTAGAACTGACATTCCTCTTACATGGCAAATCATATACAAAGTCCCAGACGATCGAAGAAGCCCAAGCAATGCTGTGTTTGGTGCCTGGACTACGCTGGGTCCAGAAGACCTTTCCTTTGTGTGCTTGTCAGATAAAGCTCCTCTACCGCTCCGGTGATCACAGTAGGTCTTTCAGACCCAAGAGACGTCTATGACCCTACAAGACCTCTCCTGAGCCAAACTCCACGCTCCAAAAGCACGACAAAACGCGGCACGTGTCAAACGCTTTGCAGCCACTCCGGTACTTCGTGATGCGCTTCGACGTTACTCTTCTCCTCCCTCGCCCTCTGAACAAGGTCGTCGAAAGATCGATGCTGCAGCGGTTCCCCCGGTTGACCATAGTCTTCCATAATCCGCTCGTAGCGATCTGGGTCTAAGGAAGCTAGAAGTTAGCCATGCAATACATGATGGTATAGCTGACGAGTCTCACCTCGATGGATCTGCAACCCAATCATCAGCCACTCTCTCTCCTCATCTGTCCACGCGAGAGCTGTATCGTCCAGGTCGTGACTCGGTCTCACGCTGCGGTTCCCACGCTTTAGATGGAAGGAGTCCTCGCTCCTTGAGGCGAAAATCTCACCTCGCTCGATTGGGGTCTCTGAATATTGAGAGGTGGCAGAGCTGCTGCTTTGTGGCACGTCGACTGGCGTAAACTTTCGTCGTAGCGTTCTGATCCGTTCTTCATCCATATCGAGAGCCGCTTTTTGTCTCTCAAAGAAGGAGTCTTTCTCAAGCTCATATTGCTCGTGTCTGCGGCGTTCCGCCTCTTGCGCTTCCTCCAACTGACGTCTTGACGCAATCAATTGTTTCTTGCGCAGCTCCGATTCCTCCATCTTTCGTTGTTCGTTCCGGAAAACCGTCTGCATATTGCGGAGGATTGGGAAGATGGATTGGCGTGTAGGACGCTTGATTGGGCGGCTCGTGTTTGGTTGTGCACTCCATTCTATTGCCTTCTTGCACAGAAGCAAGACCTGCTCATGTACTAGAAGACTCGGCTTCAATTCGCAAATGCTGGTAGACGGAGTGCCGAAGTCACAGAGGAAGGCTTCGTTGAGTAAAAAGACCAATTCCGGTATACCGTGTGCATAGATATCCCGAATCAGTGCTTTCTTCCTGCCGCCAGCAGTTTCCTCGTTAATTTCGGTGATCATTGATTTGAGCTTCTGGAGCTTGTGGTCGATGTCCCTCTGCTGTCTTGCGCGATTGCTTGAGCTTTCGTTGCCGTGTTGTAAGAAGAGCTTCTTCAGCTTGGAGGAGAGTTCGAGGATGGCCTTGATAGCATTGGTTTTCAGTTTCGGCTTCTTCAATTCGATAACGCCGTTGCGTTCGGATTGACCAACGTTCATGGCACTCTTCAATACCCTCTCCCAGTTGGCTTGTTGTCCATATGGCACCTTAGCCGTAGGCCTACTGTTCACTGTACCATTGTCTTGATTATGCTCATCATCTGCAACATCAGCGGAATCAGACACCTCTGACCCTTCCCAACCACCACTATCATTGTCGCCGTCAACTTCCGCACTGTGTTCATCAGCCTCAGGGAGGTCGCTGTCAACAGCGACCTCGCTCCTTCCTGAGCCACGGCGAGCAGTAGCAGTATCTTCGGCCTCGTCTTCATGCTCTGGATCGCTCTTACTCTCCTCATCCGGATTTTCGCCATCTGTATAATCTTGTTCCTCACTAAGATCACCAACTGCCGGACGGCTATGGACCTTTGGACGTCCTGTACTGCCATCCTTCAAACTCCACTTCCCCAATCGCGTCTCCTTAGTAACCGGGCTCTGTGACACGCCAGACAGTCCCGCATGACTATTGCCTTGCCCAGAAGTTTGATGCTCTGCAGTCTCTAATTCGACTGAAGGCTTTGCAGCCTTCCTTGGCCGCTTGGTTCCTTTATTCGGCTCAAGTGTATTTTCGGACGTTTTACCCCGGTCCGGTGCGGGAATGACAACCATAAGCTCACTATTCCCCATATGCCGTGCACTAGATCGCGTAGTTCTAGTATTGGGCGCTCCTGAAGGTACCGTCCCGCCTTCCATTGAGTTCTTCGGCATTTCTTCTCGTGCAAGTCCCTTGGAGTCTATGCTATGCTGCTGTGGTTGTTCGCCATGAGCATTCGCAGCTTGATTCCGCTTAGCCTTAGTATCATTCACTGAAACAGCCTGAGATCTCGTCTGACGGCCACCAATACCAAGATTTGCAGCCTCTGCCGGTACAGGTTGAGCCTCCTTCTTCACTGGTGTTACATTTGCGGTGGCCTTGCCTGAACGTAGCATCCGCACTGCGGGCTTTGGCACGTCGCTGGTTTCTTCTCTGGTCTCTCTTGCCTTAGTCTTGCTGAGATTACCGAATATGTAGGCCGATCGTTCAAGTTTGCCGGCGCCAGGCTTCCTTATTCGCATCTCTGCGGCCGTGCGCACTGGCAGCCGTCTCTTGCTGGGTGGCACCGGGGTGTTTGCGGAGACTGGTCGCTTCTGTCCCTTGGGAATTGCTCTTGGTTTGCGATGTTGGACTGGTTCTGTGACGGTGCTCTGCAGGTCAGGCTCTCCTTGTAGTGAGCAACTATTGATGATTGCCACAGGAGTTTGCGCTAACACGGCGTCCGGACCCTCGCGTTCTTTCATGGATGGACAGCTCAATGCATTGTTGTTTGGTTTTGTGCTCTCACGTTGCTCGCTGAGTAGCTGTGCTGATACAGGGTCGACGACTACTTCAGAGAAATTTTAACACTCGCCCAATACGACAAAGGCGATTGAGCTCACCCTCTATGTCCTCATCCGCCCTGTTTGACGCGTCTAAATCTTGGGTAGGCGGTGATTTGGAAAGCTTGTATTTTCTCTTACGATACCTCGGGGTCAATGTCACTAAGGGTTCACGTGCCATGGTCTATCGATAGCACTTGCCGTCCGTCTGAAGATAGTAGTTTACGGAGTAATTAAGGTGTACCTACCTTAGGTTTGAAGATCCGATATCGTGATGGAGAGACGGCGCGTTCTGGTGATGGGTTGCTTGGGAAAGTTTAGCCGCATATGTACATGCTTACCTAATCAGTCAACACAAGACGTCAGTTGGCGGACTTCCATTTATCAATCTCCAGAGTACGACCTCTACATGTGGTCCAGGACTGGCTACTATGGCTTCAGAGGTACTACAGGGCCTAGGAAGTCATGTTTTTGTTGAACCAGCAAAGAAGATACACGAGGAGGGGGATGTTTCTGCGTTCCATGGGTCCAAAGCCTATAGGGATATCACGATCTTTATAATGCAGATTAATCGCTCAATGGTCCCCACGGTCAGCTCGGAGAGCCAGTTAGGACAGAAAAGTATTCAATCTTGGGAGCTAGGATCTTCAATGGTCATCTACTCAGATACCGTGCAGAGCCTGCAACAGCTTCTAGGCAGATTGGACGCCATGATCGAAGAGGCTCCGCCGGATACAGGACCGCGAAGATTCGGCAACGCCAGCTTCCGAAAATGGTATTCTATCATGGCGATCAGGATACCTGAACTGTTGAGAGCGTGTCTCCCTTCCAAAGTCCTGGACGCTGGCAGGACCTCGTTAGACGGCGTAGATGCATGCACAGAGTTGAACGACTATCTGCTTGGTAGCTTTGGGAGTCCACAGCGCCTTGACTATGGCACTGGTCACGAGCTTAGTTTCGTCGCATTCCTTGCATGTTTATGGAAGCTTGGCTGCTTTAAACAAACAACCAATGGAGCTGAGGAGCGAGGAATTGCGCTCGGCCTTGTCGAGCCGTATGTATATATCATTCAAACCTGGGCATCGACTGTATTATTTCTAATATGAGTGTTCCTGTGCAGATACCTGCAGCTTGTTCGCCGCTTGATCTTGACCTATACCCTTGAACCCGCCGGCTCCCACGGCGTATGGGGTTTGGATGACCATTCTTTCATTCCCTACATCCTCGGGTCCGCGCAGTTAGCACCCCCTATTTCTGATGGCGATCAAATGCCCACAGAGGGGTCTCTTGCTGATACTCCCGATCCCGCCGGTGTAACCAACGGCAATGTGGTGCGGCGCGAGCGAAAGCGCAACATGTACTTCTCAGCTGTAGGTTTTATCTATGATGTGAAGAAGGGGCCGTTCTGGGAGCACAGTCCCATTTTGTTTGACATTTCTGGCATCAGAGCTGGATGGGCCAAAATCAACAAGGTACGAGGTCAGTTTCCAGCAGGTTTTGGTTCGAGCTGATGTGGCTTCTACGAAGGGTATGATCAAAATGTATAATGCAGAGGTCTTATCAAAATTTCCTGTTGTACAGCACTTCCCTTTCGGCTCTCTCTTGAGTTGGGAGCAAGACCCAAATGCCGTACTCTCGGCCAACCCTGTGTCTACAACGCATCCCCCTCGCAGGGTCGATCTTGGTGACGCCCTAAGTAATACCGCTTCTTCAAGAGTGCCATTTGGCGAGGCAACCGGACACCCAAGAGCTAGCTCGTCCCGAACGTCACTTACCGGAGCAACGGGCACAACAGCGCCATGGGCAAAGCCGTCACTGGGATCGATAGCTCCGCCTACCCGCCACGCAGCAAGCGGTGATATAACATTCCCGCGTGATAGGCACAGACCGACACCACCAACACAACTACCAGCCCGTGAAGCTACAGCAACACAAGCACCGTGGGTCAGCGGTGATGCTCCAAAGAAAGAGGATTTGCCAACAAGGGCACCTTGGGCGAGAACGGAAGAATGTGAGCCTACCTCAAAATAGGCCCGGAAGAGTCAGACGTGTAGTATGACCTGGTCAGAATGTCATCTGTATGAAATGATGAACGTCACGGTTTCCGAAGTTCAGGCGTACGGTACACATCTGTTGAAGTTGAGGATCCTGAATGGCGCTCAAAGAAGGCATTTACCCAACTTCACCAGAAGTTGTTTCTTAGTTGGGGCTATTGATGTCGGCTTATTGGTAGAGGAGTATACTGCATATATTCAACGAAGCTTTGATACGATGTATCACAGCCACAGCTTTTCATATGCTTAGGGCCTTATGATCTCTACGACAATACATCCGTCATGTGTACCTATAGTCAATTTGTAGTATCGATGAGAAGAAAAATGTGTGCCTCCTGCCAGTCATTTTACCGTTAGGCTCTCACCCAAGCTCTTGGCAATTCTCCCCCTCACAATCATTATCAACAACTGCTGTTTGTGAGCGAAGAGGCCAACAAACCCATATATGAGTACCCTACATCCTTCTTCAATCAAAATTGGGACAATTGGGACTTCAAATATACTATCTTTTACCCTCTTATTATCAAAACTTAGGCGATAGTCAGCATGCCAGGAGTTCGTAAGTTCACCTTCGATGTTTCTTCGCGGTGTTCTCTCATTGTGTTTCTTCACTAGTCTCCACGTTGGGGTTGAAGGTTGCTCTGTAAATACTGACAGTAGCGGTCTATCAATAGCCCCCGATGCGCTTGCGCAAGTCAAGAAGGCCTTCAAAGGCATGCTGGGACGTAAGAAGCAGAATGTTCAGGACAGCTCTGCTGCTACGCATACCTCTTCGCCGTCAACAAACCAAGCACATCCTACAACTACGGAGCAGGTTCAGGCAGCTCCCGTTGCTGGTGCGATACGCTGCGCCATTTTCAACCCCCGCTGGTTAGATACAACGCGCTGACGAGCTTGTTATGAGCAGTAGCTCAATCTACCACAACGGCAACGCCTGTAGCGTTTGAAGCTCCTCCGCCCTCCAATGCCCATAATGCACCGAGAGACGTCACGAAGGCTGTACACACTGAGACAACTGTTCCTGAGCACCAGGTTGTCGCTCCCGAAACGCTGACGGGTGTTCAAACGGTACACCCTCATTCAACAAGCCAGGGAGCACCCGTCTTTTCTGCGACATCTGGTCCACTGGACAACAATCCGGCTTTAGAGTAAACACAGACCACATAGTGAACACGAGGATATTGAAAACCCGCCTTTTGCTACGCCTATGGAGGTGTCGGAGTCAGCCAGTTCCGGACCAGTTGCGCGTCCAGTTACTGCCGAAAAGGGAACAAAGATGACATGAGCTACATCATTTCTTGAGTGAGGCCTGCGTTATAGCAACTACTTTCAGTGGAAACCTCTCCTGAGCACTGCAATGCGCGATTTCTCACATCATTGCTTGTTGGTGAAGAATCTTAAGCCAATGGAGAAACTCCAGCTGTTGAACTCGTTCTCTCTTCTCACCTTGTCCACTCTGTGGGTTGGCTGTATCTCGGTTTTGTTGAAGATTATCATGACTGTACCTTGTTACTGTTCTTGCTGGATACCCCATAATGCTACCTCCAAGTATGCTTAAGCAATCCTCACCACGATGCCGAAACAGCCAGCGCAAATGGCAGCAGCACAAAGCTCGATCGCACAGTCTCCAATTCGTACTTGTACCGTATTCAACACTTGTGAATGACATTCAATAGCTGCTGACGCCGAGAGCTAACTGAATAGTGAATACTAGCTCGCTGAAGTGAAAAATGGATCCAAAAGCTGCTTCCAAAGCAAGTACCCCGCCAAGGTGTCAGCTTTATAGCATACTCGACATGTCGGGGACTTTTTGTTCCCTATGGGCAACTACGATCTCGATCCCATCAGCTTCGCACTAAAGTTAGACACCCCTTGACCGCTCCGGTTGTTGCTAGTGCTTGATTTGGGTAAACCTTCCGAGCTATACTCATTCAAGTTCGTGCCCCTCTTCATCGGAATCGTTTGTGAGCTCCATGCCTCCATCGTCAACTTTCCTCCTCGGGCGTCGAGGTGGTGCTCGTTGAAGAGGGGTAGGCGATAGTAGATATGAGGGCGATGGAACCATCTCATCAGCGATTTCGTTGAAGTGGGTCAGCACAGCGTCACTCATGGTATCTTCTCCGTCGCCATCCGATTCTTCAATCTTGATAGGTGTGGTGAGTGAGCCATCAGCTGCAGTGGTAGATGCTCGCATCTTTCTTTTTCCGGTGGCAGCCTCTGGTCTATTCATGGTGAATAAAGTACTTCTGGATTCAAAGGCTACGGTTGAACTTACGATTGCAGCTCTTCCGACTCAACCCTGTTGAAACCATCTATCCACTGCTTCTGCACCTGCCCCCTTTCTGCAAGTCTCTTACTTGCTGCTCTCCGCCTCGCGTGTCTTGCTATACGCACACCCTCAGGGCTATCTGGCGCGGGTGGCGCTTTCCACCAGTCGAGGGTTGTGGCATATTGTCTAAGGAATTCTGCTGTCTGCTCGTGGTTCGTTATGTTCGTTAAGCATACCTTCATAGAGCCGATGCTGAACTGCGTTTTGAACTGTGCGTTAAGCGAGTCCAAAATAGTCAACTTCCGATGTCCGAGTTCATGTTTCCAGAGTATGAAGGCTCTCATGTCATCAGTCCATTTTCGCTCCCTTGATGGGCCTGCGTTGTTACCGGCACCGGGTGGAACAGGAGGGTGCCATTCATACTGCTTGGCTCGCGTCAGTAGAAGTCCCTCACGCTGCACGTTACGACGTATCCACGAGATTGTTTCTTCTACAGTGGAGATGTTTTCCTCGAGTGAGAAAGTGTTATTGAGAAGGGTGAGAATGTCTGCAGAACCTGCTCCTTGGTCAACATGGTAGATGATGAAAGAGAATTGCTCCTCTGTTAATGGAGACTCGCGAGCAAAGACAGTATCGAGGAGCTTGGAGCTGTAAGGTGACGTCGCTGCGTTCCCAGAGGCTATGTTGTCAGCCATCTTGGCGATGGGAATAATTTCTTGTGTAAAGGGGTCTTATCCTTATGCGTGTGAGTCTGTTTATATGTTGCTACCATACCCACAGTGAATCATCAAAATAACACATCTTCGGCTACCAAGCCTTTGATTCACTGTTATCGTCTAGGAAACAGATCTGAGCCAACACAGTCTTTGGGAACTGCCTCACAGCTATTCACAATGTTAACACTGATACGCCTTTGGAAATTCTCACGCAACCGGGGTTGAAGAGTGTGTTTCCACATGGTAATCTTAGCTCAAAGGAGAGAACCGCTCTTCAGGGCAGGGTTGTCAACATGATCAGCACGAAAGAAGTTCCACAGCTATCTTCCGGATAGCCAGTCCTCCACAATGGCTTCATCGGAGAGGCTATAGCAAAGGCATCGCCACTCTTTATACATGTATTCAGATAAAATATGGGGTTCAGTTCAAATTCAAAGCTAATGAAAGATAGATTCCCCGTGAAAGTAGCTGTGAAGCTCTTGAAAGGTATTTGTACATGTAGCGTTGTCAGAGTTCTGTTCAGGCCCCTCAGTTATGCGGCGGAGCTTCTCGGAGGTTCTGCGTATATGGTTTTACTAGCCACCTGTACCCTATAGCCCGCAGGTGGCATACAATGCTCGACGGCATGAGCAAGGAAGTCCAATTCGCAGCTACCAGATATGAGGACAAGTCTCCGCGCTCTGCGCCCATGCTTTAGGTCGCGGCCGCAATATCTGGGTGTTGGTGTCGTTCGAGGCTGCCGCCGGCGCTCATACGCTTCTGTCTCTGCGGCAGATTTGCGATTCGGGCAACCGGTCCATGAGACACATCCCCACATACTAGGGCCAGGGGAACGTAAGTGACAAGCCATCTGAAACTTTCGGTGTTCTTCACTAACAAAGGTTTTAGTTACGCCTGGCATAACTGCGCTTGAGTATGCGCATCGTCGGTCGAAGCTTGCATCGAAGCTTCCTGACAGAGGTGTTGCGGTAATTGCTGCCTCGGACATCAAGTATCGATCTGGGGCTGTCTTCTACGACTTTCATCAGGACTCAAACCTCTTCTACTTGACTGGTACGCTTACTGCCACAGAACTCTATCTCTGAGGCTAAGGAATCGGACAGGCTTCAACGAGCCAGAAGCGTTAGCCGTCATAGGTACACTTCAGCCAGATCGCTGTGCAGCGAGAAGCTTACCAGGCTGTAGAGAAGACAGGGCAGAACGGTGACCACCGGTTCCATCTCTATGTCCGGCCAATAGACGCTAAAGCAGCACAATGGGACGGGGCACGCTCGGGAGCTCAAGCGGCGCTGGATGTCTTCAACGCCGACGAGGTTTGTAGATGGCAGTCATCGACCAACTCCAGCGCTGATAGGAATTTAGTCTGGAGATGTGAGCAAGCTACAGAAGATAATCCCTTCTATCGTGGGAGAGGCTACGGAAATCTACACGGACATACCGACTAAAGACCCGGCGACAACAGCATTCAGTCGCTTCTTTTCAGGAGTCTCAACGAAACCTGATAGTTTTGCCAGGATGCTCGAGAGCAGCAAAGTCAAACCTCTCCAGCCCTTGATCAACGATCTTCGTGTGTTCAAAAGTTCAGCAGAGATCGCCAACATGAGAATAGCGGGGAAAGCTTCTGGGAGAGCATTCACGGAAGCAATGCGGCAGCGATGGAATAGAGAGAAGGATTTGGCCGCATTCCTGGATTATCAGTTCAAGATGAAAGGCTGTGACTGCTCAGCTTATGTACCAGTCATTGCTGGTGGAGAGGTGGGTCCCATACTTCTCCTGGTTGGGATCCTCTAATCTGTTGAAGAATGCTCTTAGCATTCACTATGTTCGCAACGATGATGTCCTCAAGTGAGTCCTTCCCTCTGTTGTGACGACAGTAACTGACGGATGTCTAGAGAAGGACAACTTGTCCTCGTAGATGCTGGCGGAGTCAGTCTATGCCCTCACTCGACACCTGCTACAAGGCGCTGACTGAACATTTCAGGAGTATGGTGGGTACATTACCGATATCACCAGATGCTGGCCAGTCAGCGGCAAGTTTTCAACACCGCAAAAAGACCTCTACGAGGCCGTACTCAGAGTTCAACGAAGCTGCGTTGCCCTCTGCAGAGAGAATGCGAATGTATCACTGGACAAACTCCATGCCATAGCCGAGGATGGGCTGAGAGACCAGCTGAAGCAACTGGGATTTGACGTTTCTGGAACGGTTAGAATGAAATCCATTCCCTATTCCTGAGGAGTTGTGGTTACTAATGAAGGGTAGGCTCTTGATGCGCTATTTCCACACCATCTAGGGCACTACATAGGACTCGATGTCCACGATTGCCCAGGCTACCCACGGAAAGATAGCCTGAAAACGGGACAGTGTGTGACTATCGAACCGTAAGAGTCACTGGGTTATCCACTTGAACTTTACTAACGCCCGGTGTGTGCAGTGGTTTGTATATTCCGAATGACGAGCGCTGGCCCAAAGATTTCAGAGGAATTGGCATCAGAATCGAGGACAGCGTTTGCGTGCAGGAAGACGGGCCATTGGTTCTGACTACTGAAGCCGTGAAAGAGGTAAGACCGATCTGTTACCGACTTGACGCTGGTTCTTTCACTAACATCTGTGTAGGTTATTGATATCGAGGCATTGGCTGGTTGATGAGCACAGTGCGGCGAGCCTCAGACCTATGGTTGTTGTATATCTAGGACGTCTATAGCATTGGTATGGTGTAATTGTAATAGAGTTAGTTCTACGAAGCACAAGTGGGATCCGGAAGCTCTGACTACTTGTAGATGCAGGCACACGTTGAAAAGTCGTTGCACTAATATAGGACTTAGGGTAGTACAGAGGGCATGGAATTGAAACACCAAATTGTAGCAGCAGAATGTTTTCTTCATACGTGTCCATTGGAAAGAACACAGCAACTGCCAATTTCGACTTTCAATGGCTCTTGTTATATTTTCGGGCGGGACGGACTTGTTGTTGCAGTTACTCGATAGAGGAAGATCGAATCCAGTACGCGCTAAAATGGTCGTCTCGCCAATGAGCAACAAACAACGTCTCGCTGCAATCCCCGAGCTCTTCTTCAACCACCCAAGTGCCACATCAACAACCCCCAGGAGCCGGCATACCTACATTATTTCTCGTGTTTGTTTGAGCCAATTCAAGTACTTATCTGTTCCTCCCCTCGATATGTTCTTTTTATGAGCCTTATCCACAACTCGGACGTGTAAATACGTCGCGTGCGGGCCTCTACCAGTGCCCCTCCATCTCTGGCATGAGCCTTTATTATATCCCATCACCATCCGTATGGCAGCAGTGTCTATTCCTCCTTCACCTCAGACGTTTTCTATGATGTCGAGTCGGAGGATCCCTTTAGCTCACGTTCCCAATGCCGCCAACTCGCCATTCCGAGCCGTGGCTGCCGCCGCTTCGAAGCGGTCACGGTCCCATAGCAGCGTCCAACGGGAGCTTCCATACGGCCAACCGCCCCCGACTAAGAAGCAGATGGTCGAAAGAGATGACTCGAGCCTACGGACCCCTCCTCGGAGACCACCTTTACCTGACCCCGAGGGTAAACTGTTCGCTCGAAAATCTACGGCTGCGGTTCCGACGGCATTTGCGAGGCGGTTGGTTGCGGCCAAGGAAGCCCGGGAACAACAGCAAAATGCGACGAGGCATGACAAGGTCGTCATCGAGAATCTAGAGCACATCAGACAGTGGCGGAAGCACTATCGCAAGGTCTTCCCGCAATACGTCTTCTATTTTGAAGCCCTCCCAGGCGACGTGTACCATAAGATCTTGAAACAGATCACCAGTCTTGGCGCGGTAAGTCAAGCTCTACAGAAGGATCCTAGATGGTACTAAGGAGTATGCACGTAACAGAGGGAGGAGAAATTCTTTTCGAGAACCATCACTCACATCGTCACTACCCGATCAATCCCCCCAGACGATCTCGCAAGAAGATCTACAGCATCAATGGCTCCCCCTTCGACATCTGTCTCTTCACAGCCCGCCGATCAGCCACGCACCGTCACCCAGTCCGTGTTGGAGAAGTCGGCCGACGAACCCCTTTCCCAAGAATCCATCATTCCACCAAGATCGAAGTTTACCTTCGAGTCACAACCAGTAAGAGTTGCGGAAACAACACACGCACATCCAATTGCCGAGACACGCAACCATGTGGACATTCCACATTTCTTGATTCGAGCTAAAGAATTCGGCATGAAGATATGGGCACTCGAGAAGACGCAACGAATTTTGACTACGATGTTTGATACAGACGATGCTATACGACATCATGGTCTCAACACACGCGGCATTGCTATGACTGCTAACAAAGCGGATCTGTCAACCTTACTCCGCAAAGAACGTCTCACTGGACCTTGTGACCGAGACTCAGCAGTGGCTGCGATGGAGATCGTTCCATTCAGGGGGCCGTACATCTACATTCACGACATGGAAGAGGTAACCAAACCAATTATGGCCAGGGAATATCAAAAGGTATCCCATCGAGAGGACGGCGAGTGGCCTCAGTTCCGAAGCACGGCTCAAGGGAAATGCCCCTTTGTAGAGGATCTGGCTGGTATCAAGGCTGAACAGGCTCAAGAGCGAGCCAAGGATCGCCAGATGTTGGCTAAGAAGGAAAGGGAATCTCAAAGCGTACCACGCACAAGGGCCGCAACCACCGCAGAAGCTACCGGGACTCAAGCACGCAAGCTGGATAATCGAGACCGACTCTTGACTCAAAGTCAAGGCAACATGAACAGAATCAGCAAGTCAGAAGAAAATCAGACGAACGGCTTCTTCGAAATCCCAAAGATGGTTCCGGCCAAAAGAGGTAGTCCCGGAAAATCCTTGAAAGGGATGCCTACCGCGTTTAGTAGGCCAGGTTTGTACGCCGGAGCTGAACCGATTGCTTCAGGTGTACAGCCGTCGAATATCACGTCTGCTATACGATCGCAGATGATATCCTCCACAGCGGGAGCGCCGGGAGCGAAAGCTGGCACTAGCAAAGAGGTACACGAGCTGAAAAGAAAAGTACTCGAGAAGAACGCAGGCCCTTCCATTAGTGGTATCTCCCAGTCTCGAGCCACTGAGATCGCAGGAGTAGCCAACGGAACAAGAAGTATATCAGCTGTAGGCGCAGCGAAGAGACAAGTACAGGAAAAGATCAGTCATATCGACGAAGAGGGCCAACCATCGGACGAGGAATCGAATTCTCGAGCAGTGGAGAACGGAAGAAAACCCAGCACTGGCCGAAACAGGAAGATTGAAAAGAGGAGTCCAAAGCCAGGGTACTGCGAGAACTGCCTAGAGAAGTTTGAAGACTTTGAGCATGTAAGAAAACACGCAACACTCTCATGGTACGCATGCTGATTTGTCATAGCACACCTTTACTCGCAAGCACCGCAAGTTTGCATTGAACAATGACAACTGGACCCAATTAGATTACCTATTGAAGGACCTTGCCCGACCATTGCGAGAGGACTGACTCCATGCAGTCTTCCTGTTATCTAGATCTTGACTTCCACAAACCAACATTGACACCTATCATCTGTGTCACACTGGTCACACCATTCCGAACACGCTCTTCACCTCTGATTTTGCGTGGCTATACTCGTACGCTTGCATCATCTGGCGCCCACGTGTGCCTGTAGATACACTTGCTTTCCCTGCACTGCTCTGGCATTCCCACGGGACTCTGCTAACACGACAGATGTTATAGAGCTTCTCTGCATATTTCTGGACGGGACTTTCACGGTGAGATAATTCCCGGCATGGCGTTGCTTTCCCACAGCCCATGGCTTTACGCGGTGGCATGCTTTCCTTGTTTAATGCTGGCATCGCTGCACTTTGGGCGTAAGACATGCTAGGAGTTTATGTAGTTAGTCAATCGGAATTCGGCATTGTCCTCTTCGTTGCTGAAATGTATGTCCTACGACCTGAGTATAGTACCTTATCCATATTGTATGCCTGCTGCAAGGCCTACGCGCTATTGACTCACCTCGCCTACAGAAATGAACCACAACCCTACCAACCACATACGACCTACACTTCCAACCCAACAACAAACACACCTACCCATCCGCTCCCAACACCCAATCTTACTATGTCCTCCTCTCCCCCCGCACCCGCCCCATCACCCTCACCCTCACCCTCCCCCTCCACCCCCTCGCAAACACCACCCCCAAACCCCATCCCCGACGCCGACACCCCAACCGCCTCCCTCCCCCTCCCCCTATCCGCCTCCGTCCTCCTCACCTCCCTCCCCCGCGACGCCAAATCCGCCCTCTCCTCCGCCGCCGCCGCCGACGGCACTTTCGACCAGCGAAAAGGTACAGTCGCCTCCCGTTTCTCCTCCCCCTCCCTCTCCCTCTTCCCCCCCTCTCTCTCTCCACTTCTCTTTCGCGAGAACGTTCTTCTAAACTCACCACGGGGATACCTTCTAACTCGCCGGGAAAATGGGAAACAGTGACGATCCGCTTCCAGCCCATCGGCTCCGCGCCCATCCTCCGCACCAAGGTCTTCAAGATCAGTGCCTCTCAGCGCTTCGATACTGTTGTGGCGTTTTTGAGGAGGAGGTTGGATTTGGTGGGGACGGGGACGGGGACGGGCGGCGCGGCGGTGGCGGCGGCGAGGGGGGGTGGTGGTGGTGGTGGTGGTGCGGGGGGCGGGGGAAAGGGGCAGGGTAGGGCGGGGGTGGAGAGTGTGTTTTGTTACGTTAATAGCTGCTTTGCGCCGGGAGGGGATGAGGTTGTGGGGAATTTGTGGAGGGTGAGTAACTCGTGTTGGGGATGTTTGCTTCCTAGGGGGAGGGAGTGGGCGGTAGGGGGTGAGGAGGGGTGATGCTGGTGAGGGGGCGAGAGGTTGGGCGATAGGTGCTGACTGGATGCGTTGTGGGTGTGTAGTGCTTCAAGACGGACGATCAGCTTATTGTTGCGTATGCGGTGACGCCGGCGTTTGGGTGAGGGGGGACCGTTCTTCGTCGATTGGCTTGGAGGTGAGGGCATGTCTATCTTGTCTACGATCAGGTGGGGAGAAGGGTGGTCGGAGTTGGTGCGTTGTTGAGCTGATGGTGACATGCTTAGGAGAAGGTGATGGTCAGTTCTGGACCGCTAGGCTACCGTTGCTACGACTTCGAGACTGCGCATGGGGATGAGTCTGATCGTGGTTGCGAGATCTAAGTCTATGGCCGTTGGTATTGTGTATCCCACTCCTTATCGCTATGAGAATATCGACTGACTGCGTGACACAGATGATTGAGGGTCTATGGAAATCGACGCCGTTGAGAAATGCAAGAATGCTTGACATGACCTCGCAGAAATGCAAAGTGTGGATCAAAGTTACCACCAAACGGAGGGATAGACGAGAGAGATGACAGAATATGGTAGCAAGGATTATTGGCGGCGCTAGGCTTCGTTTGTCACCCTCTCGAGTTCTGCCAACTCTGTCTTCGGGATAGGGTAGGTGTGTTCCGGGGCGGGATATGCTCGGCTCTTAACCTCACCTATGAGTGGTGTGTCAGTACGCATGTTCGAATTCTGCTCAGGAACAGTCACATACTCTTGTATGCCTGGATCGCTCTCATACTCTCGCCCCAGACGTCGCCGTACTTCTTCACAAATTTCGGAAGGAATCTGCCGGGTGGGAAATTCCCGCTCATATCGACTTGAACAAGAACTTGGCCTGAGCAGCCGTTCCCAGCACCAATCCCTATAGTTGGAATCTTCAACTTCCTAGTGACGAGGCTTGCGACCTCTGCGGGGACAGCTTCAAGGACGACGGCGAAGCAACCAGCTGCTTCCACAGCGAGCGCGTCTTCAAGAAGCTTTAGCGCGCTGGCGGTCGTCTTGCCCTGCACCCTAAACCCACCCAATGCGTTCTGCCGCTGTGGAGTCAAGCCAACATGGCCGAGCACTGGTATACCCGCTCGAGTGATCTTCGCTATCGTCGGAGCCATCTCGATACCGCCCTCAAGCTTGACCGCCTGCACTCTTCCCTCCTTGATGACGCGGATGGCGGACTCGAGGGCTTGTTCGGGGGCGATCTCATAGCTGCCCATTGGAAGGTCTCCAACCTGACGTTGATAGTCAGCATTGCTATCCAAATGCTGTATCAGAGTTGTACGTACCGTGAATGCGCCCTTAGTTGCGCGTGCCACACTGCGACAGTGCAGAATCATCTCCTCCAGCACGACTTCGCTCGTATCCTCCATGCCCAGAGCGACCATAGCTAGGCTGTCTCCCACGAGAATCATATCCATCCCAGCCGCATCGGCGACGTGCGCGCTGGGAAAGTCGTGAGCGGTGATCATCGTGATCGGCTCTTGCTTCTGGTGCAGCGAGCGCAGAGTGTTGATTGTGACCCTTTTCCGAGGCTCTGTCGGGGGTGAGCCCATAGGCGAGTGCGAACTATGTCGGGCCTGACATCGCGACGCCAGCACCGGAGGTGCGACCGACACCGCGGGTCTCAATTGCGATAGGGCTGACTGTAGGGTTCGAGGGCGCATGGCGGAGCGCGACATGGTTTTTTCTTCGCAACAAATCCGTTTTGAGGTCTATGGTGGACGGTTGCCGCAGTGCAAGAGGATGGAAGCTGACAGAGGCGAATCCATTTGGAAAAAGAGCGGAGATTGGGCTCTCCTTAAGTTAATTGCTCGTGCTGGTATATGCTGCGTACACAAGAGAATATGGTGTTTGTCAGATCTGTCGTAGTTTGTTGCCGGCCTTATGTCAGAGCCGAGGCTGGGCTAAGGCCGCATAGGGCTTAGTCTGCCGGTGCCGGAACCGTGGAAGACGCCGTTCAGCCGGGGAGATATCATTGTCGAGACACAGAGCTTTGGCAACTTTGAAGACAAGAGGGCTACGATTATGATCATTGTAGGTGATCCTGTGCCAGGAAACGTCCCTTTGATTGTCATCTTGCATGTAAGTAGAAGACATTCATCCGTTCGTATAGGTAAACGACATAGGTCATCCATCTCGCGATGAGTAAGCGATTACTCATCCTGGCACTAGGGCATCCTCATCTCAAGACCTGCATTTCTACAGTATATCTTGACACTCTATATTGTCGCTCGGGTTTATCTTTTTGTCAAGGTTTTCATTCCTTTCCGAGCATTGCCGGCCGGAGTATATCAGACGGTAAATTGGTCCACCGGCTTTCCACGCATCTAGATTGCATCTATACGGAGTTGTACGGAACAGTGCTTTGCAACTCATAAGACGACAACTATATTGAGCGAGTACCTTTTGGTGTTCCGCGTTTCTGGTGTAGACATCCTTTTAAGGTAAAGTATAGTTGATCCAAGCCGGAACAGTTATATCACACATGAGGGGACCACAGCGCAACCATAAACCCGGCGCCCGGTTGCAATACGATTTCTGTCTTCATGGACTGCTCCTGCAGTGGCATCCGTGGCTCCACCCTCTCGAACTTCTGTAGCAGCCTTAAGACAGTGTACTTGATCTCGGTGGGGCCATGGTCCTGTCCTAAGCAAGTTCTTGGACCACCGTTGAACGGCAAATACTGCCAGGTCTCCGGGCGCCAGCGATCCCATCGCTCTGGGGCGAAAGCACTGGCTGGAGGCCCATCGGAATGGTACAGGTCAGGACGACACTGCAGCGTTAGGGTGTTGTACGCGATTGCGGTATTCTTGGTGACCTCTACGGGTTGATCTCTGTTGAGCCCTCCGCGGTTGGCAGACTTCTTTCATGTAGGGCCAACCTTACATTGAAAGGAACAGCTGGGTACATTCGGAGTACCTCGCTGATCATTTGCTAAGAGTTGTCAGCCAACGGGATGAACTTGGGCAAAGGGAGGTGTGCAGGTCAAACGAGAATATATCTTGCATTAGACGTACTGGAGAGTACTTTAGATTTCTTAGATCATCTGAAATAGGAATGCCATTGACACCGTGATAATGGTTGATCTCGCGGCGGATCTTCTCCACTACATTAGGGTCTCGAGAGAGCTCATAAAACAACCAGCTCAGTGTACTGGCAGTGGTATCCTGCGTAAGAATGACCGTGCGAGTAGCCCTCGAAATCATTAACTAGACAAGATGTGCATCACCATACCCGACTTGCCAAGAGAATGGCAACAAGCTGATCCACAAGACTTTCTCATCTTGGGTAGACTGTAATCTTTCGACGAGAGAGTGGCAGATCTTCATCTATGTAGGGCTTGACGAAACCATCCAGTACTTCGAGTCCATTCTTGAAGCTGCCGCGCCGAATCAGCCCGTTGGCGGGTCTGTGAACGTCAACAATAGTCAGTTGTAGTTCAGCACATGTGATCAAGTCCAGAGCGTACTCGGTACGGACAAGGATATTCAGCATTCTCTGCACCTGGGCAAATGCCTGTGCAATTTCTCCTTTGGGTTCTCCAGAGTGTCGATAGTTCTCCCAAAGAGGAAGTCTATAGCTACGTCCATCGAGTAGCGTAGAAACAAATTCGCCAAGTCGGAAGTCGTGCTCTCCGTTGGTCATCAGCGCTGAGACGTGTCTCTCAAACAGCTTGAGATCGGACAGCCGACTTTTTGAAGAGCTGAGGACGGAGGAGCTGCCGCACATGTCATTGCTGCCGATCCGTGGTGAAATGAAGTTTCCAAGGGAATCGTACCAGTCCTTGTGGAAAAGCTCTCCTTAACCTACAGTCGGGGAGCATCAGCGTCCAATACACTGTACCATGTGACTCTTCCGTGTCGGTGCGAAAGTCCTGAGATTGGGTGGCAAGTGGTGCCTTTATTATCCCCGAATGATCTGTAAAAGCAATGCGCTGGCCACATACCACTACCTCCAGTATGGCTGCCCTTGCCGTAATCGAGGATGATTTGCCATAGCTGCATACTTGTATATGTCATGGCAGGCACTCCGGACGTCACGGTATATCAGATCGATACCTACCACCTACCGCATTAGCTATTGCCAAAGCAGAACTATGACAAAAGTCCGACCAAAAGGTGACCGGGACGGAGATCCGCTAAGCGCTTCAATCTTGTCTTCATTATTGGCCTCTCGTGTAATGACGTAAAACACACTAATGATGGCGACCGCAAGGAGGATCAGGACCGCGGTCTGGTCAAAGAACATTGTAAACAATTGCCACAAGACTAGGGTTTCAAAACTACGAGCAAAATGCTTCTGTCAGTGACATCGAAGCAGCTTCCAAGAACGCACAGTACTGAGGCGGAGCGAAAATCAACAGTCCATCCAATTCATTTTCAACGTTGAAGATAATGTAGAATGATTGAATAACCGCCAGCTGCTGTCCTTGCCACACATCACTGATGGAAAGCCCCTCCGCCCTTCGATTCTGGCAGTCCACACAGAGGATGTTCCCAAAAAAGAACAGAATAAGTAATAAGCTGAGAAGGCAAAAGCATGCTGATATTCTTTTGCGGAGTCGACTAATACCAGGGCCACAGGGAGGATCTCAGTACGGTACCTTATTTGGTTGAAGTCGGCCGTTTCCGTTCACATGCGTTTTGTACAAAAGTAATGCTCGAGTTATGCGGTGCCCGTGCACGATTGCATCTGACCCCATACTTTTGTCTTAGGGTGACCCCACGTCCGTCAGTCACTCATACGATCCATAACCGCCACCCTACCTCGCACTCCTGCAATTCTTCAAAGAAACAGTCAAGCATAAGCAACTACTCATCTACTGACTGGTTTTGAGGATCACCTTACTTGAAATACCACCCAAAACCAAGCTTCTTCCGAAGACCTTTATCCCACTTTCTGCGAACGTCAAAGCACGCAAAGCACAGCACCGTCCTGACGAACCCAAGCGCTTGCCTCTACCAAGTGGCACGCATAGTCATCCGTTACTTGGCAGCGATACAGAAGAGTTAGTCTTCGTGAGAGGCTTCAAGAGTACAAAATGAGTAGCCCGAAGAGGAGAATTGAGACCGATGTGAGTCACCTCAGGACAAGCCGGGAGGGCATCTCGGGAACATAAGGGAGCACACACTGATCCAACATGCTTTGGGTACTAGGTTATGAAGTAAGTAGACTCCGTATCTACGCTCAGGCTTTTTCAAATGCTGATGGTCTTAGGATGTATGTTTGTGAAGTCTGCCCCTTGGCGTACCGGACTTTCCCCACCATCGGAACCCGACAACTGACCAGTGGGGGATAACAGGTTGATGAGTGACTACGAAGTTACTCTCGTCAATGACAACAGTAAGCTATCCTCGACCCGAAGCTTTCCTTTCAAGAGCATTCTCGCATCTAACGCCAGCACAGTGTTAGTATCTGCGCCAATCAACCATAAGTCCTAAGGGTATAGGCTGAAGGGTAATTGCATCCAGGCAGGAGTTCTATGTTCGCTTCAAGGGTCCGGAAGAGAGTACGTAGATCAGATGGCAGGTCTATACTTCCACTGACCCGCACCGTAGCACCGTTCTCCGGCGGCCTCTGGAAGGTTCACGTTGAACTCCCCGATCAGTATCCATACAAAAGCCCGAGCATCGGCTTCGTAAACCGGATTTTCCATCCGAACATTGACGAGTTGTAAGCCTACTGTTGACATGGTCATGTCCCGAATGGGCTAACCTGCCTAGGTCGGGCTCGGTCTGCCTCGACGTCATCAACCAGACCTGGTCGCCGATGTTTGACATGATCAATATCTTTGAGGTCTTCCTCCCTCAACTCTTGCGGTACCCAAACCCGACGGATCCCTTGAACGGCGAGGCCGCCGCGTTGTTGATGCGCGAGCCCAAGAGCTACGAGGTCAAAGTCAAGGGTGAGCGAGCCATCACACCAAATGGATGGACTGGCGGACTGATCGGTCGATGATAGAATACGTCTCGAAATATGCCACCAAGGACGCAGCGGACGAGGCGGGCGACGACAGCGAATCCGACGACGAGATGAGCTCGATCGGAAGCTTCGATTCCGGGGACGAGGAGCCTGCGGGACAGATGGAAGTCTGATGCTGCCCCTTCAAACATCTCACATGGAGTAATACGGGCATTGTGGGGGCGATTCCGCGAGGGCTTCGAAGGCGTTTGGGGTTGATTGACATACTCGTTCTCCTCTGCTGCTTCCGGTGTCTCAGGGTGTTTGTGGGAAATCTCCGAAGTATGTTCAAGCCACTTGCGGGAAGGGTGTTATATTTCCCTATTTTCTACGGTTATTGTGACAGCCTAACGATCTGTCATATACCCTGGTATCGGAGCTGTGGACATCCCTACCTAAGGTACAGTACCTTACACCCAAGCCACTGAGGGACAGTACAAGTATGAGGCCTTGTGGATCTTAGAGCGCATACGGAGGATTTATACTTCGTACCGCCCGTGTTTTCGCACAGGCAAAGCGTGCGGTAAGTGGCGCTTATAGCTCGCGGCTGCCGCCTTATTTACGCACTTTAAACACGGAGTCGTGCTGACCGAGAGATCTGAAACGGGCCACATGCAGTATCTTAGCGCACGCTCACCCGCAGCAATCTGGCAATACATACAACTTACCATACATTTAATATTACATGCGTGTAACGTTATCTAAGATCAGTACGACTGGGAAGGCAGATCATGACTTAATAGGGAGGTTTTGCCACGAAAACAAGTCCTCAGACAAGTCATCTGGGTGGCTGTCCATTGTAGTTAGTAGCTGAGCTAGACTGTAAATCAATTACATCAATAATTAATCATAATTATTGTCACAGCATGCAGAAGTGACGAAGGTTTGTCTAAATTATCTATCTAACTATATCGGTAAGACCCTAACCTGATATGTGACTTGATCCTCGGTTACAACTGTTGTAAGCGAGGATCAAGTCCTACCCCCTGTGACTGCCTGAAACGGTTGTCTCTAGCCCGATTAAGGACTTGTCTGAGGACTTGTTTTTGTGGCAAAACCTCCCTAATGTTGTGTGAGTTGAGCCACGAACAGGGCATGCAACGGAAACCGATGACTAAGACGATCATCGCATGATTCACACTAATTTGATATCCCCCAACTTCTTCCATCTCTCTCGAAGTTTCAGGCTGGTAGAAGGAATCACCTTACCTTACCTTATACCGTACCAAGGTAACGTTACCTAAGTTACCGGTCAAGTGTGTTTGAATCCATCTGGCACTAAGGTAGTCCTTAGGATACTAGGTAGTCTAGTCTAAGATCCTCATCCTCTGGTTGGGTGGGAAGCGGCGCTAACGCAAAAGGTACCGACAACTACCTTACCGTTCAGGAAAGCGATGCCGTGCTTAAGCGACCGAGATCGACGATGCACACGTGGTTGTGAATCACTGATGTGGTGGGTGACTTAAGTACCAAGTTTTACAGTATGGTAGAGATCTTTGGTCAAAGGGTACGGTAGATATCAACGATATTGCGTTAGGTACACTGGGAGAAGGGCAATCACTGCCCTGCCCTGCCCTGCCCTGCCCTGGTTACCATTCCTGAAGAGTCATTACATCACTGTTGGGTATTCAAGGTTACTGTATAATACAAAGCACCGTATGCTTCGGTGTTCGGAGTGTCATTATTTGTATGAGGTAAGGTACTGTACGATTCACAGTTAGTACTTTACCTTAACTTACCTTATACCTTAGGTAAGGTTACCCCTGGCACAAACGTGGCAACCCGAGACCCCCAAGCCAAAGCCCAGCCAATGCCAATCCGCCACCATTCCGGGAAAGGTTAGGCTTGAAGCCATCCCCATGAGTCGTGCCGCGCCCCTCCATTCACCATGCCTTAAGGTACCTTAAGGTACTTTATATATCATATATCATATATCATATATCACATTTCGAGGAGAGATACTGTAACTTAGAAGGAGAAAGGGAAAGGGAAAGGGAAAGAGAAGAGGAAGGATAAGGTAGAGAACAAGAAATCAGGCACAGCTCTTTCACTCTGTAGCCTTCGCCTTCGCCTTATCCTTATCCTTATCCTTGTCACTTGAGGGTGGAGGCATTTTGGCCCCTGGATCCTTCCGTTCTTACATGTTTGTTCTATTCCCGCTGCTGCTGTCGGATCGCATAATATCAGCACTTTTAGACGACTTCCTTTGCATACACCCACACGCCCCCACACCCACTCACATACCTTACTCCCACCCGAACTGCCATTCGATCTTCTCCCGTCTGGACCAGTAGAACATACCTTACTTGTCTGAAGACAATTCAATTACAGACCCTGCTCACCTCCACATCACCCCGCGAGTCCCTCCTCGTTTAGCGATTGTTCCATGTCAGGTCGGGATCGATAATCCTGAACGGCCGATCGTTGTGGAGGGTAGGTCATCGCTCAGATGGGGAACGCTCATGGCAAGCCCGTTGTTTTTACTGATGAAGGTACGTGGCGACTTGTTCCTGCCTGGAGGTTGATGCAAATGGGTCGATGAATGAGGTTCGGTGGAGCTACCAGAAGGCTTGCTCACCGCAATTCCTATCCATCACCGCCATACGCGGATCTGGTGGTCCCATTGACTGACTCATGGGCCCCTCGACAGTGAACCTCAACCATTTTCGACTGTTGCGTGTGGTGGGAAAGGGTGCCTTTGGAAAGGTCCGGATAGTGGAGCGGAGGGACACCGGCCTGACCTTTGCGCTGAAATACATACGGAAAGATGAGGGTCAGTCGCAACCGTTGAATCAACCTTCTCAACGCGGAGGCGGAGTGGCTGACGAGTTGTCGAACAGTTGTGAGGTCGGAAAGTGTACGGAACATCATACGAGAACGCCGGATGCTGGAACATCTGAATCACCCATTTCTGTGTAACTTGCGTTACAGCTTCCAAGACATCGAGTACATGTACGTCCGCCGTCCCACAGCACCATACCCAAATCGCGGAACTGACGATCAGTATGTAGGTACATTGTGGTGGACTTGATGAACGGCGGCGACCTCCGATTCCATATTCAACGAAAGACCTTCACCGAAGAAGCTGTCCGCTTCTGGATCGCTGAACTGGGATGTGCGTTGAGATACATACATCAGCAGGGTATTGTACACAGAGATGTCAAGCCGGACAATGTTCTTCTGGATTCGGAGGGCCATGTGCATTTGGCAGACTTTGTAGGTGCTGTCCCTCCACTCCCTGGTTTTCATGTTTACCAACCCTACAGAACGTTGCGTCCGACTTCACACCGAACAGGCCTCTCCACAGCAAGTCAGGTACCCTGGCATATCTCGCACCCGAAGTGTATAATGGTTCAGGTTACTTGGACGAGGCCGATTGGTGGTCATTAGGGGTTTTATTCTTCGAATGCATCTACAACAAGGTGGGCCGGCTCCCGTGCCGTGACTTGCGATTCGATACTGACTGTAGGACTTCAGAGACCATTCGAAGGCAGCACGCACGAAGCTCTTGCCAAGAACGTCATCAAAGCAAGCCCGCATTTCCGCGTTACCCAACCGCCGGTGTCGATGCCATGCCTACATGCCATCAGTTCCTTGTTGGAAAAGGACAAAACAAAACGAATAGGAGCTTCGAGCTTCGAAAGCTTCACGGACAACCCCTTCTTCCGGGAGATCGACTTTGAAGCCTTGGAACAGAAGAAGGTCGAGCCTATCTTCACACCCTCGAGCGAGAAGCAGAACTTCGACGCCACATACGACTTGGAGGAACTGTTGCTTGAAGAAGCACCTCTGGAAGCGAGAGCAAGACGGCAGAAGCCACGGATTCAGTTGAAGGACGACGCAACCGACAAGCAAAGACGGGAGGAAGAATTGCATCGCATGATTGAGACGCTGTTCGAGCCATTCGATTATACCACCGTCAGGTAAGGAGAGCATGTTCTCGATTCGAGCTGTGATGCATGATCTTCGGTCTCACATCTCGCTTTCCTCTAGTTTCCCACCCGCAAGTATATCAGATCAAACCACCTCATCCGCCGGCCCTTCTACCACTCGATCCAAATCCAGCACCGAGGAATCAGGCCCTCTGCATGTCCCCTCCAAAGCCAACTCTCAGTCCTCGCTGCGCACCTCCGGCAAAGGCTCCCCACCTCTACCCTCCCTTACCCCGCGGGACACCTGCTCGCCGAAATCCCCAGTTCCTTCGGATCAGTCCGACTACGTCTCCGCGGCGGAAGACACCACACCGAAACTGTCACGCAATCCACCTTCCTTCAGCCGGCCGATACCGAAACCAGCGCTGCAACAGTCGCGAGCACGAGGCGCCACCCGGAGCGCAAGCAAGGGCGGAGGCGTTCAAGTCGTGCTCGACGGAACAGGTTCCTGGACCGAATTGGCCAATCAAAGTGCGACGATTCCGGTGGACGGTCTGGAAGGTATCGGTGGCGCAAGAGCAAGGCCGACTGGCATGTTGGCCTTTCTGGGAAGAAAGAAGGGGCGAGACAAGAGCCCGAAACCGACCGAGAGGGGCGTCTTGGGCAAGGAAGGGGCGAGGGTCGTTATCAGCTGAAGCGATCGTCCAAGCGGGATTGGAGTAGAAAAACGGCTTGCAGGAGCTGATGGACCATGGTCGAAGAAATTCATGGGATACGAACACTTGGGGAAGCCAAGCTGGCATAAAGCTCCAAAAGCAGATGTGGCGAAACGATGGTGGCGTTCGCGACAATGCAGCATGGCCGTCCTTTGCATGCAGTGCTTGGGCATCCCTTGTTCTTTAGAGCATCTGCAACTTCCTTTGGAGCGGGAGGAGCGAGGGTTTGGGTCTTCTATACGGATACCTTCTGTAACATAGCTTTGGCACCATATCTCCCGGCTCATGTAAAATAGTATTAACGAGCTTAACGACTGATGAAAAGGTCATCGCGGATATGGTTTCAATGTGACCCAGCCTTATATTACCTTATGCGGCGTAGTCCTGAGTAAGGTACCTGACCTAGGTAACATACGGTAGGGTAGGCTACCTATCGTGAAGTTTCTGTAACTTACCGTACCCGGTACGAACCTTAGTTACATGTAGCCCCTCCGTAACCATCCGCTCTTGTACTTCCACACTTCACTCTCTGAACAATTCCAAGTACAACATCCCCTCATTATGTAGACTTTCCTCGTTGCCATTCAAACAATTGAATCTATATAATATGAAACAATCGACATTCGTTATCAATCCTCATAGTCATTCGCTCGCTTTCGCCATTCGTTGGTTGGCGCCACGCCCGTTGCCCCTAGATACGCCCTCGTCGCAAAAAGCGGGAGGAACGTTTGGAACATTGGAACATTGGAACGACCCAAACCCGCTCGTGCATATTCCACATTCCGTCCCGACATTTGCGCAACCCCCTTACATTCCCAATTGACATCAACCCCCCATCCGCCTTAAATGGCGCGGCCGCGTCGAGACTCCGCAGCTGCCGCCGCCGCCGGCAAAGGATCGAAAAGCCACCATCATCGCAAGACGGACGGCGGCGATAAACCGAAAGTCTCGTATGAGGTGCGGGAGAAAAGGGTGTCGAGAGGGAGTACGTCTCGGAGCCCCGAGAAACGGGCGCCGAATAAAAGCAGCGCAACGTCGCAGACGTCGTCGCATATTCTCTCAATCGATTCGTTAGCGAAGTTGGATGCGGAGAATGAGAAGAGCGGCGCGCGACAGAAGGAGAAGGAGAAGAAGGTGGGTGAGGGGGGGGGAGGGAAGGAGAGGGGGAAGCATGGGAGGAGGAAGAGGCGAGTTGTCAGTGGGGCGTTGTTGGAAGAGGGGAGGGGTGGGCATCCAGGGAGGGGGAGACGAGGGGGGTATTTGCCTACGGAGGGGCAGCGGAGGAAGTATGGGAGGTGTTTTTGGGTTGTGGTTGGGGTGGTTGTGCTGTTGCTTGTTATTTTGATTCCAGTCGGGGTGCTGGTGGTGGGTAAGAATGGTGGGAGCGGAGGGGGTTCGAACGGCTCGGGGGCGGCACCGAGTAATTCGAATCTGAATAGCATTTCGCCGAATGATATACCGGTGAGTTGGCTTGGCCTGGTTGGGTTGAGTGATTGGACACTGACGGGATTTGAAAGCCTTCGGCGAAGGGAAGTGTTCTCGACCCGTTCGTGTGGTACGATACGACCGACTTTAATGTTACTTATACGGATGTGCTGGTTGGTGGGCTCCCTATCATGGGTCTCAATACCGAATACGACGATACGGCCAAAGCAAACGGTCAAACGCCCCCGTTGAACCAGAAATGGCCATATGGCACCCTACCCATCAGAGGTGTGAATATTGGAGGTTGGCTATCGATTGAACCATTCATCACGCCTTCACTCTTTGAGAGCTACCAACCAAACATGAACGTGGTCGATGAATGTACTTTGTGCCAACACCTAGGGGCCTCGCAAGCTGCTCAGACGCTGGAGAAGCACTACGCTACGTTCGTGACCGAGCAGACCTTTGCGGATGTGCAAGCGGCAGGGCTGGACCACGTTCGCATACCGTTCTCCTATTGGGCCGTCACCACTTACCCGGGTGATCCATACGTACCGAAGATCTCGTGGCGTTACCTGTTGAGAGGGATCGAATGGGCCCGGAAGCATGGATTGCGAGTGAACCTTGATCTCCACGCGGTGCCGGGAAGCCAGAACGGATGGAACCATAGCGGCAGGCAAGGCCCAATCGGTTGGCTGAACGGGACCGACGGAGCGTTGAACGGGCAGCGGTCGTTGGACATTCACAATCAGCTTTCAACATTCTTCGCGCAGGATCGGTATAAGAACGTGGTGACCATCTACGGCCTCGTGAACGAACCGAAGATGACAATGTTGCCAATCGCCGACGTCCTCACGTGGACCACCAACGCCATCCAGATCGTCCGGAAGAACGGGATCCAACAGACGATTTCCTTCGGCGACGGGTTCTTGGGTCTGCCAAATTGGCAGGGCAAGCTGCAGGGCATCGCGAACCTCGTGATGGACGCCCACCAATACGTCATCTTCAACGTCGACCAGATCGCCTTCACCCACCAAAACAAGCTCAACTTTGCCTGCTCCGGCTGGACGGCGCAGATGGTGCAGAGCTCCAACCCTGCAACCGGGTAAGCAGCGCCCCACGCGTCGGAAAGCTTTCATTTAAAAAAGTCTCCACACTAACGTCCCCCATGACAGGTTCGGCCCCACCCTCTGCGGCGAGTGGTCGCAAGCCGACACGGACTGCGCGCAATACCTGAACAACGTCAACGTCGGGGCGCGCTGGACGGGCACGATGAACACCAACGACCCCAAGACGCAGGTGCTCTCGCCCACGTGCCCCAAGAACAGCGGCGTGTGCGAGTGCGACGACGCCAACGCCGACCCGGGCAAGTACTCGCCGCTTTACAAGCAGTGGCTGCAGATGTTCGCCGAGGCGCAGATGGCCAGCTTCGAGAAGGGGTGGGGCTGGTTCTACTGGACGTGGGAGACGGAGAGGAGCGTCCAGTGGAGCTGGAAGTTGGGGCTGCAGGCGGGGATTTTGCCGAAGAAGGCGTACGCGCCGGATTTTAATTGCTCGGAGCAGGTTCCGGATTTCAAGGGGTTGCCGGAGAATTATTAGGTGGTGTGGTGGAAGGGGGGGAGAGGGTGCTTTTGGTTTTGTTGTTGGTGGTTCCTGGTTTGTGCGTGCATACATACCCTGGTGCGAACGTCGCGTTGATGAGGTTGCGGTTCGGCGTCGTGGGGCATATGGCATTGGGTATGGGCTTCACTTTGGAGTGGGCGTTATTACCTACATGTTTGTTCGGTCTGTTTTATCCGGCTCCTCCAAGTACCTACCTTATGGGTTTTGTATATGTTGGACTGCGTGAGCAGTTGACAGGCTCAAGGAGTTGCGGCTTGTACACACAGGGCGAGAAGGGCCTGTGGAGATAGTTGGTCCAGGCTAGGACGCCATCAACAATAGAGATGTCTAAGTTATCATAGAAACTTCGGAAGATCCTTCCTCATGACAGGAATACTCTTAGGGTTGTCAGTATTCTCCGACGTCTTACTTTTCAACATGATTGTCCTACCATCACCGCGGCATTGCCAAGGTTGCCAAGTCGTCGCGGACGGCATACCCTACATTCAAGCATCGCCAAGCCACGTGCATCGAACAATTGGAATTGGGCGTTGCGGGGCAAACACCAATCCGACGGACTCGTACTAAGCCCCTTTGAGCATCATGTTATCCAGACCTTCCCTCTGTGGCCTCGGCGGTTGTCCCACTCAATTACCTAAAATCGTAAGGTAAGGTAAGGTAGCATGAGGTACGATGATGTATTGCAACTAGCCTTGCGCTCGACGGATGTGGTCACATCCCCCCACATGGTATATATACAGGTACCTAGCTGCTTGAGCATAAGAAGGGATTCCCCTCCTTCCTGCAATACCATAGGCCGAGACCCTCACGACTCACCACTCACCTTGCACCACTTACCACTCGTCTCGACACAGGACTGAGGTGCGGACGCAACAATGGCCGCAGAAAAGCACAGCGGCGACGAAGCGAAAGATGTGCAGACCGTCACGGTGCTGGACGACCCCGCCGCGCCGTCGGCTCTGGTGTCGTCGAAGAGGCAGAGTCTTTCTGATGTTTTTACTATCGTACGTTTGCCGCATTGTCGTTTTCGTCCTGGTTTCGGAGTTTTCTTTGCTGTTGTTTGCAGAGAGAGAGAGGGGGGGAAGGAAGGAAGGGAGGGAGGGCGAGGGCAAGGAAAGGGTGATATAGCTGACGGGGTGGTAGTTCTGCGCCGGGTTCGCGTTGATTAGCGATGGGTATCAGAATAACTTGATGTACGTTCCGTGCGCACTGGATGCCTTCGGTGGGGTTGAGAAGGGGGGTGTTCAGGGAAACGGCGCTGATGTTGGGTGGGTTGGTGGTTCTAGGACGATGACGAATGTGCTGCTCCGGAAGGAGTATCCGAAAGAGTACACGGCGGCCGTCAGCACGCGGGTGTCGAATGCGTTGCTGGTTGGGGAGATTATCGGCCAGATTGTCATCGGGTCGGTTGTCTGAGAAGTTTGAAGGCTGTTGGCGAGGGGCTGATGGGTGTTTGTGCAGCCTTACGTGTGATTATCTGGGGAGGAAGTTTGCGATTATTACTACTACGGCTATGATTGTTGTTGGGGGGATTTTGGCTACCGGTGGGTTTGATGGATGGGGTTCGAGAGGTGGTGCTGGGGAGTGGATGCTGATGAGCCTTGGGGGGATAGCTTCGAATGGGCCGAGTATTAATGGCATGTTTTGGATGATGACGGTATGTACCTGATGGGGAGGGAACACTGGGTGTTTGAGTGGTGCTGATGTTGACTTAGGTGGCGAGAGGAATTGTGGGGTTTGGGGTTGGAGGTGTGTTCATTACTATGCGCATGTATTCTCACGTTACCATATTCTGACCCCCTGCCAGGAGAATATCCGGCCTCCTCGACTTCAGCATCCGAGGCTGCCAATGAACACACGTTGAAGCGGCGTGGTCCGATCTTTATCATGGTCACGAATTTCCCCCTGTCGTTCGGTGGCCCTCTTGCCGTCATCATCTTCCTCATCGTTCTCTCCGCCGCAGGGGCGAATCGTCTTTCAACCATATGGCGGGTCTGCTTCGGGATTGGATGCATTTTTCCGTTGACGGTCTTTTACTTCCGGATTCGCATGCTGAACTCGAAGCTATACCGGCGCGGTGCAATCAAGAGAAGGGTTCCGTACATGCTGGTTCTGAGGTACTACTGGAAGACGATGATTGGGACTTGTGGGGCTTGGTTCATCTACGACTTTGTACGCAGGTCAAGTATTGGTCAGGATGAAGAGTACACTGACTGTGGCAGGTAACGTTCCCTAATGGTGTCTTTTCCGGCCGGATCATCTCGAGCGTAGTCCCAGATGGAAGTATCAAGAAGACGGCGGAGTATCAGCTGCTTCTGAGTAGCATTGCCTTACCGGGCGTGTTTATTGGTGCTTTTCTGTGTGATAGGATAGGTCGCAAGAATACTATGATGCTGGGATTCAGCGGTTACTGTGAGTAACGATTTCCTGTCAACGAAATATGATCACTGGCTGACCGGTCAAAAGTAATTTTCGGACTTATTATCGGTACTGCATATGATCGGATAACGAATATGTATGCTCTTGCTGTTAATTCTTCAGAGCGGTGCTGAATATGTCTAGTCTTCCGTTATTCGTGATCTTTTATGGTTTGATGCAGGTACGTGAGATCCTGTGGCCGTTCCTATTATGTCAGAGACGTTAACGTTGCACGTAGTCTTTCGGAAACTTGGGTCCTGGGTATGCCCAACCCCCTGTCGATTAGGCTGCGGCACAGAAAGAACTGACGCATCGTGGCAGCGACATGTTGGGCTTGATCTCTTCAGAGAGTTATGCGACAGCTATTCGAGGCACTTGGTAACCCACTCAAGCCAAAATCCTGGCTCGTCCACTCTACTGACCACTGTGTTAGCTACGGGATATCTGCAGCAGTTGGCAAGACTGGCGCCGCCATCGGAACCGAAGTCTTCACCCCTATTCAGACCAACCTTGGAAAACGCAAGTCTCAACTACTCTACTGATTCCCTTTCGAGCATCGCTGATAGCATGATCAGGCTGGACCTTCATCATCGCGGCCATCTGCGGTGTTGCCGGAGTACTGGTGACATATTTCTTTGTCCCAAACCTCCAAGGCGATGATTTGGCGAATGAGGACGAAAGGTTCCGTGCCTATCTGGTGAGTCACGGGTGGGCTGGTGAGATGGGAGAGGAGGATCTGAAAGGTCTGGCGGGGGATGGGATACCGCCTGCCATTACTCATGACATGCACTGATGGTTGGGGCTTTTGGATGGGTGGTTCACTTGTATTGTCACAGGGCTGGTGCCTGCACATAAACTTTAAGCCTAATGTACTGTAAATTGACGTACATACCAATGTAAACCAAGTGATTGTTTTTGCAGTACTCCGACAGGAAAAGACATCCCTGTCATCAATGTTCCCGAATTGTGTCGAAGACTCTGTTGCCTTGACATCCACCGCTTGGGATTCTGCCTATAGATATGACTCACCGGGTGCCACTGGGTGAACCAAAACACCACCGGCGGCACAGCACATGTTGTCCAGATACCAGCGACATATACTCTCCGCTAGAATCTACCCCAAACCGACAGCGCACACTTCCCTAACCATCATCGCCCGCATGGCTTCCTCCACCGCACCCCAGATCCCCCCGGCCGACCTCGCCTCCTTCACCTCCCACCTCCAATCCTCCACTTACATCCTCGCCCTCCTCGGCGCCGGCCTCTCCGCCTCCTCCGGCCTGCCCACCTTCCGCGGCGCCGGCGGCCTCTGGCGAAGCCACGACGCCACCACGCTCGCCACGCCCGACGCCTTCGACGACGACCCGGCCCTGGTCTGGCAGTTCTACAGCTACCGCCGACACATGGCGCTGCGGGCGCGTCCGAACCGGGCCCATTACGCGCTGGCGGAGCTGGCGAGGAGGAAAGAGGGGTTTTTGACGTTGAGCCAGAATGTTGATGGTACGTATGTACGGGGGAGCGTCTCACAGCACGGAGGTCGAAAGTAGGGAGATCAGTTTGATTGTTGGGTGTGTGCTGATGAAGGGGTTTTTAATATAGGGTTGTCGCAGAGGGCAAACCATCCGGCTGAGAAACTCCATCTTCTGCATGGGAGCTTGTTCGATGTGCGTTGTACGGAGTTCTATTGCGATTATGCGGAGAAGGATAACTTTACGGATCCCATCGTCCCTGCCCTCGCTATCCCCATTGCGGGCCCCCACCCCGGCCCCGCGCCCGCGAGCACCGACCGCACCGGCACCGGCGCCGCACAGGCCGTCGCCTCCCCCTCCCTCGCCCCCACGCACCCCCCGCCGGGAACGGACCTCGAACTCGACCTCTCCTCCCCCTCGACCCCGCTCCCCGCCCTCCGCACCGCCGACCTCCCGCACTGCCCCAAATGCACCACGGGCCTGCTCCGCCCCGGCGTCGTCTGGTTCGGCGAGATGCTGCCGTCGGACACGGTGGCGGCCATCGACGCCTTTATCGCGGCGGTGCCGCGCATCGATTTGATGCTGGTTATTGGCACTAGCGCGGTGGTATATCCGGCTGCGGGATATGTGGAGCGGGCCAGGCGGAAGGGGGCTAGGGTCGCGGTTGTTAATGTTGATAGGAGTGCAGGGGTTGGGGTCGGGGTCGGGGGAGGAGGAAGGGGAGGGGAGGGGAGTGGGGATTGGTTCTTTGAGGGGGATGCGGGGGGGGTGGTGCCGGTTATTTTGGGGGGGGTTGTTGGGGGGGTTGGTGATGGGGGTGGGTGATGAAATGGTGAATATGAGTGATGGGTGATGGGTCGGGTTGGTAAGGTATTGGACGTGGGCGCTAGGTTGGGGTGGATCTGGCACTTGTGCAGGGTACTAGGAGGACTCGTTTTTGGACGGATTCAAATGGGACGATGGGCGAGAGGATACTACTTATGTTTGTCTGAGCGTTGATCTGAGATGCGCTTTTGTAGTTTATAGATAAAACTAGTCGAAGATCTCAACCCTTTGTATTGATAGCGCTAGAGAGTATGTTGAATTGACTTTCATTTGTCTATAGATTCGTATACTGAGTTCTAAGGTAGGTCCGTAGGGCTGGCGAGTCACTTCCCCGGTTGCCCCGCAACGCTATCCGCAGCACGTTGGCCGGCAAACACCGACGCGATTTCCTACTGGTCCAGGGAACAGACGGCGTGTTCGTATCTCAAGCCACCAGAGGACAACAGCCCCAGTACAAGAGTGACTTAACATACCTTACTGTAAGCTGCGCTCCCTACCTCTCCTAATATTGTCGAGTCTATGAGTGGGTGTCGCTGATCAACAATGGAGAAGACACATCAACAGCGCGGTACACCCCACCGGCCGCATAACACTTTGAGCTCTGCACAACCCCCTCGATTCAATAACGAACCACGGTCGCCCCAACTAGAGATTTTTGAAACGCCAAGTCCGCGTTCGGAGCCGGTCGAAGTCAACGAGGAGGATCCTTCAGAGCAAGGTTGAGCGGATTGCAGCAGTTTTCTGTCGAAGAATCACCGTCGCTGGTTTCTAGCTCTGGGTTCGGCGATAGTACTCATAGTTTACGTCTCGGCGACTCGAGCTCACTATTCTCGCTCACGCCGCTCAGTCGACGTAGCGGTTTTGGAGAGCCTGCTCCAAACAGTCCGCGAGCATCTCTTTTCAGAGGTTCGAGTTCTCCAGAACAGAAAGGGTTCAACTTTTCACCCTCTTCGATATCGAGTGTCGATCTAGGTCAACGGCGTGTGGAGCATCCGTCTTCGTCTACACAAGGATCTATTCCAGCGGAAGTGGTCGGCAGGATGGTTCGAGAAAGGGAGCCGCCCAGGGTCCCGCTAACTCCACACAAGATCAACCAGCCAACCACAGAAAGAATGCAGCAGCCGGAATTTGGAAAGCCCAGCGTAATGCAGAACCCATTGCGGGGGAATACAAACCCATTCAACGTGCCAAAGCCAAATCGGCCGAGACCAGAGCATCATAGGCCTGCCGGCCGCTCGAGCGGTGATACCTTAGAGCAGGCTGATGGACAATCTAAACGGGTGCTGGATCTGCCACGAGCTCAACAGCCGTCATTCTTCGATACCAAATATAATCGAGTCATAGATCATGATGTTGTAGAAATACCAAGGCCAGCTAATCATTCGAGCTGGACTACCAAGCCTTCCAAGGCTCCGACCTTCTCGTCGCAGAGCTCAAGTGTCATAAGCAATTTCATTGACCTTACTAGCAACTTAGGCAGAGCACTTCACTATGATGATGCATTCAGTAAGGCTGACCCATACATATACGTCGATACCGGAAAGGCGAACGAGAACATCAAAGCTTTGCTTGAAGGAGCGTTCGAGGACGAGGAGGATAAGCCTCGGACACGGGCTCGGAAGAAAAAGCTACAAGCCGACACTGACGAGCTTTTGAATAAGCTGAAAGGTCTGAGTGTTGCGAGCGGAGGGAAGGCTAGCGAAGGCAAACCTAATGAGGCTGAAGAAGAAGAAGACGAGGAGGAGGAAGATGACGGTACCGTTGAAGGGCTGAAAGTTAAGCTTCTACCTCATCAGGTTGAAGGTGTCAGCTGGATGATAGATAAAGAGGTGGGAGTCCGGAAGAAGAACGGCATACTACCAAAGGGTGGCATCTTGGCGGACGACATGGGCCTTGGCAAAACCATACAGTCCATTGCGCTGCTCCTGAAGAATCCAAAGCCGTCATCAAATTCACCGTCGCGTGGTGATACTCAGCGGGAGCTGCCACACCATCTTGACAAAGGCACTCTGGTTGTAGCTCCCTTGGCGCTGATAAAGCAGTGGGAAGCAGAGATCAGCAACCGAGTCTTAGATTCACATAAGCTTCGTGTGTGCATACACCACGGTCCGCAGCGGACGAAACGTTTCCAAGATCTGAAGAAGTACGATGTCGTTATCACCACGTATCAGATTCTTGTTTCAGAACATGGAAGCTCCTCAGACCATGAAGATGGTCTAAAGGTTGGGTGTTTTGGCCTTCACTGGTACCGTGTCATACTCGACGAGGCACATAGCATCAAGAACAGAAACGCAAAAGCAACGCAAGCGTGCTATGCTCTGAGAGCGGAATATCGATGGTGCTTGACGGGCACGCCGATGCAGAACAACCTTGATGAGCTACAAAGTTTGATCAAGTTCCTCAGAATCAAGCCCTACAACGACCTTTCTGTCTGGAGAGATCAGATCACGAGACCGATGAGCAGCGGCCTTGGTGGCGTGGCTATCCAGAGATTGCAGGTTTATCTGAAGGCCTTCATGAAGCGGCGAACAAAAGATGTGCTGAAACAAGAAGGTGCACTCAATTTTGGCGGGAAGGCGTCGACAGCAGACGGCGCGAGCCATGGCTTTAAGATTACCGAGCGCAAGATCGAAGAGGTCATTACGGAATTCTCGGAGGAAGAGCGTAGCTTCTACAAACGTCTTGAGGACCGCGCAGATGAGAGCATTGAACGGATGATGGAAAACGACAATCTCAGTTACGCAAGCGCTTTGGTACTCTTGCTCCGTCTGCGTCAGGCTTGCAACCATCCAGAGCTCACACGCGGCGCTATGGCAAAGGATCGTGACGCGCTCACTACAGGAGGTGGAGGAGTTGCGCAGACGCCGAGAAAGGCAAAGACCACCGAGAAGGATTTGGATGATATGGCGGATCTGCTGGGTGGCCTCAGCATGGAGACGAAGAAGTGTGACATTTGTCAGATCAAATTAAAACCCGGAGAGGTCGCATCAGGGGCGCTAAGGTGCGCAGAATGTGAGGAAGACTTACCTGGGTTGGTGAAGCGGAAATGCAAGGAGAAAAAGAAGCATAAACATTGCAGCTCGCGCACTTCGAAATCCGAAGTGAAAAATGGCGATCTTGAACCTAAGACCTTAAAGAACCGGCGCGTTGTTGCAGACAGCGATGATGATGAGGAAGGAGAGGGGCACTGGGTTGTTCCTGAGCGGGAGCGTCAAATATCAATCTTGGGAAAGGTTGGTGGAAGCGACGATGAAAACGCAGAGGGAGGGGGCGAATGGCTCAAATCTGAAGACTCTGAAACTGGTGACGAGTCCGATTTTCCAAGTGTCGAAGAGCTGAAGAAGAAAGTCTTCGACCCTAACACAACAGACGACGAAAACAGCTCCTCTGAGGACAGCGGTACAGAAGATGAAGTTGAGATTGAAAGCGTTATGGTAAGGGGCGCAGAGATCCCAATAGAGGTCTCTACCAAGATCCGCCATCTCCTAAAGATCTTGCACCGTGAGTCGGCGAAGCAGAAATTCATCGTCTTCTCGCAGTTCACGTCCATGCTGGATCTCATCGAGCCCTTCCTCGAACAGGATGGGTTCGTCTTTACCCGATACGACGGCAGCATGAGGAACGACGCACGGGAAGCAAGTCTGGAGCGGCTACGCAACGAGAAGAGGACGCGGATCCTGCTCTGTAGTCTGAAATGCGGATCGCTAGGCTTGAATCTGACGGCGGCGAGCAGGGTCGTAATTATGGAACCCTTTTGGAATCCCGTAAGTTTTGTCGCTTGTAACAGGCGGAGGCCCCTTTTTTGCTAAACATCGCTCCCAGTTCGTCGAAGAACAAGCCATCGATCGTGTCCACCGCCTCAACCAGACAGTCGACGTGGTGGTCTACAAGCTTACCGTCAAAGACACCGTTGAAGAGCGGATCGTCGAGCTCCAGGACAAGAAGCGCGAACTCGCCAACGCCACCGTCGAGGGTAAGGCTGTCGGGAAGTTGAGCATGAAGGATATCATGGGCCTGTTTAGGCGTGATGCGGAGCATACTCATCAAGGCGATGCCGGCTTGAAGTTGGGTGAGAAGACTAGGGTTCTGGGTGGGCAGATGAGCGGTGCTGGGGTTAGAGGATTAGAGGAGCGGGAGAGGATAGGCAAGAGGGCTAGTCCACCTGTCATGGAGAGGGATAGGATGAAGAACGCGTCGAGGGAAGACTCGGTTTATTCGAGGCGCTGGTAGGCTCGGTGCTGGTTCCTTGGGGAATGGTTTTGGCATTGGCGTTTACGGACGACGGGTCGTTCCAAGGGCGCGTTTGAGATAGATATACATCCAAATTTCAGGAGCTTTGGTACCTCGGTTTACGCAAAGGGGCTTGAAGTGCCGCCAATTCTATCCTAAGCCTCCCGCAATGCATATATTTCTGTGGAGTAGTTGGTGTGGTAAGGAAGGAAGGAAATGCATAAACACCGTCGGCGTGCTCAAGAACATCAAGTATCCTCACTCAAAAGTATAGTTAGTTATGCCACAATTTTGCAAAGAACGTGAATAAGTCATAATTCCGGAGGTCGTCCCAGAGTCATTTTCAATATCACTGTCAGAATGAATTTTTCATTTTTATTTTTTGTCAAACATAGGAGGAGTGGCTAGTGGAATGAACGTGTAATCATAAGTGTCTAGCTACTCTATGGAAATGTGGCCCTATAAGAAGGCCTCCAATCAGCAAAAGAAAAAACTTTTATTCATAGCAAACTGTTTGTTCTAGCAAACTCTGCATGTTTCTGAAACCTCTGTAGAGCTTCAAATCACTAAGATAATGAAATGAGGCTGAAAGTTTGACACATCTTCTCAATCTGTTTTAATGACAATGAGATAGAAAATGAAGACACACTTTCTTTATTCATAGAGTCAAGAAAGATGTGTTATGCTTCTGATTCAATTTGAACAGATATCTCTTGAGTTTTGAACTTAAGTGTCATATCATTAGATCACAAGATCTTTTACTGACTGATGAGACTCATAAGATTTGTAAAATAAGTGAATTTCAGTGTTAAAAGTGACTTTGTAAGTCTGTTGACAGCTATGTCACTTGTAAAGATGTAATCAAGATAAATAAGTCTGCAGAATTTAACTTCTCTTATGAAGTGATGATGTATGTCAATGTGTTTCATTCTAACATGAAACTCAGAATTCTTAATCAAAGCAATAGTTTCCTGATTGTTCATTTAAATTGTGACTGTCTCAAACTTCTTTAGCTTTAGCTCTTTAAGTAATCTCTGCATTCATACTGCTTTCTTTGTAGTCTTTATTAAGATCATGTATTTCACTTTATAAAAGAATAAGATAACTGTTCTTTGTCTTTTTAAACTTTAGAATACTGATTCATTAATTATTTTGAATATATACTTTGATGTAAATCTTCTTAATTCAAAATCTTCTTCTCAATCTAAATTCAAATACTTTAGCAATTCAAGTCAATCACTCAATTTGTACTCAAGAACAATATCTAAGATCTTTTGCACATATTAAAATACTCACTTTAGAGTCTTTCAATGTGTTTTGTTAAAGTTATGTGCAAACTGACTAAGAGTTAACATCATATATGTGATGTCAAGTCACATTTGTGTTATAATGTACATAAGAAATTTTATGACCTTTTAATATTAAGTTATTAACTCTGATTCAGCTGTTTCAGTAATCTTTGTAAGATAGACTCTGAATTTCATTGAAGTTGTAACTGTCTTAACATTCTGTAGACTAAAGTCTTTGAGTACTTTCATGAAATAGATCTTTTAAGACAGAATAAGCATTTATAGAGTTCTGTTTTGTGTAATTAACATTTTTAAGTAATGCTTACACATTTCACAGTTAGTCATTTCAAAATGATCACTTAATTTAATCTTAAGATCTAGAATTTTGTTCTTATCTGATCTGCATATAAGAATATTGTTGACATAAACAGCAACAATTAAAGTTTTCTTTTTAAACACATTATTGTTCACATGAATCTGTGTGTATTTGAGGTCAGCAAGAAAGCAGTGTATCATTTTATATTATAGATGAGATAACTGTTTTAATTCATATAAAGCTTTCTTCAATTTACATATCTTGTCTTTCTCTTTTTCATATTCAGTAAGTTAAATCACATAGACTTCTTCTTTTAAATCATTGTGTAAGAAAGCTGTTTTAATGTTTATTTGTTTCAATTCATAGTTGTAAAACATAGCTATGATAAAGATGACTTTATAAGTCATAAATTTAACAATCATTGCAAAGATCTCTTTGTAGTCAATTTCAAATCATTGTTTAAATTCTTTAACTACTCATTAAGTCTTATGCTGTAAAATTAAGTCATCAGATCTTCTTTTATAACAGTAGACTCATTTACTTCTTAAAGCTCATTAATTAGATAACAACATCTTTAGAGTTCATGTAAAGTTAGTTATTAATAAGTTATACTCACTATTCATTGCTTTCTTTCAATCTTTCAACTCATAACTTTCAATTGTCTGTTTAAATGTCTAAGATTCACTCTTAAAGTCTTTTTTCTTTTTTATAACATCAATAATTGCATCAAACACAGTCAGATAGATCATGATTGCTTTAAACTTTAGCTTTATAGAGAATTGTCTTTCTCTTTTAGAGTGTTAAGACTCAGCTAATACTGATCTGTTAATTATAAGAAAAATATCTGTGACATCTTTTTTCTTTTTTTTCATTTCTTTTAACTGATTTAACAATATCAATATGAAAGAATATGATGACATATACTCTGAAGACAATGACAATGATGAAAATTAAAATGAAAATAAGAAAGATAACTGCACACTTTCTTGTTCTGCATTAACAGTGTAAGATCAGATTACTTTAAAAATTGAGACTGCAACTTCAATGTTATAGATTGATGAATCTTTATCAAACTGCACATCTCTTGTTCTAATTACTTAATCTATCTTTTTCTTTTTAGAAAGCTATACTCTATATTGATTTCTTTCTTTATATTCAACAAGAATTTTCTTATTGCTTTAAGATTCAAATTTAGTCTCTGTCATTTAGATCTTCTTTGAAATATATACATATGCTGTGCATTCAAAATATCAAAGATATTTAAGATTGATGAGATTCACTGATTTATTCTTATTAAGAGATTTAAACAGTAGCTAAATTGAGATCTTGTTGTTCTTAAGAGCTGACATTGAAAGTTAATTAAGAAGATAGTATACTGTTTTAACAGTTTCTGATCATAGAGTTTTAGAGACTTCACTATTCAGAATTATAATTTTAGCTTTTACTGTCAAAAGTTCATTACTTCTTTCTGTCATCTCATTCTGCTTCAATTCATAAGAGACTGTCATTTTATAGATAATTCTGAGACTTCATAATCATTTAATGATGAGTTCATTTCTGAATTTCTTTTCATTATCAAGTTGTATCTATGCAATTTGTAGATTCATCTAAGTAAAAAGCATGTTAAAAAACTGTTCAATTTTGTCTTTTGCCTGATCTTTCATTTTCATATTATAAACATATCATCAGCAAATAAGATCATCTGTAAAGACTATATATTATAAGAATCTGTCATATGCTTTCAGCATGACAAGATCAACAACATCAATGTAAATCAGTTCAGTCATCTTTGTAACTTAATTTTGCAGTTTTCTTAAGATCTTCTTCTTTTAATTTGCCCTCATGCAGACATCACACAAATGTAATGATGTTTTTGTAAGTTCTTATAAGTCAAGTCTCACTATTCTGAGATTTTTTGACACATTATCAAGACTTAAATTCTCTATATAATCAAGATGTTGATGTCAAGTAATCTTTAAGATCTTGTTATCTTTAATAACTGACATGATCTTATTCTTGTTCACAGATTTTCTCATTGTTAAGATTTAAAGATAATATAACTTGTCTTTGTATACTGTATAATCAAGTGTATTCTTTACTTTATTCTTTAGACATAATAATTCATTCTTGATTTTGACTGATATTTTTTTTGTTTTGACTGTTTCAATTGAGAAGAGATTGAGCTCTATATTAGACATAAAATAAACATTTATTAGAATAATATTTCAAGTCTTTTCATCACTGTTCTTTAGTTATAAGTTAATCATTTCTATTTCTTAAGTGTGCATCACTTCAGACACTCTTCTTATAGAAAGTTCATTGTTAAATATTTTGATCAAGCTAAATGCAGAGAGATCACAGTACATATGTTATGTTGTGTTAAAGTCAGCTATTTATAATATCTTATTAATCACAAGACTATAGTTCTCTATTACAGTCAAGATCACTGAGTTCTTATTATATTACTTGTCTTCAAAACTTAAAAATTTCTTTTTTTCTTTCTCTTTCTTCTTTTCAGTCTCTTGCTTCTTCTTTAACTCTTTAGACATCTTTTCTGAGTGTAACTTTCAGTAATTATTCTCAGAGTGAACTGCTTTCTTATAGTGAATGTATATTTCATTCTCATTCTTATTCTTATTGATGTTTCTCTTCTTATTCTTCTTCTTCTTGTCTTTATGATTTCTCTTTTTACTCATTAAAACAAGCTTCTCATTTCTTTCTTTGAGACACTCTTCATTAATTAGTTCAGTGATCAAGTCATTAAGAAATAAGATCACATTACAGGCTCTGAAGCATTTTGCTGTTACTCATTGAGAATAGAAGAATTCTAGATTTAATAGAAAAGTAATGATCTTCAGAATTTTGTTAATGACAAGACTGAAGGCTGCAATTTCTTATAAGAGTGTCTTATACTTCAGAGCATAAGCATTGACAGAGAAGTATTGATTGAGTTGACAGACATATAGATTGTTAAATAAAATGTATTTGAGATTAAATCTGTAAGATAGATAGAGATATACAAGATAATTTTACATCTCTTTTATTGTTTTTATGTTGTCTATAATGACAGTGATCTCTGAGCTAACAATAAGAACAATGATGACTGTGATCTTGTTGTTTTGTGTGATTTAATCAGCTTAAGTGATATCAGTCAAGATCATTAATGTAGTCATTGTTGTTTCAGATATGAATTCTTCAGTCATTACTGACTGACTTAAAACATCTGACTTTGATGAGATTTCAATGTCATTCTTTACTATTAAATTTCATAATTCAGCACTCATCAAACTGTATTTAATCAATGTTCTTCATGATGAGTAGTCTGTCAATCTCTTAAGTTTCATAACTTTTGAAAATGTAAGATCATATGATATTGTAGTCATTTTGTATGGTGAAAACATCTAAATTAATGATGAAGTTGTTTTCAATGTAAAGATCTGACTTTGAAATGATCATGAGAATTGTTTTTAATCATTTTATCTGTGAATTTATAACAATTTAATGTGAATAACTTCTCATTATACATTAAACTCACTTTATTCCTTAAGGCTCTTTCTAGTGTCCATGAAATAACAGCAACAATGAGATGTTTTTTTTTTATCATTTTAAATAGAAACAAATGACTTAATGAATGAATTTTAAAGAATATCAATATGTATCTGAGCTCATAATCTGTCAAACATAGAAGAAGTAACTAATGAAATGAACATGTAATCATAAGTGTCTAGCTACTCTATGAAAATGTGACCCTATAAGAAGACCTTCAATCAGTAAAAGAAAAAACTTTTATCTGTAGCAAACTGTTTGTTCTAGCAAACTCTGCATGTTCCTGAAACCTCTGTAGGGCTCTGAACCACTAAGGTAACGAAATGAGGCTGAAAGTTTGACATTTTTGATTGTCAGTATGGTAGATTTAGTCTTCCGTAGTATGGTGTCACGACCCGCGACGGCATGACGTAGTACGGTCACCGGCTACTGCAGGGGACGCTACCCCGGGTTCTCAGCTCTCCATTGAACGCTCTTCAAATACCTTCACTTCGGCTCTTCCACTGAACCATCCCAGAGACAGCGATTCTTCTGCCGAACGACTTCAAGAAGTACGCATCACGCACAACGACCCCCGCTCCGAACTCCAAAGAATCTGACCCAAACCCTCAAAGCTACCACAACACCCCCCCCCCCCCCCCAACTAAACCCCACCCCAAACCACCCTCCTCCACCACCATCCTACCCAACCCAGCAGCCACAACCATGTTCACCCCCTCCTCCCTCCGCTTAACAACAACTCGCACGTGCCACCACCTCCGCCGAACCCCCTTCCTCGCCTCCATCCGGCACCCGACCGCTCTCCACCAACCCTTCCACAACGCCGCCAGACTCGCCTATCCGCGGAAAGGCAGCGAGGACAAGGACAGCATTAACCGCGAGTCGATGGAGTACACGAAGACCGGCAGCGACGACCAGGTGGCGGCCATGGGGGACGCCGCGTTCAATCCGGACAAGACGAGTCCCGAGGAGGAGATGAAGACGGCGGGGGAGGGGAATGGGGTGAGTGGTTTTGTTTTTCTTATGGCTCTCAGGGGGGAAGGGGGGGTGGTGGTGAGGGAAGGGCGTGGGGGAGGGTGGTGCTTTCCGGGGTTCAGAAGAGTGGGGTGGACTGTCGGGGGAAGGGGTTTTGCGTCTTGGCGCGGATGTTCAGGGGTACTTTGAGAAGAATAGTGGCTGATGGGTGTTTGCGTCGTAGGATGAGTCTAATCCGCTGGATGTCTCGCCCGCGAATACTGAGGTTTCAAAGCCGAGGGATAGTGAGGAGGGTGGGGCGGGGGGTTCGAGCTCGAGTGCTGGGTCGTCGCAGAGTGACAGGAAGAGGTCGAGTGGGAAGGGGGCTTCGGCTAAGAATGGGAGGACTTGAGGGTGGGACTTAGAGTGCGGTGAGAAGACTGAGGGTAGTGAGTGGGTTGGGGTTGAGTCGAGCAGGTGGGACGGACTGAACGCCTGGGAGCATGTTTCTGCACACAATTCGTTCTGGAGATGATTCATGCGATGTAGATAAACCACAATGTCCCCCATTTCGTCCGCCACAACCTAACAATCTCACTCTGATGCACAACCCACACCCTCCCCTTCCCACCTCGTCCCCTCCTCCTCCAAGTACCTTATGTCCTTGTAGCTTTGCTCTTCCTACCTATGGGTAGGTGGGACCCTAACGGTATTAGTAGGGAAAGGTACGGGCTTCACTGTTTAGAGAGCCACAGTGAATTGCGTCACGGTACGTCGATCTACCTTATCTTATATCCGGAATCAAAGGATCATAGTTGTACCGCTCCGACGACTAGCGGCTATGGCATCATTTTAGCGTCTGTCTCGAAATAATCAACAATCATATCGCCATCACAGCCAGACCATCCCCGGCCACGGAGGAAATTGTAATTGATGGGAGCCAGACATTTTCATTTGCTCTTTGGTTAGACCCTGAGGGATCTAACTGTCTTTGGTTCTGTTCGTGCCTTGTTCAGCCGAAGTGGCTGGACTTGTGTCGCCTTTGGAGGACTTTTTGGACGTTCCTCTCAGTTTCTTTTTCTATCTTCAAGGAACTGTTGCAAGCCTTGATATTTTCTTACTACCTTCATACCCATTATTATTTGAGCTTCTTCACAGCATTGATACTCCAATACTGCTGTTGAACAACAGACACCATGCATCTGCAAGCGCAGGAAGCCGAAGACCCCATCGCGGTAGGATCCTTCATCAAGGAAGAACCAAAACCAATAAGAGAATTCAAGCAACATTCCTCGAGTCTTCCATTCAGCCAGGAGATATCTCTGACCGACGTTGCTGGACCGACATATCTGACCCCACAAACTCTCATCCAGCAAGTTGCATACACCCTCTCCGACAAGCTCTTCACTTATTCGCCCGAAACCTTTGACCTGGATGTTGCTGTCAAGCGCTGGTCGTCACAAAGCGCCAACAATGCCCACGGATACACGACCGGCGTTCATCCCATGCAAATACGCAATGGTGCGGGCTCCATCGCATTGGGTTACATGTTCTCCAAGGATTTCGATTTGAAGAAGAGACATATCCCGCAGTCGTTACTGGCTTCGTCGTCAAGTTTGAGTTATCTGCAATCTGCGCTTGATCAGTTGTCGCTTTTGTACGCTGTTGCCAACCCGTTCGTCGCACACGTGGCGGCCGTGGACTATGTTGGAGGATCGTCGCCTCGGCTTGTGACCGACTATGTTTCCGCGCTGAATCTCGCCGAAGAGTTGGGATTGGGCTTAGTGGCGAATTTCTCTGCGTACGAATCCCAGCACATGGCGCTGTTCTCGACTCTACTTGCTAGCGTTCTGCCCACAATACACATCTACGATGGTGTGACTGGCGGACGGGAGACTACGAGGATCGTCGACGTTCTGGATCAGGCTGGATTACACAAGACTTATAAGGCAATCCTGGAAGAAGTGTCGGGATCGGAAAAGAAGCATTCGGATACGCAAGGGAAAGTAGCACGCTTGCTTAGAGCGTTCAATGGCGAGTTGGGTACGGCCTACGGTCTCTTTGAATACCAGGGTCATGCTGCCCCGGAATCGGTCCTGGTGGTATTTGGCACTGTGGAATCTTCTCTCGCCACGCAAATGGCGTTATCCGTGGAAGGAGATGGTGCTAAGGTGGGCGTACTCAACGTCCGAGTGTATCGTCCGTTTGTCGAAGAGGAGTTCCTCAAAATTCTACCGAAAACCGTCAAGACCATCGGTGTGCTCGGCCAAGTACATGATGGGCTAGCTGTGCATGATAGTGGTGTGCACTCCAGTTTATACAGTGATGTCTTGGCTGCTGTTTCTTTTTCGGATGGATGGACCGGTATGCCTGCTGTCGTTGACATCAAGTACCCAAGGGAGCAGACGTGGACACCAAAGTCGATCGAGGTTGCCTTCCGACATCTTGGACGGAAACCTGGCCAATCAACTCAACCCGAGGAGCCGACAACTCTGCAAATCCTAGATCCTGCTGTTGTGCAACAGTACACGTTCTGGGATGTTGACGAGTCTACTTCCGCTACTGCCCCACTTATCCTCGCTCAAGCATTGTCAAAGGACTCTGCAGGTAACGTCACAGTCAGGAGTGGACACGATAACTTAACCCGGGGAGGTGTTTTAAGGACAGACATTCGACGGTCAAAGAAAAGCATCGAGGCATCTTATCCTATCGAGGCGGCAGATGTAGCTTACGTGGGAGACGAAAGCTTGCTCCAAGATATCGACCCCGTGCAAAGCGTAAAACAGGGTGGCAAGGTCATCATCAGATTACCCGGGGTAAAAGATGATGATCTGGAGAAAAAGCTTCCTATCGGATTCCGCAAGTCGCTGGCGGATAACGACGTTCAGTTGTTCGTTCTCGACCCACAAGCCTTGGAGTCTGTCGCGGATGATGCCAGTCTTCAGACTTATCTCACACAATTGGCGTTCTTAAGGGTTGCGCTCCCCAATCTAGAAAGGACTGGATTACAGAGACTAGGATCGATCAACGCAAATGCAGAGTTACTTGGCGGCATTGCGGCGGATCTCGACAAGGCCCTGCGCCAAGTCGAGGTCCCTGAGTCTTGGGCGAACGTTGAACCAGACATCGAGATACCATCATTGCCTGCATATATCGACGTCAACAGCTTCTCCGCATTCGGCAAGATCGAGACAGAACCACCGTCTTTGTTGCGAAACTGGGAAATCGCAGCGAAGGGGTTGGTGTTCAAAGAAGCTTACGGCACGAAGCCTGCCTTGCGCCCCGATCTGTCGGTCAAAACGTACACTGTTCATGTCAAAGAGAATAGACGCCTTACACCTCCCACCTATGACCGGAACATTTTTCACATTGAATTTGATCTGGGAGACTCTGGGCTCAAGTACGACATTGGCGAAGCACTTGGGATTCACGCCGAGAACAACGAACATGAAGTCCAGGAGTTCATCAAGTTTTACGGATTGATCCCGGAAGAGGTTGTGGAGGTTCCAACCCGAGAGGATCCAATGGTTCTGGAGAATCGGACTGTATACCAGGCCTTGATGCAGAATGTGGACATTTTCGGTCGGCCACCGAAACGCTTCTACGAGGCCTTGGCCGAGTTTGCCGACGATGAGAACGAACGAAAGGAGCTTTTGACACTCGGAGGCCCTGAAGGCGGCACCGAGTTTAAACGCAGAGCAGAGGTCGACACCATCACATATGCCGATATTCTTCTCGAGTTCCCTTCGGCACATCCCAGCTTCCATGACATAGTCCGGATCGTCAATCCCATGAAGCGGAGAGAATACTCAATCGCTTCGTGTCAGAAGGTGACGCCCACAAGTGTGGCCCTCATGATTGTCGTGGTCGGTTGGGTAGACCCCAAAGGTCGTGACCGATTCGGTCAAGCCACCAGATTTCTCAACAGGCTCAGGATCGGCACTCCGGTCACCGTCAGTGTCAAACCTAGCGTCATGAAGCTCCCGCCAAAGTCCACTCAACCCCTCATCATGGCCGGCCTCGGCACGGGCCTCGCACCTTTCCGGGCTTTCGTCCAGCACCGAGCGTGGGAGAAAGCGCAAGGCCAGGACATCGGAGCCGTGCTGCTGTACATGGGATCGCGGCACCAACGCGAGGAGTACTGCTACGGCGAGGAATGGGAAGCCTACCAAGACGCCGGTGTCATCACCCTCCTCGGTCGGGCCTTCTCGCGCGACCAGCCGCAAAAGATCTACATCCAAGATCGCATGCGGGAGACGCTGGACGACATCACTCAAGCGTACCTGAAAGAGGATGGGGCGTTTTACCTGTGTGGTCCGACGTGGCCGGTGCCGGACGTGACGAACGTGTTGGAGGAGGCAATCACGAGAGACGCGAAAGCGGCTGGGAGGAAGGTCAATGGCAGGAATGAAATTGAGAGGTTGAAGGAGGAGTTGAGATATGTTCTCGAGGTTTACTAAGTCATGGGTACATGCCTTTTCCTTAATCGAATGGAATTTTATATAGACTGTTGATAGATCATGAACTGATAGATCATGAACCGTGCCTGTACGCGGCTTCCTCTCGGTATTGATTTCCCTCTTCTGAGTCGACAAGCAACGTTATACCCTCCTAACATATTCGTGTTGTATATTTCGTATCTCTCAACCACTACGGAACCACATTGATGTTGTAGAATCATATGACTGGATAGGGTCTCAAAGCATGCAAAGTCCTTTGATAATCGGAGCTTAAGTGAGGCTGTGTAACCCCCACGCATGGATTGGATCGCCTTATTTACGCTTCACCGTTGCCTTTGCCTTGCCTGTCATGGCTGCATCATGGCTGTTTCGTAAAATATATTTGTCACGTATCCTGTATTAATAATCATCAAGTGCTAAGGTACCTAGGTACAAAGCATGTTCAAATTCTAGGCGGACTTTGCCGATCATCCTTTAGGTATTCGTTCGTTCGAGACCGGGCTTATGTGCACGCCTTCCTTACCTTCCGTGTTGTTATGACTTACTACTGTAACGACTCGATGCAATTCAATTGAATAATAACATGATGTTGAAGCTCAAACTCAGCTCAATTGCCGCTCCAACTATGCTCTGCCCCTACCATGCCCAACCTAATCTTTATTCCCCGACAGGTCGGTCATGCAGTCTGCCTTGATGATCTGAAAGGATCCCGACGTTGGCTTCTACCAACCACGTACCGACCCGGCCCGGCAGTGACCGCACATCCTTCTCTTCTTCCGCACTGCTTGCTGCAAGCCCCAGCGTGTCGGCCAATCCCTTGCGCCAGCGCATCCGCACATCTTCTCTTTTCAGAACGTCGACAGCGTCAATTGATGCGACAATGCCTTCGCATGACACGCCCTCCCCTGCGACAACGACGAAACGTCCTTCTCTGACCGAGCGGGATCTGTCCAGCCAGTCCCTCTCACGACGGTCACCTTCCGCTGAATCTCATTCGACCTCCCACAAAGGCTCGTCGCACAGACCTCACAGAGCTCATGTCGTCGGGCATAATCGTGTGGCACATGCTAGGAACCCGTCGTACGGGAAGAACCTTAACAAGCTCACCAAGCTCACCGCGGTGCATGGTGGAGTTGGTGGTGGTGGTGGTGGTGGTGATGGTGGTGGTGCGATGGTTACGAGACAGTATACCCGCTCCAAGTCCACTACCCCGTCTACGAGCCCACAAGCGCAGCACGTGAAGCGCAATAGCTCCCATATCTCATTACCACGGACGGGCTCAAAAGTGTCGGTGAAAAAGAATTCATCTGTTCTGTCTCTAAAACGGAATGGCTCGGTAAAAGAGCTGGAGAAGTCAAAGGGTGCAGACGTGATCCCACCAGTGTTGAGATTGCAGTTGCAGCAGGCAAAGCAAGGTCACCGGGCTCCTGCCGTTAAGTTCTCCATTGGCAGTGAAGGTCAAGACGAAGAGTGGACCGAAGATAGCACATCACAATCGCCCGAGACAACGCGTCACAGCTCAATTGCACAAAGCCAAGAGTTACAACCTGAGCGACAACCTCCGTCCCCTGCTCCTGAAAACCCCCCAGATACATCTCAACCTTCCTTGGCTCAAGCACCACTTCGATCACCACCTCAGCTTATACGTCGACCTTCGGACCGGTCGAGCTCGCATCGGTCAAGGATCCTAGACGCAGACGCTATCACTTCCCGCCTCCTTCAACGTCACCCACCCCACATGGTTCCCCCCAGACTGTCCTCGGTCTCAGCGACAGCAACGCCGACCGGTAGTCACAGCCCACGCTCTTTCGGCCACAGCCAAGCTTCAACACTCAATGGAACCCCAGGAATGCCTCATGATGGTGTGTCGCGGTTCATCTCCGGTGGTGGAAGCTCAGGCGGTACTTCGGGTGAGAATTCGCACGTAGCATCAAGAGTCCTCTCTACTTCGTCGCCCCCAAATGGCAGCCTCGATCAGTCCAAACGTGCCAAATCGACCAGTCACATTGCCTTCAGAGACGACGGAGCGGAAGAAGAGGACGACGAGGATTACGACGAGCCCCGCGCCCTTGCGCCCCGGTCCCGTCAGCATTCTACGCACGGTGCCTTCAACACTTCGCATTCCTCACGCACCCAACAGAAACTCAACCTCCAGCGCGCCAGCTCTAATATGGAACCTCATCAAACTTACGTGGCCCCACCGTCTCTGACCCAAGGCGTCAGTAGCACCACTCTGCAGGGTCAGAACTTACAGATCTCGGAGACAACAAGGTTGGCGAAGCAGTACGAGCAGGCTTGTCTCGAGTACGCGGTAGTGCGACGGTATCGCAATCCGCTGGGCGAAGCACTCAAGAGAGTAGACGACATCCCCAGCATCAAAGAGATGCGAGAAAAGAGAATGCAAACCGAAAGGCCAAATACACACGCCGGAGAGAATCATGGTACAGGAAGCTCCGGAAGGATGGGGTTGAGTCAGAGTCTGAGGGAAGACCGGAGGGCGAAGACTAACAGCCGAGGGGAGGGGAGAGTGCGTTTCGAGATTGGGAGTAAGGATGATAGCCGGATCGGTGGTCACGATGACAGTAACGATGATGACGAGGACGGAGATGGAGCCGACAGCACCGACCGGCTGGTGAGACGGATATGGGAGAGCAGGAACGAGACAGCTGGTGATTGAAGCGGCGATGAATGGATGATGTGATCGTGGCGTCAGGATGGCTTGGCTCGGGAAGTCTGGCGGGACAGTTTCTTTTTTGGCGGGGCGGTTGCATCTGATGGGAGATTGGCACGACATTGTTCACCGTATTCGGTGGATGAGGAGTTTATATCATTATTGGCGTCGGGCCTGCATGGCGTTTCGGTAATATCGATGGAGTGTGATTGATGGCTGTGAGATTCCATAGTCGACGATGATGGTGGCTCCCATAATAGAACAGACAGATCCAGAAGAAAGCGTGGATATGACAGCCTTTCTCAATGCGTGACAGGCCCTGACTGAATTCGTCTCCCAGACCACTCATGTAGACTTTCGAGTTCGTATTCGCAACACAAGCTTTCAGGCTTGGACGTAGAGTCCAGGGCCTTGTCGTCGAGGACAGGCACCCGCTGGAGTTGACTGCTGAGAGTAGAAACGATGGACAGGAGCCCATCTATACGCATCATTGCAACACTGAGCACCTAATGCACAAGCCATGAACCCATGAGGTACCTTACCTCACCTACCTCACCTTGCAATTGGTTGGAGCTGCCGGTTTGTGGGGGGTGGGATTCTGCGTGCGTTCGGTGAGCACCTCTCGCAACCCTCGCGTAAAAAATCCTCCCGCCGCGCCCTCCTTCCATAACCTAACCGTACCACGCCCACACAACGCTCGACCTTTGCCAATCCCACGCACCAACCCCAGCCAGCATGGCCAAAAGCAAAAGACCCAATACATTGGCGCAACACATCGCCGACCTTTCCGACCCCACGCCCAGAGGTAAGCCAGACCGAGCCGCGCCGCGCCCCCCGTCTCCAACCTAGCTCCTCCTCGCGCCCGATCGTTCGCTCGCTGACCGTGTGTTTATTTCCTCGCTCGTGACAGACCTCGTCCCCGCCGACCACGATGCCTCGCATACCAATGGCATGTCGGACGCCGACTCGGGCTCGGATGGAGGGGGTGCGCTTAGCGATGACGAAGAAGATGATGAGGGGGTGCGTGGGCGGGAGCATTATTTGGATGTTGGGTAGGGGTTTCTGTTCTGTTCTGTTCTTTGCGGGGTCTGTTCTTTGCGGGGTCTGTTCTATGGGGGGTCTGTTCTTTGGG
>JAABUY010000193.1_pt1 | contig 124497 bp, 205 predicted proteins | sample 5560271 | NCBI WGS metagenome assembly JAABUY01 (sample SAMN10711886, study PRJNA513374) | rock metagenome | isolation source: Antarctica rocks | place: Antarctica: Victoria Land, University Valley
AGGCGGACAGGGCGGGAGGGGAAAGGAGGCGAGGGAGTTCGGGCCGGGTGGGGAAATAGCAGCGATCGGAAGAGAGGAGAAGAGGGGGTAGCAACTTAGCTGTCTGTGACTGGGAGAAAGTGACTCACGAGAGCGGGATACCAGCCTCGACCTTGACGGAGGGGCGCTTCAGTCTTTTCCCATTTCTTCCACCTGACCATGAGTATTCAACCACAAACATCTGGCCGCTCACATCTCAGCATCAGGCAGTACCTCCTGCAGGACACCCATTCATCAGCAATCTACACTTTGAATGAGGCACCCGCTCACACTCATCACAGCCTGCTTCCTCAACTCCTCTTCATATTCCGAATCATACATCGTCCTCGTAAACCCTACGAGGCAAATCGCTAGTCCGTCGTCGAGAGTCTCCTTCGTCTTGTTTTTGGGTGGGGAAGATGTCCTGCGGTCGCGGTTGAACGGTCTTTGGAGCGGTGTGGATCTTTTGAATGGTGTTTGTTTTTCAGTGGCCGTTCGCATGCAGCTCGTTCACAGGGATCACTCGATACGATCAGTCTCAAACCGGAGGGGATAAGTGGAGGATCGACAGATCTGCACTTGCAGAGTGTACTCTGATCAGGTCTTGATGGAATGGACGGGGTGGATCGTGAAGAGAGTCTACGGGGAAGAGAGGGAGGTGGGGGATCAAAGGTTACCCATGACTTGTATGTCGCATCGAGGCGAGGTGGACTTGGTGTCCAAAGGAAGGGCTAGGTAGGGCAAAGGTGCTGGCGTAAGAGGTCGTAGAGGTGAAGGGATGGGAATCGTAAAGGAAGGCTAGCCGTGCTTGGAAGCTTGAAGGGATCTACGCCATGCGAGTCATACGGAAGGTTCGAGAGGATGTGAGTGATGGGGAGAGGCGGTCAGTACCAGGGAATTTAGGTATCAGATGACGCCGTGGGCGTTGAAAAGTTGACTAAAGGAATGTCGACGTCTCGAACGACAGTATGAATGGAGTACACTCTGTCGTGCGAAAGCGATCTCGTCGAGTCCAATACACCGGAATGTGTCGAGCCTATTCTCACTCATCGAATGCCAGAGAATACCGCTCGACATGGCCCACGGAAACACCGGACAAAGTTTGTTGACCGTGACTGCTAACCAATCAGCGGTGCTGAAAGTGATCTCGAGGTCATACTCGAGATCTCGAAACCGTCAGAGATGTTTGGCAGTTCAGCGCAACCTCGATGATCAGCTCTCTTTTCAGGCAAGTCAGTCTTGACCCAGAGCATCTCACATCCCTCACCCCGATCCATCCCACTCGACATCCCCCTCGATATTGACCCGTCCCTTCCGTATAGTCTCGCCCTTCGCTCGTAACAGGTCCTCGACCGTCCGGTTCTTGCCATCCCCCGTCGCGTCCTACTGCCATCAGCACCGATTCATCTACCAATTGAGCAGGGGGACATACGTTGAACCATCCCAGATGATCTGCTACCAAATGCCTACATATCGTCGGTGAGAGACGTTTGAGATAAGGGAAGGGGACGCACCGGTTCTTGCAGCTAGGACATTGAACAAGCACGATCCCCTTCTCATAGCTCCGCCGTGAGAACTCGTGCGTCGAGCGATGGCCGCAGTCGCTGGCTGTGCAGGTGAAGGTCATCGATCTGTAAGTCACATATTCACCCATCACCTCATTTCATCACGGTAGAATGAGCGCTCACAAGCGGGGCTCGATCTTGCCGAGCTGTTGTGGAGCGGAGAGGGATGATGGAGCTTCGATCTGAGGGAATTCTTCCTCTCCTAGGGCCTCTAAAGGACCTGAGGCTGTAGACGCAGATGGCTCAGAAGAATTGGACGGATTCCGGCGTCGTGATCCAAGACCGGCGAACGACTGGCTGGGTAACGGTATGGGATGGGGTTGAGGGAATCGGCCAGCAAGGAAGACAGGCGGACCGAGTCTCGACGACAGGATCGAGCGGGACAAGGGAAGTATGGCGCGGAGAAGGGGTTTTGCCAGACTTGACATGGTTGAGGGATCTACAGCCTCTCTGAGACTGTTTGCGAGGAAGACAGTTAGATGATAGAGGTTCAACCGAAAAGTCAGTCAGAGAATACCTTTGCCACCCATCTCGCTTCTGGTTCCTTTCAGCTTCCACCGCTGCTTCATCACTGGGTCAAAACAGGCAGGCTCGTCTAGGTACCAATGCACGCGCCCCTTGCCGTCCCCGAACGGCAACTCGGTATGTCCCGAACTGTCTCGAAAATCCCCTAGTCGTCCATTCCCTCCAAAAGACCGATCGTCTGCGTTCTTCTGATCCCCTCCTTCAGCATGTTACGACCTCATAAAAGCCCTCGAAAATTGCCACGCCCAAGGTGTCCTCTATCGCTGGTCCGGAGCATGCAACGACCAGAAACACGAGCTCACCATGTGTCTTCGGAAAGAGGTGCATCCTACCCCTTCCTCACTTCTCACTCCCTCGTTTCAAACCCTGTCACCCTGTCCGGTGGGATCGAGCTGACACGAGATACGTGGCAACAGAGGCTGGATCGGACGGAACGGAATCGGGATATGGCGAAGGAGAGGAATGCGAAGAAGTATGCTGCATGGGCGGATTTGAGGAAGGAGGACGAGTAGGGTTGGGTACGTCCTTCTCCACATGGATGAAGTGGAGGGCGGTCCGACACATTGACTAGGGCCGGACCAGCATGGTCTTGGAGCATAGTCTCGGCACGCATCACCGCTCTCCATTGTCCTGTATGCATCTAGGTCTATACTCAATCTATCCTACACTCTCACACGTATGTAAAACTGGCACCCAGGATGCCGACCATCGTGATCACCATCGGCAGCCCCGCCTTCTGCCTGCCCGCCGCACTTTTCTTTGGCGACGTCGTCGCTCCTACATCCGGACACAGCTTGTTCCTTCTCGAGCTCTCGATCATCACCCTTGGCATGCCATCCTGGATCCCGACCCCCAAGTTACCCGACGAATCCGTCGTGAACAGGGAGCATGACATGGCGTCGATGATGTCGGTGTTCGGAGCCCAGCCGGTGGATGACGATGGGATGGTGAGATTGGAGGACGTGGAGGAAGACGCTCCGCGATTGGACAGCAGCGATACGAGAGGCGATTTCACAATGAGCAGTTCGTTCGAGCTGAGTGCGGAGACGTTCATCTAAATTCTGCATCAGCAGCAGTAGACGGACGGACGTTTGATGACATACCTGCGTGGCGAAGAATCCCGTCGAGGCGTTTCCCGCGGCCGCCTGACGGACGGCGTTGAGTGAGGTGAAGTATTTGTACATGTCAGAGGAGGTGTTGTAACCCGAAGTCCACAGGGGCTCGCGATTGCCTGGATCATTGCCGCCATGAAAGCCGGCTTCACTTCCGTAGTATAGGTAGGGGATCCCATCGCCTACGAACGCATACGCATGGGCATTTTTTACGAGTGCCATGTCTGAGGTGTAATTCTCGAACCGTGGGTTATCGTGGTTGTTCAAGAACATGCCCGCAAGCGTTGGGTCACTGAAGTTCCCCTTGACCTGGCTGATTAGGCTGATGAGATCGCTCATACGCCCAGTCGACGCGTTGAATGCCTGGACCAGTCCGTAATAAACCGGATAATTGAAAGGGTTGACGCTCGCGTTCGTTTGATAGCTCCCCACATAAGCTGCATCGTTGTCGAGAACTTCGCCCTGGTTGAATACGCCCGCTGCTGAAATGAATGGTGGCCAAAAGTCGTGCCTGATGTGCTTGACGGTGTCGATGCGAATTGCGTCGATCGAGTAGTTGCTCGTGAGATTGTAGATCCAGCTGTTCCAGTAGCTTTTCACAGTATCCGACTCGGTGTTGAGGTCCGGTAGCGCTGTCGAGCTATCTCCCAGCCAGCACTGCTCGACCTGCGTTTGATTGGAATAGTCATCGATCCAGCAGAATGGGTGAAAGTCAGCTTGCACTGAGAATGGTCCGTATGAGGAGGAGGAGGCGAAAGTGGAGGAAGAGGTCGCAGCGACGTGGTTGATGACGACGTCTACCATGATCGACATTGCCCTCGAATGTATCGCGGATATGAGACTCTGAAGATCACCTGGTGTTCCGAAATTGCTGTTGAGTTGCGAGACGTCGAGGCTCCAATAACCGTGATATGCCTGTCCATCGCCGGTGGTCCCACCGATATTCTGTACAATGGGGCTGATCCAGATCGTATCAAACCCCATTCCTTGTATGTAGTCGAGTTTACTCTGGATTCCCGACCACGTACCGCCACAATACTGACGTGCGGAAACGTCGCAATCCGTAGAGGTGGAGCTATTCGGGAGGGCGAAGCGGTCGGTCACGACTTGATACACAGCATTGGAACGCATTTGTGCTGCATTGAGGACGGACAGCGTGATGGGGAGGAGGGAAAGCAGTGCGATGTTTGGGAGCATGTTGGCGGATGTCAAAGTGAAAGCTGGTTGTGTATGCTTGGTATGAAAGTGCAAGGTGTCGAGGGCGACTCGTCCTGAGTGCGGTATCGCAGGACTTGGAGCTGAGTTTGGAATGAAAGGATCGTCGGAGAAAGGAGTGTCGGCCCTTGATATGGAAGAATGCCGTGATGAACGGCCGGGAAGATTCAACCTGCCAGTGTATAGAAGGTTAGCTTGTTCACTCCAGAACCAGGAATCGGCTGTTGAGCACACTCACAAAACGATGCGGTGTACGATGAGGCCGGGTGTTGGCGGCTGAAGCGATGCAAATAGGTGGGTCTGAAATCAGTCCATCAAGGATCCAGACCGGCTGAGATTGGCTACCAGGGATTAGGGGTCAAAGAAGATGGCATTAGGAGACAAAGTAGACAAGCGGATTCGTCGATGTTTACTGGGAATCCGGCACGCGACCGTGATTTCAAGTCGCGGGCGAAATGTCAACCCTGACAAATGGCCCTGAAATCCGATGGTGATCACTAGTTTCAGGTTTGATTCTCTGATGCGAATGCAGATACACGTAGATACTGTCTCGCCTGGTTGTACTTTGCATGATACACTTCAATTCAGCACACCAGATTTTAGTAAGCTATCTATCTGGAAGCGCATTCGTTTTTGGTCCCCATTTCTACCCAGAAATACTGCCACAATGGTATTTACTAGTTGATTTCCCGCAAGTCCCAAACCCTTAGCTGAGGGTTTCAGGGTCGCCTGCCCGGGCACCTGTTCGCCGCTCGGCCGGGGTTGCCGAGATTCCTGAGCTGCGTATTTAAGAGGTATTTCTGGGCATGCGTCAGGCTTTCCGCACTAATCCAGACCTTGAATTCAGCTCTATCAACAAATCGTCGAGGCAGCTCTCGCAGAGACTGGTTGACAGAACTCTCCTTGAACGCCTACTGTCGTCGCTTCCCTTTACGATCCGTTCCTTCGAACCTTTGATTTCGGCCCCTTCACCTACGCACAGCTCCATCTATCCGAGACTCGACTACCACCGTTCTAAGAGACAATCTTCAGGTCAACCCTCGCATCGAATATCGAGCATCAGGCTTACCGCCATGCCCACTGAGCCCATCGCCATCTCGACCACTCCACCCAACCCCTCGCATCCGACCCTCGCCCCCAACCCAAACACCACCCCTTCCTCCGACCTCTCCATCTCCCCTCAAACCCCCTTCCTACCTCAACCCGGTATGTCCCCATCCAGCGCCACGCCCACGCCCACTATCTCACAAGGGTTCTTCAAATGGGCCGCGTCCACCCTCCCCAAATCCCCTCCTGTCCAGCAGAGAGGATTCGACCTCCCCGCCGTCACCGTGGCCGATCACGAGACCGACCTCGAGCACGAGTCGTACGATTCGTTCGAGTATGGTGATTTCTCGGATCTGAAGCTTCGACCGTGGGGTGGGGGGAGGAGGGCGGTGAGTATGAGTATGCCGAGTGGTCAGGGAGCGAGTGGGATCGGGTCCATGTTGAAGGGCTTTGGGGAGTCGCCGAACCCCGCGCAGAGTCCGCCGGCGGCAGGGGTCATGGCGGATAAGTATTCGAAGGGGCAAGGCGTACTTCGTCGGCTCAGCTTTAGCGGGGCAAACTACCGGGTACGCTTTCACCCCTCCCTCCCGGGTGTAACAGCTGATTGAGTTTACGCCTTAGCCAAACATCCTCTCCCCGCCTGCACAGAACTCCGCAGTCTTTTCTCCACCGCTGACCGCATCCCCTTCCGTCCCGGAACCACTTCCCGCGCCAGCCGAAGTCGGTCCTCCGCAGGCAGATGCGCCGGTACAACGCGCAGTGACTTTGGGACGAGGGAGAAGGCGATACTCCGAGAATGGAGCGAGGCGGCGAGGAGTCAGTCCGGTGAGTTTTCGCTCCCTACTCCTAGGGAGCATATACGTGGGACAGATCTGACCGAGAGTGCAGATGGGCGAGAGGATTCTTCGAGAGCACGGCCATTTCTAAGCCGGTCGACCATCGACTCTGCGTGTATCAACTGTTGTACAAATCAAAGCTTGTCTGTTTGGCTGGCAAGTGGAGTAAGCACGACGAACGACTCGGGACGACGACATTACGAATTGAGAGCGCTCAAAGTTCTAATACCCTTATGCGAGAGCGCGGCGGATTGCGACCAGACAAACGGAGAGGGAATGATTATGGATCGGTGGGAATGTCCTGGAGGCATAAAGGAGAAAGCAGGGGCAGGTTTCGGCGTGGAAATGGTTTCTCGGAGCAACAGTTGTTGTGGATGGCTGCGATGTGTCGCGAGAGCGACGCGGACAGGATGGTGGTTGGGTCGAGTTGTAGGACGATTTCAGGATGTACGATGTATGCAGTCATGTTCCATCAGTCCTGTCGAGTATCAAACATTAAATGGCTCATTGAGCGACGGTACCAAGCTTTGCAGCAGATTAAATAAGCTGGTATCATCGAATTGCATCGCAAGGTATCAAACGACGAGGTAAATCATGCACAAGCTAGCGCTCGAGTAACAGGACGAGGGGAAGACGGTAGGGGCAAGTCAAATATCGGCTCCTTTCCGGGCGGATTTCAGGAGTACGGATGATAGAGATGAATCAAGGAGACAAGAGGTTTGACACTTCGAACAGGAATAGCTCAGAACGATGTGTCGCGTTGCGGGGATTGCGAAGCTATCCCTGATAGCATCAAAGATTGTATCCTGCTCGTGGAGGTTGTTCACTGACCCAGTCGCGCTTCCAACACCTTCAGGCTATCCTCCTTGGCCAACAGCTCCTGTCGTTTCACCTGGATCTCTCGCTGGACTTTGAATTCGACTTCGCGGAGCTTCTCCTCTTCGCGTCGAAGCTGTTCTTCCTTGAGTCGGACAGATTGGTTGGCCATATCTTCGGGAAGGATTGACGAGTCGCTGGGAATGCATTGGTCAGCGATGCCGGGCGAGAAGAACCGGTTGGACGTACCGGTCGCCCCCACCAACGGAGCGAGATAGCTTCTCGGTTCGGTAATTCTCGTACAGGAAATCATGAGTGATCTCTTTCAGGTCGGTAAGATGGGACCTGCGCTTGTCAGTGACACTTTTCAGACTGATATCACGAGTCTCACGTCAAGAGGGTACCTCGAAGTCGCGAAAAATCCGAATGGTGCGGATTATCCACCTCCACGACTCCCCAAGGGTACCGTCTACCCCTGATCGATTGCCCGTTGATCATGATCTCCTCTTCCGAGCCCACAATAGCGAACGGCAGCAATGCGCGGAGCTCGGAATTGTCTCTGATCGTCTCCTCGTCGTCTTCTTCGATATCGTAGGGGAAATTATAAACGGGAATGCCATAGTACTCGATGTCCTCCATGATCTGTGAGTCGTTAGACCTTCTCTCGTCTGACAGCCCGAGGCGACTTACCCGCTTCTTGAACGCGCGAAGCTCGGTTGCGGTGAGCGAGTCTGCCTTGCCGACTACAGGGATGACATTGACTCGTGGGGATAGGCGCTTCATGAGCTCAATGTCCATTTCGCGGAGACTGCCCAGTTTCCCTTCAGCTTAGGGCGGACGAACGTCGACGTCAGACTCACGCGTGACCGGTAGGAGATATGAAGTAGATCAAAGCGTGTACCCTGTTGTCACGGAAACGTGGATTGCGCTTGATCCGGGACTCCTCAGCCAGGATATCGTCGTATTGCCGTTCGAGATAGCTCGAAATCTCTTGGAAGCTGTACAGAAGCACGATCAGCGCAAGAGGTCCCTCTAGCTCCGGCGACTTCTCAATGAAAGCTCGAGATCCCTGAAACGTTCGAGCAGCTATCACCCACCAGTATTCGTTGTCCACCCCATCCCCAAACCCCGGTGTATCCACAATAGTCAGAGCGATCCTGACCCCATCCTCGTCCAGCTCGACATTGATGGGCTTGATCCGAATTGGCTCCTCGACATGGGCGTTCTCCGCAGCCTGCCGGATCGCAGCTGGGTCAAGGGTGGAGTGGGGATTGGATGGGTCGGAACGGAGTGATTGCGAGCGGTGATTGAGCAGGGGTTGGTCGACGAGGGTATTAACGAAGGTGGTTCGGCCGGTTCCCGAGGCGCCTGAATAGCAGACTGGTCAGCCCCGCAAAATCAGCCTCTCATGAAGGGCACAACCGGCATCAAAGCAGATGATTGTTGTCTGAGCATCATCTTTCAACGCCCACAGCTCATTCGCCAGGCGCTTGCCCGGCTGCCCGAGTCCCAGCCTCCTAAAGACGATCACTCACCGACAACCATGATAGTAAGCTGGACCCCCTTCTTCGCCTGCTTTCGACCTCGGGATGCTCTTGACGCCATATTGGATGATCAAGCGGGTCAAGGTTGAGGGTGTGATGAAGGGCGAAAGTGGGGTTGGCGTAACAGGAGTGATTTGCTCGTCAGGAGGTGAAGGGGGAGTTCACGTCGTTTTGATAGTCTCGAAAGTGAATGTGTTTTTGTGGTAGCCTGGAAAGAGTGTGTTGATCCAAGAAAGAAGATGACGCAACGAGGTCTCGGCGTTGGATACCTGTGCACGGTCCGTCGCTTTCGTTCAACGCACCAGCTTTGCCTAAGGTCTGATATTACGTAAGGATACTATCGATGAAGTGCCCGATAGTCGCGTGGTGAATTCTCCTGGCTAGAGTTGCTTTCTTCTCACTTCTGGCGTCGAGCAGGTCTCGTTAAAGGAAGAACCTAGCGTATTCACCATGTCTCGGCCTCATACTCCTGGACTGAATATCCGTCGAACCCAATTAGACACCTCATCGCTCAATCTCACCAGTTTGACCGCGTCCTCCTCGAATCCTGGCATCTCGAGGATCGGGACACCTTCGTCTTTCCGGAATGTTATCTCGCTAGAGGAGTGGGAGAGCAAGGCACCGCTGAGCATTGAGCAGCTGCAAAGTATCTCACTCGTCAAAGAAAAGTTTGGGGAGCGACCTTTTCCTGAAAAGGTGAGGAAACCGTTACTCACGAAATCAAAACACGCCTGCCCTGATAGCTGGTATTCGATGGATAAGCTGATTTACACCACATAGTTTGCGGAAGTCGAATCTTCAGCCCAAGCAGCTTCTAGACCCGGTACACCATCCGCCCCACGTCCACGCCAACTCGCTCAGCTCCGCGACCCTCCCAACATCCGTTCACGTCCACCTTCCCTCCCCGGCTCACTCGTTCCGCCCTCCCTACTCACCGTACCCGATTCACTTCACCCGACATCTATCGTCACCCCTCAACAATTCCATGATCACTTTACCGCGCTCACCCTCCTCACCGAGCATGAACAGGATAGCTTGTACCGGGATCACCTTGCGGAGATAGTTGGACTGAGGGAGAAATGCGATGGCTTGATAGGGTTGTTGAGGGATGGCGAGGCGGAGGTGGGGGATATGCTGAAGGCTTTGGAGTATGTGGAGGAACGGAGTGAGAGTCTGAGAGGAGCTTGCGAAGATCTCTTGGAGGAGCAGGCGAGTCAACCTTGCGAGCCTTACCATTTGACTGATCAGCCCGGATGACCAGACCCACCTCCTCACTCACACCTCTCAACTTGCTCACCGGCTCACCTTCTTCACCTTTCTCGAGTCGGCTCAGCGAATGCTGAATAACCCGGGCAACAACCTCGTCCTCAGCGAGGAGTTTCTGCCGATGGTCAAGAGACTCGACGAGTGTATTGGTTATCTAGCAGAACATGTACGTGATTCACCTTCCAGAACAAGTCCGCTCACATTACCTTCGAAGCGCGACTTCAAGGACGCCGAGCTCTACTTGATCCGGTATCAGCAGTGCATGACTCGGAGTATGACCTTGATCAAGATACATTTGGTCAACGCAATCAAAGCGCTCGGCCAGGAAGTAGGGAAGCGACTAATAGACAAGGTTCGTTTGCGTCATTCCCCATGCTAGGCGTCGAGCGGCTATTACATGCAGGGATAAGCTGACGAAGCTCAGTCGCTATCCGAGACAGCCTCCCAAGCCCTCATCTATACCAAATTCTCCTCACTCTCCATCTCATCACGACCCCTACTGGCTGAGCTGGAGCATCGCGTAGCCAACACACCAGACGAGCTGGCGTCCTTGTTGTCTGAGTGTCATACGGCATGGGTGACGACCAGGCAAAGTCTTATGGGAGGGCGGGTAGCCGTGGAGATAGGCAGGATGAATCCAGGTCTGAGCGATCTTGTGGACTTGGTGAGTCGCCATCTCGTGCGATGAGGTGCGATAATGATTGCGCGGCTCGTGTAGACTCGCTCAGGCTGCAGCTACCTCAAGCAGACTTGCCTTGATGAGTTTAACCTCTTCAAGCATTTCTTCCTGTCCGGCGAGTCTCAACTCTAGTCAGTAGGCTCTATGATCACAAAATATCCTAGCTGATCCCAACTCTAGCGGCTTTCTCGAAGGCTTATGTGACTACCTGTACGACCATCTCAGACCTCGTATCCTCCACGAACCGTCTCTGGAAATCCTTTGCGGCGTCTGTACCGTCCTTCAGGCACTCATGGTGCAAGATGTCGCCGATCACGCCGATGACGACGAGGTGATCTTCAGTCCCGACTCTACACCTGGCATCTCGCCCTTCGGCAACGGAGGAGACGATTACTTCTCTTCTCCGTCAAAGAGGACGTCGAGCATGGTGTCGTTCTCCCGCAAGTACTCCGGGTCGATTCTCGCTCCTCGCCGCGAGAGTATACGGAAGAAGAAGCCGAGAAAGCCACTCAGCAGGCTGCACACAGAAGTGCTCTTGAAGATGGTGTTGCAAGACGCTCAGACGAGATTGGTGTTCCGGGCGCAGGCGTTGATACGGGCGGATGTGGACTACTATGTGCCGAAAGAGGGAGATCTGGATTACCCGGGGAAAATCGCTTCTAGTGGGTTTTGCATGCCCTCCAGCTTGACTCGAGGACTGACAATATCCGACTGCAGGCTCGTTGGCGCATAAGCCCATCCAGAGGCAGATGTCGGTGTCGCTAAACGCAGAGGACGATGACGAGCCGGCCTTCCTATCCCTTCCTCCTCCGGATGTGCAGGAGACCTGGTACCCTACCCTCCGCGTAGCGCTCTGGGTGCTATCATGCCTCTACACCTATGTCGACGTGAGCACATCGCTGGATGCTCCTTGACGAATGTTGATTCCTCCCAGTCGGCGGTGTTCGAGGATCTTGCACAGGAAGCAGTCACCACTTGTCGCAAATCCCTCACATCCGCGTCCGATCTGCTGGCAGCGAAGAAGGACAAATCCATGGATGCGCGATTATTCCTCGTCCGACATCTATTAATCCTGAAAGAGATGACCGCTGGACTTGAGCTTGGTCGGCGGGATCGGAGGCGGGATTGGCAGGGTATCTCTGGTGAGTTGTGTTGCCTATCATGTTCAGCAATTCAATCTGATGTTGAGAACCGCAGACTTCCTGAGATCCCTCTTGGACAACGCTGGTACTATGCTTGGATATGCTCGCGGCGCTCTTGTCCGCCCATCCGACATGGCCCCAGACGCCAAGACCGTATGTCCATGCCACTCTTGCCAGAGGGTCGAAGGCTAAGCATCACAGGATGTCGACCGGGAGCTCAAGCGAGTATGCGAGGACCTCATTGCGCAATGCACCACCCTCGCCATCGCTCCTCTCCGAACCTTCCTAGACCGGTGTACGGCCTACCTCTCATCTCGACCGGCCAATTCAACGGACCTTTCAGCTCAGGAGTTCGCCACACCTGAGGAGGTGATGGCCGTACATGAGGAGTTCAAGAAGGGTGTGGTCAAGGAGGTCGAGGGATGGAAGGGCAGGTTGATGATGTACCTCCAAGATGAGGAGACCGTCAAGGTACTGGTCCCGCCTACACAGGTCCGTCCAGCGATCTCGTCGGTGACGGTCCCGCACGCATATGCGGCGCTTTGACAGGCTCAGCTGACAGGTCGCGATTCAGAACAGTATCGTCGACGTGTATCGTCAATTCCACGATCTCATCAGGGCGGAATACGATTTCGCCACTGCCGCAGCGATCTTGACGCCATCTGCCGTGCTCACAATCCTCACGAAGCCACCGAATATGGCCAACGGGACAAAGTAGATTGCTGAGTAATGCATGCATGTCGATCATCCTCCGCCCATCATCTTCATCATCGCGCCCATGTCTGCACAACCCATCAGCCTTGCTCTGTTTTCAGTCATTCGACTTCACCGGGCATTCCACCACCCCCGCCTCCCGTACTCATTGACTTCATCACCTCTGTAGACAGCGATCAGCAGGGCTGATGGGAGGTACCGCAAGCACCCACCCTGCATCTGTGCCATGTCCGGCATCCCTCCTCCTCCGCCACCTCCTCCTCCGCCACCTCCTCCTCCGCCACCCATCATACTCCGCATCATACTGCCAAAGTCCATCCCTCCAGGCCCACCACCGCCTCCACCACCACCCACCCCACCCATCATGTCCTGCATCATCTTCTGCGCGCCCTGGGGTCCGGCGGCTCGTAGCTTGCGCATCGTCTCCGGGGGCATTGCTTTCTGCGATGCATCGCTTTAGCTCTCCTGGATCGGATGTGATTGGGATGAAGCGTCGACTCACTCGCATGGCATCAACCTGCGCTGGACTGGGTTGGCCGTTGGGTCCAAGAGGCTTGCCACCCGCCGCTGCTTGCATCTTCTGCATCGCGCTCATCCTGGGGGCCATGATCTATCAGCCATGATGGTCTTGACCAGCAGAAGGAGTTAGCGACGTACCATCCATTCTGACCTCCCGCTTGCCGTGCCATCCCGGCCATCATTCTTGCCTGAGCCAACAGCTCTTCCACTTCTCTCACACTCGTCCCACTTCCCCGTGCTACCCGTTTCGCTCTCCGATTCAGGCCGACTGGATTTCCTGCTTTGTCAAAGCTCACCTGATGGAGCATTAGCGCAGCTCTGACTTGATCCTGCGGGACTCACAAAGATCAACCCATCGGAATCCAGCTCATCTGTCCGCATCGCATCGGTGATGAAGATCATCCGTTTCAGCTTAGCAGCCGCCTCGTCCTGGCCCCCATCCATCATCCCCGCTGGCATTCCTGGTATCATCGAGGCGATCTTCGATAATGATCCCCTGAGCCGACATCAGTTCAGAAGGCCTTGCATAGAGAAAGCGTACTCACATGCCCATTATATTGGACAGCTGTTCTCGCCAATCCCGGATCGAAAATTTGCCCTGCTCAAGCTTCTTCGCCAAGTTTTTTTGTCGATCAGGATTTGCGCGAGCCATATCTTGCCTGAAGTAACTTCAGGGCACTATCCAGAGCGCGCCGCGATGCTCACATATGCTCCACGAGACCCTGCATATCTCCCATTCCTAAGAGCTTCGAGATGAATGGCTGTGGTGCAAATCGTTCCAGATCTTGTAGGTGTTCACCGGTACCGAGAAAGATGATAGGTGTTTTGGTCGCTGCCACTCTGCGTATCGATCAGCCAGCTGTCGAGCGAGAATTGTATTGTGGCTCACGCCGATATTGCCCCTCCCCCTTTTGCATGCCCATCCAGCTTCGTCACGATGATTGCTCCGAAGTCGGCGCTATCCTTGAACGCCCGACTTTGTCCTTCCGCTGCTTGACCTGCGACCTCTTAAGCGTTCTACTCCGTGCGATATGGCAGCCACGCACCTATTGATGCGTCCAGCACCATGATTGTCATATCCTATACACCATCAAGCCATCTGCACCGCTCGAGCTGGGGCATCCATGGAAGCCGGAGTGCGGACTCACCGGCCTAACTGCGCCGCTGATGGCCACCATCTCCTCGAACAGCTCACTCTCTTGCTTATGTCGCCCAGAAGTATCCACGATAATGACATCGAATCGCTCTGCGAGCGAAATCCAGGCATGTTATCATTTTAATTGCTGAATGCCAAGGTCATGCTCGCCTTTCCGAAACTTCTCGACGCCTAATGCAGCGATAGCAACGGGATCCGTCTCAGTGTAGCTTCCGTAGAATGGGATCTTCGCCTTCGTAGCATTTCTGACGAGACGACAGTCAGCCCATAGCTCGCAGCAAATCCACACAGCAAGAGCATTGCGTTAGGGGATGACAGTCTAAGCTGTGTACTCTCACTGCTTTAGTTGATCGAACGCCCCTGCACGGAAAGTGTCGGCGCAGACTAGACATGACCGGAAACCTCTTCTTTGATAATGGACAGCCAGCTGTTCAAGCGCTTATGAGCAAGCGCCTCATCGTCGTCCGGTGAGTGGACGAACCTTTGTACATGTCGTCGTCTTTCCAGCTCCCTAGGATCACATCTTCCGTCAAAATGTGACCATAGGCAAAACGGGGCACACACCTGAATCCCAACGGCCATCAACACATTCACCTTCCCCTTGGTCGGCTTGTAAGGCTCCGTGCCAGGATCCACCAATGCTACCAGCTCATCGAATACAGCCTGTGCAGTTTGAATCTTCAGCTTGAGCGGCATTATGCAAGTTGATGAAGCCCACCTTCTGCACCACATTCTTCTTGTTCGCCTCTCGTCCTCCAGCTTTCTCCGCCTCCTCCAAGCTCTTTTTCACCTATAGCAGCACTCGATCAGCAGATGAGCAATGAGTGAAGCACGGACAGATGGACCTTCGCCTTGACCTTCGTCCGGAGCTGAGAAACGAGCTTGACATTGACGTCGGATTCGAGGAGGGCGGCGCAGAGCTCTTTGAGAAGGGCATCGATCACCTGTAAATGAGATCAATCAAGGAGCGAATCCGGGTCTAGGTCAGACATACCTTGTCATCCACGACGGAAGCCTTGGACAGCTGACCGAGGGCGGCGTGTAGTCGGGTCCCAAGATCGGCCAAGACCATGTTCAGTCGAGCGGCCCTTCTCAAGATAAGGACTTGGAAGGTCCACTGATCGAATCGATGGTGACGAGACCTTGAGAATCTCGTTTACAGAGCAGTCGCCGCAAGGACAAATCGTCTGGGCAGAGGACATTCGCATGCCTGTCCCAAACAGGCGTGCCTAGTTATGGGCGCCTACCAAAAGAAGCCTCCTCTATTGGCCTGTCGGACGGTTCAGCCAAAATCACAGGTGCAACCACTCTGACCACTCCAGAACCATTACAACATTATCGATTTCAGGTCTTTCCCATCCTCTCTATAGACTCAGCCTCATTGCCCCATCAGCTCCTTGAGATTTGGACTAGACGGAGATGTCGTACGAAAGAGTGCCTTCCCTTTCCCAGCAATTCATGTACATCCCTACCCAATAGATGAAAATCATGAATGACTGATACTCCTCATTCAGCCAAGCAGACGACGAGGACCTCGAATCCCTCTCCTTCTCCCATCCCAACACATCCGCGCCACCACGACCTTCTCAACCTCCATCATCACCAAACCCGGGCGTGTCTGGACGGATAGGCTCGACCCCCAAGCCAGCATCGACATCGCGGACAGGATGGGGCGGGGTAAAGGTCGAGACCCGGTATACGGGGGAGCCGACATTGGATGAGCCGGTCACGACGACGGTAGTCCGTGTTTCTACTTGTAGGCGAGCTCAGCTGATATGAAGTAGATGCGGGATTTGCATTCGATATATGCGAAGTTATTGCAGGTGCTGTATCCACCAAAGGGGCGAGGAAGTAATCAGCTGCTCCGGTGGGTCGACCTCTGTTCGATCCAAGGCTCTTGAGCCTTCGAGGAACATCAGCTGACCCGGTACTCTTCAGGGATTGGGATCTTTGGGGACCACTTGTCATCTGCCTGTCATTAGCTATCGTCCTGTCAATAGACGTCAGTCAGACCCTCCTCGATCTGTGATCGACCTCCGCTCCACGTCTCGCAATTCTTCCAACGCTCGTCTTCCTGACTTTTGCCTGCGTAGGCACCGAAAGAACAATCTATGCAGGTCTTCTCCCTTGTCATCTCGCTCATCACCGTCGGCTCTGTGGTTGTGACTGTCAACTCGAAACTCCTGGGCGGAAAAGTGTGAGTTGGTGGCGAGCAGATTGTCGGGGCGGCTATATTTAGCCGTTCCGCTGATATCCTTGGAACCGAGCTTACCTTTATTTCTTCGTTTTCAGGTCTTTCTTCCAGAGCCTTGTGAGTATGTACTGCGTCTACCGAACCAGCGGGGAACCGCTTTCTGGCCGCGATCGACATGGGACTGATGCCACGTCATGCAGTGCGTCCTCGGCTACGCCCTCGCTCCCATCCTCCTAGCCTCCCTGATCTCGATACTCGTGCACAACCTCTTCGTGCGGATACCTATCAGTCTGGCATGCTGGGCTTGGTCCGTCTGGGGTGCGTACAGTTGTGTTTGCTGTGCGCGCGGTTTCGAGCTGATCCGTACTAGCCTCGATGAACTTCTTCAACGGTACTCGATTACCCGAGACTCGCACATTCCTGGCCGTCTACCCGATGTGCCTCTTCTTCTTCGTCTTTGCATGGATGATCATGATCCAATGACCATAACAGACAGCATGCATCATATTCAGCTACAGGGTCCCAGCTTTCGTATTTCACACCTTCTTCTGCTCAGCAGATATCCCTCTTCAACTCAGCAGATCGGTTCCCTTGCCCCGGAAGACGACATACTGATCGAGCCGTAATCGCTCTCCATCGATCCTCTCCGGCTGGGCGGGACTTCCTCCATGCACGAGCTACAGTGGTAGTCGTAAATGTGATTCTTGAGGTTCAGGATCTGGTAGCTCGTTCGGTCCTACGTTTTCCAGCTCACTCAGTCATGCCAACAAACGGTGCGGAATGGTGACATACCTTCTGGACGCAGCCTGGGCAAGCAAAGACGAGGCAATTGGCATGACATTCGACTTTCGGCGGGATGGCTTGACCCAGGCGGAAGGCGGTGATCTGCATCGTGGGAGCGGTGGCAGCGGAAAAGACGAGTGGGCCGTGGCACACCTGCGATCATCATCTGAGCATTTGACGAGGAAGATGGACAAGGGGAGGGAGACTGACCTTGCAGTTTCTGGAACCGTTGCACAGAGACATATTGATTAGCAGAGCGAAGAACAAAAAGTTGAAAGTGATCAATCGAAGTGAGCGACGATGGAGTTTACGATGGACTTTCGTGCAGCTTTATACGCCACTGGCTCGAAGAGTGCATCCATTGAAGGCTCCACTACCGGCAGCTGTGCGCCGATGACCAGGTTTGAGACAATGTCTGAGCCCTTCTCGGACTAGGGTCAAACATGCTTCAATTGGGACATGCCTTTCACGTTTCACGCAGGGTGCAGTTGGCATTCGAAAGGAGGGTTCTGGCCTCAGACATGAAGGAATGCGAAAGGAACGCTGACAATAGCGAATCTGCCTTGATATGCATGCCCATGAGACGTATCGGTGCGAGGGGGAAAGACGATGTCGAATCCGACCGGATGAACCTCATGGCTGCACGACCTTCCGTCGCTTCTTCTGCGACTGCTTCTTCCGCCGAGCCCGTTCGAGCTGCGCCGCCGTCTTGACCGCGGAGGACGCTGGCCGAGTCTTCTCATCAACAGCTTCCTCCTCGTCCTCGGATGGAGCCTCCTCCTCGCTTGCGGACGGTTCTCTCGACCGTTTGGTCCCGTTTCCTGCGCGGACGAAGCACGCGACGAAGAAGCCATTGGTCTTATCCTCACTAGGTAGACAGCGGATGACTGATTCGGCCAGAGCTGACCGGGTGTCAGCTGTGTGCTACAATCTACAGCTTAAGGGACGTACAGGGATTCCCACCCATCTCGTCGGGCCGTCCTCTTCGTTCCCAAGAGGGCAGGACAGTCTTCCTCGGCGCCAGTTCCCAGTCACTGGTCGTAGCGAGGGCTTGCAGCACCACTCGTTCGTCCTCTTCGGGATGGATAGAGCAGGTGGAGTACACAATCCGCTTCGCGGCAGGGACTGGTGAGAATCCAAATCAGATGATCCAAGTACAATGACGGAATGAGGTACACTTGAACGCGTGCTGGACCATCTGCAGCTGGAAAGTGGCGAGTTTCTCCAAACGCTCCGCTTTGGCATCCGTTTCGTCGACCAAATCTGTAACGACGAACGATTAGCTCGGCCACGTGTAAGACGACGGCGTACGCACCGTCCTCTAGGAGATAGTCCAGCCGGTTGACTATCCCTGATCCCGAACAGCTTGGATCAAGCAAACTATGAAGCATGTCAGTACGACTTCTTTTGAGTCGCTTGACTGCCACGTACATCCGAGTAACTTTTGCGAATTGCGGTGAAAGCGGGTCGGTGTCGAGAAAGTCGGCCCGCTGAGCAACGACGTTCAAGCAATTTGACAGCGCAAGCATCTTCTCCAGAGTCTTGTACCGGAATGGCGATCGCTCAAAGGCGTATAGCTGGGTTCGCATTAACGCTAGCACTCATAATCCCACGCGAAAGGCTCACTCGACCCTTGCCTCCCATCAAGGCAGAGATGTGGCTCGTCTTATTGCCAGGCGCAGCTCTGCGTTGTCCATAAGCGTCTTAAGATTGGACTGTGCATCGGGCTTACGTAGCATCTTGGCACTCCCCCTCTCCATCCTCCCACCCCTCCATCAGAACCTTTGCCGGTAAGCAACTCGCCTTGTCCTGCAGTATCACTGCACCTGCCTCGTACCACTTGTCGCCAGTCCACCAGCTCGATGTGGCTGGGAAGACGAGCAGACATTCCGGCAAGTGGGCGTCGAGGAAGAAGCTCTTCTCGGGAACAGGGTAGGCAGGTCCATCCAGCCGTTTGAACGAGAGTGGAGGAGCCTCCAGGTGCCGGAAGAGGGCCGGTAGTGACCAATCACCTGATCGATGTCGGTCGGTATTCGGATTCCATCTTACGTATCTCGCCTCTCCCCCACCTTCTGGCTTCTTGGATAGGTCCTCTTTCCGCGATTTGCCTTCATTGATCTGGATCCGCACGAGCTCCGCACGCAAACGCGCTTGATGCCGGAGTATGGCTTCTTTCGGCGGCCATTTCTCCGAGGCTTCGATCCGAGATTTCGAAGAGAAGAGCAGGTCGTGGAGTAGGACAAGAAGGAGAGAACTGGATGTGGGTGTAAGGGGAGGGGTCTTCTTCGGGAAGGTAAGACGCTCGAGGGAGAAAAGGGGGACTGTGACCAGGATCTGCTGAAGGACGAGACGATCTTCATACAGTCAATACGAGAGGAGAGTCTCAAGGGACTCACATTTGAGCGTCTCAATTACGACTGACTCGAAGGTCAACGGATTTAAAAAGCTCGTTGTGGGCTCACGAGCTAGTATCCTCTTCGCTTCTCCGCTCGAGCTCGACTTGATCCCAGCAGCTGTCAAAGAGCCTTTCACAGACCCCTGATGCTTGTCCAGGTGGTCCAAAGTCAACGCTGCCGACTTGTAGAAATTCATCTAGCTGTCAGAGCTTCGGTAAGTCCGTTCAGCTCCGGGCTCTTGGACACATCACGAGCAAACCTAATAAAGAGGACATCATCAGCTCTGGCAATAGGTCGGACACGATAATAGCTTTGTCCAAGAGGTTCTCGGGATTTCGAGGAAAGAAGCAAGTTCAGACAATGGGGATCAGCAGTCGCCGTTCCGGAAAGGAACAAAGGTGGTCTGACAATGTAGATAAGATTTTAAGGCATCACAAGAATGGCGAGGGCAATCAAGGAAGAGTAGCGAATGATTCCCACTCACTGAGCGGGCCTTGGCGGACTGATCATCTATCCCTACGGCTTCTAAGCCATGGAGAAATGTGAAAAGCAGACATTTCCAGCGAGAGTCACGTGATTTCATTGATATTTGCAACGCGTCACCGCTCTCATTGCTGTCTTCAAGATGTCGATCGAGCGGCCATTGACTCTACGGCAGGAGCGCTGTGCTCTCCCTCACTGCATGATTTCGGAGGGTGATCATTAACGGAGGGCGGATTCTGAACGTTGACCGGAGAATCCCGATCGCCACCGTTTCTTTTGAGGTCGTCCTCCTTTCACCGCCTGAACTTTTCCATCCGAAACGAGAGCAACTTCGAGACTTCGGGCACGATGAGGAACAAGGCTCTTTTGGCGTCGTCAACGATGTTTGGACGATATACTCAACCTTCCAGGCATTCTCGAAGACCAATCATGCTCCTCATTCTCGCACTGTTCCTCGGAATCGTCTTTTCGCCCATCGCGGTGCGAGCAGACGATCCGGAAGTGACAATCACCCGACTGATCAATCCGCCAAATCGGATGTTCTACTTCGATGACACACCGGTGAGCCTAGCCGGACAGCTTCTCATGCATCCCCTAATGTGATAATCTGCCAGGTCATTCTTATGCATGATCCTGTCGGCCTCTCGGTACTCCGCTCAGCCGACGAAGGCGAATCATGGCAACCCATCTCCGGCGTCGACGTAGCCATTCGCCTCGTCTCCAATCCCCACAACAACGAGATGGCCTTCATCATTGGCCGAGATAGGACACATTGGGTGACATACAACCGTGGGGATAGCTGGCAGTCATTCGAGACGCCAAGAGAAGCGAGCTTGATTGGAGATACCCTCTCCTTTCACGCTGAACAATCAGGATGGATCCTCTTCCAAGGTGTCGCATGCGAGGACACAGGCGGGGGCAAATGGGGTGGAGGGCGAACATGTTGGGACGAGACATTCTATACCAAGGACGCCTTCCGGACAACACCGACCCTGCTCTTGACCCAGACATCGCAGTGCATGTTCGCTCGCTCGACGCTGGCATTCGTCGATGCTCCGGAATCGCTCGTCTTCTGCGTGGCTTTCGATCAGAGCACGAAGCCAGGGGGCGGAGGAATGCACAGCTTCAAGGAGAGCCGACTGTATTCTTCGAGTGATTGGTTCGCGACCAAGAAGTTCGTCGACCTAGGGATCGGGAAGAAGGCGAGGGGTGTGGTGGGACTGGGAGTGGTCAGCAAGTTCATGGTGGTAGCGCTGAGGGCTGTCGAAGGGGACGCGAGAAGAGCGACTGGTGGCGATTCGATGTGAGTGCTACGAGGGAGGCATGCATTCTGGATTGACCGCTTTGTGTAGGCACCTTTTTGTTTCAACCGATGGGACGGATTGGCGGCAGACCAGATTTCCGCATTCCGCACTGCCGTGAGCATCGATTCGAGTACCTAGATTGATTCGAGCTGACAGAGGTCTATAGAGATCTGCGGGAGAAGTGCGTGCTAGGCTTGGTCCGTGTATATGTGACTGATAGCATTCAGCGCATATACAATCGTCGAATCTACCACTCACTCCATCGCGGTCGACATCCTCACTTCCCCTTCCGCCAACATAGGAACCCTTTTCGTCTCTTCTGGGGAAGGGACCTATTTCGTTCAGGCTCTAGCGGATACCAATCGTAATGACTATGGTATCGTGGACTTTGAGCAGCTTGTCGGTCTCGAGGTGCGTTGTTGGATGACAATAGCTGGCGTGTCTGACCCATGATGTAGGGCGTCGGGGTGGCAAATGTGGTTGCGAACCGTGAAGAGGTTGTAGGCTGGGGTGAGCAGAAGAAGATCAAGAGCCTGATCACGTACGACGATGGTGAGCGGTATCATCATTCCTCTATCGGAAGCTCATCGCTGTCAGGATCGAGCTGGCGGCCGCTCATAGCGCCTGAGAAGAACATCAATGGCGACGATTGGGCATGTGATCGAGAAAATCCTGTTAGCTTGCGGAAGACTAAAGAGAGCGAGCAGAAATGCTGATCTTGCTAGTCTTCTTGCTCGCTTCACGTTCACTCGGTCACTACCCTGCATAATCTTGGCCGTGTCTTCTCATCTACGGCACCAGGCTTCGTAATGGGCGTGGGTTCGGTTGGCTCGAGCCTGAAGCCATACGGTCAGCTCGCCGCAGGTCGTCTGGACATCGCTGATGTTATGCAGAGGACTGCGACACTTTCCTCTCCACCGATGCAGGACTTACCTGGCGTGTGATACAGGAAGGCGCCCACAAATACGAATTCGGTGACCAAGGAAGCATTCTTGTTATCGCGGATGACGAGGAAGCTACAGACCATGTTCATTATTCGTATGATGGAGGCGCTTCTTGGTGCGTACCTCGCTCAAGTCGGATCCTCTTCCGCTAAGAAGGTCATTTGCAGGGAAACGCTCGATCTTGGAGTCACAGTCCGCGTTCTGGTCCTGACGACTATACCGGATTCGACCTCGCAGAAGTAAGCGTAGATCTCTTGTGAGCTCCATCAATCACTGACGAAGCGCATCAGGTTCCTACTGCTAGGTCAATTGTCACGTCGAGATGCTGGAACGGACGGAAAATACGCCATGGTTTTCCTTGACTTTGCGCCGCTTCGTCATCGTCAATGTTCCAGCAACGATTTCGAGAGGTGGAATGCCAGAAGTGGCGAGGGCAAGGAGTGTCTCATGGGTCACAAGGTATGTTGTACGATTTTAATCAGCAGACATCGGATGGCACTTACATCTGAAAGCAATGGTACCAAAGGCGGAAACTGGACGCCGTTTGTTACGTCGGCAATAAGTTTGAGGATCCCGTTGGTCATGAGGAGAACTGTGCTTGTACTGATGAGGACTACGAATGGTCAGTGAGAGCGGTCCTTGGGACGAATTTTGCTGATCTTTGTTCAGTGATTTCAACCATGTCCGCCAGGACGGCGAGTGCGTAGCAGTGGGACCCGAGCCGGTACCCGCTGGAACGTGTAATCGCCAGGCCGACACGTACATGGGATCATCTGGTTATCGCAAGATTCCCGGCAACACTTGTGACAAATCATCTGGCGTTGCCAAAGATGAGCCGATCAGCAAGGCCTGCTCGTCAGCACGTCCCGAGAGCGGCAAAGCATCGCATGTTATCGTGAGTACTATGTGTAATTGGGGACCTTGCGACCTTGCTGACATGACTCAGCACGAGTTTAACGCGTACATCATGCAGAACAGCTACTTCTCCATGTCCCAGACTATCCTTCTTCAGCTCAGCGATGCGACCATTTGGCAATCAAGCAATGAGGGTTTCTCGTGGAAGCAGCTTTTCGAGGGCGAAGCCTTCCTCGGCATGACGATGCACACGTTCAGCCCGGAACGCGCGTATCTCCTCACCAATCAGCGCAAAATCCACTACACCACCGATACTGGCCGTTCATGGAATACGATAACCCCGCCAATGGATCCAAACAACCTCGGTATCCCCATCCTGGACTTCCACCCAACAAAGGCCGACTGGCTAATCTATACCGGATCGATCGACTGTTCCGCCACCCTTTCCACTAGTTGTCGGGCGGTTTCCTACTACTCGACGGATCATGGGCGGAAGTGGAAGAAGATCGAGGAATATGTCCGGAATTGCGCTTGGGCAAGGGATGCACGTCTCAAAATTGATGACAGGGAGATTATCTGCGAGAGCTACAAGAACAAGGGAGGCTCGCAAAATTCTGGGGAATACAACCCGATCGAGCTTATTGCGGGTTCGAACTATTACTCGAAGAAGATGAAGCTGTTTGAGTCGGTCGTCGGCTTCGCCAGCTTCTCCGAATACCTCTTGGTCGCTCAGGTGAGCAGCGTATCTAGCGAAAAGGGGAATACTGATTAGCGGAAAGCTTAACGAGATGGCCGGGACATTGACGCTGCAGGTGTCTCTGGACGGTTATCACTTTGCCGAGGGGCAGTTCCCGCCGAGCATGAGAATCGAGAATCGGGTAGGTTTCCAGTTTGTGTTCTACGCTGCATCCCTCATGAGATTTAGGCATACACGTTCGTGTCACAGCTTGATTGTGTCTGTCCAGCTAAGCTAACCCCGTTTGATCAGCATTCTCGAGAGCAGCACGGACTCGGTGTTCCTGCACGTCACGATGAACTCTGCTGCCAGCAGGGAGTGGGGAAATATATTCAAGTGGGCCACATCTCGGGTATTTGCATGCGAAGTTGACTTGAGCTTAGGTCCAACTCGAATGGTACGTACTATGGTCTTTCCATCGAGCACGTCAATAGGAATACTGCTGGATATGTCGACTTTGAAAAGGTTAGTGACCACTTTATCGGGCATCAGCAATACTTACGCATTTTGCTAGATGATCGGCTTGGACGGCATCGCGGTCATCAACATCGTGGTGAGTCGCTTGGCTGCTTGGCTCGGTTGATTTGCTGATCAATGCTCCCAGGCCAATCCGGCTGAAGCGGATATATCCGGCACGAAGAAGATCCAGACTCGGATCACCCATAACGATGGTGAGTATTTAGGGTGAAGTAGCCCAGATTGACTTATACGATGTAAGGCGGTACATGGAAGCCGATGAATCCGCCTGCAAAGGACTCGCTTGGGCAGGAATATGACTGCAGATCTACGGTGAGTCCTGACTTTGCCTCCCGCTTCCAAGGGTAACATCTTTCAGGCCTGCTCGCTGCAAGTCCACGGCTATACCGAGCGGCGAGATCCGAAGGCGACCTACAGCAGTCCTGCGGCAATTGGGGTGAGTATTGTCATCCTTGGTTAGGCATTCGCTGAACTCTTTCAGCTCATGCTCGCTGTTGGCAATGTTGGCGAGGAGCTGGCACCTTACACCGACAGTGACATCTTCCTGACACGCGACGGTGGCTTCACATGGGAAGAGGTGCACAAGGACGCGCACATGTGGGAATTCGGCGATTCCGGCTCGATCGTCGTCCTGATCAACGACGAGCAAGCGACTGACCACGTTGTCTACTCCATGGACGAGGGGTTGACCTGGAGCGAGTACACCTTTGGTCAGTCGATCCGCGTTAAAACTATTCAAACGGTTCCCATGGACACAAGTCGCCGATTCATGCTCATCGGTACCCGGCCATCGGAGCCGGAGAAGAGTGTTCTGATTCACCTCGACTTTTCGGCCATCACGCAGCAAAAATGTATGTGCCTACCAGATGAATGAGGCTGATCTTTCTAGGCGTACTCAACATCGAGGATCCCAATCACGACGACTTTGAGCTGTGGAGCCCGGCTGAAGGGCGAGACGAAGTGTGCCTCTTTGGGCGTCAGACCCTCTATCACCGCCGGATACGGGACAAGAACTGCTACGTCGGGGACACTGTTGAACAGCCTCGCTCGGTCGTGAAGAATTGCACCTGCGGTTCACAGGACTTTGAATGGTACCTGATTCAGAACTGGCAGGAACAATACTCATGGGTTTTGTAGCGAGTTCAATTATTATCGTGATCCTGCAGGGGATTGTGTACTCGTTGAGGGCGCTATGGCCTTGTCGATCGAGACGCAAGAAGAGCAGTGCGATGGGATCGAGCCGTTCTGGTACGAGCGGACGGCATACCGCAAGATCCCATACTCGTCTTGCGGGGGCGGGGACCGGCCTGATCGAGGGAAGCAGCACCATTGTCCTGGTCTCATCGGTGGTGCGGGGCTGGGCGGGCTCTTCTGGGGATCCGTCACGATTCTGCCGTTTGTCTGTGCGGCTGTGGCTGGGTGGTGGTGGTACACCAGCGGTGGACGACCCGGGGCGATCCGGCTTGGGGAGCACCGTGCGTTCTCTGTAGAAGGCGGTCCAGGCGTACTCTCGACCGCTGCGAGTATACCGTACTTCCTGATCGGCGTCACTCAAGCCAGTTGGGCATTCGTGGTGAGGAAGGTGCCCTTCCTGGAGGATCTGTTTGCCCCGCGAGCACCATATCGACAGGTTCCACTGGACGACGATGCGGAGGTGCTGGCGACGTACGAGGATGAATAGAGAAGCTCTTTGCAGAGATCGGGATGCATAGCATGCAATGTACCTTCGCGAGGACCCGTGCAAGACATTTTCAAGGGCGGAATCCACTCATCGTGCCGCCGGTATGGATACAGATTCACATACTGATGCACAATGCAGATTTCTATGAGATACACAATGTAAGGAGGATGACCGGCGCCACTACTTCTTCCCCGCATCGATCCACTTCTGATGCCTCTCCACCAAGCTCCTCGCAATCAACTCCTCAATCTCCCTCTCCCCTTCCCTCTTCCCCTCCCCCTCCCCCTCCCCACCTCCAGGTCCCCCCTCGGTCCCCTTCTCATCCATCCTCAACCAAGTCTCCTCGAACTCCTCTGGCCCATCCGCCAGCGGAGGGGTCTCGACCCCTCTCAATCCGTCATTCCCACCTCCCTTCCGCCTGGAGGAGCGCTCGACAAAGACTACTTCGTGCTTGCGGCGGTGGAGGTCGTTGCCTATGACTAGTTGGTGGCCGTAGCGCGAGAGTGCAGCTCGGGATTTGGGGATGAGGAGGGTCGGGTCGGTCTCGAGCTGGCGCGGGATCAGTAAATGCATGAATGTATAGTCCCAAAGATGCTGTAGCAGGAGTGGGGCTAGGGAAGAACTTCACACGATGGAGAGGGATTGTCATTTGAGACGCAGACCCACCTTGAAGCTGACGATATACCCCTCCGGCGTCCATTCCTGCACCAGTGGCCGCAAGACTTTGGGCACCTGGTCCATCTCGAGCGATAACGTCCCGCGATTCGACTGGATTTTATGTTCCGCCTGATACCCGCCGCTTATCAGTCATGCTAGAGGAGTGTGGACATACCATCTTCTCCTCGGGTAAGAAGAAATCCGAGACCGCCGCGGCGAGATAGAACATCCCTCGTCGTCCAAGCTCCGCCATACTCCCCGTCACAGCCCGGAGTGACCAGAGGTATTCGTTGACCGTCTGGAACTCTATGCTCAGTAAGGTCCCTTCTCGCTGCGTATCGTGGTATGCTTTCAGTATCGGTGCGAGCTTGGAAGCGTGTTCCGTTCGGACCGTGATCGAGGAAAAGGAGCTGGAGGAGGAAGAAGAAGAGGAGGAGGAGGAGGAGGAGGAGGAGTCGAGAGAGAGGAGGTCGAGAAATGGGTTGAGCGAGTGCGAGTAGTGTCGTGAGAATGGACGGAGGGAGTGCTGTCGGTGGAGGAAGATGACGGCGTAGCCTGCTCGAAGGAAATATTCGGCGGAGGTCGCTCCTCGGGTCCCTGTGTCTTCATGAGTTCGGACATGAGGCGAGGTCGGGATCAAGCTGACCGGCAGAGAAGTTGTCTAGAAAGCGAACCCTACGGCTTGGTCAGCTTGAGCATTGCCCATGAGCTCGGTGACGGGACGTGTTCGCTTCGAGCGGTACGGTGGTCCCTCCGCTCTAAGAAATCATCAGGACTGAATCAAAAATGAGCAAGCAGACTCGCTGTGACCAACACCACCTTCTTCCCACCCACCTCCTTCCACCGCTCGACAAAGCCGTACATCTCCGCCGCCTTCTCCTCGAGTCCCGGTGGAGGTCTTTGGGTTTGAAAGTAGGACTCGGTGGAGAAAGGCTCCGAGTTCACAGGTGCTCCTCGGTGAAAGGAAATCGACATTTTGGCCAAGACGGGATATAGGTGGAGTAAGGAAATTGCAGGGATGGGAAAGGTAGTAGTACCGCCGGAAGCTAATTTGGATTTGGGATGACGACGCCATGAGAAAACTCTGAGAGACTCTGTGCGACCCGCTCGATTGTCCCCGCTTTTCATCTCGTGATCTTCCAGTCCGAGAACCCCCAAAGAGCCAAAGCGATGAGCATCCTCATACTTCTCGCGCAATGCGTGACGATTTTCCTGGCAAGTGTCCTCGCAGGTAGCTTGCCCTTGATGTTTAAATCCGCCCTGTCGGGTGAATCCCTACGTCCCTCTTTACAACAGTACTCCTGCTCACGCTTCGACCTAGGTAAGCGATTGAAAATCATCTCGGTATTCGGGATGGGTCTCCTCGTCGGCGCTGCCCTGACCATCATCATACCAGAGTACGCCTTCCACACGTGAACCTTGCCTTGAGCTCACAGGAATCGCCAGAGGCATCTCGACGCTATACGATTCGATGCCAGACATGCCCGACTCGGACCACACTCATCGGGAAGAGGCGGTCTCAGTCATCGGGATCTCCCTCCTCACCGGATTCGCACTCATGCTCCTGTTCGTCCTACCTCCCCCTTGCCCCATCTCAAGCTCACAGTATCCGTATCTCAGTATCGAATCCCTAACTCCTCACCCACCGCATTCCCCTCCCTCTTCCCCCGCATCCACCCCCGGATCCCAAAGCACACCCCTCAACCCCCTCTCGCCCGAACATTCCCCCGCCCGACCTCCAGCGCAACACATGAATTCCACCACCCCGATCATAACGAAGCGGATGCACGTGCGTGAGGCGGGGGGGGAGCGAAAAAATGGCGGAGGTGGAGGCGGGGCGAGCGCGATACATGGGTTGAACGCGACGTTGGGGTTGGTTATACATGGTGCGGCGGATGGGATTGCGTTGGGGGCGAGCAGTCTGGCGGAGAGTGGGAGTTTGAGTCTGATCGTGTTCCTCGCGGTGTTGGTACATAAAGGTAAGCTCAGCTCAAATAAGCAGTATGAAGTCGGGATCTCGCAATCCCACGACGTGACCAGCATTGAGCTGATGAGGAACTACAGGCCCCACCGCTCTCGGACTGACCACGACCCTCCTCTCCCTCTCCCTCACACCGCCCCAGGTCCGGAAACGCCTTATCATCTTCTCCTTCGCAGCACCGCTCGGCGCGATCCTCACTTACCTCTTGGTCAAAGCCTTCGGGGTGAACAACGTTGGAACTGGACCGCATGACGGAGTGGATGGGTTGGGCTGGTGGACCGGGATCGCGCTCCTCTTCTCGGTAAGCATCCTTCTCGACACGCCCAGTGAGAGCTGATGAGCATCAGGGCGGCTCGTTTCTGTACGTCGCGACCGTGATTCAACCCCTATCGGCTCCCTCGCCACACGCACACACCCACTCGCATCACTCGCACGCGGAAAGCGACAACGAGGACGAGCAGCTAGGGAAGTACGCTAGGACAGCGTGTCTGGTGACGGGCATGATCTTGCCTGCATTCTTGGCACAATTGGTAGGGGAGGATCATTGATGCAGGGTATTTCTATGTGCTGCCGAGATCTACCGGCCTCTGGGCGAGAACCTCCTTTCCGACTGAGAAAATAGCCTCATCGTCCACTTCCTTGTTCTCGATGACCGCCGCAATGCTGGTCCGCCCCATGCTCAACTCCACCTTCCCCTTGACTGTTCCACATCCCCATGAGCACCTCTTTGACTCGTCCGTTCGCGCCTATCGGGCTGAGAGTAACGCGCTGGTCTGGACCAATGTAAATCATCTGCACCGCCATGATGAGCGTCTCCTTCCTTCCATCCGGATAGCGCGAGATCGAGGCCATTCTCCCCATCCTTGAGAACCGTCGTGGAGAGTTTCCGCCGGGTCGAAGCGGCATCGATGATGAATCCACGTTGCGCGTACAGACGGGTCGCGATGAACGAGGCGTTCTGCCTTTATCAGCATTTCCAGAATAGAAGAAAGTAGACGTACATTGAGGAGGTCCGGAGTAGCCGACGAAGCGAGCCACGCACAATGCCGCATCGCCCCATGATCGAAAGCCAGTACAATCTGCACCGCACCCTCCTGCCCAGTGGGGACGCGCCACCAAAATACTTCCCCATGATCATCAAAAGCCTGCGGGACCACCCAGATCGGAAGCGTCCTCGATCGACCCACGATCCGAGCTCGGTTCGACCACTCATCGATCCGGTTAGGCAGGTCATACGGCGTGCCTTGACATTCGTCGCACCCTGAGCAAACGTAGTCACCGGTCACCTCCGTACCGTCTTTCTGAGTCGATGGGGTTGAGCGCGATGGAGTATACGTCGGCGAGCAAGATGTCGGTCCCGGCGGTGTACTCGCGCCAATGGTGGTCGTGGCAATCAGGACGAGAGCTGTGGGGTGGTATGGGTCTAGCGCCTTGACGATGGAGCGAGCGGTGGGGGTTGTGTCGAGCGGGAGGCAGGGACCGTCGGGCTCGTCGGAGGTGTACCACAGTAGGAGGGTTTCGATGACGGAAGGATTCGACTTGGGATGCGATGAGATCGGGGTCGGTGACAGCTGAGCTGAGTCAGTCGCGCATCGCTGTCACACAAGCCCAGAGTCTTCTGAAGTGACTTTCGTCCTGCGCACACCTCCGAGCCACCCCATCTTATTTCTCCGTGCAATGGTTCGCACAACAAGCTGAGAGACCACTCACCATATCGAAAGTCATACATCAACCAAACACCGAGCTGTTCGGCGGGGTCAAAATATGCTTCGATCGCCGATGTGTCGCCGTCAGATGCATAGCTCGCTGCAGGGAACAGGGTGGATCACGTTGAAGCCAAGGGAATGAGCGAGGTTGAGCCTCTCGATATTGGTGCTGAGGATTATCAATGACCGTGTGCAACACGCTCGCATACCTCAACTTCATTGCTTGTTCATTGCTTGCCTTCTCAGACGGATAAGGCGCACACTGTCAAAGGTCATCATTTGGGGTAGACTGGGACAGACTGCGCCAACGGACCTGATTCCACCAGGGTGGTAAGAAGGACTCGTTGTGATTCGGCACGGACTTGTCGGATAGATTGACATCCTGTACCTGCCATGAGGGGGAGCCGGACTTAACCGTGAAGAGAGAATCCACGTCGTACCACCCGAAGGAAATCACTTTCTCCCATCATGACTGGTTCGCGCTCTCATTCCGGACCCAGAGTGGCCCGCTTCGGCGATCTAGCTTGACTGTCGATCCACCATACGGATTCGGGGGAAGGTAAAGTAGCTCTGCAGTGTCGGTGAATGTCTGGTCGTCCAGTGTAGCAACGCAACGGATTGTCCGAGGCTTGAGCGAGGTCGGTAATGAGGAAATTGACGGTGGCGACTCGGTACCGAGGGATCCGATCGGGACCCGAAAGTCGTTGATGAAGACGACGTCGTCGAGGAAAACCGAGACAGAAAGACTGTCGCCTGTTGCTCCGTAATCTATACCCGTCAGTACTGGCACACCAATGGTGTACGCGCTCACAAGTCTTTCCGACGTCCCAGGTGATATTGGCATCAAAGATCATGGCAGGAGGATCATCGATTTCGTCATCTGGTAAGTAAAGCGAGCTGGCAGAACTGCATCGGAAGTCGAGCAGTGGATGCGGGGATGATGGAGGGTAAGCGAGCGGCTGGAGGGGTTCGATGGTGGACGAGGCGCGTTGAGCTCGAAATGCTTGCCGCACCATGTTGAGAACGCGGAGATGAGAGTCATACGGATTATGAGGATCACGATGATCGCGATCATAGCAGCTGGCTTATCTCGGAGAAGGTATCAGGCTAATGCTATGCTATGCAATACGACGAGTTTGATGAAGAGGGACATCGGATGGGAAGCGGACAGCAGGCACAATGACCATCCTTTCAGCAAAGCAGTACGCCGACTCCGAAGGATTCGCAACAAGTTGATGTGGGCTCGATGCGATGGATTGGTATAATGAAGGAGACGAATCGATTTTGTCCTGTGTAGGTCAAAACCGCCTTCTAAGCCGGTTCTCCTGCCTCTTTGAAACGCCGCTCAAAGGCCGAAATACGCAGATCCTGATCGAACCTAACGCGGCAAGCTCGAGAGTTGTATCCTCTCTGGCCTCTTTTGGCTAAGATCATGTGTAGTATCTGTTCTTTTGTACGTGAGAGTACAAACTGCGCTACGGCGTAAAATTCTCACAGGATTTTTCTGCGCCTAGAGCATCCTCTGTGGCTTGCCGCATGTTCTCTAAGATGTCGTTACCATCACACTACCGGTTTCTGATGTCAGGGTACCCCAATATCCTTTTTGCGTTATCTCTCTTGGTCAAATCAGTCAGGAGCGCGAGGCGGAAAATGGATGCAAATCACCCTGTTATTCTTGCTGTCATCAAAGGCCTTTCACCGGATGCGCGTATGGTAATGGACTGTTTTGAATTATATACTCCCTTCTGGTTATGATAGGAGAGAGGCGAAGTACCTGGAGTACAAGGCAGTGCATATAGTGTTATAATCCAAACCGGAACAACGCGATCAGATGCATCGTACACAATGGTGGGTATATCACAGGGGCTACTTTGAAAAGTCATGCACCGCAGAAACGCAAGCTCTAGGTCATACCGCCGCAAAATGGTGTTGGACCCGTCACAATCATCAGGTGCACCCTTTCCATGACTAATGATAACAAGGTACAGCTGATTGATTGTTCTGGATCTGCTCCAAGCAGCTCGACATGGAGCTGCTCGACATTAAACCAGGTCGATATCATTTGCCTCCTTTTTGGATATATTGTGCCCGGTTGGTGTAACGTATCACACTTCACTACAACGAATGGTGCCCGGTTGGTGTAACGGTTATCACACTTCACTACGACGATGTGATGAAGGGGTTGCGGATTCGAATTCCGCACTGGGTTCGTTTTTTGTAAGTGTTGACATCAGTAATTGCTGGTCGTCTCTCATGTTCCATATTTCTCGCTAGGTCGATGTATTGTTGTTTCCACCACCAGCGACAAATCTGTTATCCAGGCGTGCGCAAGATACAATAAAATGCCCACTATAGGCCCCTCGTTGCTATTCGCAGCAGGTCTAACGCTCGGTGTCGGCGCAGGGGTATTTTACCCTCGGAGGCCCAAAGCCGCCGATATCTTCATCCCACCATCACCTCTTGGCAATGAAAGACGAGACGCAGTGACTCCTGTGAAGATGACTGCGGGCAGTAGTATTCTCCATGGAGGCTTTCCGGGTGGGTCTCGGTGAGATTGTCCTCTTGGGTTAGCTCATGAATCTGGTAGGACCCACACCCGACACTCTCCAGCGAACGTCTTACACAGCTGCATACGACAGGAGACTGAGACATCCTGCTTGGGTAGATTTTTTCGATTGACAAAAGAGCTCGTCTGACATGACCACTAGACCGCCGAACACCTCACCGCCGCGTCCCTCGCCCGAGAGCCATCCCCTTCCACGCCAAACACAGCATCGGTACCCCTAGAAGCTGTACGAGCAGCCGACACGTCTTTCCAACCTCCAGTGGTCAAGGGAGATCGGTCAAGGAGCGTATTTGTGGAGGATGAAGGGATACCCGAGATGTTCCGGGCGAAGCTGCAGGACTGTATGATCGGTTCTAGCGGGTTGCGCTGATGGATCAGACTTTAAGAGCGGATATGATCGAGGGCATATGTACGTGAGCTTTATAGCTGCCATGGCAGAACTGATGATGCGTAGGGTACCCGCTGCGGATGCGAAGATCTCGCAACAGGCGATGGACGAGACTTTCTATCTCAGCAATGTAGCTCCTCAAGTTGGCGATGGTTTCAATCGGCATTGTGGGTCCTTCGAGCACGTCACGAATACGTTCTGACTGGACGGGAGAAGACTGGGCGTACGTCGAAGATTTCTGCCGGCGATTGACGACGAATTTCGAGGACGTCTACGTCTTCACGTGAGTTCGAGCTCCAACTGAGCTGATGGCTAGGGTGCCAATGTACATCCCCTCGCTCCATCCAGACGGGAAATGGAGAGTCGTGAGTTCGCCTTCATGCAAAAGGCTCGTCTGACCCTTACAGGTGCACGAGGTCATCGGTTCTCCACCCTCCATCTCCGTCCCAACCCATTTCGCCAAAGTCATCCTAGCCTCTCGTCCGGACTTCTCGTATCCCCAACCCCCATCAGCATCCGATAAGTCCGTCACGTCGGGGAGCACGATCAAGGAGCTAGCGATGGGGGCTTTCGTCCTCCCAAACCAGGAGATTCCGGACGGGACGGATTTGCGGAACTTCATTGTGCCAGGTGAATATATCTGATCGCCGTGACATTGCGCTGAAGTATTACATAGTTGAGACAGTGGAACGAGCAGCCGGGCTGCAACTGTTCAATACTGAGCTGAAGGGTCGGTCGAGACAGCTCTGCGCTGTGACCCAGTGTCAGGTGGTGGTGAGAAGGTTTGACGATGCGAGGAAGCAGATCGGCGGGCAGGGGAGAGGAAGGAACCAGGGAGGACGACAATGACGATAACACACATTCACTTCATCTCCTGTCACACACATATGCATAGCATGATTCTTCGCCATCCGGACCCTTTCGGTGGACGGGACACCCTTTCCGCCGGAAGTCTTGGCGCTCAGCTGAAACACTCTTCGATTCGCATTCTCTTTCCTGCCTTCCACCCAATGGCTCGTACTCATGCCGCCTCTCCTCTTCCCTCTCCCTGATACCTCTCTCCTAACATTCTCGAGCCTCCTCCATGACCCCTCGATAGCCTACACTACCGTGCTCAACGACACAACAGCTGCTAGGACAAAGCTGCACCTGTCTCTGAGGGGTGTTGCGAACGGCGAGCCTGGCTCGAGCGCTCTTGCTGTGGTAGACGTGAGTCCTTGTAATCCACTCCCTGTTTTCGAGTCTGTGTTGACAAATCTAGGCTGTTCAAGGGTATCTGCCATACCTTCGCGGTCTCATAGCATGTCTCGACGCGGACGAACTGTTGTTTAAAGGCGAGCCGGGTATGCTCTTCCTCCCATTCCATCCTCGTACTGAGATGCCGGCAGTCTTCCCTTGGCGATCTCCTCTGACTTCCAACGGGGCGTCCCCACAGCTCTTGTCCCTCCCCTCGATCCACTCCGAACACCTCTTCGTCATCCTCACCTACGTCCTTGCTCTGTCAAATTACGCTCACTCTGTTCTCGCTTCTCTACCGGACTTTGAGCCCTCACCGGGAAGGCGACCACATATCTCGAACGAAGATGAGAGGAAGACGGCCGCAGGGCTAGCTCGAGCGGTGGACCTCTTGTGCCAAGCAAGCGGTATCGCCGAATGGGCAGCTGAGACCATCGTGCCGTTAGTCGAGCCGGTTCGAGCGGCTTCCGGAGGATGGGTCGGAAAGGTCAAGTGGCCGGTCGAGATGAGCGCCGAGGCCTTCGGAGGTCTTGCTATGTGAGCTCACCAGTGAGACTCGGGCTGATTGTCAGGACATTACTGTCGGACGCTCATGTCACGGCTATCCGGAAGCTACTCCTGCCTGTCCTCCCGCACAGCCTCTTTGCGCCACCCGGTCCGCCATTACCGTCATCTCATCCTTCACCCGCTCTCCTGGCTAAGCTTTACCTTCACGTGGCCAGCCTCTATACATCCGCAAGAGCAGCTTTGAAGACCCACACATCCGAGCCATCATCCAAGATGCTATTCAGATCCGACCGAGACGAGCCGAATCAGTCTGACGGCAGGATCATCCCCGCATTCGAGCGGTATCTCCGCAAAGAGTCCCTGTTGGCCTCTGCACTCGCCCACAAGTGGCTTGGCGTGGACGCTGGCGAGAACAGCGGTGGGGCGAAAGACGGTGAGGCGATCGCTTGGGTGAAAGAGGCGAAGACGAAGCTGGAGGAAATGGAAGACGGCGCTGTCAGAAAGAAGTTGAAGGGTCTCGGAATAGGCAAGGCGAACGACAGGAAGAAGGAGGAGCGGAAGGCACGCAAAGGCAGGGTAGAGAGGGAATTAGAAGATGTGAGCGCTTGGCTGAGCGCCCACACGAGGATGAATGATACGGTGAGTAGGTCTTATGCACACGATCGGTGAGTACTTGCTGAGGAGAAGTAGGTGTCTTTCCAACCCGTTCCGCAGATCTCATCGCTCAATATACCGTCGGGACGGCCAATCTTTGGGGCGAAATCGTTCAAGCCGCCACCTTGCAAGTTCGGTCCCGTCTTGCATGACGGCGAGCAGCACGACTTGGCGGACCCAGACTACGCAGGGAAAGGCACTTACTACTAGTAAGAAGCGGATTATCAAAGGTTCCGAGACATCAAGGGTTTCCGATCTCCCACCTTCATAAAGGCCTGAACAGTCAGACAGTACTCGGACTCCAATCGAGTAGGAAGATCAGCTCAAATGGACCTATTGCCGGCAACTTCTCGTTGTCGACGCTCATCGGGGAAGCCAAGCGAAACATGTGTGGACAGCATACATGACAACCGCTTTACACGCCAGCGGAGATAGCCCTTGCCACATTCGATGGCGTCTGTGCCTGGAGCCACCTCGGCAACTCCCCCTCACTCCTCCGCCTCATCTCGCCACCGAGCGCACAAACCATCCGCCTCGCCTCATCGACCGCCTGTTCGAGGGGATTGATGTTGTGGCTGAGGGCTGCGGCACCGCCATATTCGAGATCATCGGGTGCGTGGTGAACTTCCACCTCGAGGGTCGCCATTCGACGGTTTAGCTCTTGCAGCCATTGGGTACGAGCGAGCTCGAGATCGGGAGCGCCGAATGCTAGGGATCAGCGGACTTCGAAGATGATGGACTTACGAGAGAGATCGGTCTGGCCTTCGCGGACGAGCATGACAGAAGGCATGATGCAGATGATAGACTTGGTTGAGATGGTGTTGGTCGATTCGAATGGTATTGGTCGTTATTTATGGTCGATTCGGCTACTTGAAGCTGATAGTCGACGAGCTGAATGACTGAAGATGGGAGTTGACCAAGACTCTTGACCGACCTTTATACGCAGCTGCTCTCGCAAGAGATAGAGCGCGAATCAAAGGATGCTACGCAAGGATGACTCAAAAAGATGGTCTCGGTGAGACGCGTCTCGTCCATACTCGGTCCAAGTCGTGTTGGTCCCGATGTCGATCCTTTATGGCTCGTGAGAGACGTGCTTGAGGAGCCGAAAGTGGCAGGACAGGTTCAACTTTGAGAATGTGTCGGTGATGATGTCGCTCGAAGGCTCGGTCCAATTCGTAATCTCCCTATTGTCGCGAGCTTGGCGACGCTGCCATCAATACCGGGCACTTGATCCGGCCAGAGATACTTTCGGCCTTGATGATGCATGCTTGCTGTTTAGACAGTGCCATAGCTCGTCAAGATGATTTGTGACAATCATCGCGAAGTCCTATATCACATCAGATAGCCACACCAACCTCGATAGCTTGACCCCATACTATTCAGACATACAGCACAGGTCTGTAAGGTGCTGGTCGTGGTGCTCGTCCGTGCTAGTGAAGAAGCCGGATCTAAAGGGCAGATCTCCCTTCGAAGAAAGGGATCAGGCAGCTCATTACGTAAGATCTCCTTGCGAAACCTGACTCTCGCGCATTCTTTTCCAAAATTCCTAACTACACCCTCCGTTTCGCTTGCCAAGAGCCAGAGAGGCTCACCATGAGCCGCCGCTTCCCCTCGACCTTCGTCCCTCCTCTTTCTCCCACACTTTGCCTTCACCTGCGTTGTCGTGCCCAGCTTGTCTCCCCTCGTCGACATGCTTCCACCTCCAACTCCTATCCCCGCCGATTCCTGTCCACCACTCTCTTCCTCGGCACAGGTGCGATCCTGGTCGCGTACTACTATGACTCCCGGTCAATCTTACACGAGCATGTCGCGATGCCCCTGATACGATTCCTGGCGGATCCTGAGACGGGTCATCGATTTGCGATTAGATTGTTGGGGTTGAGTCGGTGGGCTCGACCGAGAGATATGGGCGTTGATGGGGAGGAGCTCGGGACGGAGGTCAGTGACTTTTCGAGCTTGTCCTTCAGCTGGGAAGCTTATGAGGACAGGTATTCGGCGTGAGAGTGGCCAATCCCGTTGGGATAGGAGCGGGCTTCGATAAAGATGGGCAAGCTATTGATGGGCTATTCGACCTCGGGTTCGGCTACGTCGAGATTGGCAGCGTCACCCCTGAACCCCAGGTCGGTCCCCCCGCCCCGCTCTTTAGTTTCTGGTCCTATGCTGAACACGCAGCTAGCCTGGAAATCCGAAACCGAGGTTCTTTCGACTCGAGGAGGATTCAGCTGCCATCAACCGATACGGCTTCAACTCCCTCGGCCACGGCTACGTCCTTGGTCGCGTACGGACCCGCCTCGTCGAATTTTCACAGCGGAATCCCTCCCTCTTCCCTTCCCCGCTGCCGCACAATCCATTACCGCCCCCTTCACTCCCGAGATCACTACGACCCGGCCATATCCTCGCCGTCAATCTAGGCAAGAACAAGTCCTCCCCGGGCGACTCCAACGAGGATTACGTCCGTGGTGTACGAGTGCTCGGTCCATACGCAGATGTGGTGGTCATCAATGTTTCCAGTCCCAATACACCGGGGTTACGTGCATTACAGGGGAAGGAGGTGCTGGAGAAGCTGCTCAAGGAGGTGGTGGTTGAGCGGGATCGGATAGCGGGAGGTACGGGGTTACCCAAGATCGCCGTGAAGGTCGCGTGTGATCTGAACGAGGAGGAGTTGGGGGATGTGGCTAGTGCGGTGAGGGGGAGCGCGGTGGAGGGGGTGATAGTGAGCAATACGACGGTCAGGCGAGAGGGGCTCGACCTGAAATCTGGTGAGTCGCACTATAACACCATGCGTTCGACACTGAGGAGTTCCAGCCACCAAGGGCCAAGTCGGCGGTCTATCTGGTAAACCACTCTACCCGTACGCCCTCCACGCTCTCCGGACCCTGAGACCACTCCTGCCCCCTTCCATCCCCATCATAGGTTGCGGCGGGATCACAAGCGGTTCCGACGCGCTCGCCTTCGCTCGTGCGGGGGCATCATTCGTCCAGATTTACACCGTTTTCGGCTATCGTGGGGTAGGGACGCCTCGTCTACTCAAGGATGAGGTGTCTTCGGCGCTAGGCGGGTCAACTTGGATAGGCGAGATTGGAAGAGATTGGGAGGGGAAGGAGATGGGTTGGGACGAAGTGAGATTGAAGCGCGAGAGCGAGGAGATTCGGCGTGAAGCACAAGGACTGGGAGATCTGCTGAGGAGCTTCAATGCTGGAGACGATACACGGCGATTGATCCGAGAAGCGGAAGCGGCGCTGGGAAGGATGGTGGAGAAGGAGGCCACAGAGGAGGGAGGAGCAAGAGATAATGCCATGGGGGCGGATATGACCGAGGGGGAATCAACGAGGAGATTGGTCGAGCAGGCCTACCCGCCTCAACAAATTGAGGATGCTGGACGAGAAGAGGAGCCAGCTCGGACGATCCAGGAGGCGATGGAGCTGGAGCCGGTCGGGATTGATTTGAGACCAAGGGTGGTAGTTGAGAGGGAGGTGATGGAGTTTGATGAGGATGAGGAATGGAGGCGGCGGGTCAGAGGGGGATCGCGGCGGTTGGTCTGAGTGGGCCCGAAGCTAGACATGCATCCCGACCGCAAGATCGGCCACAATGAGACAAAGGCCGGTTGACTGATTGGAAATCTTCCGGAACTCCTGTGTCGAGGTGCTAGCGAGCTCCTGTCAGACGCTGACATTCAGATACAACGTCTGACCCTATCGCCTCCCTCTCTTCCACTCCCGCCAAATCTCAACGTCCTCCGGGCCAATGAACGGCCGGACCAGCCGATTGAAGCTATTTTTCTCCTCCCTTATGATCTTCGGCGACAGGTTCCCTAGGTATCGCATAGCTAAAGTCTCCCACGCATGATACCTGCCCTCATTCTCATCAGCTTCGAGTCTTTGTTAGACAAGGAGGGACGCACGCGTACTGTCCCGTGGCACGGAAGTCATAATCGTCGTTCTCGTGGGTGTACTGGATCTCCTCGCCATGCCACATTGGCCAGAAGAATGCGCGTGACGAGAGCACTTGGATCTCCGCAGGGTGTGTCCGGGCTATTTCCTGCAACGAGGGAACACTTGAGCAAAAACAGCTAGTGCGTGGGAGAGAGAGACAGACCCATGGGACGACGACGCTGTGGTGCGCCCAGATACCTTCGTCGAAGGACTCGTACGAGGCGAGCCAGCGGTCGATGAATGGTGAATCTGGGGCGGAGATGATCACGGCGTTCTGCAAGCGGCATCCACTCAGCAAGGACGATAGCTTAAGAGGTGGGGACATTGACTTACGCATAGTCCCTCCGGATCCAGCTCAGTCCGCCGCGAATCCGGGGAAGCCTCCATCCCTAAAGTCGTCGGGAAGTACAACAAATCGTCAAAAGGCTTGATCCTGCCCGTCCACCGTCCACATCTTAGCTGAATGCTCAGCTTAAGGGATGCAGGACCCACACAAAGATATCTATATCGAGGTATATCCCGCCCGAATGCTTCATAGCCAACAACCTCAACACGTCCGCCTTGTGCGCAAAATGCGAGATTGGTCGACCGAGGTACGAGTCCGGGACGGTGGTCTTGATGAGTGTCAATTGAGGCGCAAGGAGGTCCCACCATGGTCCGGTAGGGAGATTCAGATAATGGCTGAGATACACCTTCGTCAGCTTGGTCGATTACACAAACTGAGCAACGGACAAGTAGATCTTGGCGGGTCTGAGATTGAGTATGGCACTTCGCACAGCCAGATAAGCATAGTAGGGCAACTCCTCGCCGAGCTCGCCTTCGGGCACGGGTTTCAAGCCGTAGACGTAGTGTAGAGAATCGGGGACGAGCATGCCTTTCTTCTTGGGCAGGAGGGGCTCGGGGAGGTATACAGGTCGAGACGGGGGTGGTGGAGGGGGAAGGAAGAGTGATTGGTCGACCAGGAAGGGAGAAGAAGTGCGGTGGTTGGGTGTATGACCTGACATTCGAGACGAGGGCAGGAGGTTTCGGAGGAAGAAGAGGAGACCGAGGAGGAGGAGGATGAAGGGGATGGAGGGCAGTGTGAGGTGACGATGCCGCGTAAGCGGTATCGACTTAAGGAAGGGTGTGTCAGCTTTGAAGGATAGGGTTCTGATGGACGTACCATGGGCTTGCCGCCCCGGATCCACATGGGTAACAATTTGGAGGAGGGAGATGGGCGGGAGGTGGTCGAGCTGCGAGTAATGAGAGAGTCGACCATTATTCACCTGCAGGGCTGGCGGAGAGACGATGCCGGGCGGGACTCTTCCCTATCTCGAGCGCAGCCTTTGCCATCTTGTTCCTTCGAAAGGGATGGAAAGTCGAAAAGGACCGGGTCGGACTGGAACACACCGAATAGCGGAGAAGCGATCATGTCCGCCTCTGTTTTCCTCTTACTTTTGCGTACATTCTGATGCCTTCTCTGAGCAAGCAGGAGAGCTGGGCGAGGCGAGATGAACACGAAGCATGATCACATCCAGGCGATATCACCATGGCGCTGATCTTGCCGGTCTCGCCGGTAAGGAACTTCGTGACATCCCAAAGGTTGCATGTTTGCCGCATGTTCCGTACTCCGAATGTCCTTATACCACCACCCCTCACAACCTTACTCATCTCCCACCCACCTCTCCGCAATCTCCCCGATGAAAGGCAGCCAGAATCTCCCCAACCCTTCCTGTGCATCCCGCCAAGCTCGGAAAGCGGTGTACACCGTCACGAGGACCGAGGCGATAATGAAGATGATGCGGAGAAATTTCGGGAGCTGAATGAGCAGGTTGATGATGAGTAGGAAAGTGAGGAGCGGTGTGGTGAGGAGGGCGGATTGATAGGCTGGAAACCCATCAGACTCGTGTCAACAGGAGACGTGGGGACTGACCATGAAAACGAACGTAGTCGTTCTGCGTTTCGATGATCAGAAATAGCAGTGCTACTCCTCTTAGCGGGGAACGACGCGATGAAGGAGGAGACACACCGGTGACAGGTCCCCCGAGGTAGCTGGCTGCAGCCATAAGATCTACTCTCCACCCGAACCTGCTCTCCCAAGCGTTTGCTCGCTCCGCGTCACCTCCATTAGAATACGATGCCGACGCGAACGCGGTAGACTCGGGATCATTCGTGTATGCTTGCGGGACGGAGGTGGGGTCGGAAAGGCTACCGCCGGATTGGTAGGAATTATTATATGAGGATTGATCACTACGACTGGAGTATCAGCTGAGTATTTCGCCTTACAGTTTTCACGAAGCGGGAGCAGCGAGTGTGGACATCGAGTACACCGTGATTATGTGAGGAAAGCGAGCTGACCGTGCAAACCATGGTCGTTTTGGCTTCCCTTTGCCTCGTACACCGAGAAGGGACTTTGAGGATTCGGCTGGAGGGTCGGTAGAGGGGACGTCCGGCGGTGGTTGGTCTGTGAGGCACCGCGTTAGTCTCTTCTCAGGTTTCCATTCGAGAACATGTCAGCGAGTCGACGCTGCTCGCTCCAGCTTGGACCCATGAAAGGGGATTACAGCCTACGTACATGGGGAGAAGTTCATGCTGACGAGTCGAGGGAGCCGAGTGGTTTCAAGGGCAGGCTTCGGGTTTCGATACGGTGATTTGACTGCGTGTCTGATAGGCTATCCTACGGAACAGCTGCTGTGGGTGTCAACATACAGAGGAAAGGTGGGCGAGAACAGAAAGGTAGCAGGCATATATTTGCCATTTTCCCGGTTTATCCAGGACGCGAATTGACGATTTGGTGAATGCGTCATGCACAGCAAAAAAAACACAAAACTGTCAACTGTCACCGGTCTAGCACGAGAAAGCGAGGGCGAAATCGTCCGAGGCGTCCCAACATGAACGCTGCACTCCTCAAGCAGATTGAGGGTTGGTCCCATTCCTCTCATCTTTCGGGACACCATCTGATGCAGGTGTATAGGCGGCAGAGGTCTGAAGAAATCTGTCACGAATGATCGTTCCCAACCCATCGTCGACAGCAAGCCTAGCGGTGGAGGAGGGGGAGGAGGGGTGCGAGCACCACCGGTACCGTCCGCCCCGATGTCTGGGTCCGATGGACCGGCTCAACAGCTGGCTGGTCTGTTTGCTGGCGGGATGCCGACGTTGAAGAAGACGGGGGGTGGAGCTGCTCGTACGTCTCACGAAATATAACAATACTTCTTGTCTGATACGACCCAGCCGCTGCATCCGGATTTGCGAAAGCGCCGCCTGTACCTTCCTCGGCGAAAGCACCACCTAGACCGTCTGCTGCACCCCCGCCTCCTCCCGGACCTCTAAGACCGAGCGGCGCTCCGCCGCCTCCACCTCCTCCTCCACCTGGTGGGCCGCCAAGCCGAGGTCCCCCAGCTCATCCTGCCCCGCCTGGAAGAAGGTAAGCGCTTACCTTGTTTCGGCACAAGTCCATGCTAGGCTGACTGGCATGTTCAGTGCCCCTCCTGCTCCTCCTGCTCCCCGGACTCCCTCTCGAGCGCCAGCGGCCCCGCCGCCTCCTCCTCCACCTCCCTCAGCACCTTCGCGCGGACCTCCACCTCCGCCAGGCCGGACAGCTCCCGCTCCGCCAGCTCCTCCCGGTCGCAGTGGTCCCGCTGCACCCCCGCCGCCTCCGCCTCCACCTCCCTCTGGCCCACCTGCTCGCGTTCCGGTCCCTCCTCGGCTGCCCAGCAAGACACCTTCGCGGGGCCCCAGCTTGCCGAGTAGAACGGGCAGTGCTGCTCCAGGCAGACATATACCGCCGCCTCCGCCGCCCTCTGGATCGTCCTCTGCACCTGTAAGTCAGTGAATTCAACTGAGATTGCAGGCTGATAATGGCAATAGCGAGCCCCGCCGCCGCCCCCACGACCAACTGGACCACCCGCACTCCCATCACGGACTCCCTCGTCCGCGTCAGCACGAGCCTCGCCTCTGCCCTTACCGCAGGCTTCATCCAGCAATCATCTTGCTGCGCCTAGTCCGCCACGACGGCCATCGTCGACAACTGTATCCCCTCCTGCCCCTCCCGCACCCCCTGCTCCGCCGGGTGGAGGACGGAAATTGCCGCCCGCACGGGTCCCACCTCCTCCTCGTCCCTTCCAGGATGAGGAAGAAGACGAATTGGCGCCGCCTTTACCCACCGGAATGAGCCCAGCTGCTCGCGCCATCGCTGGATCCGGAAGATCACGCGCGCCGAGCAATCCCTCTGTACCACCTCCGCTTCCTGGCTCAAGCCCAGCACGCTCTGCTCTTCCACCTCCACCGCCTCCTACATCGCCTCCGCCTGCTTCTCGTCCTGCTCCAGCACTTCCGACGCCAGAACGGGTCGTTCCCAAATCTGCAGGCTCATCATTCGCTCCACCGCCGCCTCCACCAGGAACGAGGCCTTCCGTGGCTCCGCCGATCATGTCCGATGGGAGCAATATGAACGGTTTCGCCAGTAGCGATGGGGATGACGAGGATATCCCAGAGCCGCCTGCTGTGGTGGGGACATGGACATTCCCGATGAAGGGGATGTTCCCTGCGCCGCGGCCTTGGTCAGGCGGAAACAAGTGAGTGGCAGCTGGCTCTAGCTCGAGGCCTCCAAGTTAGCAAACGAGCTGATCAAGGGTCTCATAGAACTTATGCGAGCGGGAATACTAGGGGAGGCGGGATCGGCTTCCATGTTTAGACCATTTACCTATATCTATGCTTATATCGTGCACGCTATGAAGCTCTGGGACGTGAGAAAGTTAGGGTGTAAAGGGGGTTAGTAGTGGCGATTGCGTGACTGCTTTTTCGAACCGAAATCTGGAATGTCTGGGACGATCATCAACAGATTCCTACCCTCTGCTTTACTTTTCCAAGACGAGCTGAACGTGATGGCTTCCAATATCAATTTCCACCCCGGCAAGTTCAGGCATCCACCCAAGTGTTCGTCAGCTGATCCCAAGTCCAGGTGCGGTAAGCCAAGACGAACGGTCAACCCGCCTCGGCCAAAAAGGGGCGACCATATGGCTCACCGGTCTCTCCGCGAGCGGAAAGGTATGCTCGACGCAATTCCAAGCCAGCTGTCTCCCCTCTACTCAGCAGCTGGATGGGACTGATGATGCGGATTTTGGCAGTCGACGATAGCCACAGCGCTCGAACAGCACCTCCTCCAGAGAGGTCTCCACGCATATCGGCTGGACGGCGACAATATCCGATTCGGACTGAACAAGGCGAGCTTGGCCAGCTGAGGTTGTCCCCGTCAGTGTGAGACGAGCTGATGGCTGAACAGGATCTGGGGTTTGACCAAGCTAGTCGTGTGGAGAATGGATGTCACCCTCTCTCTTCCCCTCCATTCTCCCCGACCCCCTGCACCTGCACATTCCCCATCGATACCTCAAATCCTCCCTCACCCGCCCCGAGATGAATGAGCTTGGGGGGAGCAATACCTCGCTCGCGCTGACGCGCTCGTTGGTCCAGATCCGACGCATCTCCGAAGTCTCCCTCCTCTTCGCCCTCTCCTGCACTTACACCATCACCGCCTTCATCTCGCCCTACATCTCCGACCGTTCCCTCGCGCGTTCACTCCATCTCTCGCACGATCCTCCGATGCCGTTTGTGGAAGTCTATGTGGATGCGCCGTTGGGGGTTGTGGAGGGGCGGGATCCGAAGGGGCTTTATGCGAAGGCTAGGGCTGGGGAGATCAAGGGTGGGTCGGGTCGAGTTCTCTGGAGCCGAGGGTTCAGCAGATACTGATCAGGGATAGACTTTACGGGTATTTCCGCACCTTATGAGGCTCCTGAGAACCCGGAGATCCACATACGAACGGATGAGGTGGATGTAGCAGGAGCCGTTGCAAAAATCGTGGAATACCTAGAAGGAAGAGGACTGTTGACAGGATGAAAGTGTAAGATTTGCAATGCGAGGAAGAATCATCGTCTACCGACCCGGCTCTCTAGCTTTCCTCCACTCGCTATCATCCAGACCCTCCATCCGCACCGCGTTCATCTGCCTCATCACCCTCTCCATCCCTACTTTCAATACCCCCGCCTCCTCACCCGGTCTCGCAGATCGGAGCACGGTATTCAAAGCCGCGAATATATGGTCCATAGTCGTGTTCTCCTCGTCTTGCTCTTCACAGTGCATCTCGACATCCCCCTCGTCCAGGAACGGGGCTTGCTCCTTGCGACCCGACCATCGCGCGTGGAGATCGACCAGATGTGACTCCGTGGCTAGGAGTAGCCGGGACGCGAGGTCGGCCGGGAGAGGTGCTTTGATGACGGTAAGCGATCCGTTGATGGAATTGTACCTGCGACTTTCAGCCGCAAGTACAAGGATCTAGAGGTCGCGCACAAGTGACCGAGGAAGACAAAATCGAGCTCCTTGGCTATGGCCTTGATGAGGGCCGAGAAGACTTGCTTCAGACTGCTAGGATTCGCGTCCAGCGACCCAGAAGCTTTCGCGACCCCAAACAGAGCGGGCACGAGACTGAGAGTAGTCAGGATACCGGTATCCTTGCTCAGATACTGACTAAGTCGCCGCCTCAAGACCACCCATAATGTCAGCATCACTCGTTTGCGGCTGAGGCAAATGACTTACTTCTCTCACGTGTTCCGAATCAGGACACACCAACGCCTTCAGGGTCAGCTCCATACTTGGCTGTAACCAAGGCCCAAAGGCCGCCTTCATCGTGTTGGCATAAACGATGAGATGCTCGAGCGCGTCCACCTTTTCGGCGAGCAGGGCAGAATTGTTCTCCCTGAGATCATCCTGGACATCTTTGTCGTTTTCGTCGGTCATGCTAGACGCTACCGAGCGCAATATCATTCCGTGGCCCTCTGCTTCGAAACGGACAAGCCTTACGCGGTTTCGATCGCGGCGAGGGAGTGTACGAAGCCGCTTCCAATAAAGGGGGAATGACTTGGCCGAGAAAGGGAGTGAAGTCCCGGCCGAGCACCCGCCCGAGTATAGACCATGCTTCAATGATCAGCGGAAGCCTGCGTGGGGCGCCTACCTTCGGTCAGATAATTGTGCCGAGGGTCATCGACTTTTGTGACATCATTCTGAATGACGAGCATGATGCGAGCTACTCTAACGGCGTCCGAAGCGAAGGCCTCCAAGCGGTATCAGCTGACGTCAAGCAGTCACGTCGGCGACTGACAGACTTGCCAACCGCAAGACCTTCGCAAACCTCGGTCAGTGTGTCCCGAAGCAGGCGATGAACCGACCAGTCATCGTAACACACTCCACGCTCCGTCCGACAAGCTTGTGATGTGCCTCGTCTTTCTTCGTTTCCAGGATGTGAATGAGGAGGTCCATCACACTACCTGTGCCTCGTCAGCCCCGTCCGCTCCCAAGCAATTAGCGAACGGTAGAATGGGAGAAAAGCTTGTTCGGCTTCGGTCGACACGGTTGCTGTCATCATTCTTCAGTATACCTACAGCGAAAAGCACCGAGAAGCTGACACAATGTGGCCACGACCTGCTCCTGGACATACAGTGGCCCACCATGGAAGGTTCGGAGCAGGGCACGGATGACCGGATCGAGAAACGCAGCGAAAGATGGCAATTCGGCTGATTCGAAATAGTTGGTCAGGCAAGCAGCTGCGTGCGCGCGGACTCTGCGGTTCCTCAGTGCTGGCTCAAGACGGAGATTAGGGGCGGACCTAGCGATGGGATCGGACAGCAGTTCCAGGCATATCTCTAAGGTCTCCTTCGAAAAATCGGACTGTATAATACCCTGTTCAACCGTCAGGCAAATGCTGAGAGCGAACCGCAAGACTAGCCTCGCAATCCGTACACAGCTGGCCGAGGCACTGTAGAAAGCCGAACCGGACTCGAGGATGTTGGTCTTCAGCGGACGGGGAGACGAGCCTATTTGGGGTCACCTTGTTCTCCGATTTGAGCCCTTCAGAGGAGCTCACGCCAGGACGTCTCTTATCCGTGGCTTGACTTCCTGCCATCGCATCAATCACAGTCACCTGCTGTGAAAATGCCTCACTTCGAAACATCCTTCGGCCACACTGCCAGTAGCCACCAAAGCGCTATACCGACATCGCCACTCCGTCATGCCGAGCAGAGCCTGCACGTGCTCAGACAAGGACGACAGTATCGTCCCTCCACCTGATGTCGATCAGCCCGCAACACCAGCAGCGGACTTACCGATAGCTCTAGCCAGTCTGTCCAGCGCCTCTTCTGGGAAAGAGGGGTACTGTTCAGTCTGATCGTCAAGCTTCCAGCCCATCAGCATAGGTAGGTTCTAAGACTGAGGACCAACGTTTATCTCTTCCAGCCACTCCTTGCACTCATCTCCCAGGTCCTCCAAGCCGCCTACTAAACGCCCGATCAGTAGTCCCACCAATTCCCTGCCCACACGCCCTTCTTCCCAGGCAGTGATCTGCGCCCCTCGTAGTTCCGCTAGGGTAAGGATGATCTCGGTAGCGGGGTTTGCGACTTCTTCCCAGTCTGAACAAGCCATCGACGTAGGTGGATATGGAGAGAAAGGGTAAGCTGGGAGACCGGAGGCTGGTGGGGAGAGAAGGGTAAGCAGGTACGGAAGGGTGTGTGAAAGAGTCGGCATGAAGAGGTGAGGATGGAGGAGGGCGAGGTCGACGAGCGGGAGTAACGCGTGGGACAACAGGTCGACTGGTATATTCGGCAAAGTCTGTGTTGGTCAGTCCAATCTGGATGGATTGGTAGTGCAACCCACCTTGAAAGCCTCGAGAATGAGATGTGATCCGACCTCTTCCCTCTCGTTTCCCGTCAGACCCTTCAATATGATACTCCGCATAGCCTTCATCGCCTCGACCCTAACATCCACACTCGGATCGTTCAGTCCGGCCAGCAAGATCTGCCCGAGCTGTTGAACGGGTATCCGCTCGCTCACGCTGTCCACCAGCAGCGTCGGGGTTATATTCAACAGCTGAAAGGGTGTGTATCGATGGAAAGGTTGACTCGACGCCGTGAGTTCCAGAAGTACAGGTGGGAGCGCCATGAATGGTCCTACTTGGATCAGTCACGCCCTGATTTGGGTGACTACGGACATACGATGTCGTACTGCACTCTCTTGTGCCCATCCTGCAGCACAGTTGCCAAGACCTTTACGCATCCGGACGTTCAGCTCGTCCTTGAGGCCCGTGACGAGGACGGACTCGATGCGCTGTCGAGTCCGCTCGGCAATGACGTCGAAAGGGGCGGTGGCATGTTGGGCTTGCTCGTTCCGGAAGAGGCCAGGGAGGGGTCGGAAGGCGAGTCGCTTGAGCAGGATAAGGGTGAGGAAGCGGTGCTACGAAGTTCATCGTGTCAGATGATATGACAAGCCATGGTAGGAGAATTCACGTCGAGCTGGAACCCGCCGACTGCGAGAGCTCCGACTTGGGCGAGGACGAGGAGGACTTCAGCAGGTTGCTCGAGCGTGAACCGGCGAAGGTGCGCTTCTGCTCTGATGGCAATGACTTCAGCTTCAAATCTGTGCATAGGATAGGAGCAGCTGACTCCTGCCTTGGCTCGTCCGCTGTCCCCATCAGCGCCTCGAGAATGAGGCCTACATCCCCGAGTAGATGCTCGGTCGACATGACTACGTACACTCCTCGGATGCTTGAAAGACCGAGGGGCAATCCTGCTTGCCCATCTGCTCACCAGGCGGTACAGGCAGACTCGATAGGACATATGAGAGGAAGGTGAAGAATGATCATTACGGAATGCAGACCGAGATCTCGGCTTGCACTCCGACGTTTACCCTTCCGTGGGCGACCTCCGAACTTTTCCGTGCTGAAGTAGCCTTCAGTGGCGTAAATAAAATCCATGAGAAGCAAAATTCGATGCTTGATACAACAAAACCCCACTTCCTAAGAAAAGATCCTCAAGCTCATCCAGAGCACATCACACAAGCGTCCTTGTTGTCGATACTGCACTGCAATGCCGCCTCCGCTCGCTCCTCTGCACGTCGCTTGGCCTCTTCATAACTGATCTCTTCCTCTTCGCTGGGGCCAGGAGAGTCGTCTCGTCGTGGGGTCGAAGCGGCTACGACTTCCTCAGGAACAGAGGGGACCGCGGTAGATATGGAAACCTTCCTCATGGGAGCGACGAGGGAATCGGCAGCGGGTGCGGACGCAGGGGTAGGGATTTTGGCGGCAGCAGCATTGGTCTTTGCCTGTTTCAGGGTGCTGGCGTCGATGGTGAACTGAATGGCGTTTGCACTGGGCTTGGTGCGGAGGTAGTACGACCCGGTCTTAAGACCACGTTTCCACCCGTAGAAGTGCATCGAGGTAAGCTGGGAGAAGGAGGGGTTGGCGAGGTGGATGTTGAGGGATTGACTTTGGTCGATGAAAGCGCCACGGTCCGCGGAAAGGTCGATGACAGCCTTTTGGGATATCTCCCAGACCGTCTTGTAGATGGCTTTGAGGTCGGCGGGAATCGAAGGGATATTTTGGATGGAACCGCCAGAACCGATGATGAGATTTTTCATGTTATCGTCCCAAAGACCAAGGTTGATGAGGTCGCGCAGAAGCCAGGGGCAGACAACCTGGAAGTCGCCAGACAGTACACGACGCGCATAGAGCATCGATGTGTATGGCTCGAAGCATTCGTTCCATCCAAGGATCTGGGACGTTGAAGCAGTGGGCATTGGCGCGACGAGGAGGGAATTCCTGACCCCGTGCTGGGCAATGCTTGCGCGAAGCTCGGTCCAGTCCCAAAGATCGGTAGGGACTCGGCCCCACAGGTCGAATTGAAGTTTGCCCTGCGAGATAGGGGACCCCTCGTATGACTCGTACTTGCCGAAGTCTTGCGCGAGCTCGCAGGAGGCCTCAAGAGCCGCATGGTAAATCGTTTCAAAGATCTGGATGTTGAGCTCGCGAGCAGACGGTGAGTCGAAGGGCATGCGGAGGGCCATAAAAGCGTCTGCGAGACCTTGAACTCCGAGACCAACCGGACGGTGACGCATGTTGCTGTTCCTAGCCTCGGGAACGGGGTAGAAGTTGCGGGTGATCACCTGCGAATGTCAGCGCTAGCTTAGTATGCAGTCTATCTGACTCACTGTGTCAAGGTTCTTCGTGACGACCTTGGTAATTTCATGCAGCTTCTTGAAGTCGTAGACCCTCTTGTCCATGTCGACAAAGGCAGGCAGAGCGAGTGACGCGAGATTGCAGACAGCGACCTCATCCGGAGCTGAGTACTCGATGATTTCGGTGCAAAGGTTACTCGACTTGATGGTACCGAGGTGCTGCTGATTGGACTTGCTGTTGGCCGCGTCCTTGTAAAGCATGTAGGGTGTACCTGTCTCAGTCTGAGCCTCGAGGATGGCGAACCAGAGTTTCTGCGCCTTGATCGTCTTGCGACCCTTGCCGACTTTCTCGTAGCTCTCGTAAAGCCTCTCAAAATCCTCGGAGTGGACGTCGGCAAGACCAGGGCATTCGGCGGGACACATGAGTGTCCAGTCACCGTCGGACTCGACGCGCTTCATGAAGAGGTCGGGGATCCAGAGGGCGTAGAAGAGATCGCGAGCGCGGACCTCCTCCTTGCCATGGTTCTTCCGCAAGTCAAGGAAGTCGAAGACGTCGGCGTGCCAGGGCTCGAGGTAGATCGCGAAGGCACCGGGACGCTTGTTACCGCCTTGGTCAACATATCGGGCAGTGGCGTCGTAGGCTCGGAGCATCGGGACGATACCGTTCGAGTATCCGTTGGTGCCGGCGATGTACGACCCCTTCGCCCGGATGTTGTGGATGTGAAGACCGATACCACCGGCGGTCTTGGAGATCTGCGCGCAGGTCTTGAGGGTCTCGTAAATGCCCTCGATCGAGTCGTCGCGCATGGCCACGAGGAAGCAGGAGGACATCTGCGCATTGGGAGTACCAGCGTTGAACAGCTGACGTCAGCGATGTGTCACGCGGATGACTCACAGTTGGGGATGCATGGGTGAAGTATCGCTCCGACATCAGGTTGTAGGTCTCGATGACCTTGTCGATGTTGCTGCCGTGGATGCCGATAGCTACACGCATGATCATATGTTGCGGTCGCTCGACAATCTTGCCATTGATGCGGAGGAGGTAAGACCTCTCGAGGGTCTTGAAACCAAAGTAGTTGTACGCAAAGTCTCGGTTGTAGATGATCGCGGCATCGAGGACATCCTTGTTGTCCATTACGACCTTGTAGACATCATCGGCGATCATCGGCGCGTGCTTATTGGTCTTGGGGTTGACCCAGTGGTAGAGATCGGATATGACTGTCGAGAATGTCTTCTTGGTCTCCTTGTGGAGGTTGGAGATGGCAATACGAGCGGCGAGAATGGCGTAGTCCGGGTGCTTGGTCGTGAGGTATGCAGCGGTCTCCGCAGCGAGATTCTGCTTGTCAGCGATGCCAAAAGAATCGACTCACGTCAAGCTCGACGGTGGTGATGCCCGCGTGTATACCGCCGATGACTTTCATGGTGATCTCAGCTGGCTCGACGAAATTGGGGTCAAGACCATAGGAGAGTTTATTGATCTGTGCGCATTAGCTTGATGCAATGCAAGCATCAGTGAGCTCACTCGTGCGGTGACCTATAGCATCAGGTAGTCTATGATCAGATACATCTCCAAATCGAGACATTTCCGCACCTTGTCGAAAGCCACTGCGCGATGTCAGCTGAAGCCTGAGGCAGATGACACAAGAACATACCAGGCTCCTTGCGTCCATCGCGTTTGTAGATCCACATAACCATCTTGACAAAGAGTCTCTATGGTTCAAGTGTCTGATAGTCGAAGAGGTGAGTACTTTGTGATGATCGATGCAGTAAAGAGCGTGTTGGTCTCGGGTCGCCTGCCGTTTAGTCAGCGAGTGGCAATGGCAAGGGAGCCGCGATACACCGGAGGGGGACAAGCGGGATAGCGATATACACGACACTCACAGCTAGGCGTTGGGGCTCAATGGAGAAGACGTGACCGAAGCTGAGATATAAATTGGACAGCTGAAGCAAAGAAGATCAGGAAATACGAGGAAAATCAACCCCTCCCGAGCCGTGATTTTTGAGGTTTGCAACAAGCGCGTCCGGTCAACCGAGCGACCCTGACGTGTCCTGGACGTGATCTGTAATGTTCCCAACGACGCGTAGCGTCCCAAGATCAAATTGTCAGCCACCCCGACAATCACGCGAGCGCGTCCTTGAATCCCTGTGCTAGTAACGTGTCGCAAGAAGATCAAGTGGAGGTGCTTTGACGAAGGGCTAAGTCGTCTCAAAGGGACGAAGACGATCGGGCTCGAATGGTGCCCGGTCCCGAAAGGGTGGGCATGATGAATACCTGTGAGATGAAAGTGGATACACGATATATTCAACCTCAACTAGCCACATCTGACTTCTTCTTCTTCTTCTTCTTCTCCTTCTTCGCATCCACAGCTCCATCCGCACCCGCCGCAGCCTTCTCCGCCTTCCGCTTCTCCTTCTTCTCCTTCTTTCGTCTCTTCCTCTCCTCCTCGTCCTTGGCTCCATCAACCCCCATGACCTCGCTCTTCCGCTTCTCCTTCTTTTCTCCTTTCTCCTTCTTCTCTTTCTTCTCCTTATTTTTCTTTTCCTTCAACACCTCGCCAACGGGCACGGTCGCTACTTGTCCGTTCGATAATGCGATCTTGGCGAGGTCGGGGTCAAGTGGGGATTTCTTGATGGACGCCTGATCTTGCTCGACCTGTCTGACCGCCTGAACAATTTCAGATTCAGTTTGCTTGCAACACGGAACAGGGTGAACCAGACGTACCTCTGAGATCTCGACGTCGTCAATCTCGCCCTCCTCGTCATCATCATCGTCCTCGCCATCCCCGATCTCCGCAGCAATGGCAGTCAGCGCTTTTTGAATGGCGTCAGAGTTCTTCGACACCGGGGCTCCAGTCTGTAAGTTTCATCAGTCACTGGCCCGGCAACTGCCACAGGAAATACCTCGAAGAAGTTCAGCCGTTCCTCCACCTGAGCCCGCAGTGCCTCCCCGAACTTGTTTGTGGGAACGTCTGATTACGTATGAGCGCAGATTGAAATGAGATCCGGTCTGATGTACCTGAGAAGCAGTCTATCCGGCAGGCGATGGAGCATTTATTTGCGAGGAAACGGGATATGCGGCCCTTGTGCTTCGTGCCGGCTCGGCCGATAAAGGTGGAATGATAGATGAGGCCATACTACGGACAATTAGCGAAGTCTTCGCATCAAGGAAGGCAGATGACGCACTTTTGGTGTGTTGCCTTTTGTCTTCAGTGCGCGGAAAAGCGCCTTCTCAGCGCCAAGGATTTGGACGGTTGAAGCGGGATATTTGGCGAGATTGGTGAGGGATCCACTATCAAGGAATCAGGCATATTCCAGCGAAGATTACCAAACGTACGCATGGCTGATCAACCTGGCCGCTATCGTCTCGCCTATCAATGCGGACAGATTTGGCGCAACCACATTCATCTTCTCGACGAGATATCTCCGTAAACTCTTCCGGTACTCCGCGAGCTTGACCACCCGTTCGGCGAAATTGCTGATATTGATGAGATCGATTTCGGAGATGTCGCTGCCCATACTCGCTCTCGCCGCATCCAGGACGTTGCGAGCGCGGGTCTCATCGTCCTCCAATACCTCTTGCATCTCTTCAAGCGACGATTCTGAGAGAGCGGTACGGTCACCGATGAGGACTGCGAGGAGAGAGTATTGGTGTGCGTCCGGGACCAGCTTGTATAGCTCGGGGAAGTGCCAGCCGTACCATTCTCGTACTCGCATGGAGAAGGTGTTTAGGTCTTTGTCGAGTTGGTCGGAAAGGGATATGGCTTGGATGATCATGTTGTCGGACCGGTTCACATTGAACTGGAATAATCAGTTCTGATAGTAATATCAGTGGCGCAAGACATACCTTGACCTTTCCTCTTGAGTAGGAATGCCCCAGTCCCAGTTGCGCTATGGCCACATCCCCCTTTTGCATCCCACCCTTGACCAATGCCTTCTCCTGATGTAGCCGAACTCCTCGGATCAACTCCAACGCCCTCTCACTCGTATCGCACGGCAATCCCATTTCTCCTTGAATCGCTCCCGCCAATCCCCTCTCCGAGACCCCAAGCAGCACTCCGGACTGCTGCTTATTGCTCTTGCCGGCAGCATTCGGCACGATGAGGTTGAGCAAGGATTTGAGATGAGGGTTGAGGATACCCTCTGAGACATCATTGGCGTTCTCGAGGGCTTGGGCGGCAGATGTGAATGGTAGAAATGAGGCTAGTTGGACCATTCGGGAGAAGGTCGAGATGTCGGCGATAGCTTCTTGGAGCTGCTTGGACTTGGCTGCGATCTCTTCTTGTATCTGCACGGTGAAGAGAGCATAGCCGGAAGCGCCCTCGAAGAGGACATGGGTGAGAGAGCCGGACATGGTGGACGCTCTTCCCTGGCCTGGACTGGCTGGTCGAGATCACCGGAAGCCGAATGGGATCCGTAGTGAGTCGATGGTCTGTCGCTCTCTGTAAATATGGGGGGTTTAGGCTGGCTCTTTTCGGGAAATCTGAGGAACACCAAGAACATTTCGCTAACCTATTGATTGCTTTTTATCCTAAGTTCAGGAACCTCCACTCATGGTGTCCTGCGTTCACGAGGCTTGAGTTAGATTGCTTCTCAGACTCCAGACATCGCTTGTCCAGCGAGACGTCGGGTAGGATGGCTCAGGCGCCCCATTACAATTCCCTTCCGTCCGTTGCTGTCCACTTCCTGGGGACCTGCAGCGGCGGCGGACCGATTCGATCCCGCAACTGCTCATCATTGTCTGTCGATCTCGGCAATGATATCTGGCTATTCGATACAGCCGACGGAACTCTCGGACGACTCCATCAATCACCGCTGAAGATGGGGAATTTCAGCAAGATCTTCATCACCCACATGCATGCGGATCACGTCTTGGGTCTTGTATCGGTCATGACTACCATTTTGAGCGGCGTTGGGATGACCGAGGGTGCCCTGGAGAGTCTAAAGGAGGCCGGGACAAACAAAAAGGTGCGCCTGAGTCGCTTTTAGAGGCTACCTGGAAGCAATCTGACGTAGTGTTAAGGCAGATGTGAATATCTACGGTCCCGCTGGACTCCGGCAGCTGATCCGGAAGAGCTTGGATCTGACTTCAGTCTTGCTAGCAGGTGCATACGCCGTGCATCCGCTGCTTCCGCCTGGATCAGACCCTTCCGCAGCATGCACGAAGGAGACCTACACCTCAACGAGGCTGTTGGCCGGGACCTCACAACCGATGACGAAGGTGTATGGAACACGATCTTCGGAAGGCAACGGAAAGGGCGGAAAAGGATGGCGTGTCAGCGCTGGCCCGATCTTGCGTCGCGGTACGTCAAATTCATTGTCTCAGGTCAAGATTGACCGCACCTTAGTGCTGTCGCTGGGATATGTCTTGCAAGAACCTGCACCTCGAGCCCCACTTGACACCGCTACCCTCATACCGCTGCTCCAGCTCAACGCCCTAGCACTCGCTTCTCTCGATCCGCCTATCAAGCATCCTCTTTCGCTCCTCTCCCATCTCAATTCCTTTCCTCCACCTCCTCCATACACTCTTCCTTCCGGGGAGATCCTTCACCCTCCATCGCCGTCAGGTGTTCCACCTCGAAAAATCGTCATCTTTGGCGACTGTTCTGGCGGAATCCTAATAAGCGCTTTCAACAGATGTGCGAGTATGCGAGCTTGCTCGTCCATGAATATACAAACGGTGCGATTCCTGAAAGGATACAAAGGGGAGATAAAGGGATGAAGGTACGGAGCAAGGGGCCGGAGCATAGCCTTTTTAAGAAGCAGGAGAAGTCTGGAGCGCGGCGGCACCCACCAGCACCGGCTCCTCTGCTGGTCCTGCCGAAACGGATGGTGCAGCGGAGGCGATGAAGTGCAGAAGGCCAAGGTGCGCAAAAAGGCTTTAAGTAGGGGGCATTCGACGCCGGATGAAGTTGGGGAGTTCCATCCGAGCAAGGAGGTCGTGGTCAACCACTTTTCGGCGATGTAAGCGATTGATCCCTCAGCTGGCTCTGACATCCACCAGGTTCCCTTCTCGACGATATCCGACATCTGAACCAATGCCCTCACTGCTTTTGCCCATCTCGCCATTTCCCTATCCTACCCCTCAACCAATGCAGTATTCTCCAGATCCCGAGCTTCAGCCTCATCCCCTGACAGGTGGCGAGCTGCATCTGCGACTCATTCTCAGCTCTCTCGCCAGTCAGATCAACGCAGTGTGGAACGACAGGAGTTCCGAAGACGCAACCATCGATTCCAAGCATCCTTCTACTTCCACCATACGTAACTTGGCTATACCAGCGCGTGACTTCATGGTCATTCGAATATCTGGACACGAACTCGGAAGGAGAAGTTGCGGGGATGAGCCAGGCGCAGGAGGAGACGCAGCATGTGATGCGGAAATGGGAGGAGCACGGCGGACTATGGGTGGGCGGAGAAGCTGAAAAGCGGTGGATTGGGGTGGAAGAGCCGGTCGAGACTTGACTATGGTAATTTTGTAAATGCCCTCTTTTGATCTCTGCGCTTGGCTTGACGGTCGATAGTGATGCTCAATCACGATTTGTTGCATCATCAGCGTCATGTATGCTTGCTGTTGGTATGCTGGCGTGCTTCATCAACAGCTCTTGATTCGAAGTTTACCACCTCCAGACAATAACCGAGGGGCTGCTAGACACCGACGGCCGTATCGCTCTCCAGGTTCTCAATCCTTGTACGTGGGGACAGGCACCCGATCCGATCTGCTGGGATATTTCCCGGCTAGGTAAGCAGGTCGACCAGAGGCTGACTGAACCCCGAACTCCAAAATCACTACAAAACACAGCAAACATTTCGCGGAAGAAAAGACCCGCATCCCCGACCCACGACATGGTTGCACCATCGCGAGAGAAATCGTCCTCCGACTATACGCCGTCAAAACCCGATGACGGCAGGCTCCGTACGCCTCCTCCATTGTCCTTCTCTCTTGAGACTGATGGTTCCGTGGTTTCAGTGGCAACAGACATCATCTCGCCGGCTCCTCAGCCTCAGACAGAGTTGGCACGTTATCGACTGCTCTCTCCTACCGCCGGAGTACGGGTATCCCCACTCTGCCTCGGGGCTATGAGTCTCGGTGACCAATGGACGAACTCTTTGGGCGGTAAGGCGATGGATCAAGCCAAGTCGGAGGACTTTCTCGATGCTTTTTAGTGAGTCATCTCAACAGTGTATGGGTTTGAGGCTAACCAGGCTGCTAGTGAGGCAGGCGGGAACTTCATCGACAGTGCTAGCAATTATCAGGGTGAGCCCGTGTGTGCCATCGTTATGAATACGGCTGATAGGTGTGGCAGATGAACAGTCTGAGCTTATCTTAGGTGAATGGATGGAGAAGCGGGGTATCAGGGACAACATCGTTCTCGCGACGTACGCCACTTCCCTTGGTTACTTCGTCTCCCTAGGTTTTGGCTGAAGGAATGAATTTCAGGAAATACACAACCTATACTCTCAACCGAAAGGAGTGGCCCCTGCGAGGGGGTCTGCGTCAATTGGGCCGGTAACCACAAAAAGAACCTGCGCATCTCTGTCGAAGCATCCCTCCGAAAGCTTCGGACAGACTATATCGACATTCTCTACCTCCATTGGTGGGACCACTCGACGAGCATCGAGGAGCTCATGCAAAGTCTCGATGCGCTGGTGAAGTCGGGCAAGGTGTTGTACTTGGCCATTTCGGATACCCCGGGTGAGCGATTTGTCCCGACTTGCAGCCAAAGCTGGGCTGATCAAGTGGGACAGCTTGGGTGGTGTCGCAAGCGAACGAGTATGCTCGCCGCCAAGGCCTGGCTCAATTCGTCGTCTAAAATGTCACATACGTCGCGCATCATGAGGCCATGCTGAATGACTTAGTCAAGGACTGTGGAACCTCAGCGCGCGGGAGATCGAGAGGGATATCATCCCGATGTGCCGGCATACGGGATGTCCCTCGGTAAGTTCCGCTGCTCATCGTCCAGATCCCACGGACTGACAGTAATCGTTCGCAGCGCCATGGGGTGTCCTTGGGCAAGGTAGATTCAAGAGCCCAGAGGAGATGAAATCTCGGGCGCAAGTCCGTGGTGGCGCTGAGCCCAGCGAGGCGGAGCTCCAGCTGAACGGAGCCCTGCAAGAGGTCGCGAGCGATCTCGGCGGGAAGTACAGCTTGGCCAATGGTAAGTCCGCGTCGTTTAGTTCTGGGTCCTCGCTGATCTAGAGTCCAGTGGCAGTGGCATGGGCGAGAGGGAAATTGACCGACTGCTATCCCGTCATTGGCGGGACCAGTGTCGGACACCTCAAGGAGAACATCGAGGTAGGCGACTTCCGCTTAAGCCGGCCCTTACATCCTTTAGGCACTCAAGATCAGACTTTCCGACGCACAGATCAAGAAGCTCGACGAGGCTTCGCCTTTCGTTCCAGGTTTCCCCACGAGCGCGTTCGGACTAGACCCTCGAGGACTGAAGGATGGAGCGCCGGACTCTTTCACTCTTAACGCCGTGAGTTGACTGCCGGACCGCTGTGCATTCTGACCCTAATGATGGATTATCGAAGGCGGGGTGGATCAAGTACAACACATGGCATTGAACACCAAGTCATTCCAAAACCGTCGCGTTTCGACAGAAGCGGCGAGGGCGCCAAACTGGTCTAGATGGCTGCATATGCATGACAATCTCATGAACATGTTACATATGACGGAAAGAGGTTATACAGACTCTCAGCCGTCCCACAGACCGAAGGCAAGAGGTAGATGGTCGATACACCCAACACGATGCCTCGACCGGTGCTCGACTCTGCGAGGGACTACACCCCAGCTTCGGGTGATGAAAGGAGAGTATGTCTGTTACCCAGATTACCGATATGGTCACGAGTCTGATCAATACGTAACCATGATATGCCTCTTCGGAGCTGCGGTGGGTCCTTGTCCCAGTACCTGACCACTGCGTATAGCCCGTCTGATCATCGCTGTCATTACGAGTCTCCCCCCTTTGTCTTGGTGGTATGTCGCTGGGAGATCAATGGGCCGGGTTCATGGGGACTGCGATGAACGCGGAGAAGTCGGAGCAGTTCCTGGACACATTAGTGAGTGATCAGATGCTGGGGAAGGAGTTTAGTCCGAGAAGCGATGCTGGTGGAATTCCATCGATGTCGCCTGTAACTATCAAGGTAGGTGAGGTCTCCTTACTCCCGATTGATTTGGGTGATGAACGGTTTCTTCAGACGAGCAGCCCGAGATGATCGTCGGCGAATGGATGGAGAAGCGGGGGATCAGGGATGAGATCGTTCTCGCGACGTGAGCTAATGAACACATTTTCCGGTGGAAACCCGCTGATCTTCGCTGTGGCTAAAGCCAATACACGACCTTCGGTCTCGATCGCAAAGATGGTCGTTTCAAGGGTATCGCAGCGAATCGCGCGGGCAATCCTCTAGGCTGACCAGGCTCTAGGTTGAGAGTTCGCTGATGAAGCTCCGAACAACCTACATCGACCTCTGATACGTCCACTGGTGGGACTACTCAAGTTCCATCGAGGCGGTCATGGAGAGCCTTGATGCTCTGGTCAAGTCGGGGAGGGTGCTCTATCTCGGAATCTCGGATACGCCAGGTAAGCTGCAGTTAAGAATCAGGTCGGGGCTGTACTGACTGGACCCTACGTAGCTTGGATCGTGGCTCAAGCGAATCAGTATGCCCGCGACCATGCTCTGACCCCATTTTCCATGTAGTGAGCTCGACTGGAATGCTCTATATCTGAAAGCAAGAAGCTGATGGCCTCCATCCAAGGCTATTGGAGTCTTGCGATACGGGATATGGAGAAAGACATCATCCCGATGTGTCGTGCCAATGGCATGTCCATCGGTACGTCCCTACAACCTTCATTTACGGTAGCCTCCCTGACGACTGACCGTCGTGTAGTTCCGTATGGCGTGCTTGGCCAGGGCAAATTTAAGAGCCCCGAGGAGCTCAAGGAACGCGCCAAGAATCTCCGCGGGGACGTGCAGCCATCCGAAATGCAGCTGCAGGTCGGTAAAGTGATGCAGGACGTCGCCGAGGAGATCGGTGGCGGTGTCACGCTAATCGCAAGTAGGTTTCCTTGAATGCGCTGCCCCAACCAATCTTGCTGATGTCGCGATTCAGTCGGTCTCGCTTGGGCGAGACAGATGGTGGCCAGTCGCTCCCCGATCATAGGCGGCGGATCCATTTGACAATCTCAAAGCCAATATCGAGGTATGCTGCCGTTGATCTTCCATTCATCTCAGCTAATGGGACGCATCTAGGCGCTAAAGATCCACCTGACCGACGGGCAGATGGACAAGCTTACGAATACAGTCCCGATGGACTGGGGCTTCCCCTACAATGGATTCGGACGCGATCCACACTAGCTCCCGGAAGGGAAGCCGAATAACGCGCTGCTCAACTTCTTCACTTGTTCGATCTGCGCGGGAGATGTTGCTGATCGCTGATTTCAGGCGGCTCCCATCAAGTTTGTGAATCTTCCGTGAGAGATGGTCGTGGGGCCTCGACGAGTATTCATACTGCACGGTCGAGTGCCCTAGATCATGGTCATTTGCTTGTCGAAAAGTCCTGTATGCATGTGAGATGCCAGTAGCTCGACGTCGCCGGTCTAGCCACTGTCATTCAGATGGGGGGCTCGTATAAAGCGGTATTTGCCCCGCTGCATCAGCAATGCCGTCGTCGAATCCATCTCACATTTTATCATCATACCAGACTTCACCATGTCGAGCAATTACACTCCTCCCCCTGGCGCCCCACCCAGCCGAGTTACACCTCGCTCCGACTCCCTCTCGACCGACGCCCTTCCCGACGAGCCCCCTCCTCCCCCATACACTCCAGCCGCCGGACCTCAAGGTGATACCTCCGTTCAAGCGGGTCCTTCCCATGTCGACTTCTCGGGACCCGCACCGAGAAGGCTGGAGCAGAACATCACGGGCGTCGGAGTGGGTTATGGACGGAGACCTGATCCGCCGGCTCAGGCTTGGTCAAGCTCGAGTGCGCAACATACCGGTCGAGGAGGATGGGGAGGGTTGAGTCCGCATGATACGGGTGCGGTTGGAAGTCATGGATCGATGCAGCCTCCACCGACGCATCCTTCGAGACTTGAGACATCGCAGCCAACCAAAGGAGGACCGTCATCTGCTGGATCTTCTCGCCCACCGCCACCTAACGATGTTACGCCGACGGAAGCGCCCACTCCTGGTCGACCCCTGTTGCATCATGGGATGATGCTCATCTATCCTCAAGGGTATTTCTGCCCGAAATGTACATTATCTCGCCTCTCACTCAGGTCGGTCGAGCTGATGGGTGGGTGATAGGTGGAAATACGGGATACAGAGCAAACGACCCGTCCAACCCTTGTTCCAACGTACGTCCTCCCTTCCTCCATCGTTCATACAATGAGCTGATGTGAGTTCTTCAAGGATTGGCGGAAGTACGGCAAGCCTTACAACTCCGCCCTCGCCCACTCCTACACCGTCGCGACCGGCCCAACCTCCAACCCCTCCACAAGCAACGCCACAAACTTCCAAAGACCGCTCCCAAATTTCGCTTCCCACTCTCATCCGCCACCACCCTCGCCGTCCTCTCATAACCCATACGGACACCTCCCACCTCCGCCTGGGAAGTGGGATACGTATCCTGGCCAACATGCCCGACCACCTCCGTCGCCGATGAGGCAGCCCCAGAGCGTGTTTGTTCAGCATACACCGGGACCTGTCCCGCATGGGGCGGTGGTAGTGGCACCTGGAGATCCCAGGATCGGTGGACGGTAGGTTGCTCTTGTTGTCATGATCTGGGTGGCTAGAGCCATGATCTGGGTGGCTAGAGCTGATGAGGGGTAGGATATGTTGGAGGTGTGGTGGGTCCGGGCGGGAGATGAGTTTCTTTGGGTTCGATGACGGGCGATGCTGGGAGTGCCGTGGGCTGGGTCGGCTGTTCTGACCCATCAGAGGCCCAAATTGTACAGTCAAATATACCAGACACTAGATGTATGTCCGTATGTAGTCTAGGATGCTCTCCATCGAACCACCACTTTAGATTTACTCGCCAAGGTCCGCGAGTCCGACGGACGGAGGTGCATCCTGGCGGAAGAGGTGCAGTATTGCATGAAGAGAAGCTCACGACTAGCAGCTCCGGGTGTTCAGGTCGACGCTTACGTAAGCTGTTGCTCAAGCGCGTCCAACGGGTCAAAGCTCAACTTCAAGCCGTACTCGACGTACTCTTTCGTCCTCGATCCCATCTATCGGAAGGTGCCTGCCATGGTAAGTTCCCCGCGTCGCCCCGACTCGAGTCTGATCGTAATATCCAGGCCTCGATCGTCGCCTCCCTCGGCCTCGGCCACGTCTCCTCCACTTCCAAACCCTCCTCCCACGGCAGACGCGAGCCCTCTGGCGGGGCATACACCATGTTCACCCCTCAACAAGTCAAGCAATTCAAGGAGGCTTTCAACTTGATTGATCAGGATGGTGATGGCCGAGTCACAGAGGCTGATTTACGGGTCATGCTATCCAATCTCGGTGGGTCTGAAATCAACCGCTGAACCGTATCCCATAACCCGGAACCTGGATAGACTGAAACTGATGGGGAAACAGGACAGACACCAACACCGAGTCTGTTGAACGCGTTACTCTCCTCTCGACCGGGATCTGGAGCGGCAATTGGAGGAGGGGGGAGCGGGATCAACTTCACCCAATTCCTCTCGATGATGGGTGAACATCTTCTCGAGCTGGATCCAGAGGCGGACGTGCTCGAGGCATTTGCATGTTTCGATGAAGGGGATAAAGGGCTTGTGCCGGTTTCAGAGATGAGGAAGTGGTTGGGCGAGTTGGGGGATAGGATGGATGATCGCGAGGTCCGTTCTGTTTCCCTCACAGCGAGAGGTCCCATCTGATGGAGAGGGTAGATTGAGCGGTTATTCAGTGGACCATTCACAGATCGACAGGGCCGGTTCAACTATGTCGAATTTGCAAAGGTCCTCCGGGTCAACGACGGCGAGGAGGAGAGGGAGGATAAGTTGGCCATGTGATGGAGGCGAGGAAGAGAGTGAGCAGTGGGTAAAGCATGGTATGCTTATGACGGATATGACGTGATGCTTGATATGCTGTATGGCGATCACTCTGACCACCAGCGAACCGCCTCCTTCACACTCTCCGCTTTCCACAGCCCTACCTCACTTCGACTTCCCATGTTCGCCACGTCCAAGGATGCTGCGACCGCTTGCGCGAATGCCGTTGCCGCATCTCTCGCCCGTAGCTCCGACATTTCCAGCCTGTTCTCCGCTGATCTCGATGAAGCCAAGTATTTCCGCACCTGCTCCCGAAGCGCCGCGAGCAGCTGGACCGGCGGGACGTTGTTTTTCGCCAAGTAAGTCGCCAGCGATAGCGCTTCCTGGTTCCATCGGCCCTCCATCATGTAGAACCGCCGGACGTCCTCGCTCACTTCTGCCTCGCCAAGTCTACGGTGAACAGCGGCGATGAAGCTCGGTCGAAGCAGAGTAAATCTCTTCTCTCCCGTCGAGGTGACGAGCATGTAATGCTTATCATATATAGCTGGGGAGTAGAAGTGCCGCAAGAAGGCCATCTGCGCCATATTTTCTCGCTTCATATCGCGTGCGTTGAGGCCGAGCAGCATCGACAGATATACCGGGATGAGGAATGGCTTGTCGAGCGAGACGCACTCTAATAAGATGGTTCGTATATAGGTGCTCGCCATCGAGTCATCCCCAAAATGCCGTGCCATTGAGATGAGAGGCGGATCAAAGCAGTGCGCCGAGATGAGGGATAGAATTTCTGATGCCGGGATAGTCGGAGGAGCCGCCGGCGAGATTAGGTCGTAATGAAGATCGAAGCCTGTCATCGAACCCGCTCTAACAAAGATGCTCCGATTCCCTTTCGGATCAGTATTGTAATCGAGGAATCCAGCTTTTCGCTTGACATGTATGGTCCGCCTTCGGACAAGGGCATCTCGATCGCGAGGATTGGTGAAGTCGTACCTGATAGGCCAGTAGCGTGGACTATCCACGTCGATCGAGACAAGCGACTCAAATGGAGCAATCAAAGTCGGCGAAATCAGACTTTGTTGCCGGATTTGGTCTCCTTCCCGGAGTTTCACCTTGACAGGCAGGTAGACCGTTTCTCGAGTCTCGACGTCGCGTGCAATCAAGCATCGAGGCTCAACTGCCAGGGCCCAGAGATGTCGGAAGGCTTGTGGATACGCTCTATTGTCGCCAGGCGACGAGAGGAAGCGCGGGAAGAAGGCGATACTCATCGCGGCGATTGCCAGATTGGAGTTGCCGAGGGTATAGTGACCTCTACCGAGGAAGAGGAAGCCGCAAGCCATGTGCATGGCCATATGAGTACCGTATGTGACACCTGCCCCTTCCTGACCGTGCGAAACGCGTAATCGGCGGAGCACATTGAGCTCGCCAGTTCCGGACATGACGACTGCCAGAGCGATGGTAATGATATTCAGCCCCTGCCTCGCTGCATGTCGCCGAATGCGTCCTTCGTAGGACATCGATTGACCCGCAGCCGCCTTGCCGAGTACGCCGAAGAAGTTCATGAGGTTATTATGCGCAAGCTCAGTAGCTGTGCCAGCATATTTGAGTCCGATGGCAAAGCATGCGCCCGCGATGATGTTTAGGTACGCCAGCTCCGTGTTCAGCTCCATTCCCGAAGTCCGCTTGTGCCCCTTGTGAGCCGATTGAATAAACGGTGGGAGCTGATCCTCGATCCAACCCGCTGCGGGATTAATCTCGTCCCACATGATGAGGGCACGCGCAAATGTGCGGACGAGAAGCAGGTCCGGACGTACATTCTCGAGGGCGAAGGCAGTTTGCGGGATCTCGAGCATGTCGGCAATGTCGCGTCGGCCGGTTTTCAGATACATGAGACCCGAGGCGAGGGTCGCTCCAGTCGACGTGAGAGTGGGGTCGACGGTGATGCTCCCCGCCTTGCGAGACGAGTCGAATGGACCGGCATCACCGAAAATGCACCGCCTGAGCTGCGTTAGCATCCGCCGATCAACCTCGCTATTCTTCTGTCCTCCTCGACCAAGCATGATGAGCCCGAAAGCCATGCTCGCAGAGAACGAGTACGCTTCCTGATGGTTGCCAAAGTCGTCAGCTCCGACCATGCTTTTGCGCCCGACTTCGGATAGCGCCACTTCGGCCATGCGAAGATTCTTGCTGCCGACGTATACGAGTCCTAAGCCGACGAGAGCGGATGACTGGATCATCGGTGAGGCGTTCAATTCCAGGGACCCGAGAGGTAGGAGCGCGTGTGTGTGCAGAGACAGCACCTTCGCGATGAGAAGGTCCTCACTGCCCACAAAAGAACACGCTAGCCCCAACAGCAGTCCAACCGATGTGAAGTCATGCCGAGGCTCCAAGTACGGAAAAGCATGGTAGGTCATGAGCGATCGCAAGTGCCCGGTCAGGCCGAGACCAAGGAGGAAGCCACCGTGTTCCGGGTTAAGAGTACTGGGCCGGTTGAAGACGATCCACGAGCTGTCGATACCTCGACAATCCGGCGAGATCGACAGGGCGGCAGCTACCCCATTGTGGAAACAGGGCCAATCCGCGTTCTCCGCGACGATTTGCGCTTGCAACACAGTATTGCTGGGCACAATTTTTACGGCAAGCTCGATGATAGGGATCTCCCACGTATCCGTGATCGTGGTAGTTCGAGTTCCGTATTCGAAGATACCTTGACCCACGGGGATGGAAAGTGTCCGATTGGCGATGGTATTGACGACATTCTGGTGATATTGTACCACGTCCTGCTCGCTGCAACCTGTTAGGCTATTCTCCAACGAGAAGAACATATTCACCTCGCATTCTTGGGGTCTTGGACAGCGATGGTCCGGACCTTTGTTGTTTGCATGATTCGCTCCACCTCCTGTATGCGTCGATCGGAGCCGAATCGGACATGAGGTAGCGCAGGCTGGTCAATTTTCTTCTTGTTGATACCATCATCGACAACTGATGTCAGATCGCCAACAGTTGGCGGAACCTCCGCATCATGCTGACATCAGCCAACATGCTTGTATGGTACTCACCTCAGCAGTAGGAATATCCCTCGACACGGTGACGTCACCTCTAGACTGGGTCGAAAGATCGCTACGTCCGATAAACTCGTAGGCCCGAGGCGGCAAATTCGGGACTGAGCTCGTCTGGCAGCTGCGAATCATCTCGTGTATTGGGAGTGCTACCCCAGGCGGAAGATCCGCTAGCCATTCTGCATTGAGACCGTTTTCCACCATGCAGAGAATAGTCTCGGAAGCGCGGGAATGGAGAGACGGATGAGAGGGCGAAACCGCGAGCCGGTCGTAGATCTCGCAGATGAGCTCTGTTTGACGGTAAGGATGAACAGATCCCCATTCGGAGTTGTACCTGATAGGTGTTGACAGAGAGGGAAAAGGTCTGGTAGGAGTCACGAGTCGACGGGATAGATACGAGAGGATGTCAGGAGGTGTTTCGTAACGGTCGATAATCGTGGTTTCACATGCCACTGTGGCTACTACATCATCAGCCTGATTTTAGCCCCTTGCAAGACTTACCATGACCTTCTTCAGAGGAAGGAGTATATGCAGTAGGCATCAGCCTGACCCAATAGTCCCGCCAATCTGCCGTGCCAATGCGACTCGCGATCTGCATCAACAATGGTGCCAATTTCGACAAGTCCAATTGCCGCGTCAAGGACAATCGGCAATCCTGCGCGACTAGATGTAATGCGAGAAGAATTGAGGCAGCATCGGGTGCCGACAAACTTTCGGCCCATATCAGTCCGCTTTCCGTAGACGCGGCTTTTTGGCGCAGCGGATGTCGATCTTGGACCGCTTTGGCCAATCGGCGTGTGATGGGATCTTCAGCTCTCTCCGCCTCGCCCGAGAGCGTCTCAAAAGGCGAATGTTCCTTCTTCGGAAAAGGAATACCGAACATGGAGAGGAGCAGTTGCAAGAAGACCTCCCAAAGGGCATCGTCGTTTGCCTTCTCCGCCCCCGACAGCCCATTCACTTGCGCCAGAAGCTCCCGCTCGAAAATAAAGAACCCCGCTGCTGAGAGAGCGTACGACAAAGCCTCGAAGCATCGCCGCGAAAGCTCATGCCGGATTGTGAAATCTGTTGAGACCCGCATGCTTTCGCCATCTTCGAATACCGCCGTACACTTCGACCCTACTGGATCGGAGAGCTTCATGATGTTCCGATCGGCGAGACGCCTGCCCATCGAATAGTCTTCGTCGAAGGTCATGCTCAGACTTGAAGCCAGCGTCCGCGCGACATCGTCACGGCCCTCACCCGATTTTCTGGGAATACCGACGGGGATTGTCCGACCAGAGCTTGTGACGACCTCTAGCGAGCCTTCCGGGGAGACGACAAGGGTATCGAGGACGTTATGACGAGTCGCCAAAACGGGAATAGCGGACGTGGAAGCAATGGTGTAAGATTCGGAAACCGAGTAGCGCGATGGTGGGCTTCCATGAGATTGGATTTGAAACGAATGCAGTGTGCCGAGATTTGCACGGTTCGTGACATGGATGTTGAGATTGACAGATGACGACGACAGATTGTCCGAGAGGAAGACCTTGATTGAGCTCGAGTCGACATCACTGTCACGTTGGTGTTACTCGCCAAGCTTCACTCACCTCTGCGGCTTCCAAACCCATATCCGATCCAGGACCATTTCACTCCTCGCTCCCTCCTCTTCCCTCTCCAAGCCCATCATCATTGTCGTTTCCCTCAAGTCTCTTTCTCCAGCGACATGAAGCGCCATCTTGCCGAGAAAATCGATCATGTCTTGCCGCATGAAGGATGAAGCTCCCGAAGTTCGTCGATTTGGTTCACCATTCACAGCGGAAGCGGTCGACAGCCCTCGCACTCGCCCTCTCACTTGGATGGGGGCACTCATGGCAGCGCCAACGTATGGAGGTGGATCAAGAGCTGCTTGCAACTCGCCAGTGGAGGGAGGTTTGTGCTCGTTCCCCCGAGATATACGAGGTGCTCGGCGTTGAGTGCGGTCGAGCGGGTCGGCAGCACCGGAAATGCGGCGCTCTTTGGATGACACGAAAGAAGAGGGATTGCGGTTGAGCGTAGGTCGAGATGGTAGTGTTTGAGATGGTTCTGGTGGAGGTGGTTCTGGCTGACGAAAGATGTCTTCGGGTCTCATCGTCCTAGCGGTCGGTGGTGGAGGTTGGGGAGACGAAGGTATATGGTTCCGGCGAGAGACAATGATTTCTGCTCTGAGCTGGTCGTGGAGGATGACGAATGGGTAGGGATCCTGCGAAATATGCAGGATGGTCGTTGCGGAACTAGGAGGAAGAGCGACCGAGTTTAGTCGAGCCGGTGTTCCCTGAAATCCTCCTTCAACCAGGCCTTCAACAATCATTTTGAGCTCGTCGAAAGGGCTGTCGAGAGTGTAAAGTCTGGGCAGTGATGGAGTATCTTCATCGTCCAGGTCGACAAAATCATCGAGGATCGAGAGGGACGTCTGGTCGATCCCTCTTAGCAAGTTGCTACTCGTGGTCGCCTTCCCTCTGCTTAGTCTTCTCACTTCCCTCTTCTCCAACGCTCTCTGCACGACTGCTCCACCTTGAGGCAGAGCCCATACCTCATCGATCGGGAAAGGAAGGTTGACGATGACATCCTCACCGGAGGAGTAGTAGACATGGGCTCGGGTCTGCAGGAAGATCACCAGTGTCCGTTGGAGTGTTGGAGCAGTCTGCGCCAGAGCAGAGGAGCTTCGGGGTGCGGCCCATTGAGTTGTTGCCGAAGAACGGAAGAAGCCAAAAGTATCTGATGCCTTCTGTGCCGAGGTGTGAATCTTGCCTCGGGACTGCTCCCCTTGGCCATCAAATCCGGCGATCCTGAACCACACAAACGCTGCCCGACTGACGTCCTCCCCTTCATGCTGGAAACTATAGGTCCGAAATACTTCTGCTCCTCGGCTCCAGAGGACCTTGTGGGAATACCATACGAGCTCCTCCTCCGCATCTTGCTGGTCCGGATCACCTGAAAACCTGACTGAATTGAGTGAACGACCCAATGGTGAGGGTGCGGTATGGCCTGTGGAGAGGTTTTGATGGGAAGCGCTACGACTCGAGCTCGCGTCGCTCCTCGACTTGTGAAGAAGTCCAGGGGAAGTGGCAGACCCCAACACCGAAGCCATGAGCATGTCGGTGACGCTCACGACTCTAGTCTCGCCTGATCATGGAACATGAGGCGAGGATTCCGACAAGTTGATTTTCGGCGCGTAGAGCTGCCAATCTATTGCCGGAGATCGTCAGAAGTCCGCTCACCAAGAATCCGGCGGTCTCCGTTGCGCCTGCCTTCTGTCTCGTACACCGAGCTCACCTGAGTTCTCATAGACGGTAAGCTTTGCTCATACGTTTCAGTGCATCAGTGCTGTTCGAATGCCATCTACGCCTAGACTTGATTGGACGTCGAGGCCTTAATCCCCGTATTCTCGGGGAGTACTTGTTATCAAGGTGTCGGATTTCCCTTCTTCCCTTCGACCTCCCCACCTTTTCCAGTCCATCTCGAAGCTTTTCAGCGGTCCTTCTACACACAATACACGAGAGGAAGGTCTTGCTCTTCTCCCAATCTCCGGATCCGAAGATCTACGGATCAATTTCGGACAAGAGCAAATTTGCCTACGGAGGGGAAGGGTTTGGTCTTGGGGTTCCCCACCCGGTGCACCGAGACAGGGAGATAAGATGAAGTTCGGGTGGGTGACGGACCTTGTGTCCGGTAAAGATGGCTGATGGATGTGTGCTCCCAGGACTCTGCTCGAGCTCAATAGCAATATCGAGTGGTGGAGTCATTACGTCGAGGGGGTATTCTGACTTTCTGGCAGCTGCAGTGCTGATACATCTGTCCTCCAGCTATGACGCCCTCAAGAAGCTGTTCCCCTCCACTCCGCTTGATCCAGCCTATCAATCAATGCAGCAATATCGCGAATCAAGCTCAATCCTTCCCCACCATAACTCCCAGGCAAGCGACAAATGGGCGACGCCGGAACAGTTCCGTCACGCACTGGATCGAGAGCGGAACAAGGTGGCTGAGTTCTACCGATCCAAGTATGAAGAGCTTCGAGGCACATTTGAGCGGATGGAGCAAGAGGTCGCGGCGCTAGAGGATCGGGATCTGGGTCCGGACGATGTCATCAAAGAAGAGGACGAGGACGGTATTGGGGAGGAGGCGGGCTGCGAAAGAGCAGCGGAGAACGACCCATTACTGAGCCCACAAAACCTATCCGAACCCGTGAGGCCGGCAGTGCAGTCACGCACATCGATGTTCAGTCGGCTCAATCCGGCTTTCAGTCGAAATCGGCGGAGAAAGCCTGGACAGCACGAGGCTGACATCCTCGAAGCTTCGATGAGCGGCACCCGCAGGTCCCGCAGCCGCAGCACATCCGTTGGCATGGACCAATCCTTATCGGGCAGCTTTCACCGCGATGACCGACCAGGTGTTTCCTTATCCAACGGACGCGTTCCTGGTCCCAAGCGGGTTAGGCGACCGTCCGACATGGAATCATCCGAGGATGGAGCGGGAACACATGATCGGCGAACATCCATCTCATCCACCTCAACGCACGAGCGCGACTTAGTTTGGTCTCGACAGGGAATGGATTCTCTCGGTCTCGTACCGATGGATTCGCCGGCCGTGCCGAGCCTTGCGTCGAAACCACCTGGTGGTGCGGATGAAGAGCAAGGCAACGTTGAAGAGGATGGTTCACGACCAGTCCTCGTCTGGACGGCCAATAACGACTATGGGACGGTATTGAGAATCGGTTTCAAGAAGCGTATCAGCGCGGTTTGGCTGGAAGCGTATGCGTTGAAGCAATATGTCGACCTCAATCTCACGGCATTTGAGAAGATTTTGAAGAAGTAAGCGAGCTTTCTTACTGCTGTTCTTAGCTGATCGCGACTCGCAGGTATGACAAAAATACTAACTCAAAGGCGAGCTGATTCAGTCGTGGACCTTGTATGGATGCTGACTCCTAGTAGCTGAAAATGCAATACGTCCCTGAATGTGTCGAGTCATCTTACCCCTGGTTATCCGAGACCAGGGAGGAACTTGACAATCTGCTCGCCCGCATCCTTTTCCTCTACCGGCGTGTCGCGGTCGCAGGCGATGAGGCCCTTGCGAAGGAGCAGTTGCGATCGCAGCTACGAGAAAAAGTCGTCGTCGACCGCGAGACCGTGTGGTCTCAGATGGTCTCCGGTCGTCGGATCCAAGGTATCTTCCGGAGTGTCGAGCCAGCTACGGAGGATACCTTCGAGGCCATCGGCGGTGGCGGCCGCACTCTGCCGTCGTGGCTATCGACGAAAGCGATGATATTTGTGTTCGCGGCAGCGATACTGGTGGTGATCGTACAGGTCCAGCCATTTGACCGGGTCGAGGAGAGCAATTGTCTGGCTATGCTGGTATTCTGCACAATTTTATGGGCAACAGAGGTAGGAGCATGGATTGAGAAACAGTAATACCTGACAGTCATCACAGGCAATCCCGCTTTTCGTCACGTCACTGGGTGTCCCGCTACTCGTAGTCTTTCTGCGAGTGCTTCGAACGTCCGATGGCGCAGACCTGCGAATGAGCGCTGCAGACGGTACAAAGTGGGTCATAAGGGTCTCCGTCGTTCCCAACTCATTGCGTTCAGACACATCTTCTCGCAGATGTTCTCGCCGACCATCATGCTCCTTATCGGTGGTTTCACCATTGCTGCGGTTCTGTCCAAGACGAGACTCGACGTCATGACCGTCACTCGGATACTGAACGCCGCTGGCACTAAGCCAAGCGTAGTAATGCTGGTATTGATGTTCGTGGCGACATTCGCGAGCATGTGGATAAGCAATGTCGCCGCACCGACCCTTTGTTATGCTCTGGTGAAGGTGAGCAGGATGTCACAAGGCGCTCGTTGTTCGTCTGACGCCCTACAGCCGATCTTAGACGAGCTGCATCCCAAGTCGATCTTCTCGAAGGCTCTCATTGTACGTTCGCACTGACCTGCTTGACCATCGCTCATGGAATTCAGATCGCTATCGCCCTTGCCTCGAATATCGGTGGTCAAGCCTCCCCTATCTCATCGCCTCAAAACATCATCGCCCTCGGCTCGATGGATCCTCCCCTTTCCTGGCTGCAGTGGTTCGCCATCTCGATTCCCGTTGCCACTGCCTCCCTCTTGGCAATATGGGCGTTTCTCCATGTCAACTATCGATGGGAGAGCGATCTCGTCATCCCAAAGATGCGGAAAAACACGGATCCGCTCTCGAAGACGCACTACTATGTCCTATTCGTCAGTGCGCTGACGATCGGTCTGTGGTGTGCGGAGAAATCCTTGGAGGGATATGTCGGCGACATGGGGATCATCGCTGTTATTCCGCTCTTAGCTTTCTTCGGCACAGGAATCCTCTCCAAGGTAAGTGACATCTTCAGTACGTTATCATGAATGCTGAATAGGATGCAGGAGGATTTTCATTCGTTCCACTGGTCTATCGTCTTCCTTGCAATGGGCGGCATCGCGTTAGGCAAGGCTACACTTTCCTCTGGCCTACTGGACGATCTCGACCGGGTCCTTGAACATCTCGTTGAGGGCTTGGGGCTTTACAGCATCCTTGTCGTTTTCTCGCTGCTATCGCTGGTCATCGCGACTTTGTAGGTTGGATCTTATGCTGGCCTGGATCCCAATTGACGGCCCGCAGTATCTCACATACTATTGCAGCGGTCTTACTGGTTCCCATCGCTACCAGAATTGGCGATTCGCTCGATGAGCCACACTCAAGATTGCTCATCATGGTACGGTTGGCAACGGAGCATGGAAGGCGCAGCTCACTGGAAATTAGGCTACCGCGCTTATCTGCTCGGCCGGCATGGGTCTCCCTGTCTCGGGCTTCCCTAACATGACTGCGCAAGCATTTGCGCGCTCCACATATATCATGGCTGATCAATGTGCAGAATCACTCAAGAGAACAAGCTTGGCCAACGTTTCATTGGGGCCTCGGACTTTTTGAAGAGCGGTATTCCTGCATCCATCTTGGCGACTTTTGTATGTCTGACGTGTTTGTGCCTCGCTCCCTTGCTGAATCTTGCAGATCATCGCAACTATCGGTTACGCGATTATGAGGGCTATCGGGTGAGTGGAGTCTGCCGCTTCAATAGTGATAAGCTGATTTGTGCGATCCGCAGACTCTGAACTGATATGATCTAGAATCTCACGTATCTTATACATGGGCCTCTTTGTGCTGGATACATACAGATCAGAAATGCGTGAAATCAGGGATAAGACAGATCAACGACCTCGTCGGACCTCATCATCCAAGCTTCCAACCATCTCAACCCCTCTCTCTCGTTTCCCCGCTCCGTTCCTCTAATTCCCTCGGCTCGCAATACCTCATCCACCGCCGCACTGACTTGGCAAGGATGCACGGACCAAACCACGTCTCCAGTAGTAGGATGCTCAGTCTGCTGCAACAGCGGGAACGGGGAGTTTGAGTCCATGAGGAGCGCATTGTCCCTGCTTCCGCCGGAGACTGGGTGATCTCCGCGCAAGATACCAGTGGAGAGCAGCGTTGAGAGAAGCAACGGCGCACCACCTGCGAAAAACATCGTCAGATAAGGCAAAGGACAGCAGGACAAAGGGGGACGCACAGTCGTCCCATGCGCGAAGGCAGAGCATTGGGACGTGGTATGTCCGGGAATAGACGATGTGGTGCTCCACCTCGATCCGGGTCATCTTGCTCCTGTTTTCACCGGGGACGAGCTCGTCGTCTTCCTCAGGGAGTTGTTGTTGAGCCTCTGCTTCCTCTCCGCCCTCGTCCTGGCTAGCTGAGGAGACAAGACGTGTGGATTGTCGATAGAGGTAGCCATGGTGCGCCACCGACTGGTCGTTCATCAGCAGATCTCTCGGCTGGGAGAGACACGACTGACGCGATGCTCGCGCCATTCCCAGCCAACATTGGTCCTCTCCGGTCCTATTCGTCCGTCTTCGACCCTGCGGTCCGCGTACTTGCGAACAAATTCGTGGGTAGCGCTCTCAAACGACTCATGCGTGGGTAAACCCAATGAATCTTCCTCATATCCTGCCTCGCTATAAGCAATGCTGATCATCGTGTACAGATACATGTTCGTAGACTAACCCATCAAATCCTTATCGTCGTCCTTCTTCCCATCCTCTTTCGGTGTGACTTCGCCTCCATCTTCTTTGATCGTCGTGTCCGATCCATCCTCCTTGACCGCCCCATCTCCTCCATCCTCTTCGATGCTGTCCATCATACCCACAGCTCCGGAGCCGATAACCAGCTTCCTCCCATCCCCGCTCGTCAGTTCGTCGGCGGTCCACCCCGAGACTTTGACGGCCTCCGCGACCATACTGTTGTCCTCGATCTGGATGAGAAGGCCATCGCCCGCGCCTTCAGGGCGATCGAGCTGGATCTCGCCCTGTGTCGTATTCGCTTGCTATACCATACATAAGCTGGACCTTGATGATCATATCAAAGACCAACAGAAGGGCGCCGACTGAGAGCTTTGCCTACGCGCTGACGCTCAATGATGCCACCTGAGATGCATACCATGGTCAGCCCGCCTGCGTCCAGACAACAGCATAGCTTACGCATCACCGCTGCAGGGCCGGATCGCTTTGCAGCTTTATAGGAACGGTTGTCCTGGAATCGGTCGGTTTCATCGATCTTCCGAGAGTCAAGCTGTTTTCAGGCATCTCTAATAAGGCTCACAATTTCCTCGCCTATGATCCTGTAACAATTCGTCGGCTGTTTGTAGGGGCAAGGCGGGTGACAGAGAACTTACTCCTCAATCAGATCCTCCACTACGATGTGGGACCTGGATCAGCTGACTGGGAGATTCTACTGCTTCGAGCTCACAGCTGACGATGCCGAGAGCCCCGACTTTGTGCCCAGGTGTATCACTGATGAGGAGCAAATGCGCTCGACCAGTCTGAAAGTAGTCTAGCGCCTGAAAGCAGTTGATGTCTGGTCGAGCTTCGGGAAGCGGCAACAACGGGAACTTCGATACTGGGTGTTCGTCATCCGGATTGTATGTGATCAGCTACGGCCAGGAGACATATGATTAGCTGGAACTTTCAAATCAGCCAGAATACGCACCCGCTTCACGAGAAGCATGCCAATGAAGTTATGAGTCTGTCCAGGCTCATATATCGGAATTCGCGAGAACCCAGACAGCAGAATCTGATCAATCGCTTCGTGATCCATGATCTTGTCAGCCGGAAGGGTGAGGCAGTCCTTGATCGGAGTCATGATATCCTTGGCACGCTTCTCGTTCAGTGACAGAACGCCGTTGAGAATGCCGATCTGCAGAGGGCTCAGCCAGAGATCCACAAGAAAGATAGCAAGACTCACTTCATCGTCGCGAAGAGGTTCACTGCCCTCGCGGTGGAACTGCAGGAAGCTCTTGAGCTCGGCCTTCTTGTATCTGACAAGTCCTCGTCAGTCCTGATTGGCTTACTCTCGCCCAAGCAGAGCTGGGGAGATTCAGCGAGGACTCACGTATGACCCTCATCTTGACCGAGCACTCGATCAAGCAGCTTTGCTGTAGGCCATGCGATCGGAGCGAACAGGAACATGAGACCGAGTACCAAAGGAGCACATGCGCCTCCTATCGCCAGGCCGAAGCGAACGCACACCTGGAAGGGTTCTGATCAGTTTCGCGAAGGTTTAGTACTTGAACATGTTCTCACGGCTTGTGGGATGATCTCGCCAAAGATGACAATCATTGTGGTCGACACGATGACAGCGGCCACACCACCTCCTAGGACATCGTTGAGGAAGATCGGAAGAGACTCGTTGACGATCTGCGAGGGACCGGTTGTCAGCCAACGTTATGGTCAGGGACACGCCCTAGCGATACGCCTTCACGAGCATGGAGCAGATTGCAGTCGGGTGAATGAAGAGACGTACCACATTTCCCAGTAGGAGTACCACCAAGACCCAATGTCTTCCTCTCTGAAGCAGCTTCAGGACCTTCGTGGCCGCTTTGCGCTCCTTGGGATCGTCGGAGGAGGTCGACAGTACACGCAGATTCATGTCATCGGATCCCATCAGAGCTAGAGTCAAGCTGATGTTTTTCACAATGATCGAGAGGACAGAGAAGTAGGGCGGGCGAGAGATCATCAGCTGTGAGTTTCTCAGCACGAACTTGATCACCCACCCTGCGAAGACACCTCCGGACAATACGAGGCAGACGCTGAGACCCAATTTCCACCAAAATATGGGACTGTCAGGTGGATCCTCGGGCTCAATCCGAGCGTCCGCCAGAAATGCGGCGTTTGATGTATCGCCAATCAGCAGTCTGTGCGCCGAGCGAGAGCCGAGAGAAGGGACGAGGTGGATGAGCTTGGACAGGGAGAGAAGGGTCGGGAGAGCGGAGGACAGGGTACGATGGGCAGCGAGAGGGGGCATAGCGCCCAAGAAGCCTGACCAGGCCCCGGAAGGTTCGTTGAGGCTTCTCGAGAGATGAATGATGGGAAAGAAGTTCAAAGCTGGAATGGAGAAAATCAGGAGACCCGGAATAGGCGGACGATGACGCACGACTACGCGAGCCGCGCGACTGATCTTCCCGTTCTGTTCTCCTTTTTGGCATTCACAATCCTGCATAGTCACAATGAGACGTGGTGCTGGAGGTTCGCCAGTTGACGGTATCCGCTGAGTCTTGCTCACTCCTTCACACTCATTCGTTCTCATCATGCCTTTCTCTCCTACTCCCAACCATCCGCTAACCCTTCCTCGGACGATACTCACAATACCCGCTGCGAAGAACCCGCTTCGACTGACCCAAATACCACATCTCAAGATCGGCATCACTCCTCACGTCGTGGTGCCTGTGCCTTTGATCTCCGAGCGAGCGATCGGGCGTGGGCTCGACGACTGCGTCGATATGATCGTACCCGTCGGCGGCAGAGTGGCTATAGCGGTTAATGTTGAGACAGGGGTTTTGCTAGGTCTGGACGCTAGCTGTGAAGACGAGCTAGTTGTAGAAGAGGAAGTCAAAAACCGTGTCCGAGAAACTACAACCAGAGTAAGCGGTTCCAGTATGCTTTGGTTTGCGGCTGAAACCCTGTACCCAGAACAAGGGACCCTTGGGCTTGCAATCAGCGCACTTTCTGCCCCCTACTGGCTCGGTTTCCCCAATCCCATCAGACTCGTCACCAACATCGGCGAGTATCCTGCTTGATATCCACCCTCTCACCGCCTGCTCGTCCCGAACGCCTTTGACAAAGCACTTGATTCCATCCGGCATGCCAATTGCGTACCTCTCAAGGCTCGACTTCCACTTCAGATGGGCTATCCCCTTACCAAATCCGGTAGACTATTCGAAAGCTCTTAACGCCGGTGGTCGAGAAGTTGGCTGGACAAAAGAATCTCAAGACGCCGACAAGAACGGCGAATACTTGGTCAACGACGACGACGACAATCTGCTCGAGGAAGACGACGAGAGTCTGACGGTAGTCGATGATGACGAAGAGGACATGTTGGAAGACGACGTCCAGAGGGAAGAAGGGGCAGGCTCTCAAGGCCTTCATGACGCTGAGATACAAGATAGGTGCTGATTCTACACCGCTTATGCTGCTGATTGTGTCTAGAGGAGCAACAGCGATCAAGCCTTCCCGCATATGATGGTCCCTTCCCCGAATGGGCAACTTATCAGCTCAAAACCGGTCTCCGCAAATTGATTACAACTCGCATGATCAAGTAGATGACTGTGTCTCTCGAAGTTGCGCAAGCTGATGCTCGTCTTTAGGCGATTTCCTCTCATCTTCGATGCAGGTCTTCACGACGTCCGTCTCAGCCCTTGTCCGGCCATCTCGGAGCTTACTGACAGCACTCGATGACTGCAGTATTCTCCGTCCCTATCTGTTCCACGCTCGATAACCTCTGCACTCGCTCACTTTCTGTCGTCATCGGCAAATCACAAGACTGCGCTCCTCAAGGCTGCCAAGATCGTCCTCCGCAACATCGCAGTCGAGCAAGATACCCGTCTCTTGATGAAGATCGATCAAGCAACACAAATGCCTGCTAGAGCACGCTTCCCAAAGAAATGCCGCATGGGGTCACAAAGCAGCTCATCTTCGGCTGGCATCACAGAAGGCAAAGGCACGACAAAGCAGACCAGGCAATCAGTTGAACGGCTTGTCGCCGACGCTTTAGCCGCAGATCATCTGGAGCGGCTTCGTCAAGATCTAGAGCTGGCGGACGGGTCTGATGCGGGGAGAAGCAATCGGCAGCTAAGTCGCCTTCTAGCGGAAACGATCGGGAGAATCGGGCGAGCCAGGTGGGAGTACGAAAGAAAGGGCAAAGGGCGGATGGCTTGCTGGAAGATCAATGTATGTCCTTCGGACTCAGGGCATCGGCGCACTCACTGACCTCGGTCTTCATCTTATTAGCTAGTCGACGAATCACCCGGCTCGGCATCAGATCACTTAGAGCACAATCACGAGGAAGCGACTGCGGCCGGCCTGAGGCGAGATGGGATGCCGTCGCAAGGCACAATACCAGCAGCAGAGTCACAATCACAATCCCAACTCGTGCATGAAACTCCAATGCTCGACATGTGTTTCGACGAATCGCAAGCACAAATCGCTGTTATCAACAATCAATTCGATGGATTGGGTGGGAGCATGCATGGGGGGGACTTCTTCCGGCAAGATGACGAGTCGCTTATCATCGAGTCCGACCAGGAGCTCGATGCGCGATCAGAATACTCACAGTCTGCTCGGTCATCGCCACGGCGTGATCCGCCGGGCAACTCTGCCGACCTCATTCTGGAGGATGACGAAATGCTGGAAGACAAGGATGAAGATTTCCTCCATCACCTGTCACCCCCAGGAGACACCGATCATATTGCGCCCGATGCTTCTCCGTATGATATGGCATCACCGCTTGAAAACGACACGTCTTTCCGAGAAGACCACGATGAGGACGACATGCTGCACGATGACGCGGATACCGGTTTTGGAGTATCGGCGAGCAGGTCTTTCCGGTTGACCCTTGACGACGAGCTCGAAAGCAGGCTGTCGAGTCGAGACTATTCGCAGAATCCCGAGACGCCGCCTGCGTCGCTTCAGATCCGCTATCCCGAATCACAGCACCCCCAGCAAGGCAGGTTCGACTCTCCGAGCCTAAGGATGGAGGCGTTCGCGATCCATGACCCGTGTCATTTACCATACGGGACAAGCCCTCGGAAGCCTCAGAGTTTAGAGCACGACTCGGCGCCCTATCCATACCACGAGATGCCGCAACACCTCGAAATGGAGATCGACGACTTTGAGTTGGAGCTGGGAGAGTCAGATGGTCTGGTGATGAGCCTAAGCTGAGTGCTGCGGAATCGGTTCGACACTGGTTAGTGGGCTTACCGTTTGTCCGCTCGAACGAGAGGCTCATCTCGAAACATAGCTCAGTCCTAACCCGCGCTCGTAATCGGAACAGAAGCTCCCTGCAGTGTCTGGGTCAACTCTGCGGGCGAATTCATCATACCTGCTCAGATTGCTGTCTATGCTGTTCCATTTTACTAGAATATCATATGCATAATGCCCGTCCGATCATGTGTCTTCAAGACGGAGCAGCGGCCCGGTGGAGGTGATCCACTTCCCGCGATAAGTCTAATCCTCCACGTCATGGGATTCACTTTGTTGCCGACTCGCTCAGCCGGGGACAGTAGAGCTGCAACTTTTGTGCAGCCTGTGATCGATCCGTGCGGCAGAGAGTCCCGTGCGCAAGTAAGATTACAACGTCAATCGATAGATTCGCTCTGCCGGAATCTATAGCGGATGCAGATTTGATGACGACTTGAAGGCGGCCTGGATGCGTTTCGTTTTGCCACCTGTCCTCTGTGTTCCTGTTGACTTTTTCTGGGTCGCCATCACATCCGGACTGTCCCATCCACATGCGTGAGTCACGTCTCACTCTTGTTTCCGCGCCTGCTAATGGGACGTCAATAGGTCCTTGAGCTTTGACCATCTCGCCGTAAGGCTGTGAGGTCATCGCCTGCTCCCGGTCATCGGATCGCCGAGCCTGGACTTGAACCAGTCTTGACGTGTAAGTGATGCCTCAACATTTCTCGATCCTTGCCCCAGAGCTTCTCGTGTTCACTCTCTACGCGGCCTACCTGTACCATGCCTTGATCCCGGTCTTTTTTGGTAGCCGCTCCGGTCCGGTACCGCTTCCTTTGTCGCCCAGCTTATGGACTTCCCGGTGTTCTTCAGTTTCCCTTCCATCCCCTCGTCCTGCATCCCAACCATCGTATTTCTCAGCTGACAGCTGGCTTCTCAGAGCGATATGGGCCTCTTCCGACGCAGCCGCGCTTCAACCTCCAACATCGCTCCAAGTCCCGCTTCACCAACCCCTCCCAGCGCCATTCCCCCTTCCGCCTCATTGACCTTGCCATCGTCCCCACCACAGGCTCGACGCCCACAGGTCGCTCCCTCCACATCGACAAGCTCGATATCCCGTGTATCTCGCCGACCGTGGGGACGGCGGAAGACGCAGGACCGGGAGCAGGCCCTGAAGGGGACACCGTACGAGGATGAGCGGGCCGCACCAGGCGGAGAGGGGAAGAGAACGACGATGATCTATATAGGAGCGCCGAAGACCGCACTGACTTCCCCCACATCGACTCTTGGCAGGGCCGGACCCTCTTCACCGCTCATCGGGACAGGGTTTATTGATGCGCCCGATACGGGGAAGACGGGAGTGAAGGAGGAGGAGGAGGAAGAGGAAGAGGAAGAGGAAGAGGAGCGTCGGAGGAAGAGACTCTCCATGGGGAAGTTCAAGCAGGAGGGAGGAATTCTTGGTCGACTAGGCTTCGAGGAGACTGACACGTCGAATGCTCGCCTGGCGGGCGAGGAGGTCGAAGTAATTCAAGTACAACCGGCAGATCAAGACGTACCGGCATCAGCTGTGGAGCAATACGAGACTCTTCTGCCTGCGCCGGAGGAGCCTGAGGGCAGGGCGAGTGAGGAGATGGAGCTACTCGGATCGGCGGACAGGAAGAGCCGATTCTGGCAGGGTAAGGGCCGAGCAAGGAGATCATCGAAAGCTGCGAGCGATTTTGAGGATGATGCCCGGGTGAGTCGCTCGATACAGTCATTGCCTATTGTCCGTGACTGACCGGAGCAGTCCGGCTCGCCCACACCCCGAAAGCCTAGCCTCCCTTCGGCTTCCCTTGATCCTACCTCCCCCTCGGACAGCATCGCCACGGAGCTTCATCTTCCGCGACCTCAGCAGCTCCGTCGTCCTTCCTCCTCGATCTTTCACAATCCCTTCGTCAGATCTGCGTCTCGAGCTTCTCTGATACATCCCGACCTCGACGTCCAGTCACCTGATGACGGTTCCTTCCGACTGAAAGGCTTCCGCCATGTCTCGGGGATGTCTGATGTTGAAGGGGCCGGCGACCTTGAGGAATACCTCTCGCACGTCAAGCGGGAGTCGAGGATTTCCGTCATCGATCCTGGCACGCCGGATGGTGATTTGGCCAGCCCGCACAATGACTTTATGCCTTCACCAGCTGTGTCAAGACGGCCAATGCTATCCCGACCTCCGAGCATCGCCGCATCTCTTACATCAGCCGATGGTCTCAATCAGTCTTCCAACAAGATCAGCGCAGCTGCTTTCCGCAAAGGCATGCGAAGATCAAGCGAAGCGCCAGTCACTATGAGCGATATTGGCCATGGTGGGCGCGAAGACGACGACGACGACGACATCCCACTGGGTAGGCCTTCTTGTGGCTTTCGTGAAACGAGAGCCCATAGCTCCGCCTCGCTTGTGCGTCTGCATCAGGACCGAGAGGACATACCGCTCAGGATCAGCCCTCAACAACCCAGTCCGACTCCTGGTCAGAGTACAGCGTTCACCTTGCGCCGGCACAACAGGAATGAAGGTGGCTCAGGTGGATTCGTTGTGAAGAGCGCGAAGTCCACACGAACAGTACCTTCGCCCAGCCAGCTCGAAATAGCTGCCTCAGGCGTCGCCAGACCTGTATCATTCATCTTTCCAGCTCCCACAAGCCCTCCTTCTCCTGCGTTGCCAGACAGTCAAGAGGTGATCAAATCGCCAATCGCCATGTCTGCAAATGATGGCTACTTTTCCCTTCGAGCTCCCCTCATCTCGTCCGTCCCTCCAAAACCACTTGCATCATCTGCCGTGGTCAAGCCGAAATCCGATCTCGCGAAGCCGACTCTCCCATTTACGAGCCCACCCGCAACAGCCGGACGGACTCCACCCCCTGTTGCGCCTCTCAGTCTCCCTCAACCGGGGGAAGAATCACCGGCGTCCCTAGATCTGCCGCTTCCGCCCGATCAAATGCCAGATAGTCCAACCCAGCTTGCTAAGGATCCACAATCGAACCGGCCTATCGGTCCTATTTCACCGAGCAGGGGTCGCAAGGTTTCATTGCTGGATGAGCCGTTGAAAATGCTCTCTGGCTTATGGCCCACTTCACCCTCGGCAGAGGTGGAGAGCTTTGACGCCGCAATGGTGGTAGACTCAATGAAGATACTAGGCGAAGGGGATGAGTCGGCGCCACCTCCTATCGACAAAGACCTGCGCAAGCCTCCATCTCGAGCGACGCTTTTCGATGCTTCCGCTGCTTCGTCCGATGAGAATGGTCGACCACCGCTGGAGGTCCGCCTCGCGAATGCTGCATCTGGCTTATCGAGGCCCTCCATTGCCCGTCTGAAGATCGGGGATAACGAAAGTGCTGATGGTCATGCTACCGAGTGCCTTCGATCTCAACCGAGTGACTCTGGGACTGCCTCGCCAATCAGCAGTACTGGCCCGTCGATACCTTCCAGTTTCGCTCGGATGACTGAACTTGGTCCAACAGCTTCAAATGGTGTTCGTGAGGGCAGAAGACAACGGAAAGATTGGTCGAGCAGTGAATCTGAGGACGAGGCGGAGGCGAGGCAGCAAAGGTCGTCAAGAAGGCGCATGCTTGGCGGTCCGCGTATGCAATCAACAAGACGGCGAGTCGTACCGGGCAGTGGGTCCTTGTCGCGAGCGAAATCTCCTAGTGAGAGCCCCAAGGAGAGCTCGAGCGACAACGAATCCCTCGCCGCTGTACGTGTGAAGGCGTCGAGATCATCAGCGTCGCTCGCCAGCATGGCGAACCCCCCTTCGGATATCCCTCCTCTACCCTCATCTTCTTCTTCGCTGCATGCGAAGCCTTCAGGCCGCCCCGCACTGGGCCCAGTGATCGGAGTTCCCCCAAGGTCGCAAAGGCGGCAGTCATCCCAGTCTCGAGATCTGGACATCACCTCATTCCGTCGTTCTCGCTCGCCTGGTTTGGCATTGGACCGTCTTTCAGATCTTTCGGCCCCGGGGATGGTCAAGCGCCCTACTGCATCGCCTGCCTCATCTCAATCTGGTGTGACCAGTGAGAGCTTGGGCCCACATCCGATGACGCCTCGTGAAGCATCGCTGGGGCTGCAGTCAAATTCGAGGGACACACGGGCTGTAGGGCATAGCCGGGATAGCTCGATGGACTTAGATTCAATGTTCAGTCAGCCTGTAAGTGCAGATGATCGCTTACGAAATGCCTCTGATAGCAAGCAGTGGAGCGCGTCCACCGAGCCCAAAAGATCTCCGCATGGCACTTTCGACGCTCGTCCGCGCCGCGCCTCGTTAGGTCGTCTGTCACAGCCGCAGCCACAGCCATCGCCGCATCCACCATTCGACCCAATTATCATGCCAATGCCGGTGCCGCAGATGGATACGAACGCTCGGTGAGTACATCCTTGTGTCAATGACGGCATTTTATGACGTGGATCAGCACGATGATGAAGCATCACTGGCAACAGCAGTACATGGCCGCCGCCCTCCGCGCCTCGGAGGAAGAATGGGACCGAGCGAGTTCCGTCTCCGGTCACACTTCACCCGCCATCGCCATGGGCGGACCGAGCTATGCCCAACCTTACCCGCCTTTCCCAATGTACGGCGTACAGCCACATCAACAACCAATGCCGTCCATGCCTTGGATGTTCCCATATCCGCCAAATCCAAATGCGAGTCGTGTTCCCGGCTATCCCCAGCAACCTGGAGGTGGCGGGATGTACGGATACGGGACGGGTGCACATTCGGTCTTTGGTGGAGACTTCGGTGTACCCGTCATCACATCCTCTCGACTCCGTTCGACGAGCACACAGCCACCCGAAAATCATCGCGGAATATATCACGATCCGCGAGCCGAACCGTCACTATCGTCTTCCTCATCGAATCGACCCAAGTACGCGCCGACGAGCAATGGTACTCCACTCCCTCCTGCGAGCTGGCGCAAGACGGATGACTGGGAGGAGACGAGCACTCCTCGTAAAGCCCGTCCGTCCACCCAAGTCATCAATTAGTCTTTCTTCCGATCTTTCGGATAACGAGCACATTCACGAATCGCTACGTTCATTGTTATGTCCATACGCCTGAATGTCCTTATTCCGACCATTTGTGCATCCCACACCACGTCCTGTACTCCGAACAGCATTCACCGCATATCCAGCTACCCGTCTCATACTGCATGCATGCTTCGCCTCGTCCTCACAGTACTACACATACAACATATGAGGTCTTACTCCTATAGCTCGATAAGAAGGGCTTCCTCTCTTTCCTGCTTCTCCAATCCAAGCGGAGCCTCGATCGGAGCATCAGGGAAGACGGCTGCTGGAGCTGGTGGAAACGAGTTTGCGCTATAGACTTGAGGTGCTGGTTGCTGGACAGGCTGTGAGGGTTGTCGTTGTTGGGGAGATTGTTGAAATTGTTGCGGGGATGGCTGATACTGTTGCGAGGATGGTTGGTATTGCTGCGGTGGAGCTGCTGGCTGTTGCCAAGCTGCTGACTGATATGGTTGATTTTGTTGCGCGGGCGGTGGGGATGTCGGAATAGACTGACGAGGCAGGTTCGAAGGCGAGGCATACGATTGTGGCGCTGCTTGAGATGGGAGAGCGGAATGAATACTAGTCGTCGGGGATGAAGCGGGGTGAGAAGCCATGTCGACAGGAGGTGGGCCTTCAGTCTGGATTCGTGACAGAGAGGATGGGTATGCGGGCGACATAGGCTCTTGAGGAGGTTCCAATGAGTGGCCTGGCGATTCGGCGACTTGTGGAATTACGCCATAGGTGACAGACGCAGTTCTTTGCGGAGCTGATTGTTGAGCAGTCACAGATGGGGAGCGCATGGACGAATGCTGTTCGATGCCGGGCTGAGCTTGTGAGGGCGCCCATTGTTGTCGTGGATCGTATGCTTGGGGCGGGTATGGACTAGGGGGGATCGGCGACGCAGCTTCGCCTCGATGTTGCTGGAATTGTTGAGCAGGTTCTGGAGCATACTGTTGTGGAGCCTGAAGTTTCGGCATGGAAGGGTATAGCGACGGTCCAGCTCTGGCCTGCTCAACCGGTTGACTTTGCTGAGGGGGAGCATACGCCGCATAATGGTTCGAATGACCATTCATTTGCGGTGCTGGCGCAGCGTACCCCTGTGACGGGTATGGCGAGTACTGCTGTTGCGAGTATTGCTGAGGAGGAGCATACGCGTACATTTGCTGTTGATATTGCCGTTGTTGCTGTTCTTGCATCTTACGGGCGGTATAGGCTTGTTGGCCGTCAAGGATCTGACCGTACACGCCCACCGCTTGCGAGAGTTTGTCCTGCATTTCGGCGAGCATCTCTGCGAATTTGTCAGCGCCGTGAAGCAGAAGAAGCGGGGGATCTCACGTTGTTTCGTGCTCTTCTCCTCGGCATTGCGCTGCAGCTTGGCACCCAGAGTATACGCCTGCTCGTATAATATATGTGCGTGGGGAAAGCGCCGCAAGTCCCGCTCGCCGTACGCTGCCATCTGATCAAGGGTATTTGAGAATGTGAGGATCGTCTCCGTTTCTCTTGGTGCTAGATCGTATGTGGGGAGTGGCTGCGAGGAAATCAGCCCACTCCTCACCAAGGATGATAGAGGCCGACCCTGAACTCTGGCTCATCAGCCCCTTGCGGAGCACTCGGCCGTGCCTTCTCCATATCTCTCAGACTCGCCTCAATGGCAAGCCTCATCTCCTCGTCATCGTCCTCCGCTGCCGCTGCTTTCCGTGCTAGTGGTGGTTCCGATCCGACATACCGAGCTGACGACGGCTGTGAATCTGCCAGTGACGATTCGATGGCACGTTGAAAATCTGCGTCTAGGTCTTCTCTCGACCGCGGTGTTCTACCTGGCACAACTGGTGCAGGCCTGCAGAAGCCGAATCATCAGCATTGACCATGGCAGCAATATGTATATGACCTACCCATTAGCGTTCACCCCTTTCACAGCTTTCATCCAGCAACCCTCGCAAACCCTGACCTCCCCGGCGATCCCAAATCTAGGCAGCGGCATCTGCCGGCTTGAGCATGCCTGATCGTAGACTAGACCGCAATTTCGGCAATGATGTTTCCGATTAGTGAAGGTGAACGCAGAGCGACATCGCATGCACACGTCGGAGTCGATCCAGGCGGGGGCAGTCGTGGTGGACAGGAGGTGGGCGGAGGTGTGAGATGGCGGTGGAGGGAAAGCGATACCTGGTCATTGTCAGCCTTCCGCTTCTGGCCCACTTTGATCGGCATACCAGAATTCTTGAGCTCCTTGTATACGTCAACGAGGAAGACGAGCTCCCTCTTTGATTGGAAGGCAAGAGCCCATTGCTGGAACAACTTCAAGGTCATCTGCTTGACTTCTGCGCTGGTGATCTGTGCAGTTGTCAGCACCATTTGACTCTGAGAAGTGTTACACTCACTGGTGATGCTATCACACCTGACATCTCATCCACAAACTCCTTGCTAGCTATCTCGGCGAGGAAATGATCGCCACCATTCTTGATACAAGTATCGACGAGCTGGAGCTCAGTCAACATCGTTAAACCAAGCGACTAGCAGGACGCCAAGACTCACCGCCAGCGCATACATCTGTACCCTTCCATTCCTGCTTGCCACCCTTCGTTTCAAGCTCTGCATCGCCGGCTTGGGTTGGACCGCCTTGGAACGGATCAGGTCGGTGATCTCGAGATTCAGGGCGATGTCTTCTGACTGGGAATAGGTCAGGTTGAGAGGCGAGCATGCTTTCTCTAGAAAGATATGCTTGGTCAGCTCAGCTTTCGGATATGGCGGGGTAAGGCAGCAGGTTTGATTCCAGCACGCCACATTGAGACAATACTCACCGACGAGCTCTTCATATTGCGAATTGGTGGCTGCTCCCCATAACCACGACATACTGCTCGAAAGCACTTGGCGGTAGGCTGATATTTATCAAGGGATCTAAAGCTTTGATGTCGTGGAGTGGAAGTGAGAGTATCGAACAAAGGGCAGGCCAAGCCAGCTGTGGTCGGGTCGTTGTACGTTTGGCGAGCGGAAGATGTCCTAAAATTGTGGTGAGCCAATGGCAAACTCGTGGCTGATGCAGTAAAAGGTCGATGATCAGATTCGCCAAGACCGCAGGTGTAAATCAATAGAACGCAGTCATGAATCCAGCTGAACGCTTACACCGACCTCGGTGCAGCGCCACTTCCGGAATCTCGGTAATTTCGGTTTGCCGCCCAACGGAGTTTATCTCGCGTCTCCCATCGTTCTTCGTCTCTTCCCTATTACTCAAAACACCCATCTTTCTCCTCCTATCAAAGCGGGAGATTAATCCGGCTCAGCGTCGGTCGTCGTTGCAGGCGTTTGCCTCGGAGCAAGACCGCCGCTTAGGACGACGAGGGGGGCGTTGTTATCGCCTTTGAAGAGAATCTTTCACTCTCCTTTCGATACCTTCCTGTCACCTTCATCTTCTTTTCTGGGACTCTGCGCGCTTTTTGCGTCTCAGCAATATTCCCAGCCCTGAGGAAGGATATCGAAAGACACCGTCAAGTACCCATATATCGATAGATGCGAATTTGTGAACGAATACAGTTCTACTGAGCAGACTTGAATCCCGGTTCTCGCTTGTCTTCTCGTCCGACATCTCGTACGTCCAGGAGGTCGACCGATTCTGCAAGCTGGAAGACAGGAGGAGCGAGAGAATATCGAACGAGAAGGAAAACGGTGTAAAAGGGGACAGACTGGGAATCAAAATCTCATCGCCACCATGACGGTCACCTTCCCCTATTCCTCTGCGCCGATTCGGCAGATCAAGGAGATTCAGTTTGGTGTCATGAGTCCAGAGGAAATTGTAAGTCCGATCTTTCCATATATGGGCTTTGTTGGACGACCTTGCATGGGGGATTGCGATGGAGCTGTCTTGCGGGGGAAATGCTGTTTAAGAAATGGAAACGGAGAGAGCGGTGCCAGTCAGGCGGATGAGAGGTGGAGATCAGACTAAGATCCGCGAGAGGGAGACGTGCGATAGGAAACCCAGCCTCCGAACGTCCCTCGCTGCGCTTATGCGGAGTTTGATTGGGGCACAATGATGAACGAACTGACTGAGCATTATCCTTCGCAGAAAGCCTTCTCCGTGGCGAAGATTGAACATCCGGAAGTCCTCGACGAGAATGGCAAGCAGAGGTGGGCGGACTGATGGATCCCAAGATGGGCAGTGCGTTCTTGTGGCTCACATTCGCACATTCGCTGACCTGGCTCAGCCATCGACCGCAATTACAAGTGCCAGACCTGCATGGAGGGTATGGCGGAATGTCCCGGACATTTCGGTCACATCGAGCTCGCCCGACCTGTTTTTCACGCCGGTTTCATGGTTAAGGTCAAGAAGATCCTTGAGTGCATTTGCTTCAGCTGTGGCAAGCTCAAAGTCGACATGGTGAGTATCTTGATGTAGTATAACACCTTGCTCATTGTTCTCAGCGAGACCCTCAAGTCACTACCGTTGTTCGTCGCATCAAAGCGCAACATCGACTGAAGGCGGTATGGGCTCTCGCTTCGAAACGGCATGTCTGTAAAACAGACGCACTTGAGGAAGAGGATAGGGGGGATGCCACTGCCGAAGACGAATATCGGCGAGAGCACGGGCAAGAACCGAAGGTCAAGGGTCATGGCGGTTGTGGACACGAGCAACCAGTATGGCGGAAAGAAGGCTTGAAGCTCATAGCGGTGATCAAAGCGCCTGCCGCTGACAAGGGCGAGGTACGGCTATACACGGCTCAGCGAGGAGAGCTGACATTGTAGTAGGAATCTGGAGAACCCGAGAAGCGAATGATTTCGCCTGGCGAGATCTACAACCTCCTCAAGAAGATCCCAGCCGATGACCTGCATATCATGGGTCTCAACGCCGACTATGCGCGCCCCGATTGGATGATCCTGACGGTGTTGCCTGTTCCCCCAGCCGCCGTTCGACCGTCTATCGCTGTGGACGGTGGCGCTTTGCGGAGCGAGGATGACCTCACCTACAAGCTCGCTCAGATACTCAAAGCGAGCGCGACTGTGAGGCGGTTAGAGGGAGAAGGGGTTCCGCCGAGTGTGGTGAACGAGCACTTCGACCTCCTCCAGTATCACGTAGCAACCTATATGGACAATGAGATCGCCGGATTGCCCCAGGACAATCAGAAATCCGGACGACCGGTGAAGGCGATTCGCGCGCGGCTTAAGGGGAAGGAGGGACGGTTGAGGGGGAACCTCATGGGAAAGCGGGTGGACTTTTCGGCGCGGACAGTCATTACTGGTGACCCAAACCTCCAGCTGGACCAGGTCGGTGTGCCTAAAAGCATCGCGATGACCTTGACCTACCCTGAGAGAGGTGAATAAAGCTCATTGATAACGAACAGATTGAGCTGATCGAGGTCAGTCACTCCCTATAATATCGTCTATCTGCAGACACTCGTCAACAACGGTCCGTCAACGTATCCTGGCGCGCGATACTATGTCAAAGAGACCGGAGAGCGAATCGACCTCAAGTACCGCAAAACGAGCGAGCCCATTAGTCTGCAGTTTGGATGGATCGTCGAAAGGCATCTGAAGGATGGAGAGTTAGTATCCCGTCCCTTCTAATGCCTCTAGCTTACATGACCCCAGCTATGTATTGTTTAACCGTCAGCCAAGTCTGCACAAGATGTCGATGATGAGTCATCGGATCAAGCTTATGAACTATTCGAGTACGTTGGATTTATCAGTGCCAAGGACACCTTGGCTGACACTACTTGCGAAGCTTTTCGTCTGAACCTTTCGGTGTATGTCTCGTGCCCAGCATGTGGGTATTACTGATCATTGCCAGCACATCGCCGTACAATGCCGATTTCGATGGAGACGAGATGAATTTGCAGTTTGTCGCTGACCGGGGCTTGTTGAGCCCTGGCTGACGCCTTCGTGCAGTGTTCCTCAGAGCGAAGAGACCCGAGCCGAGCTTAGTCAGATTGCCTGGGTGCCCAGACAGGTACATATCATCGCCTCGTACCGTTAGGTGCTTGGTGCTCAACCCTGCTTGCGTCTAGATCATCTCTCCACAAGCGAACAAACCCGTCATGGGCATCGTCCAGGATACGTTGTGCGGCGTTCGAAAGTTCACCCTTCGAGACAATTTCTGCGATTGGAGAGCGGTGCAGAACATCCTTCTTTGGCTTCCGGGATGGGATGGTACAATACCAGCGCCAGCGATCTTGAAACCGAAGGCCTTGTGGACGGGCAAGCAGCTGTTGTCGATGTGTATTCCTAAGGGCATCAATATCGTGTTCAAGAACAACGAGAAGCCCTCGCATATCGACGTCACTGACGAAAATGTTCTGATTGACGACGGCGAAATCATACATGGCACCATCGTGAAGAATATGGCGGGAAGCGCGAACAACGGTCTCGTACATGTTATCTTCCGCGAGCTTGGGCCCGTCGCCACCCGAGATTTCTTCTCAAAATTCCAGATGATGGTCAACTTTTGGCTCCTGCACTTCGGGTTCAGCGTTGGTATTGGTGACACGATCGTCGACAAAGCTACTATGGCGGGAATCACCAACCGAATGGTGGAGGCGAAGGAAGCTGTACAGAAACTCGTCACCGAAGCCGAGATGAACCGAATGAAGCCCAAGCCCGGTATGACGATTCGCGAGACCCTCGAGGCGGCCATTGCCAACGAGCTGAACAAAGCGCGAGACTGGACCGGTAAAACGGCGCAGGATAATCTGAAGGATGACAACAACGTCAAACAGATGGTTGTCTCGGGCGCCAAGGGATCTTTCATCAACATCTCGCAGATGACCGGTGTTGTGGGTCAGCAATTCGTCGAGGGAAAGCGGATCCATTTCGGCTTTAAGCACCGGACATTGCCTCACTTCCCGAAGGACGATTACGGACCTGAGTCACGAGGCTTTGTCGAGAACTCCTATCTTCGAGGCCTGACACCGCAGGAGTTCTGGTTCCATGCGATGGGTGGTCGAGAGGGATTGATAGACACCGCGGTGAAGACAGCTGAGACGGGATACATTCAGCGACGTTTGGTCAAGGCAATGGAGGATCTGAAAGTGGGGTATGATGGGACGGTCCGGAACTCAAATGGCGATATCATCCAGTTCCTGTATGGGGAGGATGGGATGGATGGCGCTGCCATGGAGAGACAAGTGGGTCTGACCCATCTTATCCTTTACCGAGGCTGACCATTTCTTAGAGCCTGGACATCATCCGCTTGTCCGATAAAGCCTTCGATAAGCGATACAGAATCGACGTACTTGCTCGTGGAAAGGGCGGCTTCTCACGCGGAACGCTGCAGGTTGGGATCGACACATCATCTATTGATTTGCAAAAGATGCTTGATGCGGAGTTCCGCCAACTCAGCGAGGATCGACAGGTTCTACGAGATGAGATATTCACCGACGGAACACCCGGTCACCCCTTACCTGTCAACATTCAGCGTATCGTTCAGAATTCTCAGCAGATCTTCCACATCGACTTCCGAGTTCCCAGTGATCTCGATCCAGTCTACGTGTATGATACTCGACAGGCTTTGACAGATCGTCTGGTTGTCGTGCGAGGCGATGATGCGGTCAGCCGACAGCACCAGAACAACGCAACCCTCATCTTCACCATGCTTGTCCGATCCCATCTCGCAACCCGCCGAGTGCTCGAAGAGTACCACCTGAATCGCGAGGCCTTCGATTGGGTGGTCGGGGAGATTGAGCAGATCTTCAATCGAGCAGTCGTCGACCCTGCAGAAATGGTCGGTACCCTGGCGGCTCAATCCATCGGAGAGCCGGCAACGCAGATGACGCTTAATACCTTCCATTATGCCGGAGTAGCCAGTAAGAGCGTCACTGGTGGTGTACCTCGCTTGAAGGAGATTATCAACGTCGCTGTTCAGATCAGAACACCTGCGCTTAATGTCTACCTTGACCACAAGTACAGTCGGACCGAGCAGGATGCGCACCAAATCATGCGGAAACTCACCTATACTCGATTGCGAGATATCACAGCCTCCGTTGAGATCTTCTACGATCCGAAGCTGGACTCGACGGACATTGAGGAGGACCGAGATTTCGTGGACGCATTCTTTGCTATCCCAGACGAGGACATTCGGCTGGAGATGCACTCGCCCTGGCTACTCCGTCTTGAGCTTGATCGAGCAAAGGTGTTGGAGGGAGGATACGAGATGTCGCAGATTGTCAATGCTATCGCCGAGACAGTCGGCAAAGACGTCTTCGTGATACATTCGGAGGATAACGCCGAGAAATTGGTTATCCGACTGCGCGTGGTCGCGGAGAAGGAAGACGAGGAGTTGTTGGGCGATGAGGACATGTTCCTCAAGCGGATCGAGGGGACGTTACTCGATCAGGTCGAGCTCGGCGGTATCACTGGGATCCAGCGTGTGTTCATCTCTGAGGGCAAGCGCGTCGTTCTATCGCAACAGGGCGAATACGATCAGGAGAAGGAGTGGTACCTCGAGACCGATGGTATCAACCTCAAAGAGGTGTTGGCCGTGGATGGTGTCGATGCGATCCGGACTTATTCGAACAACTGTTTCGAGACATTCGAGACACTCGGGATCGAGGCGGGACGGAATGCTCTGTATAAAGAGCTGAACGGCGTCATCGAGATGGGCGGTTCATACGTCAACTACCGGCACCTTGCTCTTCTGGTCGACTTGATGTGCAACAAGGGTCAGCTCATGAGCATTACTCGACACGGTATCAACCGGACGGATGCTGGAGCGCTGTCGCGATGCTCTTTCGAGGAGACCGTCGAGATCCTGCTCGAGGCCGCTGCCGTGGGAGACGTGGATGATTGCCGCGGTGTAGCCGAGAATGTCCTCCTAGGGCAGATGGCGCCTATGGGCACGGGCGCGTTTGACGTGTCTCTCGACATGAGCATGCTGAAGGATGTCATCGTGGACCACCGACTTCCTGTGCAGAACATGCTGTCGAGCGGCGCTGGGGGCATGACACCGGGTGGCGCGATGACGCCATACGACAATTTCTCGCCGATGTGGAACCGACCAGGGGGGGCAGTCGGTACAGCGGCATTCTCGCCTATGCAAACCTCGAACAACGAAGAAGGCGGGAACTTCGGCTACATGGGGTATGGGCAGTCGCCAATGCATGGCGGCATGTCTCCAGGCGGCTATTCGCCTTCGTCTCCCGCTGGCTACTCGCCATCCAGCCCGTTCGCCGTCACGAGTCCTACGTACAGCCCGAGCTCGCCTTTCCACCGTGCAGGAGCGCCTTCACCATGGGTACCGAGGGGAGGCTACGGTGCGACGAGTCCCGCATATTCACCAACATCGCCGCAATACGCGCCCAGCTCACCGCAATTCTCCCCCGCCTCACCATCTTTCTCCCCATCATCCCCCACCTATTCACCCACATCGCCAGCATATGCAGGGGTCGGAGCACGCACGTCACCGTACTCACCCGCCTCGCCAGCATATAGCCCCACATCCCCAATGGGTGGTGTCGCCTCGCCCCGTTACAGCCCGACTTCGCCACGATATAGCCCAGCTAGTCCAGCGTTCTCGCCGACTAGCCCGTCATACAGTCCTACCAGTCCGGCGCCCTTCCAAGCAACCAGTCCGAAGTATTCGTGCGTTCTTATTTCCCTAAGCTCAGAAACCATACTGATGATGACTACCAGGCCGACGAGTCCTCAATTCAGTCCGACCAGTCCACAATTCAGTCCGACGAGTCCATCGTACTCTCCTGCGAGCCCGGTGTATTCTCCTACTAGCCCATCCTACTCCCCTGCCAGTCCCGCGTACAGGTGAGCCGCAATCGACATTTTGAGACCCAAATGCAGAGCTGATCAATGTCGCCAGCCCTGCTTCTCCCGCCTTTAGTCCTGCAACCCCAGAATACAGTGGCGTACGCAAAAAGCAGAATGGTCAAGCAGGATCTTCCGCTCCGAACGGGGCAAACGGCGCCAATGGCAGGGCCAAGCCAGGATGGGGCGGTGGAGGGGGTTACAGTGCTTCGCCAAGCTGGAGGACGTAGAGCTTCGGTCTACTGAGGTGGTGTCTTTGCATTATCTGTTTACCATTCCATTTGTAGTCCCCATCGCAATGCATTATCCTATAACAGGTACAACACAGGAAGTTGAAGTCCACACTGGCAGATCATCTAAGCTCATTCTTCGCTGCTTTGGCCGTGCTTCGCTGCTTTGGCGGTGAAGAACGCCTTGATCCCCTCCGCCTTCTTCGGCACTTTCTTCTTCACCTTCGCATTAGGTTTCGGTTGATCTCCACCACCTCCACCTCTATCTCCGTCTTGCAAGTCTAGTGCAAAGTGATAGTCCTCGTGCTCCTGTCTTTGCTCCTTGACAGAGCTTGCTCGACTCGCTCCATCTGCATCGTCAAACGGCGTCAAGAGCTTTCCACATTTGGGGCAGACCCGGTTCTCGGTCCCAACATCGACAAGACCGTCCGATTCGGTAATGGCAGTCTTCGAATCAACCTCGACATCATCGTCCAGCACATCGATCGGAGCTAACGGGATGTTTGGGACGGGTGTCGGGGTCGAAGGCTCCCCCTTCCTGGCGAGAAACGATTCAAGCGCCGTCTTCCGCTTCCCCGTATGCAGTGTCGGCAATCGAGGCTTCTTCGGAGATGGGTTGATCTCGGTCGCGCCCACTGCGGGCGAGTGCGAGCGCGATCGCTTGCCATCCGGGCTGACGACCTCGGGCTTGGTCGAACCAGCGGCAAAGAAGCCTTCGATACCGCGTTGACCTTCTTCGAGCCGTTCCAAGCCTGTGAAGGAGAGGGCGATCTACTAGAGTGAGCGAAGGAACCGAGACTAGATCTTTGAGCTCACATTGTTGAGCTTCATATTACCCTTGTTCATTGGCTGTGTCGCTTCATCCCACAGCTTTCGGGCGTACCTGACGATGTACTCCGTCGAAAGATGCCGTGTGAAGGGGAAGGGCGTTTGTCGAGATCGACTCGGCTCGATCCCTACTATCATCAGCGAAATACGAGTCGAACCTAGCTGGAAGCCTACCGGTTCGGTGACTTAGGACAAGCGTCTTCGGCCACAGTCCGGGCGATATCTCCCGGGCATCACGGAGACGGACGTGAAGTTCACCTGCCAGCACCGAGAGCCAATGATGGCCTTGCTCGGGTGATCTGACGCTCGGTTTGATGTTCTTCGATGCTAGCATGGATTTACTCGCCACTCTTTCCTTGACTGCTACTGCGTCAGCCCTGATCAAGATAATACGAGAAGCAAGGCCCACCTTCTGTGTGATCGATGCCCTGTACAACAATCAGCTTATAGCAGCTTACACGAAAAGCAAAGCTTACCCTCAAGATATTATAGACCCAAATACTTTCCTCGCCGAAGCGCCGCTGCAGCTCTTCGAGGGATACGGAGCTAAATTGCCCAATCAGCTGGAATAGATTTAATTTTGACACATGGACCCACAGCATGTCGCCGACAGTCTTGGCGCCATACTCCGTGGCGATGGCATTTCCGAGCTTGCCACCCAAGAATCGGATCTACTACGATCAGCTTTGATATCTATCTCCAGGACAAGGCAGTACGGACATCGGTGAAGTCCATGTTCCGTAAGAACGCAGGTGTCGCCGACATTCTCAGGACCGTCTGATTGTTCGGCTTCTTCCAGGCCGAGCACAGCTCCGCATCCATGTCAGCCGTTGCGACGCCTATCGTAGAGCTTCACTCACCTTCGCCATAGCTTTGTTATGCGCAATGCCCTGAAGACTATCAGCGACTAAATGCGAAGGAGAAGGTACTCACCGCCGAGCAGGTATAGTGCATCCTCGTCCACACCGCCTCCCTCAACTCCGCCATGATCTCCGCCCCCGTACACAGCGCCCAGTCCTCCCAGCTCGCTCCATCCCGCACCTTCTCCCGGTGCTCCTCATCGCCTCCATCGTCACTCCTCGTCTCCTCTTGACTCGCGCTGTCGACACCTTCCACCGCAAACACGTTGCCTGCGTTCGTCCAATCGATCGGTGGGGCTCTCGGTAATGGCGAGTCGAGACCCTCAGGCGCATCCTCGGGGATTGTAGCGAGGTACGGATGGGCAATGAGGAGTCGCTCGATCATCATTGGTGTCAGGTCGAGGAAGGCTTCGTCGATCGAGGCTTTTTCTGTCACCATCCACATTAGGTCAGCGATTGTCGGTTGTGCGGGTGCGGACCTACGTATCTCACCACGGGGCGCCATCTCCTTGAAGAGAGCGAGGATCTTGAGGCTCTCTCGGCGATAGGGGTCCAAGCTGACCTACAACCGCCGCCACTTCAGCCAGTACCCTCACCAAGATGGGGAAGACCCACCTTGTGGGTCATCGGATCCACCTCACCCCAATACCCCGCCTCAGCCTCACCATTCCGATACGTCGCCACATGCTGCACCAACAGATGGGGACAGAGCTTCCTCGCCTCGTCAATAGTGTTGAACCTGTTGCGATGCCACATCATAAGCCTCGACCCATTTCACATGGTCTAGAGCCGGGACATACCGCTTGATACCGAACTTCCGGGCTGGATAATTTACCGCGATGATGGATTGCCATTGAGCGCAGATCAGGGGAAGGTCGTCGGCTAGGCCGAGGCGGACCTGCTCGAATTCTAAGATCGTCAGTCCGGACATAAGTATACGGGAAGGGGAGGACGGACGGGCGTAGGCGGCGTCGATATCGCAGTGGGCTATCGTCCTCAGCGGATTACTAGCAGAGGTCAGGATTCTGGGCGATTGAGTTTGGAGAGGTAGCTCACAATACCGTCATCGCTTGCGGGCTGAGCAAATGACTGGTAAGGATCAGTATCTGCATTCTGTGAGTCTAGTAAAGGTCTTACCGGTAAGTCGCCACCGTCGCTGCTGCATCCGGACGCCTCGAGGGCCCGGTGAGGAAGGACATCCTCACATGAGCCGGGGCTAAAGCTTGAACAAGGCGAGGAACGGAAAGCGAAGACAGATTTGTGATCGTCTGGTGAATCCTTCGTTTGGTTTCCACTGCGAAAATGCTTCCGTCAGACTAGCGGAACGATGCTTTATTATGCCAATGCATGGGGAATGACAATGCTTGTTTGAGACTACTACGTGCTACAATATAGCCCCTTCAAAACCCCCGCTTAGAGACATCCCCAACCGCCACCATCTGAAGTCAATTCCAATCGCCTCGCTGTTAGATGCGGGATCGCGTGTTGTAACCAGGTCGCTCGTCTCAGCTCGTCCATCCGCCCCAGATGCATGTATTGCCGGTGTCCACGGCTGCGATCGGCACAATTTTAGCACAAGTTGGACATGAGAATACCTGACCCACCGCATGGAGATGTCGAGCTCGCCGTGCGAGTCAAGGTATGGCATATGACCAAAGCTACCTGATCCCGCATAGAGGTACAGCAGGACCCAGCGCTTGATATCCACAAACATGCCCACGACCGCGCCACACCTATACTCGCAAGTCAGAATAGACACCAACAGGTGATTGTGACCACTCACTCCCTCATATGGAGATTACACTCCCCGTGCTCGCCGTCCGCACAACAGTCGCCACCGAGACACAGGAATTTACCGCAATAGAGACAAAGTGCCGGGAAAGTTGGCTTCGTCCCGCAATTGTCACACCGCTGTTCCGAGTACCGCAGGACGACATCCTCCCATAGCTTCGGCAGTCGACAGAGCTCGTACGTACCCGGATACTCCAGCGGTGGGACTATGCGACCCTGCATTGCCCATTGTGTGAGCCACCGTGCGACGATCGGCGTCTCGATCGAGTGGGGATTTTGCAACGTCTCTTTTGGTCGCGGGATCCCCATCAGACTGAGGAGACGGTTGTACTCGCATCCGTCTGATACAATCAGGTCGGTGTTCGTGACGGGATAGCCTCCTGCGACGGCGTGGTATACGATGGCGCAACGACGAAGGAAGGGTAATGTGTGGGCGTACAGGAGCTTTGAGAGCATCTCGTCGGAGAGGAGAGCAAGGACACCATCGGTATCGGTAAAAGGACCTGCGTTACGGAGGACGGACTGCATAATGGACCGGAAGCCGGAGAAGACAGAATGGGCATCGCTTGCGAGGATCTCTTTGATTGGCCGGGAGCGAGGTTGAGCAGCGGTGCGGGCAGCGAGACATCGTTTGGCGAAGATCGAGAGACCAAGCATACACCGCGTAAGCTCAGCGTAGTATGCCATGACGATGACCGCTTGTAGGAGATCCGGCGCGATGGCAGCTGCCTCGATAACGATTCCGAGTGGCTGCCTGAGAAGCAGGGGAGAAGGTAGCGTGCTGGCCCGGTACCAATCCGGTAGAAAACGGGCAAAGATGCCCACACGGAGTGCCGTGCGATCGTACTTCGGCCCGAAGAACAGATCCAATTCGAGTTGGAGCATCCCAATGAGTCGCTCGATGAGCCGAGTCGACATTTCCGGGACCTGCTCAGCTACCGTCAAGCCTTGCGTGAGTTGCAGTCCGCGCTGTGCGACCTCGCACACCGCGACAGTATACCCAACCACGTCGTCAGGAAGATACATGTGCGTCTTCTTGCTCCGTACCCGTTGTGATTGCTCCGACAGAGGGCGAAGTAGATTTCGCATACGTTCGATCATGCGTGAAGTCCCGCGCATCTGTTGTCTTCGGTTGATCGGATCGAGGGTGTGAACCGAAAAGTTGCAATCCGAGAACCAGGGGACGAGCTCGCCGGTCTCGACGTGATGATCCCATATTCTAGCGCTTTCCGAGATCTTGATCAGTCCCTCTTCTGAGACACTTCGTATCCGTTCGGACAGGGTTGGCGGTCGACCGCCCTTCGTAGATGACGGGGTATTGAAAGCTTTCATGCGCGATTGTGATGGATCAAGAGGGATGAGAACATTGCCAAGGGACTTGCATAGAGGGCAGAGATACTCCATCCGTACAGCATTCTCCGGATGATGTCGTTGGACCTGCTGAGTATGCCGATACCGTGTCGCATCGAAGTAGGTTGCCATGCAGCTCTCATGCATGAGATGGCTGCACGCCGACATGTATACTCCGAAGCGAAGATTCGCTGAGGGGTACCCATCGGTCGATGTCGGCTCTCCCGAAGTGCCCTGGCCATACCGAGGGCATCGCGTGGCCTCATCCAGGCTGGTCGGGGCAAGAAGTGATTCTTCGAACCAGTCTCGTTCATGCACGACATCGCGCAATACTCGGCTTGGCTGAAGCAGTGCCAGCATACCGCCAGTACTCTTCATCGTAACGTCGTCCTGACAAACGATACACTGTCCGTAGGTAACGGTCGTCACGTCCTCCGCGATGTCCTCTTCTTCGACGGCCTCGTCCATCAGTGCTGCAAAGTCGGCTTGTTTCCGAGCGAATTCCGCCATGATTACCTTCTGCCTTGCCCCCGCCGCCAATCTCGGGTCCGGCTTGTCCGGCGACTTCATCGCGTTTTTCTCCTGCTCGCGTTGTGCGCGGTAGTCGGTCGTGTAACTCTCGGGTAGACTCGTTACAATGATTGATAGGATGTGGTCGATCTTTGGACGGAAGGGCTTGAACGCCTCGGTCGTCTGCATGTACCACAGATTCTGGAACGTGCTCATCGAACCGCTGGCCTCGATGATATCTACCGAAGTTTCGGCGAACTCCTTTGGTGCGACCGAAAGAGCCAGAATAGTGAGGTGCAAACCGAGATCGAGGAGTGTCTCGAGCTGTGGCGCTTCATTCTTGTTGGCGGTAAGTCCAGGCCACTGCATAGGATCGGCGATGACCATGCAATGCGCAATGGTCCAGTGAACCATCTCGGCAACGACGTGTGTATGCAGGAAGTCTGCTAGATTGGAGAACGGCCGACCCTGCTCTGGGATCTCGAGCGGTCGGGGCAGGACAAGGGGTTCGGCCGTGTCCGAGTCGAGCTTCTTCGCACGGTTAGTGAGCTTTTCCAGGGCGACACGTTGATCATTCCGGCTGTAGTGGCGCCAGTATGGATCGACCTCGTCATAGCATTCCACTTTGAGCGTATAGCTGCCGTTGGCCGTTTCTGTCGGCTCCTTGAAGTCGGCGATATCCTCGAGGAACGGCAAGATGCTGCCCCGATCTGTCGATCGCTCGGGGAGCTTCTTGACCAGCTCTGAATAGGTAAGGTTATGAAGCACAAGCTGGTGAACGATATGTTTCCGAGTGATGCGGTCCTGATCCCAGCCATTGACGGTCGCACTATCGCTGACGAGGTGAATGATGAGGAGGACGAAGTCCTCGAGCATAGCGATGCGTTGTTTCGGGTCCGCGTCCTTGTTCTCCCACATGGCCGAAGACAGGACGTCACCGCCGTAAAACTCGGATAGACCGAAGCGGTCGATGAGGGCGACCATGAATTTGAAGGGATCTATGATGCAGAGCCCGAACTGAAGGAGGAAGAATTCCTGGTCGAGAGTCGCTTCTCGCACCCCCATCTCGCGGTAATGATGATACTGCCCTCGCATAGCTACACCGTTCTTCTTCCACATGTCGGCGCGGATCTGCGAGAGCACGACATGCTCTGCCATCAGCCTAACACTTATCCATGAACTCACTTTGCATGGGGTACTCGACGAGCAAGAGCTTCATGAGTTCGACATCTGGTGCACCTTGCGCTTTCAAGACTGTGGACTCGAAGATGCTTCGTAGATCTGCGCCGCGATGTTGACCATTGCTGAAGCCGATCACCTTCCGGACCGCCTTGAGCATCTCCGCTAGGAGAAGGTTCATGTAATGGTGAAATGAGAACGCCTCGATCTGCGACACATTCTCCTTGATGAGGGTGTGCCGAGAGCCACGCACCAAGACGTTCTCAACGTCCGCCATGACCGGTTGGGCGTACCTTGTCCGGTCAAGAGTTGAAGACATGAGCATCATGTCGGACATTATGCGGGTGGCAACAATGGCTATGTCGGCGAGAAGCTTTTCCAGATCTGCATATTGATACGCTTCGCCAAATTCTCGACAACATTTTGCGAGCTCCCCTAAAATGGCGAACGATCTGGGCCAGTCGACCTCGAACTCGATATGTCCGCCATCTTCTTTCCGTTGTGTCTGCAAGCCAACAAACATATTCAGGAAGTTGACGGTACGGGTGAACATTGCAGGACTGCGGACGATGAGGCGTTGCATCTCCTCGTGCCGGAAAAGGGCGCGCATGTGACCAAAGACAGTGATACCCTTCTTTCCGCGGAATGCGGGAGAATCGGTATCAAGTTGGGCGGTCTCCGACCCTTCAGAGGGTACGTTCTCGGCAGGCGGGAGAGTAAGATGTCCATTCACCACTTGATTGGTGTACCAAGCGTGAGCGACATCGAGCACTGTCTCGAACAGTTCGCCATTTGTCGAAGCATAGGTGCACGCGCGCCCATTACCGAACACCATATATGAGATGCAGAAGATGAGGTTGCTGTCGATATCCCGGTCCTGGAAAAGGTAGTGCTCGAACAGTGGAATGTAATTGATGGCGAAATGAAGGGCTGAGTCGCATCAGACGGCATCACCTCTCGACACTTACCTAAGTCTTTCCTCACATCCCAATTCAAGCAGTATAGCCCTGCGTATATCGAACGCAATTCCCACTTTCCCTTCTTCCATAATCGCACATCCAGCTGCATCAACCAGTCTATCCGCTTTGACTCGCTCGGTGCGTCCAGACGTCGCAGATCTGACGGTATCGGGGTGCCGTGCCCCGGTCCCTTGATCATTCTCGGCTCGTTCAAGGCTCGAGCGACGAGCCGTTTGAACAGATCCCCGTCCCCGCCAACAGCGCACTGGCACATATCCGCCAGCCAACTTATCAGCATCCCGACAATTTCCTCCTTGAACGTGTCGGCGGCGGAACGGAGGGTGACGCCGAGATCTATCTGCTGGAACATGGAAGCGGTGTGAAACGCAGAGATGGGATTGGAAGAGGTGACCATGACTTTTCGACCCTGAGGCATGAGCTTTGCCAGTATTCGGTTTCTCACCACTTCTTCCACTTCCTTGGCGTACCGCTCCGCCGTCTCCCAACTCACTCCCAGCGCATCCCTTATCTGCCGCGTCACCTCCTTTGCCACATGCTTCTCGTCCGCCCAGAGCACCACACTCCAGGGACCCTTCCCCCTCTTCTCCCTCGCTTCCCCCGTATTCTCCTCCGCAAGGCGCATCTCAATCTCATCCTTCGGTAGATTGCCATACTCCGTTGGTGAAGGACCATATTGAAGCACCTGGATGATGAATTCGAGACAAAGGACGATGGTCTCGTACATCGCCTTGCTCAAAGCTGGCGGTATTCGGGAATCATCGGTGATGAAGCCGGGCGGGTGTGACGGGGCATTTGATCCGGATGGTACTGGAGGGTGATGTAAGCAGCCGAGATGCTCGTCGTCTCGCCATGCAGTGGGATCACCGCAGTCGCATCCCGCTGCAAAGGAGAAGGATTGGCCGAAGAGGACTTCGTGGCCTTCGTGGTCGGCAGCGTGGAAGCAGTCGACGCAAAGAACGCTGGACTGGTCTATTGCGCACGTCCTAAGATTACGTTAGTGTCGTATTGACCCAACGAGATGCACCCACTTGCAGGTATAAGTCCTCTCGAACCGCTGCAGCACCTTCCCACAAGTCCTTCCCGGCTTCACCACCCTCAAAGGTGCCTTCCCCATCCTGACCCCCCTCGCGTCCGCCCGCTTCTGAACCTCTGCCAAGCTCCACGACTTCTCCCCGCCATTCTCATCCTGCAACAACCAGTCACTCAAGCTCTTAGGCTGAGGCACCTTCTCCCCTTCCAGCCCAAAGAGCGCTACCCATTCGGGCCGTTGCCATATCGTATGAAACAGCTGCCGAAGGACATACGCTCGGGCGGTGTGTGAGAAGCGTCCGGCGCGCTGGATATGGCCGGTCTGAAAGAGATCGTTGAGTGATCGGTGGGCGTCTGAGGAGAAGGGGAGGGAGGATGGAGGGGTGGGTGAGCCGTAGAGCCCGGAGATGAAGCCGCTGGGTGTGGGCATGGGGACAAACTGAGCGCCAACTAGAGGCTCCTGATCCTAGGGCGAACAAAAGGAAGGGCCTCTGATGTGGACGAAAGTAACAAGACCAGCCCGAGGATATGCTTGGTCGAGCGAGTACCAGCGGCCGAGTACGGAATCAAATCCCATAACATCCGCCTACTTCGTTATATAGCAAAGCCATCTCATCAAACGCTCACGCACCATCATGTCCAACCGCCCCTCCACCTCCTCCACGACCCATACCCAACAGATCGTCCCAACAGTCCCTCCCGCGATCCATGCCCTAGCAGCACCAACTCCTTCCCTGATCGACTCCCAACTCCCCGTCTACCTCCTTCCATGTGTCCTAGCCCTTCTCCGCGAATCCGCAGGCCATGTAGTCCGTCGAAAGCGGCGAGAAGAAAATGAGCTGCGAGAAGAGGGGTTGCTTCCAGCGGTGAATGGGAAGGGGAAAGGTAAAGCTAGCGAGGAGGAGATAAGCGAGGTGATTGAGGGAGAGGCTTTGAAGAGGGTCGAGCGGATCGGGCTTATGGTAGGGGGATATATCGCTGAGAAGTACGAGCGTCACTTATTGGAGAAGTCGAGCTGATAGGGTAGGTTGACATTGGCGAGGCCGCCCCTTGCGAGTCATCTGGATATCATCAAGTTTATCTGCAAGGACCTCTTCCTATACGTGTATTCCAAGCAGATTGACAATTTGCGTACCAATCACCGGGTTCGTAGCCCTTCCTCGGAATCTCAAACCGCTGATGGGGAGTAGGGAGTCTTCGTTCTTCAATCTCACGCATTCCCTCCGCTCGTGCCATTAAGCTCGTATCGCGGAGCTGCATCCGATGCAGAGACCGCCAAAGCTGTCAGTATCGTCTTAGGCTCGATTGGGAGAGTGAGCTGACAAGACTCAGCATCTGATCTATCCTCAGGCGTTGGTACAAGGTGCACTAGGTCGACTGGGGATGCCAGCGTTCGTCACCGCCGAGTCCGCTGGTCTATCACAATGTGAGTTCGATTGGTCGGCGAAGGATCCTCTGCCAGGGTCTGCCCTGTCTTGAGATCTCTCGCGCTGACTTCCGAACCCAGGCACATTCCAGATCCGTACCGTCAAATCCACCCAAATCCCCTTCACACCCAGCTCACCACCTGGACTCAGCTCAACTCCCGGCATCGGAAACGCACTGCCAATACCATCAGGACCGCCGGGACAGATTGGACGTCCAGCGAGCGCCGGTCTCGGGAAGGGGACGACATGAAGGTGGTGATACATGCATTATGCCACTTCTAGACTGCAGATCGCCCGTTCCCATCCTGAATCACTCCAGTACTGCTTGAATCGCTCGTACATGATGTGCCAAAAGGTGAAACCTTCAGAAACCCCCTTTATCTGAAGCCGCGGTATCATCGGCCCTGGGTCGAATCACATTGTCACACTCTCGGGTCTGGCGCAAAAGGGTCAGCAGTTTCGACTGGTGCGAAGACGGTGGCGAAACTCACCATCCTTCGGAACCATCGACATCCAAATCCTCGACTATTGCATCAGATTATAGTCCGCCATAGACGCGCTCACCTTGAAGATCCTGAAGTTCTCCTTGGTCAGATCCCTAAAGTCCACCCTCTTGTCCGCCTTGAAATAGAATGTCAACTTCCTTCGATCCCTGCCGTTCTCCGTCAGCAATTATAAGCACTTGGTTGGTAAGGAATCAGGCTACTGACCACTGGTACTCCGCATCGACGATCTGCATCGGGAGACCCCTCTGCACGACCTTCTCTCGGCAAATCATCATCGCCTCATATTCATCCTTCATTTTCTCCATCATCCGCCTACATACATCAGCTCTGATCCCCTTTGCCCTGGAGCACTCACGCTTGCTCCTCCGGTCCCTGGCTAGACCTTGCAAAGATCCGCTTCGGCATGACCTCCTTCGCCAATGGACCCCTCGCCTGCGTCTGACCGATATCCAGCTGTCCACTGGGCCCAACTCCGCTCAGCAGAGTATGCAGGTCCGTACTTCCCAGCTCGCCGGCGGAGGATCCCCGGGGTTTCGCCATGATCGTCGCACTCGCATTGACCATCCCGGGTGGCTGATGCTGACTGGCACCAGATAGCAGAGCCGCTGTCGCTTGTTTCTCCTGCCATTCGCGCACCTCGACCGGAGTGAGCTGGTCATACACCACTATACCGAGATCGGAACCACGGTCGGCCTCGACGATGACCCGGTCACCGTTCGAGATGAGGAGTGTAGGATCTGGGCAGTAATACACATCCCGTCGCCCGGCTTTGAAGGTGACGACATACAGAGGAGTGTTGGGTGCTAGGGATGTCAAAGGAAGACCCTTGCCCAGGTCCGCAAGTGAAAGGGAGGAAAAGGAGGATGGTGAGGTCGGATTGTTCGGTGAACCAGGAGCAGGAAGGGAGTAGGAGGGTTGATAGGTGGGTTGCGCCCCAGGTGGGGAGAAGTGCGGGCCGTTTAAGTATGGCCCTCCCGTCGGCGGACGGGATCCTAATTGCGCACTGCCGTAGTACCCCGCATAACCAGATGCAGTTCGGCCAAAGGCTGCGTGCGTTGAGAGAACGGGAGAAGGTGGACCAGCACCCAATATGTTGGCAGGGAAGCCAGTAGGTCGAGAGGGAGGATATATCGCCGCTTGCTGAACGTGAGAAGCAAGAGGGCCGCCTGGTCCCCCGAATGGCTGAGTGAGCGCGCGAGCGTCGAAAGCTGCGGGACCACCGATTGGTCCTGGTCCCCGCAAACCGCCAATATTCACCGCGTGGACTTCTCTGCCCCTTTCGGGGGTTGCCAAAGCATATGTCGGGCCCGAATCATTTGGCCTAAGCATACTGGTCGAATTGTCGAAGCTAAATCGACTCCTCTCACCGCTACTCTTTCTCTCTCCGGACGAATCCCTCTCGTCAATGAAGCCTGGCTGTTGCGCTCGCCCACGTCCCGGAGAAGTTGCCATTGCACCGAAGGGAGCGTCATGGACGAACGCGCTGTCTCGTTCCCGTAAGGAGGTGTTGGTCCGATGGTGTATCTCTCCATGGTGATCAAATTTCGGTAGACTCGAGGCTTGAAAGACATTTGTCCCAGCTCCTCTGCCGGCCTCAATCTCCACCCCTCGCCGCCGGCTCTCATCGATCTCCAAGGACAGCGCATTCTCGAGCTTCTCTGGGAGAAGCTCAACGTCGGAGAATCCCAATGGTCCCAGTCCGCGGCCAGGCGGACTGACCACACTGCTCATTCCCTGTCCCGGTTCGCCAAAGGTGAAATCCCTCCGTCCTCCTGGTCCGCCTACCACTGAGATGCTATGTCGGCGACTCGAGCTGCCTGACTTCCCGCCATTCGCAGCATCGCCGAAGCCACCAATGATTGTTGATCCTGGCTGATTGTATCCTCCGAGAGCATTTGCCACGGATGATGAGAGGGCAGAAGCCGGAGCTGTAGCCGTCTCCGGAGCAGAGGAACCCCAAGCTCCGCCCCGACCGCCGCCAAAGCTGTCTGTAGGCGAGCGGAGTCGATGTTGAGGTGGTTGTGAGATACCATTCCGATACCCCTGCTCGTTGTTTCCGCCGAGTGTCGGCATCCCACGAGTGAAGGGCGACGTATTGCTAGCGTCTGGTGGAGGGATGTTCCAGCCCTGTTCCATCTTCGAGAAAGCACCAGTATTCTCGAGGGTACTCATGGGCATCATAAAACCACGCTCCGGGCCATGTCGAACACCGGCAGCTAGGGATTGACTTCGAGAGCGCGAGACATTCAGGCCCGCTTTGGGGGGAGAATGGGCTCCTGGTGCAAGACTTGGGTTGAATAAGTCAGGAGGGGATGTTGAAGGTGTTGAGGTGGGCGAGAAGGTGGGGTATGGGGAAGGAGAGTTGGAGTGAGAGAGATGTTGTTCCTCGACATGGGAGGATAAGGTACGCGAGAGACGCTCTCGCGAAGAGTTCTACGACCGTTAGCTACAAGTCTCGTCATCAGGGTGACATGACACAAACTCGATTGTCTCCATGCTCCCTAAACTCCCCAGCGGAAAAGCTGTTCGCCCTCGTAGTAGTCCCTAACGAGGCTAGACTGATTCCAGTCGGCCCGGGAGTCCTCGAACCGCCAATCACGCCAAACGCCCCACCGTAACCGTTTCCAGGACTTTCTCTAACCGAGCTGGACTGCGAGTCTGGAGCCGGTATCCGCTCGCCAGCAGGTTGTGAGGCCGCTCGAGATTTATAGGGATATCCGGCTGAGAGGGTGGTGGCGGCTCGGATTGGGGCGGGGCGGAAAGCCAGTGCATGGGGATTTGGGGATGAAGATTGGGAGGATGAGCTCATGCCTACTTGCTTGACGGATGGGTTCGAGGTAAACCGAAGGAGTCGTAACGGAGGGTCGTAAAGGAGGAGTGTGGTACAGGATGTGATTTCAGCGAAGGTATACACCAGCGGGAGAATCTACTTCGATGACTGAAACCGTTCCTCGTCAACGTAAAATGAGCTGTCTCGAATCTAGATGATCTAAACCTCCTCGAGACGAGCAGTTTCTATGGATCTATTCACTATGGGCAAACAGGAGTGAGGGGGGCAGGAAAGAAGAGGGATGATGGAGATTGAAGGATGCGGATGGGCGATGAAGCTTTTGGGAGGTCAGGAGGACATTACCCCAGCGCGTGACCCCGCGCGGAAAAGAATTGGGGTGCGTGATCGGGGTAAATCAGGCACACCCGTCACGTGCCTTCATTGATACTGAGTGTGCAATGATCCTGACAGCTGCGTGCATGAAGAGCTTCCTTGCGAAAATCAGTCAAAGCTGTAATCGTCTGAGGCACACTGCCACAATTGACCGTTCACGTCCAAACCGGAGTTACCGGATGAGGAAGGGTTGCTTGCGCGTCCTGCGGACAGCCTGCTTTATCTATCTCCCTATACTCTTCCGTTTTCTTGCTTGTCTTCCGCCTCTCGATCTTCACACCTAGAACTCATCAGGGTACAGCTCCTGATAAGCCTGCTAAGGCAGCAAAGTCATATCTTTCTTGAGCACTCGCCACCATCGCACAGAAGGCCATGTTCGTCATCAAGGCCACTCTTAAAGACGAGACCAGGCGTCTCGTCTTTGACGGGAAAGGATTCCCACCATACGGAGAGGTACAACAAAAGGTGAGTCCTGCTTCCACTCAACAATCCACCCATTCTTGCCTGGAATCTAGCCATATCCTCTTTACTGCGGCTGACGACGTGAATTCACCCTTCCTCCATGCCTTCCCACCTATTCTCGACTTGCGACGACCATATAAACCGCTCGGCTCTCGTGTAAACCTTTTGTAGATCCGCGCCATCTTCAACCTCCCTTCTTCCACCCATACCTACTGGGTCAATATCCTCATTTTCCCGGATGATGGCGAAGAGGCGAGGATCATGTTCAAGCAGCATGTCTGCGATGCCGCCGAGTGAGTCTGACTGATCATTTCCCTTCTTGAGTTGTCTCGAGGGACCCTTGAGTTCGGTGTAAACGGGAAGAATATGGTGTCCTTGGCTTGCCCACGGGGGGAAAGGCGGCGGAGGGGCCGCGGAACACTCGGATCTCGCCGAGAATCATCGGTTCTTCGACTGGGACAGCGCTGACGAACCGTGTCCTCTTCTGCTCATTCACCCTCTCCTGTCGTATGCGTCGTAATTCACCACCGCCTGCTCCGCGTCCCGGCGATTCACCTACTCCTTTGATTTGACATCCCTATCACACTCTTCCCTTTGTCCTTGTGATCGCCTCACCTGCATACTTCGCAATCGGTCCCAACCCACTCTTCACGCGGTCTCGGATTCAGATACGCACTCGCGCAGTCCCCCTTCCGTCGCAACAGCTTTCCCGCTCCAGCTCTCGTTCTCACCGTCCTCCTGAGCTCCGACCTCCGACTCAACAGGATTCACGGCTATCATCGTGCTACTGGCCTCCTCACCTCGGCCAGCGACCTTGCGATTCATATCTCTGCTGTCGAGGAGGATCTTATGAAGCACGTTTCGCTTTTGTCCGCCCTCGATAACAAGCTCGTGTCGTGCAAGCGCGAAAGCGACACGCTTGGGATGGCGTTCTGGGGTGATAGGGTCAACGAGAAGAAGAAAAACGTTCAGCTGCTGGAGAATGAGCTCTCTGCCTGCCAGAAGGAAGAGGGCTCAATCGAGAACGAGCTCGAAAGCGATGCCGCTATCTTTGGGGCGCGAGGGTCGAGCCTGAGGCAGTACGCTGAGGGCGAAGAGAAGGAGGAGTTGATGCGGCTACAAGACAGTCATGATGAGCTCGCTGCTTGGAGGGCGGGTCATGATCTCGATGACGAGAGTAACCTCTTCCCGCCCCTCGAGACCCTTTTGCAGCCGCCGCCGCCCCTTCCTTTCGGTCCGTTCGGCCGTCATCACCGTCGTCACCATGGGCGCTTCGGCCATTTCGGTGGCCCTCCACCTTCCTTCCCACACCCGCCGACTAGCAAGAGGGAGCACCATGGTCATCATGGTCATCATCATCCAGATGGTTTTAGGACTTTCATCGACCGTGTTAGCGATGTCGTCCATAATCCCTCGTCGGCCACTTCGCTTGTTCCGACTCAAGAGATCAAGTCTATGCTCGACGCTTTCCTCGTCAACCTTTCAAACCAGCTTGCCACTACTCTCGATGGGGCACCGAATGTTGCGACAAACCAGCCAACAAACGCTACAGCATTAGAGCCTGAACCGATGGTGCCTGGCGCCTTTGTAAAGTCACAGGCGGACGTCCAAACGCAAACTCCAATCCAGACCCACGATGTAGTCGAGGAGAAGGAGCAGGTCGTCAAGCCCGCCAGCAAACTCGGCAGGTGTGGCTTCAGGCACAAGCACATCACATGTGACGGTTGTCTTACTGGTATCCGTGGCATGAGGTACAAATGCGAGGTGAGTTCGGGCTGCTGTCGTCTCCGTTTGTATCGCTTACTTTGGCAGCAATGCCCGGACTACGATCTCTGCGGGTCTTGCTTACCATTGCTCCACACCTCGGACTTGCACCCAACGTCACACGTTTTTAAAGCGATGCTGCACCGCGGTCTCGAGGAACGTGTCAAGGTTCCCGCAAATGGGCAAGATGAACCGGTCCGACACCCCGCTACTTGCGATTTGTGCTCTCAGGCGATCATCGGCGTTAGGTTGAAGTGCCTCAACTGTCCTGACTGGGACTGCTGCGGTCAATGCTCCGCGACTATTGGCGAGACTCATCCCGGCCATAGCTTCGTCAAGCTTTACAAGGCGACCGATTTCGTGACCATTGATGCGGCGGAGGCTAAGGAGAGCGTCAGGCACCCGCATGTGATCTGCGATGGTGAGTGTATCATTCAGCATGACGCCCGGATTGACGAGATGATAGGCTGTAACCATCACATACGCGGTGCGCGGTACAAATGCATGCACCCAGAGTGCCCGGACTACGATCTTTGCGAGAAGTGTGAAGCCTCGCCGTTCCCGGTCCACCCCGAGAACCACCCAATGCTCAAGACGAAGATCCCGCTTCGTGTCGATGTGACTTCAAGTATGGATGTCGCTGGCGAGATTGCCATGAGCACCGGCCCTCGCGGCCATGGTCATCATCGCCGTGCTCATCAGCCCTCTCAGACCGGCAGGGGTGACTGTTTCCGCGGCACTCGCAACGGCCTGGAAAGGCGAGGACTTTACTCAAGATGGAACCAGCATCGCGAGCACGTCACTGTCGCTCAGTCTATGGATAATGCCGCTATACAGCCTTCGTCAATTGCGGAACCGAGCTGCCCAGGTAGCTATCATGCCACGAAGAACATCTACGACCAGGACGAATCGGTGTCTAATCTGGCCGCCCCAATCGTGCCTGACAACAAATGCAAGGAGGAGATGGAGACGATTCCGGATGTAGAGTCCACCAGGGGCGAGGTTGAGGAGTACACGATCAAGACCGAGCCCGACAGTGTCACCCTCGTCTGCTCATCTCCGACCAAGGAGTCCGTAACCCCGCTCGACATCTTCAGCTGGGTCCGCAACGTCACCATCCTACCAGGCTGCACGCTCCCCGCTGGTGCTGAGTTCACCAAGACGTGGGCTATGAAACACTTTGCATCCGGACAGGACTACGACGTCAAAACTTTCAAGCTCGTTCACACATCCGAAGGCGTGCTTGGTGCCGCTTGCAAGGTTGCCGTACAGTTTTCCCAGCTGGATGTGGAGGCGGGCAAGCATTTTGAGGTCTCCATCCATGGCTTAAAGGTACCGGACACGCCAGGCAAGGAGATCACGGAAGCTTGGAGGTTTAAGGACGACAAGGGTGTCGAGTATGGGCAGCCTCTCCGTCTCCGGTGAGTTTAGCCTCCTAAAGCTAGTACTGGAAGCTCATAGGCAATGAGCTTCACGGTTGAGCCCAAGTCCAATGACTCGTCGCTGAGCTCGTCGGCAGTCATTATGCCAGAGATCGCTCCTGCTTCGGCGTCCACAATGACATCATCGTCAGAGATGGAAACGCCGAGGGAGCAGAGATGGACCGCGTCCGTGGAGGATGACGATGGCGAAAGCGTCATCTCAATGTCGACCGAATCATCCTTCATCGATGTAGAGGGAGCCACCACGATCACCGGTACAGCGGCGAGCGAGGACCAGCGCGAGCGTGACGAGTTTGACTTTGTGGACGAGAGTGACAAGGAGACTGCTGACGAGCTCTGAGAGTCATGAACAGCGTCCCCCTGTCGTGATGGTAATTCATGAGTTGTCATATCATCCCACTCATCCTGTTTATGAATTTGCGCCGGTTTGTATTTTATGGCTTTTAGTGTTTCATGCACGGTGTTCATCTGAAGACGCTCATCTGCCAAGGCTCCGAATGAATCTTCTCCCTGGAGCATCTGCGCCCCTTTGATGCTTTCAGACCAATGCGATCCGCTTATGTCCCTCTAGCATGAGCTCATGTTCTTTTGCGAGTCCGGCTATGCCCGATTGTTTTTGTCGCTGTGCCCACGTGGGGCAGTGTTGATGGAAAGTGAGACAATCCAGCGAACCGTTTCCCTTACACCTTTCTTCGATACAATCCATATCTTCCTGCTCGCGGAATAATTATACGGAGAAGACCAATCCAGTAGACCAAGCTCTTTAGGGCTTGATGACCACGAACCCGGTCTCGAACCGTCAATATCCCCAATCCTCCGCTCGACCTGTCTTCCCTCCTCTACGAGCTCAAAACATTCTTCACACTCCCCGAGAACCTTCCTTTACTCCACGTCACCGCCCTCAATCCCGATAACGAAGACGAGATAGCGCGTCTCGCCATGTCGGAGGAGGAACGGGAACACTTGCTCGCTCGTGGGGATGTAAGTCCGGCGACAAGGGAGGAGTATCGGTCGAGAGTCGCAGACCTCGCTGCTTTGGTATCCAATGACGAGTTGCCGGGGGGCCGGAGCTTTACGGAGTTGAGTCTGTATGAGAAGAAAACGGTATTGGTGGATCATGAGTTAGAGTATGTTCCTTTCTTCTCCAACTGACGGAGAGACCGGGCTTGGCTGACTGGTTTAGCTCGATGGGCATGGGTCGATATCAGTGGTCCATCTTCTTCTTATGTGGACTGGGATACTTCCTGGACTTGAGCTGGGCCCAGGCGTTCGGTCTCGTGGGATCTGCCGTACAGCAGGAGCTCGGCGTGCCAGGTTCGTCTGCTACACCCCGTGATCGGAGCACGGCTGACAGCAAGCCGACGTGGAACTCGGGAATATCTCGGTCGCCTTCAATACCGGTCTCACTATCGGGGCATTCACCTGGGGCCTGCTTGTTGACATCCTCGGGGTATGTGCATCCGGGTGTTCTTGGAAGCGCTGATGTGGATGGGTATGCAGCGTCGGTGGTGTTTCAACGTGACGTGCCTCTTCGCTGCGGTCTTTGGGTTCCTCTTCGCTGGTAAGCGATTCCCGGGTGTTTCAAGTGCTGGTGTTGAAGCCAGGGTGTAGCGACATCGAATTACGGCTTGATATGTTTCTGCACAGCAATGATGTGCGTTTGCCTGGCTCTGCAGTGATACGCTGAAGCTGATCCATCCTCGCTGAGAACAGCGGGTTTGGCGTCGGGTAAGCTGGCCTTAGTTAGAACATTAAATAGACGACTGATAAAGGACTTAGAGGGAACATTCCGGTATCACCATGACCCTCGCGTTGTCCCTATCGCTGATCTCTTCAGATCGATGCCACCATTACTCTCGAGTTTCTCCCTAAAGTTCGTCAATGGAATCGCCTGATCCAGTCCTGATCTTGATTGCAGAACCGCCGCTTCCTTGTCGCTGCTCTCAGCTCCTTTCAGGTAAGTTCCCCTCTGCGTTTCCCTCCCTATTTATTATTGACAATCGTGCTCAGCCTATCGGCGTCGTTGCTGCTTCGCTCATGCCTACGGCCTAATCCCTTCCTTTTCTTGTGAATCTACCCTCCCAGCATGCAATACCGGCTCCACTCCATGCTGTACCGAGATGTCGAATCGAGGGTGGTGAGTTTCTTACCCATCCCACTGTATCTCTACTGATTTTTTCAGGCGGTACACTATGAACACCCTCGGCTTGATCACCCTTGTTATCTTTATCCTTCGATTTGTCGTCTTCACTTTCCGCGAATCCCCGAAGTTTCTCCTCTCAAAGGGCTACGACGCGCATGCGATCGACGTACTTCGTTCCATCACCAAGTACAATGGAGCACCGGAGCCACGACTCAGCCTCAAGGACTTCCAAGCGCTCAAGTTTGAGGAGACCCAGCGCAAGGATGGCGCGAGCGAGGCGACCCTTAATGGCGGGTCTCAGCAGTCATCACGGGGCAGTCATGCTAAGCAAGTGGCGATCGGTGGCTTCAAGCAGACATTCGGGCATCTGAAAGGGTTGTTCGCGAATAAAAAGAATGCCTACCTGTTTGTGATCATGGCTATTGCGTGAGTACTTATGCCGTATCGCGGTCATCTAGCTTAGATCGCCCAGGTACATGGCCGACTTCTGGTCGTTCTCGATCGCGGGCTTCTTCCTACCTCTGATCCTCCGCGCTAAAGGAGTCGCCACAAAGCAGTCAACCGCAGATACCTACCGCTCTTATATCTGGATCTGTATGCTCTACCTCCGTCTTGTCCGCCCCTTACTTACGCAGAATAGTCTTGCCAGGTGTCACCGCGACTATCCTTGGAGCTGCGGTAGGTTGCTTGTCATGCGGATGACTGATCAGTGTCGGTACAGCTCATGGAGACACCTCGTGTTGGCCGAAAGTGGGGAATGGTCGCCTCCGCCGCCTTGATGGGCGCATCACTTGCTCTGGTACGAACTCCTCCTGAAATAAGCTATCCGCCGCTGATTTGTAGTAGTATCAGCATGTCAACTCGCTGGCCGCAAATATCGCATTCAATGCGTTAGAGTAAGACACCTGATGATCCTCTTGTTCTCGAGCTGACGCATCCCCATAGATACTGGTTCCAGAGGTGAGATCCGTATCTGGTCTCCGTGCAATACTATGGTCTCCGTGCAATATGTATTGACGATCTCCTTCCAGTCTATTCAACGGTCTGCTTTTCGCTTTCACCCCCGAAGCTTTTCCTGCGTCGATCCGAGGGTCTGCGAGCGGAATGCTGTCCACCCTAGGGCGGATATCGGGTATCGTACGCATAAACCGATGTCAATAAAGGTTGATACTGATTCCGGCGCAGATGGCCCCTATTGTCGGTTCGCGTGTACGATCGGTGATATCTCCTGAAGGGTTGAGAAGCTGATCGGTGCAGGTTTACCATGGCTCCAACTCTCCTGGGATATTGTGGCTGGGAGCAAGTCTTCTCTTTGTCAATCGCGGTTCTGTGGCTAATGTACTTCAGGCTGGAGGGGCGTGGCTTTCGATGCTTGCCATCGGTGAGTGCTATCCGCGCGTCCAACGGAGCATAGCTGACAGGTGGTACAGCTTGTTTACCACTTGGTACAAAGCGGAAGCAGACTCTCTAAGAGGACTCTGACTCGATGTTTGTCCAGGTAGGAAAATACACAGGGTGATAGCAATGCATCCGGATCGTCAGGCACTTGCATCTTATCGGGTGGAGGTAGCCGTTCCACTGAAAATCCAATGACGATGACCTCCACCTCTCTCTTGTATGACTTTCACATTGCTCGTATCCCAACAACATCTGTCACTATGGTAGCCGTCACCGGAGGAGATTACATCTTATGTACCGGAGCAAGCGGCTTCATAGCTGCGTGAGTGCTCTTTTTCTGTACTCCAGTCACTCTTGTGAGAACATCGCTCATCTTCGCGGCACAGCCATACCGTCCGTGACCTCCTTCGTGAGGGCTTCAAAGTCCGCGGAACGGTCCGGTCGACGTCGAAGGGCGAGTATCTCCAGAAGTTGTTTGAAGGGGAGGGGCAATTCGATTATGTTGTTGTTGAGGATATCACCAAGGTGCTTGCTTCCGCTTGTCCATCATTCTCCATGCCTTCGTCTCCCATCGCTCAGGATTCTATCTACTTCCTTCTCGTGGCTAGGCTCATGGGGATGTCGAATAGGACGGGGCCCACGACGAAGCCGTAAAAGGTGTCGACGCCGTCGCCCATCTCGCCAGCCCATTCTATACGACCGGGGTGAAAGACCCTCAAGACCTCATCGAGCCCGCACTCAAGGGCACCACTGGGATCCTCTACAGTATCAAGAAGAACAAGTCGGCTCTCCTCCCAATCGACCGATTTGCGCGCTGACGCGATATAGCCCGAAATGCAAACGGGTCGTCATCACCAGCTCGGTCGCGGCTGTCTTGTCCGCTCATTCGCGCAAGGCGCCCGTCCAGTATGTCGTCGCTCGAGAATCGACCCGCGACGAGGACTGATGCTGATGGTGGACGACAGTTATACGGAGAAGGACTGGAATATGGATTCGGTAAAACAGGTCGAAGAGAAGGGTGTGGATGCGGAAGGGGGCGACTCGTATCGCGCTTCCAAGACTCTCGCCGAGAAGGCTCTGTGGACTGGGTCTTCTTCCTTTGAGGGATAGGGAGCGGTCCTAATGGGATGATAGAATTCATAGAGGAGGAGACGCCGACCTGGGATGCTGTGGCTATCAACCCGCCTGTCGTACGTGGTCTTCTATCAGATTTGAGCGACCCTGAGTGGTACAGGTCCTCGGCGAGGTGATCCACCAGTGTGAGGATCCAGCGAGCCTCAACACGTCTGTCGGTGCGTCCAGCTCCACCCTCTTTCTGGAAAAACCCATGCTGATCAAAGATCAACGTAGCCGGGTTCTATACATGGGCGGCGGGGCAGAAGAAGGAGTCCGACCTCCCCGCGCAGACAGGGAATTGGGTCAATGTCCACGACGGTACGCTCTCCTTGATTCCGACCCTCTAGGAGCTGACATCCTGTGGGATTGCCGCAGTGTCCTTCGCGCACGTCCGCGCTCTGACGCTGGAGGAGGCTGGTGGTCAACGTTTCATCGTCTCCAGCGGGCCCTACGCAGGCCAAGACTACTGCGACGTCTGTCCCTCTCCACAATCTCTCTTCCCCACTGATGCGGATACTCCGCCTCCCTAGTATCTGCACAAACATTTCCCCGACCTGCCCAACATCCCAACAGGCAAGCCTGGGACGCACGACGAGATCTGCAAGAACTCGAATGTGTTTGTCGGTGCGTTGGCGACCAAAGTTCTGGGCGTCAAGTACACGTCGATGGAGGATACGGTCATCGAGATGGTACCGAATCTGAGGAAGAAGTTTAATTTCTAGGCTATTGATTTCGGGTTGTGTGATGCAGCAATTTTCTGATGTGTGATGCCGCAGTGTTCCGATGCGTACAACAGAGATTCTGGCTTGTGCTGGGCAGGTCGACGTTGTAGACATTGTAATTCTGCCATGCTAAACTCGACACTGGGAACATGTACACTATGGGTACGGTGCAGGTGCGGGATTGTAAACCCTCAATAATCTCCCTGTCCAATGCCAATTGTCAGCTCATCGCCCTGAATGAGGTTGAGATCGTCACCACTCACCATGTCCAACCTTCATCTTATACAGGAAATTCACAATAGTCTCCCCCTCCTTATTCTGACCCCCACCCAACCCTTTCACCCAATGCGCATTGGCCTTCTCCGCAAGTACCTGCCGAGCCGCGAGCACATCGCTAAGTGTGATGACGCCTCGCTTAACCTCGGTCTGGGGGGGCGATGGCGGAGGGGGTGTAGGCGCTCGCCGATGAGGCGCGGTCTTGGAGCGCGTTGTGGGTGGAGCTGGATGCTCCTCTTCAGGCTGTGGGTCGAGAGGGTCGCCTTTGGGTGCTGGCGCGGATGTTGGGTCCGGCTCGTCCGTGGGGATCTCGGCGTCGAGAGGTGTTGAAGAGGGCGAGCCGGGAAGAGGGGGAGATCTGGTCTCGGCTGTTGGGGAGGCGACTATGGGGACTGTGGGTGGGGCCGGTGGGATGGCGTATAATGCAAAGGCTATGAGAAGCAATCAGCATTCGATTCCAAAAGTGATAGTTGGAACAGGAAGACAGGGGCTCAAGTTTTTGGTTGCGACAGAGAAAGAGGCTCAAATTCACGCGGTGTACAAGGCTCTTCGGACCAAGGCGACACGTCCCATCTCGGTAATAAGTCGTGATACTCGAGATACCGATACAGCGCATCCAATGGTAACTTGGTGAAATCGATCTGATCCACAATCATCCACGCCACAAACGGTCAGCAACTCGAAAGCTTATCGCGGTTGGGGATCCGGTGCCCACCTTGGACTGCACATCCCCCGGCTCCCCCCACTCTTCCTCCCTTCCCTTGACCATCCCCATCCCGAAAGTCATCCCTCTTCCACTCTTAACCCGATCTCCACCGATCGATTCCTGGTCGGCACTGCCCTCGGGTCTTTGTCGCTTGGGTCGTGGCTGGACCGTGGTTGGGGGATTGGATTGGCGGGGACGCTTCAGGTTGGGTGGGGGCATGTGGCTAGGCGATGGGGATGGCGCGTCGGAGGGTGCCATCGGTGCCATGGTGAATGCAGACTTGAGGCTGAAGTCTTGAAAGTAGGGCAGTGAGGAAGTTAGGTAGGATGGAAGCGTTGTCAAGCTGAATGGGTGGCTGTTCGACCGTGGGGCAGCTGGAGGACGAGAGTGGAGGCTTTGTTTGGCTAGTTACGTAAGATACGCCGTGCTTCAGCCACGTGCGTTGAGTGCTCAAAGTCGACAGAGAAGTCATTCTATTTCTTCACCATATCCCTTTCACGATGCCCTTTGAACGGTCCTCTCGATCAGCCTCTCGCTCATCAAGCTCAGACGGCGATCTACACAACCCATTTCCGCGGTTCGATGACCGACCCTATCGAATTTAGGAAGCTTTCCCCATTAGAGGCTTTACTTTGAGCGAAATTCTTTACGAAGAAAGGGAGACTGCAGTAGCTGCTCTACAGAAAGTGAGCTTGTATTGAAGATCCCCACTCAGGATGTCAACCCAGTCGAAAAGGCAATGGTTGGAACCGGCTGACCGTTCGACTTTAGGCGATTTCTATTGCTCGGCGACTGGTCTTTTGCGATAGAGGCTTAAAAGCGACCAATGCCGCATTCCGCGTGCTGCACGATCGGCCATATGCGCCAAACGAGCCGCTGCCACCCCCTCTTGATCCGACGGACTACGTTCCGAATGGCGCAATGCAGGAGCAACTACGTCGTTGGGCTCGCGGCGATGATTTTAGGATCATCATCGACCGCGACGTGAGGTCCTATGGCTTTTGTCAAGCCTGAAAAGCCCCATGAGATCCACATCCGTGCAGCTGTGAGTTTCCTAATCAATCTACCTCACAGCTTGATCCAATGTCTCTTCAGCTCGTGGAGTCGGCTACCGAAGCAGGCTTGCGTCGACAGCGGAACCCGATTGCGTACGACTGCGCCGTCTTCGTCATGAGCGTCACGATCGCTCACGAGCTCCTACACTCGATGAGGGATCAAATTGTGCGTTTCAACCGACCGGGATCCGTTTAGCCGAGCTCTTACGCCTGTCCATCAGTTATCAGCTGCGAAGAATACTCCGCCAAGCATTGATGATGGGATGCACCCGGGCAGGCTTGTCAGAGGACAAGATGAGAAGCTTTACAGGGTTGGCGAAAGCGGCTGGTGGTGGGAGAGGATGGTTTTCGGGGGCAGCGCAGCCGAGGTGGTGCATGTGCCAGGTGAGACCGGTTGGACGTACCCGGTATGAGTTCGGCTACTTCATGGCGAGCTGCAGCTGAATGCTTTGGGTAGTTCAAAATGAAGCGGATACTGCTCGATGGCCTCGACCTAGGAGAGCAACCCATTTGGTTCAAGATTGCTGCATCGGTGATCAGGGACGTCGTCCGAGGTGTGTCCCGCTCAACGCTTGGTCCAGCGGAATCAGCGACATAATTCACTAATTTCTGCGCAGGACGTGAAGGTTGGGAGGCATTGATACCCTTCCACCCATCGAGCGGTTTTCCGTCCCATAGTGGTCGTAATCGCGAGCCAAGGATCAGCGACTTTACTCCGAGTCCACCTAGGACCGCATCGGACGTCGTTGCCGCTCTTGGGGACCTGAGATTGGATCCGTTCGCGGATCCACTGGCGGATGGGCGGGTGCGACAGCAGATTATGATGGCGTCATCCCCTCCGTCAAGCAGGATCTCCTCGCCAGCTCCTCGAGATCCCGATCATCCTCTGCCGCTTTATCAGGGAGCACGGCGCCTCTCGGATGGCCGCCGCCGTGTCGGGCGGAATACGAGTTAGTCACGATGGAAGAGTTGAATGGAGAGTCTCTCGGTCGATCCGAAGGGGAATCCCCCACCAAACAAACTATGTAGGAGTTGCGCCATGCATTTCCCCGAGGGGAGCCGAGCACCATAATGCCGCTTTTGGATCCGCTTTCACTTTCAGGGCGTTTTTGGGGTTACCAAATTCACGTCACAGACTTCGAAATCCTAATAGTTGATACGTTTTCTCTCGGTCCAACTGTTGCTCAAGTCTCGACCTTTCAGTATCAGCCAGTCTTCTGACCGATCTTTCACTGGAATTTGAACAGCTAGATTCAACATGGTCAGCTCTGCAGCTCACACTCCCGCACCTCCATCCCTGCTGTGTGAGGGTGAGACGGATGGCTGAATTGAGGGCGTAGGGGAAGGCACAGAAGACTCGCAAGTTCGCCGCTGTGAAGCGGATGATCAAGCCAAGTGACCCTCGACTGTGAGTGATACGGGACGACTCGCCGCAGCTCGCATCAAGTGGAGGCCTTGCCGCTCATCGCTCTCAGGAAAGAAAATGTTGAGAAAGCTGCAAAGAAAGCCGAGAAGGAGAAACTGGCCGAGGAGCGGCGGCAAGTGTAGGTAGTCCATACCCTCCACAGGGGTCCGTTTGACTTTACACTTGGCAGAGCGCAAGTCTCGTCATCGTGAGCTACTCCGTTCCTTTTCGCCCCGGACGTCTGGATTCGGGCTGGCAGGGGTTCGAAAGCTCAAGTCCATTGCTCAGACTCTTTCTCTCCCACAATAACGACCTCGGCCCGCCCTTCCGGATACTCGTCGATACGAACTTCATCAACTTTTCGATCCAAAACAAGATTGAGCTTGTTCAGGGGATGATGGATTGTCTCATGGCGAAATGTGAGACGCTTCTTCATCACTTGAGTGGTGATCATGGAGCTCAAGCTGATCCTGAGGACTTGTTCAGGTATTCCGACGATCACAGACTGCGTGCTGGCTGAGCTGGAGAAGCTGGGACCGAAGTACCGCCTCGCGCTCCGGTCAGTGGGGCCTTCGCCGAGTCACCTCAATAGGTGACGTTGATGATGGGGTACTGAAGCTCGAAACACAGGATAGCAAAGGATCCTCGCTTCGATAGACTGCATTGCGATCGTACGTCTATTGTCCGCAAGCTTCAAACCAGCTTATTAAAGTGACTTCTTAGACAGCGGTAGCTATGCGGATGACTGCCTTGTCCAGCGGGTGACGGTCCACAAATGCTATATCGTAGCAACGGTCAGTACTTGAGCTCTCACCAGCTGTCAAAGCCAGAAGCTACCCTGAAGCGCAACCCACTGATAAACATCCCAGTGCGACCGCGACCTACGACGGCGGATACGAAAGGTTCCCGGAGTACCGTTGATGTACGTCGTCAAGCGGAGATACCAGATCGAGCGATTACCGGAGTGAGTTCAGCGCTGCTAGATGTGTCTGTCCTAAATTGGTACAGTGCCGGCGCCTCGTTTCAATGACCGCTCAAACGCACACATCTCCTGTTGTACTGTATGCATAGCATGATAAGCTGTCCAGATTTCTTGCAAGATCGTTTATCCAGCGTTTCCGCAGCACTTCCCCCCAACACCATCGTCCTAGCAAGCAGCCGTCAAGCAATCTCCTGCAGGCGCATCATCAGGTTGATCTTCTGCACTGGGAGACTGGGAGACTACTACTCACCGTCATGACCTCCTGCGCAAAAGGTTTCCCGTTGAGCACCCCCTTCCCCATCCTTCCAGCCTTCTTCTCCCTCTTCACCACCTCCTCGTTCCCGACCAAGCTTGGAGGACGAGAATGCATTTCATCCGCTCCTTTTGGCAGCAGGTAGATCCATCCCTTCTCCTCCATCAACCGCAAGAATCCGGCAAGCAGGCAATCGGTCTGCAAGGTCTTTCTCGAACCGAAGATGACGAGCTTCTTCTTCGCACGCGTGAAGGAGACGTTTATTCGTCTCCAATCTCGGAGCAAATCCCCAATCTGGTTATCAAGCTGGTCAGTACTGCTATAGCACGCCAAGGTCAGGGGGGGGATTTGTAAGACTCACATTCCCATCCTCGTTCGATCGCACAAGTGATATCAGAATACACTCCTTGTCCCTTCCCTGACTCTTATCGGCAGTAAGGATTTCCACATTGGGCAGGTCAAGGAAGAGGCCAGTGAGGAGTTTGATTTGTTGGCGGTATGGCGTGATGACTGCTAAGTCCGATTGCTTCAGACCGGAAGATGTAAGCGATTTCGCAAGCTGAGGACCAAGTCAGAGAGTAGCTACCGACATAGCTGAAACAAGCAGACCTGATAGACGACCTTGGCCTCGGTTGGGTTTTGGACGAGGTCGCCGACTTTCGAATCGAAAGCTGGCAACAAATCGGTGTCGACGAACACAGCCTTCACCCTGTACACGTCAGGTTTCTGCGTTCGAGTCGTTCGAAGGACCCACTCTTCCTGCATCAGAGCCTGAACCCAGCAGTCTTCACCGCACTTCGCGATTCCGTGAATCTCCGTGCAAGGCTTGCGGTCGCGCAGAACCAGAGCCTGCTTCGCCACCTGCTCAGAGCCACATTTGAGCCGTCCCTCGTATATTAGGTGGTTTGATAGGAGCATGATATCCTCGTGCATCCGGTATTGATGGGTGAGATCGGTCACGGCATCCGGATGAGCTTCGGAAAGGAGCCGGAAGAGAGAGACATCGAGACCTCCGCGGCGAGCTTCAGGATTGCGTACCTGTTTGAGTACTCATGTCAGTCATTTCCTCCTAGAGAGTGCAAAGGGTAGACTCGCGATGGGAGGAAGCTGGAAATGATCGCCGACAAGCAAAAAGATGTCGGCTAGTCGAAGAGGCCCTAGGCAGGTCGGGAGGGTGATTTGAGAGGCTTCGTCGACGATGCAATAGTCGAACTTTCGGCGAAAAAAGAGTGGGCTGACACAGTTCAGCCGGGACGCTCTTAAGTGAATGAGAAGAACATACTGATCAACTGATAGACACGTAGCAGCCACGACTGGTGGGCCCATCAGGCGCGCTTCGAGCTGCGCCATGGTCGCTGATCCTTCGAAAGCTTCGAGCGTCAGGTGCTGGACGTCGGGATGGACCTGACCAAATCAGCTTGATTCGGTCCATGGTACAGATCTGCACACCTTATCGATATTGCCGAGCCGGAGCATCGGGAAGTCTGCGTTCAATAGCTTCATCAAGATCGTATCGACCGCTGAATGGGTATAGCTGGTGAGGAGCACGCTTTTTCCCCTGTCGACTAGCGATTTAATGATCTCGGCGATGATTGTGGTCTTGCCTGTGCCTGGCATACCTAGGATCAAGGCATAGTCCTTTGCCGTCATGACCTTGTTCATAGCCTTTCGTTGATTCTCGTTCAGATTCGCTAGCATATCCTGTAGCGAAAGCGCTCGTGTATTGTCGAAGCGAGGGGCTTCGAGGTCGACGATGAGGCGCCGGCGTGTTTCGTCACCTCCCGCAAAGAACAGCTGCGCAAGGTTGCTTCGCATCCTCATCATACCGCTCGCCATCTCGTCCTTGTCAATCCGGAAGACGATTTGGTCGTTCCACTCTCCAGTCCGAGCGCGTTTTCGATGCTGCGTACGTGAGAGCAGGGCGTCCACATCGATGACATAGGTCACACCGATTGTAATGGTGCTTGCCGTCAGGTTGGTGACAAATCCGCGTGAGAGACACAGTAGGTCGGGTTCGATCGATAGGGATACTGGATCACCTTTCGCTATGTGACCGGAGAGCAGCGACGCATTTCTCGCTTGTGTTCCGGCTTGAGCGGCTCGGACAAAGGTGTAGGTGTGACGGTGTATCTTCGCGAGAGACTTGCCCAAGTCGTTAGTGTACGAGGAGATCACCATGTCACTGAAGCATCTGTCTTTGCAGTCAG
>JAABUY010000194.1_pt1 | contig 124394 bp, 75 predicted proteins | sample 5560271 | NCBI WGS metagenome assembly JAABUY01 (sample SAMN10711886, study PRJNA513374) | rock metagenome | isolation source: Antarctica rocks | place: Antarctica: Victoria Land, University Valley
TTAATAACCTCTAGATAGTAGACGGCTAGCTAATAGGATAGAAGGAGGCTTATATAAAGCTTAGGTTAACTAAAAATAATAGATATACTAATAAGATCCTTAATAAGGGAAAGGATTTTTAGGGAGGCTATAAGCTATATAGTCTATTTATATTAGTATTAGTTAAACACTAACCTACTAACGCCCTTATATTATAGAATAAGTATAAGGAGTATATCTTAAATAACTACTTATACCTCTTATAATAAGATTTTTTAATACTTTAGATACTAGATAATTACTATAAGTAATAGTTATTTATAGAATAATACGCCTTTTACCTAATTAACGGCTAATTAAAATATTAATTAACCCCTAAATATACTAAGGATCTAATCTAATATAGCCTACCTATTCTAACTATCCTATTTAATGATTTTTAATAATATTTTAAATAGACTTTTATAGGAAGAAATATCTTACTAAATTACCCCTAATAAGGCTAAGGTCTTATAAAATAGGCTGAATACTAACTAATACTATACTACTAATTAGATTATTACTACTATTAATACTAATACTAATAATAAATTTAATACTCTAAGTATGCTATTCTTCTTTAATAGTACTAGGGGGACTAGTATTAAGGAACGGTACTCTAACTAATAGTCTCATAGATTTATATATAATTATTAATTAATTAATAGAGAAGAAGTCTCTTACTCTAATATTTAGCCTGTAGAAGGAATCCGTCTCCGCCTAGTAAGTAATCGCCTATAATATGGAAATAATCCATAATAAAACTAGTAATAAAGAAGAAAAGTAATATCCTCGTTACTATAATATTAGTAACGTCCTAATAAACGTTATATTACTACTACCTAATATCTTTAGTAAATACCTCCCTATTAATAGTCTTATTAGGCTATTAAGACCCTTGTTATTATCTATCTAGTTACCTCCTATAAGGCCTATCTCTTTACGGACGACTAGTAATATTATCTAGTAGAATATACTTAATTAGATCGGGTGGAATATACTTAATAGTAGGAGTAATAGTTACTATTAATATCTTTATTAATAGCGGATCCGCGGAAGGCTTCTAATTAGCCTGAGGAATAGCTATTAGACTCTATAGTAGTATAATAGCGGGTTTTATTAGATGTAGTAGTACTTCTATTATCACGATGCTATAGCCTGTAGAAGGCTATATCAGGGTAGTATCTAAAGTCTTTAGTAAAGGCGTCTGAATCTGAATAGCCTTCTAAATAGGCTGAGGCTGATTCGGGTAGACGGTAGATTTTATTAGTAATAGTAGTTAGTCTAATAACGTTACGTCGTCTGTAGAAGGCTTCTAATCGGCCTGAATCCAATTAGCCTGAGTCTAAATAGACTGAGTCTAAATGGACTAAGGAATAGCCGGTAGGCTCTATAGTAGCACGTCCGGAACTAACGTTGTATAGCCTAACTAATTAGGCTGTACTAGCGTAGCATTTGAAGTCTTTAGCAAGGGCGTCTAATTATAATTAGCCTGAGCCTAAACTAACTAAGGAATAGCCGGTAGACTCTAAGGTAGTACGTCCGGTACTATTATTCCGTGGCCTAGTAGGCCTAATAAGACTATTAGGGCTAGTAGTCCTCGCTAATTAGGTCGACGGTAATTCTTACAAATATATTAAGCGATAGCCGTATTAATAGTTACTTATAAATTAGCGTCGATAATAAAGTTACCTACTATAGGGAAGGTATAAGGAAAACCCCGAGTTTACTTAGTAAAATAATAGAATTCTCGAGTAATCCCTATACTATTTAACTGAGGTGTAAGGTAGCTTATAACTAAGGCCGTTAATTCCTAATAAATTTAATACTATAAGATGTATCTAACGCTAAGGTAGGCCTTTATAGATAGTCTAAATAAATACTAAATAGTCTTATAGCGGAAGACTAAATAGTCTTATTAAGCCGGAATAGAGAAGGTATAAGGAAACTACTAATTTTACCTAGTAAATAGACTGAAATTCTTTAATAGATCCCGATACTATTTATCTAAGGCGTAAGGTTTGATTGATTGATTAAATTTATACTCGTGTCTACTAAACTATGGAGGTAATTACGGGCTTCTGCAGACGACACTTTACGTAAGGGAAACCGTATATACTAGATAAAAACCCTTACGGTTTTTTAACTTAGTATCCTTCGTCTTTATTTGCCTGCGTACTATATCCGTAATAAGTATAAATAGAGTAACGTGTATATATAAAGCTGCGACGTACTATAATACCTAGCCCGATAGCTAAGTAGTAAGGGAGGGAGGAAGAAGGAGGGGGGTAAGAGCGCTAAATATGCTCGATGCGCGAGATATACTAGACCCGAGGGGTATATAGTTATACTACCGCTAGCGAGAACTAGAGTAGTAAGCCTATCCGTATTAGCTATTATAATATGGCTTAGGGGCCCTTGCCGACTAACGTTAATATGGCTCGGAGGTCGCTCGTACCCGCCCTATTAATAAGGAGTTACCGTTGACTAGTATAGTCTAGGTAACCTATAATGATATATTTTATATCCTATCTCTTATACCCGTATCCGCAGCTAGGTGACGAGAAGCCTAGGACCCTAGCCTTATATAGGAAATCTATAAGTCTAATTCTCGCTATACGGGCTTAGGTAAGCACCGAGCTCTTAGCTTTTAGGAGCTTGCTATAGAGGCTGAGGCGGTTATCCTATAAACCTCTAACCTAGGAGACGCTAGGGGGGTTATATTTATTAAACCTCGCCTTATAATCGTCTTATATTCTAACCCGCTACCCGGTTAACTAGCGGCGTATCTTATCCTTAATCTTCTCCTTATAGCGGCTACTATCGCTTCGCTCGAGTTCCTTCTAGTTATTAAGGCCGAGGGACCGGAGTACCTACTCCCCTTTCTCCTTAGCGGCTATATTAGTAGCTGCTAGCCTTCTACCTCTCTTTAGTCGTAGTTTCCTCCTAATACGGGCGTTCCTAATCCTTATTACTAGGTATATTCCTTATTAGGCATAGTGCCGGAGGACCGCGCTATTAAGGGTTATCTATATAGGTATAATATATACTTCTACCTCGAGGACTCGTATTAGCGTGGCTTTATAGGCCCCTAGAATCCTCCGTAGGTAGTTATTCTAGATAACCTCGAGCTTCTATATATATATTTTCTTCGCGTCGCGAAGACCTCCTAGTATATACTACGCAGATGCGGCGTATATTATCGCCGGCCTAACGACCGTACTATATACCTACCTAGCTCAGCTTAGTATAGTACCCTACGTCGAAGCCGCGGTTATTAATAGCGCTAACCCTTAGTTAGCTATCTTTACCTAGACTCTTTTAATATAAGGGCCCCAGCGGAGCTTCCTATCGATATAGAGGCCTAGGACCCGAATTTCCGCCTTAGGTCTAGTGACTACTAAGCCTAAGTTAACTACTGCCTATATATTAAATCGGCGTGGTCGCCGCGAAAGATAGATTAGCTTATACTTCTACGGGGTAAAGTTAGCCCTATATATATTCGCCTATTCTAGGTATAGCTAGTAAGCGCGTTCTAAGGTCTTATAATTTAACTCTATAGTGTTACCGTACGCTAGGAGGTAGATATCGTCGATAAACCCACCTACTTAGAGCCGAAGGTTAGTCCTAGAATAAGCCTCGATAAGGGGGGCATTAAAGAATAGAAATAGTATAGGCGAGATTAGTAATCCCTGCGGTATACCTATCTCTACCTACTTTACTACGCTCGTCCTAGTACTTAACGTTAAGGATATAAACCTATTTATAAGGAAGCTCCCCGTCTAGTTAATAATTCGCGCGGGCACTCCCTTCTTCCTAAGGTTATAAAGGAGCCTCTAATGCGAGACGTTATTAAAGGCTCCCGCGATATCTAATAATAGTAGGCTAGCTATATTATTCTTCCCGTAGTCCTAGACTATATAGATAGCGTCGATAATAGTCTCGAGCGCTATCTCGCAAGACCGTTTTCTTCTAGCCCCTATTTACTCTAGGGGTAAAAGGCTATAGTCTTTAGTATAGTAGCTTAGTCTCCCCGTAACTACTATCTTAAGGGCCTTTCTAAGCGTATTTAATAGCGCTATTAGTTAATACGACTTCGGTTCCGCGTAATTCTCCTTCTTCGGCTTCCGGAGGATTATTATATTAGCCCTTTTAAACTCTTTTAAGTAGTATCCTAACTAGAAACACGCATTAAACAGGTGGGTAATCTTACCTAGGAGTCCCCCGGAGATTATACGAATAAACCTATTTAATATACCGTCTAGGCCTAGCGCCTTATCCTAGGCCGGGCGATAGATAGCCTTACGTACCTTATACTTTATAATCTCGTCGTTATTATAAATTAGATCTAGGTAGACTACCTCTATAATATCTTCTAGATCCGCTTAAGGGGGTAGAGGGAAGAAGGTCTTGCGGAGCGTGGATACCTTCTTATTAAACGTTCTAGCCTATCTACTATCCCTTATACTTAATAGGGGGAACCTAGGTAGCGGCCGTAGCCGTATACTATTATTTCGTGCCTACTTAGCTAGACTTTATATACCCTTTAATAACTCCGCCGCCTTATATACTCCCTCTCGGAAGTATAGGGTCTTTACTCTAGTAATAGCCTTATCCCTCTCCTTCCTTATTCGTCGCTAGGCCTCTTTTATTAGCGCGCCACGGTCCTTCCGAAAGCTTCTTATAGCGGCTAGTACCCGGCGGGTGGTCCGCGCGCATTCTAGGTTTTAGAATAATTTAGCCCGCCCGCCTAGTTTCGCCTATGGGATAGCCTATTCGATAATCTCTTTAAACCCCTAGAGTATTTATTCTAGGTAGTTATTAACCTCCGCTACTATTCGTAGGGGTCTTATATAGAGAGCTACGTCTAGGGCTTAAGCACCCTTTTCTATTTCGTTAGGGTCAGCCGTCTTTTATAACCGCCGTTTTACTTCTAGCTAGTCTAGCGCCTATATATCTAATATTATAAGGATTAGTAGATAGTTAGACCTATATTATAATTCCGGGGCGACCCTATATTCTATAGTCGCGTTTAATAGGAGCGGTATCGCGAATATTAGGTCGATAGCGCTCTCCTAACCGCGCGCCCGCTATGTAACCGATCCCTCTAGTAGGAGAAGCTCTATTCCCCGTCCTAATATAAGCTTAGCTAGTTTATCTACCTCTAAGTGGTATAAGAACCTCCTAGGGTTATTCTAACTTGGGTAGTAGAGGTTAAAATCCCTAAGGAGGATAAGCTCCCTAGTATTACTAAGCTCCTCTATATTAGGGATATATAAAGGATTATCGTTTATAACTAATAATAGGCTTAGGTTATAGGCGCTATAAACCCGAATAGCCCCTCTACCTATTTATAGAGTTAAGACCGTTATATCGCGTGATATATAGCTAACCTCCTATATTTTTATATCGAGTCTCTTATTAATATAGAAGCATATGCGTATATCCCTCCCAGCCCTATACCCCAGGTGGAAGGTACTAGAGCTCGGGTTATAGGAGGACTCATTCCTATTATTATAGTACGGTTCCTAGATTACTAGGATATTAATATCCTATACCCGCTTATCCGCTAATAGGGCGGTTATTATACTAAGTTCATTTCGGATATTATACTATAAGATCTTTAGGCTTAGTGTCTTAGATATCCGCTTAGAGTTATACGTTTAGGTCTACTTCTATTTCTATTATACTACCGTTCTAGTATCTTAGCGCGTTCGATATACTAGATATATTTAGTACGTCTAGTAGGCTCGACGTGCTTAAGGATACGTTCGATATACTAGATGTGTTTAGTTTACTAGGTATACTCGATATCCTAGATATGCTCGATGCGTTCGATATGCTAGATATACTTAGCTTGCTAAGACTCCCGAGCGGGTTCTCGCTACTTAAACTATTTATAAGTATGTTAATATCCCTTACTATAATCGAGCGGGCTATAGTCTCTAGAGTAGTCTACCCTAGCTTAGTCGCGGCGAACCTCGGCGAAGTGAATATCGGCGGCCTCCCTACCCTTAACCTAAGGGTAACCCTAGGTCCCTAACTTCCGCTTAGGGTCCTACTGCTTAATAATAAGTCGGTTGCCGCCTTCCTCTTCCTAGGCCCGATTATAATAAAGCCTTCGGTGTCTACCGTTATCTACTTCGTTATTTCTCGTTATATACCGTATAACGGTACTTTTATAGTAATCTTCTATAAAGCCCGATGCTTCTCCTTTATCTATATCTAATATCCCTTCTCCTAGGCGGAGTATCTAGGCTTCTTACACGCTATATAGTGCTTCTACGTGGGGTATTCCCTATTATTATAGCTCCTTATATCGTACTTCTTTCTATAGTCTATATAGGATATCCTATTAGAGTATCCACGCGCTATATAGCTATACCCCTAGTAGTTAAAGTATTAGAGTACATAAGCCTTCGGCTCGTACCTCTTAACCGTCTTTAACTCCTTAGCTTCTACTAGCCCCTACCTTACTAAGGTATCTACCGACTTAGGTATAGCTACGAAGACTATAAGAGACGAATATAATTTTATTAGCTAATAGGACCTAATTAGCTAGCGGGTTAAAACTACCTTAAGGTTATTATATAGGACCTCGTTATCCCACTCGATCCTCTCCTTTACAGCGCCCTAGTCCTCGGTATTAAAGACCGAGGCTTTTATGCCGTGTACTATTACCCCGAATAACTTCCTTATTATTATAGCTAAGTGCCACGTCTTTTTAACCTATCTTAGGTTCTTCTTAAGGCGTTCCCTATCCTTTATACGGGCTATCTCTAGCTATATATCCCCGCTTTTTAACCTCCTCGAAGTAATAATCTTCGAAGTGTCTAGGTATTTAAGCGATTAGAAAGCTATAATAATCCTCTCACTCGTTATATCCTTCGTAGAGTCTCTCTTTATACTATCCGTTAGCGTGATAAGAAGCTGCGTCGTGCGGCGTATATCTACCTAGCTCTATAGGTAGGGGTTCTAGCTACTTACGGTTCGCGTTATTAGCATTAACGCTACCTAGCTCTATAGCCCGGTATAAGAGGGGGATCCTAATTATATATACGCGTTAGGCATGTGAGATATACTCGATATATTTAATATACTAGAGAGGCTATATAGGCCTTACGCGTTATATTTCTACTCTTCCCTAAAGTACTCGTTATCCTACTAGATCCCTCTTAATATAGCCTTAATTTAGTTAAGGCCGGCCTTTATTATCGCCTATTATAACGCGTTAATATCCTTATATAGTATATCTTATATCGCCGTAATTATTTTAAACGCGACTGCTAACTATCCGCCCGCTGCTATAGAAGGATAGGTATCCTTCTTCCTGTCTCTTCCCCGCGTATTACCTCTATTATAGTGTGCCTAAAATGCTTATTCCTGCGTTACTAGTTATTATCGAATTACTAGGAAACTACCACGCGTTCCCTCACGTCCTCCTCTAATACCGCCACTACCACCCCTATCCCTAGTACTACTACCGCTGTGGCAGCTATTATTAGGGTCCCTAGGACTGTCGTTTATTTATCCGCGTTTCTTAAACGCTTCGTCGCTCTATAAGCTCGCCGCCGTTAATTTCCGTCTTAAATCCATCTCTAATCTCATATTACGCCCTTATATTAACCTACATCTAAGGCGTAAGGTATTATCCTAATAAGGCCGTTAATTCTAGATAGATTTAATAGTATTCTAATATATCTAGAGTAGTAGAAGCCTTTTATAAAGGGTCTTATCTAGTATAAGTCGACTTAGGATAATTAACGTAGTAGAAGACCTAATACTAGAAAAGCTAGTAGGTAGTAAGGGTCTAGTAATAAGGAGGATATCTTAGTAAAGATAATATAGACTTAGTAAAGAGCTATATAAAGGGTCTTATTATAAATAACTTAATTAAGGTAGAAGGAGGACTAATAGATTAGTTAGTATTATAAAGATAGTATTAATTCTAATAGGTATTAGTTCTTCTATAAATAGTTATATAATACCTAATAATAAGGTTAGTACCTAATAGGGGTTAGTTATAATAGTATTACTACTATTATTAAGGAATAGTACTCTATTAGTAAACCGGGAAACCTGTAATTTACTACTATTTACGTAAAATACGTAAATAGGCACCTAAGTCTATATCCCTATATAGGAGATAAAGTTAATATGGAATAGTACCTTAAGTATATAAATATACTATCTTATATTAATAAGTTACTATACTTTATATAACTATACTAGAGTCTATATTATAACGTATATATTATATTAAGTAACTAGGTTAAATTAATTAAATTATATTTATTAAATATATATTACTCTATTATTACTTTTAATAGTTTTCCTAGTTTATTAATTATTACTACTATATTATTATATATTATCTAAATTAGTTTCTACGCCTTTATTAAGATTACCGCCTTAGCTATTACTAGTACTAAATTTAAGGCTATATAAACTTATATATTCTATATTCTATATTTATTAATTATAGTTATTAATAGCTAAGTAATTACTATATATAAATACCGCCTAAGCTACCTTACTCCTCTCCTAGCTTTATAATAGGACCTACCTTAGGAGTTAAGATTATATTAGCCCTCTTCTAAATCTACTTCTTATATATTTAGTATTAATCCTTCTTATTAGGCTATATTACTACGTCTACTCTACCCTTCTTATACTAAATATAATCTACTAGCTTAAGGACCTCCTATAAATCTTCTATTATCTAGGATTTATAGGCTACCCGCTTAATAGGCTACTCCTCTTTTTACTTAATAATAATAGTATATTTCCCTATAAGCCGCTTTAAAGCTTTCAGCGCGTTTAGCTTACTTAGTAACTTACTACTAGTAGAGGGAGAGTTTATTAGACGTTATTTATTTTACCGTAGATTAGAAATTAGCTATATATAAGCTAGATTTACTTTACTAGACCTATATTACTAGTACCTACTACTTATATCTTAGTAGTATTTAAGGATAATAGTATTAAATTAAAATTAAGACTAAGAAGTAAGGTCCTATTATTTATAAGATCTATCTTAAATATATTACCTAGATAAATAGTTAGTTAAGCCTCTATCTTTCCCTATACTATTAGTTAGTATAAAATACTTACTTTTAAGCCTAATATTAGAACGGCCCCTTTATTACTAATTATCTAAGCTATCTATATCTTTACTATTATCTAAGCTATAAATTTATAGTAAATTAGCGATCTAAGTACTAATAGGGTCCTAGTTACTAGCTTTATTACTAAAGTTATTTATATCCCTAATAGCGTCTCTAATCCCCTTTAATAGGAGCTAGTAAATATAGTCCTTATGCTTATAATTATTAACCTTCTCCTAAGTATTTTAAGTCTTACTCTAGTAGTCTTAAGCCATTTATTATTAGCTAATTATACTATTATCCCTCTACTTATAAAGGGTTAGGAGGTATATATAAACTCTAGGCTTTCTTACCCTTAAATTTCTTAATACTCTACTCTCTATTAAGGTACTCTAAGATAGTATATTCTATAAGAGTAATAGTATATATAATTAGGAAATCGGGAAGGGGTTTAAAATACTCTTTTATATACTCCTTATTAGTAAAGCTATTTCTCCTCTATTTAAAGAATATCCTTATAAGTACCTTAATAATAATAGGGTTTACCTATTACCCTTTCCTATCTTTAACTTATACTAGCGTTAGTTATACCCTATCCTAATAAATAGAAAGATAGTTATATTATAATATAAGAATACTAATCTATCTAAGAGATTATTAGTAAGGGTAGTTATTCTACGCTATAAGTTATACTAATTATATACGGAGGATATTATAATTTATATAGTCTATATTAAGTAGTTACGCTATTAATTAAATAAATTAAGTAACTAGATATATATTAGCTTAGATATAAGGGACCTACTAATATTAACCTAACCTTTCGTACTTCCTTAAGCTTAGGTTACTCCTTAATAGTTATAGGTTTATTCCTAATATTAAACCCTAAACGCTTAGTTATTATATCCCACGCGTCTTATATCCTATTACTTATCTAATTAAGGTTATCCTCCGGCTAAAGTTCCCTACCCTTATCTAGATTATATATATAGCCTATTAAGATAGTTACCTTTAAGAACTTCTTATAATTATACTAAATAATTTAATATATCTTACTAGACTTAACTAGATCTTAGCGCTTTATACTACTCTAGAGATATAAAGGGTAGTTATTACTACTATCTTAATCCTATTAGTATTTAATAGTTATAGTATTTAGTTTAAACTTACCCTATTAATTACCTTTTACTTAACCTGTTATAAGCGGACTTACTTATAATACTCTTATCCTATTATTAGATTAGCTAATTAACTTCCTATCTAGTATAAGATATTACCCTTATCTCTATACGCCTAGTATTAGAGAAGGTATCTTTATATATCCGCTTACCCCTACTTTAAGGATACTAGTTCTCCTTATTACTATTAGACTTATTACTAGACTTATACTTACTTCTTAAGTTATTATATTTATTATTTCGCCTATTAGTATTATAAGATATATTCTATATATATTTATTCTAGTATAGAATTAAATTAATAATTTATATTCTTAGATAAGTATTAGCTATTATACCTTCTAATATACTATACTAGTATTATATATATATATAGATATATACTAATAGTCCTAGAGTATAAGAGGGAATAAAGTATAATAAAAGTTAGGTTTATTAATAAAGGTAGAATTTACGTGTTTAAAGGAGAATTCCCTATTTTATAGAAATTAAACTAGGTAAACCCTAGTTTATAAGGTGAGGCGTAGTTATTTAAACCTAATAGATATTTAATAAATATTAAAACTTAAGGGTTATCTTAAGATACCGCGTTCCTTAGGTTAGATCTTTTATTATAAGTAGCGCCCTTCTTCCTACTTTAATATAAGGTATTTATCTTAGTTATATATACGGTACTACCCTACTTATATTTATTAGATTTTAATTAGATATCTTAGTCTTTAGGATTAATAGTTAAGTAAGGGTTTTATTATATTATATACTATATACTAGTAAATTAATTAGTCTTAGAGTTTAAATAAAAAGCGCTTTATACCTTAGATATATATTTCTATAAGCGCTATCCTCTATTCTTACTTATTAGTAATAACTATACTTAATAGACTAGGGGGTATATATATAACTATACTATTATTATAACCTATATTAGTCCTAATTAAGGATATAAATCTCTTATAATTAAGGTTATCTATATTTATATCTTAGTTATATATACTAGTTTTTTAAATATCTTATAGTATATATATTATACTCTAGTCTACGCTATTCCTAATATATAAAATTATATAGTAGATTAAGTTATCCTAATAATCCTTTTTACCCCTAAGGGTAGAATATAACCTATTATTAAATTCTATAAATAATTCTAGGCTCTATATCCCCTACTCCTCCTAGCTATCCTTATAGTATTATCTAGCTCTTACTTACCTCCTTCTATTATAATTATTTTATTAGGCGAGGAAGAGTAGATACTAGTCCTTTTATTCTTCTAGGGTATTACTAAAGATATAGGTAAACTCTATATAGATCTTAGTAAAAGTAGGTTATAAATAATTTCTTACCTTTATTATATTAAGTTATTAGCCTAGGAGGCTAGTAGCTTCTAATTACTCCTAGAGTTAGATAAGGATTAATAAATAGACGGCTTTATTAATATCTAGCTTCTCTTTTATAATCTTCGCCGACTATACTATATTATATAAATTTCTAGACTCTATTCTATATTACCCGTCCTATCTAATTATAATTATATAAGAAGGGAATAAATAATATTTACTATTATTAACGCGTTATTTATAAGGAGTTCCTTAAAGTTAGAGGTAATATTATATAAGGCTAGAAGTCTTAGTAAATATAATATATATACTATATCTACTATTTTATTAAAATCACGCCTACGTAACGTAATCCTATATAGTAGGAGTCTAGAAATAAGGAATAAGTACCTATATAGCTAAATTTATTTACTATAACTTCTCTATTATACTATAAATCTAATACTATCCTAATATACCTACTATTACCGCGACTAACTTTAATTTTTATTCTATCTCTTTACTTTTATAATAAGTATATATATAGCTTATATTATAATATATAAAGTTATAATATAGTAGGCTACTCCCTTAATTCTATTTATTCCTAAATAATATAATAAAAACGGGAGAAATATTAATAATATAATAGAATTAACGCGTGTTTTAGACTATAATATTACCTTCCTTTATAAGGGAGATTAACTTATTAATATTACCCTTTATAGCCTTCTTTATAAGGCTTTACTTCTTTAGGCTAGGAGGGATAGGTTTATTATTATTAAGTGCTACCTTAATAGGATTACTAGCTACCTTCTTCTTTAATAAAGCGCGCTTTTTAGGAGAAGGTATCTTAGGTTCTCTTAAGTTAGTCTTATAATAGGTCTTAATTTTTACTATCCTAGACTTTAATTACTTTATAATAATTAGAGTATCCTTATCTAAGCTCTTAGTAGTTATTAAAGCCCGCGCTTTTTTACCTATCTATATTAGTATAATATTATATCTAATATCTAGAGATAAGCTTATCTAATTATAAATACCTAGATATCTATATATTTCCTAAACCCTAGAAAAGCCTAGGCTAATAGTTTAATTCTTATAAGTAGCTTTTTTAATTTTACTATATATAATTATTATAGCCTTATTATAATTACTACTATTTATAGATATTAATATAGATATTAATTTATATATAGATATAATAAAGAACCTATTATTATAAAGTATTAATATATACTAATAAGCGAGCCGCGTTAGTAAGGTCTAGTAACGCTAATTATTATATAGAATTAGGAAGTACATATACTTATTACTATATAATAAGCCTAATTAATATTATCTAGATACTTAGAGTTATATATACTATAATTACTAAGTATTAATTATAATTCCTTATATTATATTACCTATTACTTCTACTTAGTAACTTAATATATAGATTATTAATACGGATCTTTATATATAAAGAGAGATAGGAAGGTTATTAAAGAAATAAGAGAAAGTATTAAAGAAGTAGGTAGGAATATTAAGGGTAAATAGTAGGGACTAGTTTAATATATATTATATACCTTATAATTTATACCTATTCTAACCTTAGTCCTACTACTAGTAATAGCCCTAAACGCGTATCCCTAAAGTAAATCCTTGTTATATATTAAATTATAGAAATCCTAGTTAATATAATTATTAATATAAGTTATATTATCCTTTCTAGTAGCCTTACTAATATATACTAGTATAATATATATACTCCTTATAACTATTATTATAAGGATAATCCGACGCGCCCCTAGTATCCTAGGTTTTATAATTAAACTTACTAGTTATAATTTAACCTTAACTATCCTATAAACTTTATATAAAGTACCCCTATTACAGATCTTTAGGAAATTAATAAGGGTACTACTATTTTATAATAGCTTACCCTTAGTATTAAGGCAGCCTATATCTACTACTATTAAAAGAAGCTAAAGTCTAGTAGGTTTTTGACCCTAAAGGGAACTTATATAAGAATATAACTAGAGTTCTTCTACTAATATATAATTACGTCTCTAGTCTCCTTATCTCTATTAATTAGCTTTATATATTACCCTATCTATAACTTAGTTCTCTAAGTCTTCTAGATCTTTCCTATCTAATTTCTAGTATTTTAATAATAGATATAGGTATATAAAGTATAAGTTTACCTAATTAAGATTAATATCTCTTTTATCTATAACTTTACTAGGTATAATATCCCTATCCCTATCTTATTAATATTAGTATATATAAATAGCTAGTATCCCTAGTAGATTATTAGTATATAGTCTATTTTATATTATAAATAGCTAGTACTAGTAATTTAGGGTAAACTCTACCCTTTAAGCTACCTACCTCTCCTATAAGTCTAGATTATATTAGAACTCCGTAAGTTAAATTACGCGATTAAGGGTTAGTACTTTAATTATAAGGTCTATTATTCTTAGATTAGATAGTCTTATATTAGAATATAATATATTATCTTTTATAACTTATATTTATAAGTAACAGGTAGTATAATAGACTATTTAATTCTAGAAGGTCTCTTACTTATTAATTAGATAGTAATATACTACTTTTCTATATTTAATATTATAGTTATTTATAATACTAAATATTTAAATCTACTTAATATAATATATTATTACGTAGAGCTTTAATATATTAAATTACCTATTTAATCTAAACTAATAAAAATAGTCCTTTAAGTTATTAAACTAAGAGAGTATATATTTAAGATATCTTAATATTTTATTATTATATAAGTAGTATTAGGTAATTAATATAAAGTTTACTAGCGCCTAGGTATAATACATTTCTAATTTATAAGGGTCTAGTAAAAGTAGAGTAATAACTAGTATTAGCTATTATATAACTAATCTTTAGTCCTTTCCTATCTACTATATAACGGCGTTATAATACTTAAAAGTCTTTAAATTATAGAAGGCTAGAATAATATAAAACCTTTTATTTAGTTATACTATTCCTAGCGCGTCTTTTAGTACTATCTTATCCCCTTTCTACTTCCTAATAGTAGGTACGCTCTTATAAATAGCTTAATTAATCTATTTAAGTAGATAATTAATTATACCCTTAAGTTATTAATATAATATATTAACTAGTATTACTTTATATATATTTATTATAAGGTATAACTAAGCGAAGTTATATATTAGATATATAAATATCTTATTATTTTCTAGTATATCTTCTTTATATTATCGCCGAATTTAGGACTAGGTTAAGGAGTAGGTTTAGGGGCGCTATTTACCCTAGAGGTCTCCTTATTTATTTAGGGGTACTATATAAATTATATACTATTAGTTACTCTTAACTCTTATAATAAGTACCTACTCTTTATAGTCTACTATAAAGCCTATAATAATTAGGTAGTAGTATTAGACCTTTTAATCTATATATATAATCTAGAGCCTTATAATTATAATAGTTCTAATTACTAGGTCTTATCTTAGTACCTTTAGATTATACTAGGTTTATAATTCTATTATACTTATAATCTAATATAATTAATATAGAATAATATTACATATAAGATTTAATATATTCGCCGTTATTAAGTATAATAGGTAGAAGTCTTAGGAGTACTATCCCTAGCCGCCTTTAATTTTAACGCATAGTAACCTTTAGGTTTCTTATAGTAATATAGACCGGCTACGCGGCTAGGTCGCCTCTATATTATATAAGTATAGTCTTATCAGTAGAAAGAAGGATTAAAACTATAATAGCTCCCTTAAGTAGCTTCTCCTAAGTTTCCTACTACTAGTTACTTATATATATCTTAGTATATACGCGCTTATTACTATTATTATATTCTTATACGGGTTTAAATACTATCTTATCTTTAAATATATAGTAGCTAAGAAGAAATTTAAGGGTCTTAGTAATATCTTAATATATAATATTATATTCCTTTAATTTAGTACCCTTAAATTTTAATTAAATAGTAAATATTTACTTTATCTACTTATCTTTATTAATATTAAATAGGATACTATTCTATATCTTAGTTAAGGTACTAATATTCTTATAACTTAGGAGGTTATATATTAATTTAAGTTAAATATCGCGGAAGAATTAATTACGCCCGCCTTTAATAATCTTTTCCTTATAAAGCTATTAAGCGAGCGCGTAGTTATATATACTAGTAAATAATTTATATTTACCTCTATCTTTATCTAAATACTATAAAGATATCCTAAATTTTATAAGATTAATATTTATATTATTAATATAATAGCCCCGCCTTATCTAATAACTACTAACTTTACTAAACGTCTTAACTTAAACACGCGAGGATATAAATAGTATTCCCTTATAGATAATACTAATAGAGGGTAGATTTAAGGGCTCCTTATACTTACTACTTTATAGACTATAATACCTTAGGCTAGTTAAAGGCGCTTAGTAGGCTAGGGTCCTTATATAAGTATTAAAGTTATCTATATTAAGGATAAGAGGCCTTATATTATTATCCTTTATACTATCTTTTTCTAAAACCTTACCCTCTCTTAGGTTATACGTTACTAGCTATACTAGTTAGAATTATAAGAGAGGTAAAGAGGGTAAGACTTATAGTTTCTTATATAGGAAATTATATTTAGAAATATTATAATATAGAAGGTACTTTATTAAACTACTTAAAATTTTAAAACCTCCCCTATAATACTTATATATATATTACTTTATTATCTTTAATCTTTCCTAAGAATATAGGTTAACTATTAGGCGTTAAATGAATAGATCTAATATATATTAAATATAAAATTTAATATAATTTACTAAGAGTAGGTAATTTATAATTAACTTAATAATATCTATAACTACTACTTTTACTCTCCTTATTAACCTAATAATTCCTACGCCTTAATAGTATAATATACTAGCTATTAGTAGATATAACCTTTTAATAGTATATCCCTTATACTTAAGAGACCTTAATATTAGAGGTTTACGCGTTAACCTTTATCTCTTAACTCCTAGAATCCTCTTCCTTAATTACTATCTAATATATTAAAAATATTATTATTACCTCTATTAATACCACTCTTAAAGCTAAATATACCTCCCTTATAACCGGCGTTATAATATAAATAAGCTATTTTATTACCGCCTTTACTTAAGTAAGTATTAACGTTAACCTAATCTAAATTAGAAGAGATACGGGATAATATTAGCTAGTTAAAAGAGGTAGTATCTACCTTATATAAGCTAGTTATTAGATTAAATAATAATATAAGTACCTTTAGTAGTAACGCGGACTAGATTATTTAGTCTACTATTCTAACTTAGGAGTAAGGGGATAGATAAGTCTAGTCTATTTAAGGGAATAGCTAATTAGTCTATTTATTATATTAATTTATTATAAGAGAGCGAGGTTATAGGTATAACCTTAGTCTTATCTTATTAGAGCTAATTATATTTATATACTCCCCTTACTTATATCTCTTCTATCTTTAATTAATTATAATCGGATTTCCTAAGCTATATATATAGTATCCCGTTCTCTCCCTCTATATATTACTAATATTATATCTATATTTAATAGATTATATATTCTAAAGTTTAATTATAAGCTAATAAGAATATATAATAGTTAAGTAGTAAAGATAATTAAAAAACTATTAGAATTTAATTAATAATTTACTTAAAAAGTATAAGTTATTCCTTTAAAAAGCTAAAGACTATTTAATAAAGTAATTAATAATAAAGGAAGAACTCTTCTCCTAATAATATTAATACTACGCTTTCTCTATTATCCTTATATCTTTAATATTTATAGTTAGCTACTATATAACTACCACCTACTTTTAAAATATATATAAATTTTCCTATTACTAGTTATATATAAAGTAACTATATATAATAGAGCTTTATTAGATAAAAGTCCGTCTCTAGATTATAAAAAGTATATCCTTAATCTATATTAAAACTAGGCCGGCTTTTCCCTTTAATTCTAAATAATTAATAATCTTAGGTAGTAAAATATTCACGATCTTACCTATAAAGTATAATAGAGAGATATAAATATATCTTTATTATCTTTTCCTTCTTCTTTTATAAATATAAATATTATAAGAAGCTTACTATATAACTTACTAATAACCTATTAAGCGGGAAGTTACGTAGTAGCTAGCTCCGCTTATATAAGATAATCTTACTATTAATAATAAAAATTATATCTAATAAGATTAAGTAATTAGTACTAGAAATATAATCCTTATTAAGGATAGCTCTAATATTAATAATTTAACTAAAAAGTATAAGTTATTCCTCTAAAAAGCTAAAGACCGTTTAATAAAGTAATTAATAATAAAGGAAGAACTCTTCTCCTAATTGTATAAATATTATACTTTCTCTATTATTCTTATATCTTAGTTATTTATAATTAGCTACTTTATAACTACTACCTACTTTTAAAATATATACGAATTTTCCTATTACTAATTATATATAAAGTAACTCTATATAATAGAGCTTTATTAGATAAAAGTCTATCTCTAGATTATAGAAAGTATTTCCTTAATCTATATTAGAACTAGGCCGGCTTTTCCCTTTAGTTCTAAGTAATTATATAGCTTATTAATAACCTATTAAGCGGGAAGTTATATAGTAGCTAGCTACTATTATATAAGATAATCTCGCTATTAATAATAAAAGTTATATTTAATAAGATTAATAAATTAGTATTAGAAATATAATCCTTATTAAGGATAGCTCTAATATAATTATAATAGATAGCCTTATAAATAAAGGTTATTAGATTAAGTAAAGGACTTAGAAACCTTTTAAGTCTTAATCTTTAATTTAATACTTAAGGCTAAGTAATAACTTAATATATTTATAACTTATATTACCCTAATAATTACTTAGGGATTATCTATAATAAGCTCTTTAGATATAGATAATAGCTTATAAATTTTAGGTTAAGGATTAAAGGAGCTTATTTAAGCTATTTAAGTACTATATTATTATAATATAGAGGATTTTAATTTACTACTTCTAAAGATAGTTATAGTTAGTAATTAAAGTATAAGAAAGAGTTCTCTTATAAAGGGAATAAGTAAGATCTTAGAATCTATTTATAATTAAGATTAAACTATTAGTATTAGAAATACTATTATCCTCTCTTAGAATTAATAAGGTAATCCTTAACTCTATCTTTTATAACTTATTAATAGCCTATTAAGCGGGGATCTACGTAGTATTTACTTACTATTATATAAATCTAGATATTCCTTAATTAGTATATAGTTAAACTTTATAAAATCTAGTCTAGTAAATAGAAGCCTATAATTAGTAGTATTAGCTTTATAGCTAATATTAATATATATCTTAAATAAGATTATTTTATTATTATAAGAAATACTATTATCCTTTTCTAGGTCTCTTACCTTTTACCTATACTTTATATTATATTAGATAAAAGAATAGTATTAGTTAATTATTCTATATATAAATCTACGCCAAGTTTACTAATAGTATAAACTATTAGTAATTACTAATCTTAGTAATATATCTATTAAATTATTATAATAGACTACTATAATAGTAATAATATATATATCTTATAACTTATATTTATATTAATATCCTTAATTTAGGTATAACTTATTCCCTCCCTAGTCTTAACTCTTAGCTATATACTATTAACCTTTATAATTAATATAAGTAGGTCCTAAGCTCCTAATAGGTTAATACATATTAAGTACTCCTATTAGGTATATTATCTAGGTTATAATACCTTATATAAAGAAGAGTCCTTATAATAAGCTAAAAGAGTAAGTCCTTATAATAAGCTTAAAAAGAGTCCTTATAATAAGTTAAAAAGAGTAAGCTAAAAGTACTACTCCTTTAATATAACTAATTTATTATAGATTAATAGAGTACTTAAGTAGTCTATTTAAAAAGCTCTAATAAACTATATATAATATCTTATAATAATAGTCTAGGCTTCTTAGACTTATCTAGTAAGTTAATTTTAATTTTAGTTTAATTTTCTATTTCTTTTTATATATATAAACTTATAGTAGATTATACTATCTAGAAAACTAATTCTTAAGATTATAGAATTAATATATAGAGTCCTCTACTCTAACCCTAGCTAGGACTAGAAGAAAGATAAACGCCTTATCTACTATAATAACTTATAATTAGAAATCCTTTAGCCTAGCTATCTTATATTCTTTATATTTATAACTTTATTTAATCTTTCTTTATTAGTTATAAAGTACCTTTTACTAAGCGCGTAAAGATAGAGGTAGTAGAGAGTTTATTTATTAATTATTAATAGACTTATATTAAGGGTCTTCCCTTTTTCTATTAATAATATAAATTTTACTTACCTCTAGATTATAAAATAAGTATCCTTAAGTAATTTAATATTATTAACTTTACTTTTAATTTACTAAGGGCTAGTATTAAATAATAGCTACTAAGTTTCTAATTATCCTTATAATATCTATTTTAGAGTATTTAAAGCTCCCTTAAGTTATACTATATCCTAGTATAAAGGTAATACTTTTAAAGATACTATTATACTAGATAATAATATAGACTAACTTCTACTAGTAGTAGATTTAAGTTAATATAATACCTAATAATATTAGAAGGGCCTTATAAACGCGTAGCTTTAGTAGGAAGAGCCTAAAAGAGAGGCTATATCTACTACTTACTAGACCGACCTTATAACGCGTTAGAGTAATTAATTAGCTTATCTCTCTATAAAGCTACCTCTTTTTTTACTAGGCCTAGAGTTTAAGAATATTATTAATATATCTACCGTACCTAATAAATATATATACTATTATAATTACTAATATTACTTATATTTACTTACCTATTCCCTTATATATATTACTATAACTATTAATAGAAATAATTATAAGATAAGTATTAAGATAGAGTATAACTTAATATAAAGAGATTAAGAGGCTTTATAACCTAGTTAGCTCTATAATTTAGTATATTATTCTCTAATTTCCTTCTTATACTAACTTATAGAAATAATAATATAAATAATTTCTATTCTCTTAGTTATAGTAATAATTAATAACTTAAAAATATCTAATCTATATATATTAATACGCAAACTAATTATTATTAGAGGAGATATCTACTAATAGGAGTTTAATTCTTATAGGGAATTTATTTTTAATTATTATAATTTTTAACTTTTAATTTTTAGTTATACTTAAGATATACTATACTACTTCCTTATTATATATAGAATATCTAGGGGATATATTATAGCTGTAGGAGGTATTATATAGTCTACGTAGGAGTAATATATAACTATTCTAGAGTTTTCAACTTTAAAGGTATACTAAAAAGTAGAGTCTAATAGTAGGGTACTATAATAGTAGGATTATATTAATTAGGAAACTAAAAAAGCTTATTACTATAGATTATATATATTATCTACCTTATAGAACTTTAAAATAATATATAAGGTTATTAGTAGGTATAGATATTAATTCTAAGAGGGTAATTTTAAATGTCTTTCTTTAAGAGGTCTTAGCGGAGGTCTTAGTAGATTTAAGAATAATTCTAATAGATATAAAATAGGTAATTTCTAATTAATTACTAATAACTTTAGTAAATATATAGATTTATAACGCTACGCCTCTATTAGAAGAATTAAATAGAGTAGAGGGTTTATAATTAATATATTATAAGCGTAATACTATTATATAGTAAGTATACTAGATATCGCTTTTATACTAATATAACGCCCTAGTAGAGATATAGGGCTATTCTAGGGCAAATATCTCTAAAAGTATATTAGTTTATATAAATTCTCTAAAAAGGAGTTTCTAATAGTAGGCCTTATAGCGGCGAGGTAGGGGTATAGGATAGGAGTAGCGCGAGGGCTCTAGAGCGAGGCTTTTATATATAGATAAAGGGCCTATACTTAGATTAGTAAAATATAGACCTCTTAAGTAAAAGAATATACTTAAGTAATTAATTAATAGAGTTAATTATATTAATAAGATATTAATATAGTAAAGGAGGCCTAATCCTATTAATTTTAAGTAATAATAAATTAGGGTCTTAGTATATATCTAAAGAGATTTTTTAAACCTGCGTTTATTAGGGGGTCTACTACTAATATACTCTTCTAATCCAAGTCCTACTATCTATAAGGGATTTAGCGCGAGAAACTACTAATTAAATAAATAAGATTTAGCCTGTCCTACTATTAAGAACTAAATACTTAGCTACGGGAATTATAATTAAGTACCGTCTTAGAGTACTTCCTTTTTCTATATAGCTATTAATTATAATAATAGCTATAGCCTTTATAGTAAAACCTATATAAGTATCTATCTAATTATTTAGCTATTATACTAACTACTTAGATACTCTAGCGAACTTCCCTATAAACTACTAATCGGCGCCCTACCACTAGGAGCTATTACTCCTAGGGGTTTCTACCTAAATATCGGTTTTAGCCTAACGTCGGATTTTTTAGTATTTCTTCTAAAAGTCTATACTTCTCGCCTTATAATATAAAATAAGTACGTAATATTATTAAGACGTAGTATATAATTATATAGTAACTACTCTTTATCTAGCGTTAGTCGTACGTAGCCTTAAGATTAGGCTTTATAATTAGGTACTTTCTAGAATTAGCCCTGTAATACGTCTCTATATATATCTCTCTTTAATAGTATAATACTTAGGAATACCGGCGCTATATATAAATCCGCCACGATGAAATATACTATAAGCCTCTACTATAAATACCTCTTAAACCTAAGAAGCTGCGGATATATTATTATTAATAGGGAGTATATAATATTAAAAAATCTGACTTTAGGCTAAAACTAATATTTAGGTAGGAACCCCTAGGAGTAATAGCTCCTAGGGGTAGGGCGCTAATTACTATCTTTCTATATATAGCACCTTCCTACTTAGCCTTTCTAATAATCCCCGTTACTAGTAAAGCTCTATTAGATAAGGATATCTCCCTAGGATAGATATAGTATAGTTTTATTAATAGCCGGCTAAAGTAATAACTATAAGCTAGGATAGAGGTTATATATAAAAGTATAAAGGTAGGGCGGGATATTAAGTAGCTTAGTAGCAGATTCTATACTTAAGGAGATATAAATCTACTATAAGGTTATTATTACTAATTAATAAATATTAAAATTAGTTAAATATAGATATAGGAAAGTTAATACTAATATTATTATTAATAAGCTAATATAGAGCCTAGAGGTATTAGCGTTATTATAGTATACTATAAGGTTTATACCCTTAAGCTAAGGGCTCTTAAAGATAATTAATAATAGGGGTAATTATAAGAGGAGAGTATATATTAACCCTACCTAATACCTCTTCCTCTACTACTATAATAGCTAATATTAATTAAGATACGTAAAGTAATACTATATTAAAGGGGGTTATAGTAGTTAAATAGTAATTACTAGTAAGGTTTATACCTAAAATAATATTACCTTAAGGTATATTTAATTTAATTATTATAGTTTAATAAACTTAACGTACTTAGTAGGTTCTAGAGGAAAGTCTAAATATAGAAAGTTAGGGAGTTATAATTATTATTCTTTATTTCTACTACTACTATTAAGTATTTAAGGAGGCTTTAACTTACTATAATTAGTTATAAGAGTAAGGCTAAATAGTAGCTTTTAATATAATAACTTAATTAAAGCCCTATCTACCGCGTTATTCCTATTATATTATTAGTAATAAATAGTAAAAATAAAGGCTCTTATAAATCTATAAGTATTAATTAATTCGCCGAAGACTTAAATAATACGTCCGTAAGTATTTACTAACTTACCTAGGCACCTAATACCTATTAACTATAAAAGCTTAATAGCGTAAATATATAACTAAATAATTAATAATTACCTACTCTTATCTAGTATAAGCTTTTTAATACTAAGAATATATTATTTATAACTAAAATTAATACTTTCTTATTATATTATTACTTTACTTAACTCCCTTAGTATCCTACTCTTATACGCGAATTTACTATTACCCCCCCTTATCTCTTTAACTATCTTCTAATAATAATACCTCTACCCCTTTACTTATATCCTACTCCTAGTTATAAGAGTAGTAACGCGTAAAAATAACTATGTTAATAGGTTTATACCTACTTATACTACGTATCCTATCTAATATATATATAACCTTATAATATATTATTACCCTACTAGATAGTAATACCTTATTAATTTAATATACTAAATTTATAAGTAATTATAACTGCTAGCCTAGATAATAAGGACTTAAATATAGTAAGTAGTAAGGTATTTATAGATCCTTAGATATAATAGTATAAAGATAATCGTTAGAATATAAATACTAACCTAGTAGTCTAAGGTACTTTATAGTAGTTAATAATATTACCTTTATATAAAGTTAAGCTTATCTTCTAGGGCTAGACCTCTCCTATTAGGTAATTTAAGGGCACGGGAGCTTATATAAGATATAGGATCTACTTAGATAAAAACTAATATTAATTATCTTATATTCACCTAGAGATTAAGGCGTATATTACTAAGCTATTACCTATAACTAAGTACACGCGTAAGGAGGAATATATTTATACCTAGATAATTTAACTAAATATTATAAGTAATATTAGTAATAATATAATAATCTAGAGGTTACTTAAGTTAATTAAAGATATTATAAATTATATTAAATAACCTTATACTAATTATATTATAAACTTAAATAATAAGGGCGGAATTATATATTATAATATAGGAAACTTAGTATACTTTAATCTAAGGTTCTATCTAATAAAGGCGTATACTAAGGGGATCCTTTATAATACTAAGATACTAGACTAGTTCTAATATATATAAGACTAGCTTTTCTATATATTTAGTTAGCCTAATAATAATCTACTTAAAATAATTATATTCTTTTATATATTAGAGACGGAAGCTTTTTATATCTCTTATTATATAATCTTAGTTACTTTCGCGTATAATTAAGTATTCCCTTTATATACTTACTAGTTTAATAGGTTAATTAATATAAAGTATAAGATTTAGAAAGGTTAAGTTATACTACGCGAAGACTATCTATCTATTACTCTACCTTTTTATAATATATATACTAATAATAATAAATACTAGATAATAAAGGGTATATTAATAATCTATTAAGAAGAGAATAACCTCTAAGATATTAAGGATAGTTTATACTAAGAATATTAATTATATATTATATAACTTAAATTTAGGGCTAATTATATATATATAGGTCTCCTCTATCTACCCTCTAACTTTAAGTATTACTTCTTAAGCGAAGACTCCTTTATTATTAATATAAGAGTAGAGGAGTAGGTAGCTACTATCCTACTAAGACCTTTCCTATATATTAGTTTTATTAATTATACTATTATACTTAATTATCCCTTTAAAGATAATATATAGAGTGGATTAGAACTAAAATTAGTCTTTAATCTAATAAACTCTATTAATATCCTATACTAGGATATTAAGAGCTTCTACTTTAATAGAAAGGTAATTATAGTTATAGTTAGGCTAGTCTTATCTAATATTCTATCTAAATTAAGATTAGCCGCTATTAAGATATTAAAACCTATATTTATAACTTATAATAGTAATAACTTATTCTTAAGTAAGACCCATATATAGATAAGGTATATAATCTTTTCTAAGGGATTAATATTAAAAGAAACCTTATACTCTAAGATATTAAGCTAGATAAATCTTAGATAGGTGCCTTAGAATACCTAGTATATATACCTAATTACCTTAGACTTATTAAGGGTTTATAGGGAACTAGGAAGATAAAGCTTAATATTATTATTATATTACTACTAATATTAGTAGATAGGAAGGTAAAGGTTATAAGCCCTATAAATAAAGTTATAAATACCTTTATTATAAAACTAAAAGCTAAGCTTACTTAGCTTAAAGAGGTAGGAATTATATTTAGTAATAAGTATATAATCTATTTCTATTTATTTATAATAGAATATACTATTATTTAAGAAGAGAATTAATAGTTTATAACTTATAATATTATATAATACTCCCTTAATCTATATATAATTAGGTTATAATAACTATAATAAATTAAGCTAAAGAGAGATTATAAGGTATTTTAGATTACTAATATATTCTTTATAATATAAGCTTTAGTACCCTATTACTATAAATCGCTAACATTCTTATTTAACCTAACCTAAATACTAACTTAGCTTTAAATAAGAATATTTCTAATATAAGCGGATTATAAGATAATAATACTATTAAGGTAAGTAGATTATATAATAGTAATAATAAAGAAGGATTAGAGGATAACCCTAAAAGTAACTCTATTTATTCTAATAAATATAAGCCTAGGGTAGGGCCTATATAAGACGGCGCTACTTCCTAGAAAGTTATAGAATTCTAATAAGTAGTAAAAGAAAATACCTAGTATAAACTAGTAGAAGCTAGTAGTCTTACTTATTATAAGAAACTCTATATCTACTTTTATAAAATATTCTTTAAGGCTAAAATAGGTATATATATTAATAATATTAAGGCTTTTAATATATTTAAAGTACTTAAACGCCTACTATCTAAGGATATTCTTATAAATAATATTACTAATTAATTAATTAATTGATTAATTAATTATACTCCTATGCTAGCTAAAGCTAATAAGGGTAGACTTTTCGGGGGGTACGCCTAGCGCACCTGTCGTTCGGGGAGAAACCCAGCTAAGGGATAAAAACTCCACCTACTATCCGCAGGCCATACTATTATTCGGCTCCTTCCCTCCCCCCCCTAATAGGCCTACCATCGGGGCGGTATATCGAGGGGTCGGGTCTACCGTCTATAACACTAAGGTTTCGTTAACTATATTCTCTTCTCTTTAGTTAGGGCGGAGCCCGTCCTCTCTATCGGTTCTCACTAATATCTCTTTTGCTAGCATAAACTAGTAGAGGGCGCCTGACCTAGTTAACTACCTCGCCGCCGCCCTTATCCCTATCGGTAATAAGAGAATAGTACTATAGTCTTCCGACCTAGCCTCTAGTAACATCTAACTCCTACTAGTATAATAGTTAGGATAGAATAGTAGGACGTGTTTACCGGTCTACCTCGCCGTACCGCACGGGTAGCTAGGACTTAGGATCCTAGGAACCTTCCTAATAAATAAGAAGTAGTTAAACCTAATCTTATCCGTGCGTAACTGGACCGCTGCAGAGCTCTCCGGCTTCTTTAGGCCCTTATAGAGGTCCTATCTCCCCCCTACTAGGTTACCCTTCTGTGCTGGGCTCGTGTTTCGGCCCTCTAATCCCCGCTAGTAGTGGCGCTACCGGCCCTACTACCGGCCTTCCTACCAGGTTAGCATCCTTTTCTGTAGCGTTAGGTTATCGAGTACCCCGTTTAGCGACCGCTTCGCCCAAGACTCCTTCTTAACTGACGGGGGTAGCGGAGGGCGCAGCCTCCTACCCCTTTTTAGTTATAACCGAGACTTGATCTTCGCGTTCCCTCTCAGGACTATCTTATATATCTCTCGGAGGATCTTACTCCGTAGTAGGGCCTTATTAAGGAAGTCTCTTACCGACGGGATTCCCGCCTCTGCTTCGAGGACCGGAATTGGGGTGGCCTTATACGCCCCTAGTACTTTACGTAGTCCTTTATTCTAGATCGTCGTTAGGGTCTTCACGTGCTTCCCTACTACCCCGGGGGTATTCTTTAGGCTGTATTATATTAGCGCCGCGAACGTTATCGTAGGCCTTACTACTACCGCGTATATAAGCCTACTAACCGGTAGAATCGCGCCCTATATAGAGCCGGCGATATAGTAGAGCGCCTGAATCTAGTTATCTATCTTAGCTTATACCTTCCTTAGGTGTACGTTCTAATTTAGCTTACTATCGAGTATAAGTCCTAGGACCCTAATCGACGTCTTTAGTTTAACTTCGATTTAAATAATATTACTATTACCTTTATAACTATTATAAACTTAAGTAGTATAATTATTAAAGAGTTTTTTAAGGGCGATTATATAATTATTTAGGAAGCTAGTAGAGTAGAAAACGGGGATTTATTTATTACTTTAGTAGGGTATAAAAATAGTATATATCTATCTAGAGATAATAAGTAGCTACCGCCCTAAGGCTAGGAGGTAGCGCGTAATCCTTTTACTATATAAATTAATAAGAGTCTATATAAACGCTTAATAGGCTTAGACTATTATAGATATAACTTAATATAGTAGTATTAGATAATCCCCGCGATTTATAATATTATATTAAAGATTTAATATAAAGGTTTTATTATATTAATAGTTAATAAGGTTAATTAACCTAATACTACCGCGGCTATTAGAGCCTACTAGGAGTTATTTAGTTATACTTTACTTATTATCTTTATTAGTACTACCGGTATATCTAATTAAATAGGCTTCTCTTTATCTAGTTAAAATAAGTATAAGTTATAAGTTACTATTAAGCTCTACTAGTAATATATTATATAGGGTATTAAGGCTAAGGATAATCTTATACTTATAGGATATATTATATAAGTTAACCTTACTAAATAAGCTTTAGCGCTAAGATTAGAATTATATAGGGTAGATATAAGGATAATTAATAGCTACTAAGGTAAGAAGAAGTCTATTATAATCCTTTACATAGTAGGATCTACTAAACTTAGCTTTATATCCTTTAACCCCCGCCTCCTTACTAGTATATCTTAAGTAGGCGACGCCTTAGTAATTATTACTAACTAATATAGTAGTATTCTAATTAGCGAGTATAAATATAAGTAATACTCCTATAACTACTTATACTATCTTATTATTAAATAAGGAGGATATACCTAATATAACGCGGAACTACTAGTACTTAGGTTTAGACTATATAACTATAATATTAAATTAGATAATAGCGAAGATAATATTAGCGGAGTTTAAGATATTAAGGTAGGGGGTAATAATACGGGTATACTACCTAATACTAATACTACTAAAGGGTATAATAATACTAGGGGTACTAGTTAAGGAAGTAGAGAAATATTAATATAAACTAATAATAGTAATAATTAGTTATAAGTAGAATAGTAGGTTTAGTAAACCTTTTATAGTTTAATAAACTAGTAAGTAATTAAAGTATAAGATAAGATTATTAGTAACTAGTTCTATAAGCTAATTAAATATATTTCTATAAGCCCCGTTCCTTAGAAGCTAGTAATATAAGTAGAGTAATATATAAATTTTAACTACTCTTACCTAGTATAAGCTATTCTATCTATTAGTATAAAAGTAGAAACTAATTAAAGGAGCTTTTTAACCTATCTTAATATATATAATATAACGTGACGCGTTATATATATATTAAGTTAATACTTTTTACGGCGTTTTATCCTATATCTACTATATATTATCTACCTTACTAACTATAAGTTATATTCTATTACTCTAGTTATTATATACGCTAGGTACCTTATTATAACCTTAATTAATTAGATTATTTATATATCCGGCTACCTTTTTAACTAGCTACTATATAGTAAATATTAGACTCTAATATTAAAGGCGATAATAATAAGTTAATTACAAGTATATACTAAGGGTAAAAGACCTTATTTAGTTACTACTATTATTAACTAATATAAGTTATAAGCTAGAGGCTATAACTATATTTACTATTAATAGCTAGATTATAATTACTATATTACTATAATATCTACGTCGCTTATACTATAATATTAACCCTAACGTAAGTATACTATTAATAAAATATAATAAGTACTATATAGATAAAATAGACCCTAATTTTAAGAATTTTATAGAGTTATATTAGAAGACTAGTATAATAGAGAAGGATTAGGAGGTAGTTAGATAAGATATAATTTAGTAGTTAAAGGAAGAGGGTATTTAAGGCCTTAAAAGTACTTTAGCTAAGGATAGTATATAAGGCTTTATTACTAAACTAGGCTAGTAATACTAAGAGTATACTCTACCTCTTTTTAGCGGGCTAGATAATAAGGGTATTAGGAACGCGTTATATATAATAATATAATAGGTTACTTATAATAGTAGGAAAAGAGTATTATAGCTAGTAGAATTACTATCTTATAAAAAATTAGATTAACTATTAATAGATAGTAATATACTAGTATACCTAGCGTTAATTAAGCGGGTAAACTATCTAGCTATATAAGACTTATATCTAGGTATTTATAATATAAAAGCGAAGTAGAATAGTATTACTACTAAGATACTTCTTAATAATATTACCTTATTAGTAAACCCTCCCTTAGAACTAATAAACGTAGTAGTAGGAATAATAATTAATATATTTATTACCTACTAGAGAGAGGACTTTAGATTCAAACCTTTATAACTAGTAAAGTTATTATTTAAGTACCTAGAGAATAAAAAGCTAACTAGATTACTCTAAGATTATTAACTTCGCGTAGTATTATAAGATATTATTAAAGGTAGGAATATTAATACTATACTTAAGATTATATCTAGGAATAATCCTCTAGGTCTAGAGTAAGATTAGCAGTAGTAAAAGGACCTAATCTAGTTATTAGGTAAGTAAATTATTAATTAATCTCCTATCTTAATTATTAATATAAGATTAAGGTAGGGGCTAACTCTTAGGGATACTAAATAATTCTAATACTAGGAAAATATAGACTCTAAAATAATAATAAGAGATAGGTATTAAATATAGTAGATAGGGTAAGTAAAAGTAACCTTCTAATAATCCTATATTAATAATTAACTAGTTAATAGGTTCTAAAAGTAGATCTAGTAAGCTACCCTTATAAATAAAGCGGTCTAAGAATTATTAACTATATAGGGGTATCCTTAATAATAGTAATAGAACCCTTCTTATTAACTTAATTAACTAGGATAATAACGGGGATATTAAAATATTATAAGAAGATAGAATACTAGAGGCGTATAAGTCTAATAAGCTACCCTTATAAATAAAGTAGTCTAAGAATTATTAACTATATAAGGGTATCCTTAATAATAGTAATAGAACCCTTCTTAATAACTTAACTAACTAGGATAATAATAGGGATATTAAAATATTATAAGAAGATAAAATACTAGAGGTATATAAGTCCCTTATATCTTTACTTATATATAGAGCCTAAGCTATAGTATATATAACGTCTTTACTACTAACCCCCCTATATAAGCCTATTAGCTAACTACTAGGTTATAATATTATAGCGATAGGAGATAAAGGTTAAAATAGGTCTCTAGAGCTAAAGAGCCCTAATAGGCCTATAGAGGAGATTAAAAGCTAGGCTATTACTAAATTAAAATATCTAATAACTATAAAGTTACTACTATCCCTTATCTTATATATAACTCCTAGCTAGGGAAGCTCTACTAGGCCCGTTAAAGAGACTAAGGGCTAGGCTATAATTAATTATAAGTATAAGAGTAGTAGAATAAAGGAGAGTATGACTATATAAGAACACGCGATTAAGCTAATAAAAGAGGACGGAATAGTAAATTAGGCGGGATTAGGTTACCTAGGGTTAATAGTAATAGAAGGGAAGGTAAAGCTATAAATACCTAATATTAACTTAGCGCTAATTAATTAAATTTATTAAGGCTTTAAAGCTACTAAGGTAGTATCTAATAATAAGATTATTAAATATAAAAAGGTAGCCCGTAATATACTAGATATTAATAACTATTTAAAGGTATAAGGTAAGGATAAAAATACTATAAATAGAGAAGAAAATACTAGGGGTAACCTAGATAATATTATAAGGGAGTAAGTTATATATTAAAATTATATATACTAGAGCTAATAAATTATAGGGATTTATTAAAGTTATAACTAAGCGGGGTAATAGAATATCTATATTAGAATAATAAAAGATAGGATAATACTTATAAGCTTTTTCTTCTAGATACTATATAAGACTATTAGATAGATTATAAGGTCTAAATTTATAGTATAAATATAGTACTCTACCTATTCTAGATTTTTAGTATCTTTATTATAACTAAATTTAAAATCTTCTAGAATAGTAGTTACCTAGTAGATAACCTAGGACTTAGAAAGGTAATATCGCCTACTATTATATATAGGACGGATAGCTAATAAGGGCTATAAACTATAAAAGCTCTTATAATAGTTACCTTAAATAGGGTACTTATCTTAAGTTAAAAAAGTATTAAAGAGGCTAAAGAATAAAAGAGATATAATTTATATCTTAAAGAGGGAATAGTATAGAAATTATAGCTACCTAATATATAGTACCTATCTAATAACCCCTATAGTATATAATATATATATATTAACTTTAGAGTATTAAAAAAGCTAGTATTAAGCTACGGCCCTAACCTTATCCTTTTACTTATAGGTTTAATATCCTACTAGTTAGAATATACTATAAAGTACCTAGATATAGAGGTAAAAGGTTATAAATAGAAATTCCGTTAGGCCTATTTTAATATTAAAATAAAAAAACTTATACTAAAATTAAGTTAATAGGACCGTGATAGTCTAATAATAGTAAATAAAACTCTATTTTTTAGTATAAATAACAATTAGTTAATACTACTTTACTTTATAATATTAGGTTACTATATAAGCTAAGTTATTAAAGAGTTATTAATATTTTACTAGGCGGAATAGCGTAGTAGGAAGAAGACTAAACCTAAGTATTATAACTTATAATTTATAAGATAGGGCCGGATTATAATAAAAAAAGTATATTAGGAATATAATAAGGGCGCCGGTATTATTAGTAGGCTTTAGTAAATTAATAATAGTATACTAGGTTAGATACCTTAAAAGATCTTTATTAGTAGTACTCTATTTAAATTATTACTAGGATATATAATAGGCTAGATAAATATAATTTAAGATAAGATATAAATAATACCTTTAAAGATAATAGGCTACCCTTATATATATAATTAGTAATAGAAGCTAAAGTTCTATATAAAAGAAGTACTCTTTAAGTTAGGTAAGAGATATAAGAGCCTTATTAAGGTTATAATAGTAAAGACTAATAATAAAGAGGCGCGTATAAAGTATAGGAAGAGTCTAACTACTATTATCTAAATACTCTAGCTATAATATATATTAGAATTAACCTTTTTTAGCTATAATATAGTTCTTATCCCTATAAACTACTACTTTAACTACCTTTTAAACTCCTTAGAGTAATACTAGCCTATATTTAATAGAGTATTTAATAAGATAACTTAATAACTTAGGGGAACCTTTTAGAAAAGTCTTAAATTATTTAACTAAGGGAAGAACATTATTATACTAGTAATAGTAGTAAATATATAGCTATAAGCTATATATTACGCTAGGATTCTATTATTATTCCCTAAGCTAGTACTTAATAAGGGGATAAAGGACCTTATATATATACTATAAGAAATATAAGCTAATTAATAAATTAAGATTAAGAAAGGTAAGTTATATAAGCTAGAATAAAAGGACTTACATTATAAGGAAGTAATTATATAACTTACTAGAATAGGGAACTATATTAAAATATAAGTAATATAAATCCTTACTAATTATTTCTAGAAAGAGGAACTAAAGCTTATAGTTCTAGTAATAGGGCTAGTACTATCTCTTATTATTTACTAGGTAAGTTAATCTAAGAGCGTACTATATTATAAGTAAAGACTATAATAATAAAGCCTATACTAATATCTTTAAAGGTAATCCGCTTATTATAAAAGAAACTAGTCGCTTTAATTAGTAGGGTTATACCTAAATTACGCGTGAATAATATTATTATTTACTTTTAGGAGGGTAAAGATAATTATAAGAGTTTATAGATAGATAAGATACCCTAAGTTATTATTAGAAACTTTATATTATTAAAAGAAGGTTATAATTTAATAGCCGCTTAATATATTATCCTCTTTAATACTTAATAGATAGTTATAAATAAAGTATAAGGTATAAAGAGGGTTAGTCGCGTTAGTTAAAAGAAAGTAATATAAATAATTAAACTTATAAATAAATCCTCTAAAATAGAGATAGTAATATATAATAGGTAAGGAAAGTAAATAATATTATATAAGATAGTATAAGCCCTTATAAATAATTTAAATATTAAGGATTATAGTAAGGGTAAGGAAGAAGGACTAGATAACGACGACCTTATTAATAGTAGGAGTGATATCTATTAATAATTTAGTTAAGAATATCTATACTAATATTAAGATAAATATCTCTTAGAGGGATTATCTATTAGAATAGGCTATTCTTATTATTACTAATAAAGATATTACTAGTATTAATACTAAGATAATATCGCGTATCCCTAGTAATATAATAATATACTAGAGTATTAACTATACTATATTAGAAGAAGATAATAAACTCTTCCCTTTTAAGTACTTTTATAGGTTCTATAAACCCTCCCTACTATCTTATAAGTTATATATTAAGCTAGGCGTACTAGTTATACTACTAAAGAACCTTAATCTACTATATCTATATAATAGGACCTAATTATAAGTAATAAGGTATAGTAAGTATATCTTTAAGGGAGAGATTATAAGTAGTACCTATAATAGCGAGAAGGTAATACTATTTAAGACGCGGTTATAGTCTAAAGAAAATAATAGGTAGATTCCTACCCCCTTTATCTATAAGTAGTACCCTGTCTAACTAGTATTTACTATAATTATTAATAAATTATAAGGCTAATTAATAAAGTACGTAGGTATTAACTTATAGACTAGGCCTGCTTTTAGTTATAGTTAGTTATACGTAGCTCTATCGCGGGTAATAAGATAGGGAAACCTCTATATTATTAGGCCTAAAACTCCTAAATATATATCTAGCCGAATAATAAGAAATATTATATATAAGTAGGTACTATTAGATAATAGGTAGACTAGGAATATAACTCCTAATATATTAGTTATAACTAATTATTAACGCCTAGATCCTAATAATAGCTACTTAGTAGCTTATTAGAATACTAATTATAATATTAGAAGTATAAAAACGGCCTAATACTATACTTAGTTATATAGTTATATCTTTATATTAGACCGTAATATTAGACTTTCTAATAATAAAAATAAGCTATTCTCCTATTTAGTTTATTAAACGCGGCTAGTTAAACTTTAGAGGGCTAGATTAATACTAAGCTATAGTAACTCTTATATCTAATAGATTCCTCTATATTAATATAATAAATCTAGTATGACTATTAATAGTTATTATAAGAGTATAAAAGATATATTATAATATAAGAGATATAATAAATTAAGAATTATATTAAATAGTCTAGTAGTATAGAAGTTATTAGTAGAATATAATATTATTATACTAGATATCCCGTAGTTAGTTAGGTACCTAGTATATAGTATTTGTCTTTTAACGCTTCTATCTTAATAATAATAATATCTTTTCCTAATAATAACTAATACGATAAGTCGTCTAATAATAATATACTTACTTATACCCTAAATAGTAACGTTATAATAAAGTTATAGTATAAGTAGGCCTAATAACTATTTATTAATACTCTAGTACTAGGTAATCGCCGTAAATAGTCCCTTAGGTCTAAAATTAATATTTTTAGTAATATTTACCCTATAATTCCTATAATACTTAAGGAGGGTCTTAGTATCTATATAAGTTCGTATGTATTTCTATTATATTTAAACTTAAAATTAACTCCTTAATACTACTACTACTTACTAATAAATAGAAGAATTATACTTTTAAGTATACTTTTCCTATATAAAAATCTTGAATTTTTACAGGTATTTTTTAGTTTATTATATAATTCTATATATTATATTATTTAAAAATATTAAATATTATAAATAATATTTATAACTATATATATATAAGAAAGAGAAAGAAAAAAGTTAAAGTTAAAAAAATATAAAAACATTAAATAGTCCCCTTAAAGTAGAAAGTTAATATTTAATATTTTTAAAGTCTATTAAACTATTAGCTTTATAAAAAATACTTAAAGTCCTATTTATAAAATATTAAATAATTATATTAATAATTTTAATAATTTTAAAGCTAAATCTAGCTTAATTTATATGAGAATTTTAAAGGGTAATCGTCTATGTAACATCAGAATACACCCGGCTTGGCACAAATGATTGGCTCTCGATGACTGCCAAGTGTTCCATCATCTTTCCACCTCCCAACCAGCGGTGCATGCAACAGATACAATCCTTCTCATTCAATTCAGCATTCCAGAAGCCAGCACAGACCGTGGACCATTGAGACGAAGATATGGGATCAACCAATGGGGGCTTCAAATCACCGTTCGACATCACAACTTGTGCAAGACCTAATATCCTGAAATTACAGCCATATCGATGTGCGAGAGAGTGAGTGGAATCCTCCAAGACCTCTCCCTATCTGCATATCCGTCGAACTAAGGAGCGACCGCCAGCGACTACGAAGATAATGGGACGAACGTGCTTCTCGACGCAAACGAGCTATGCTTCAATCCAGCGGTTCTCGCAAACCTTGGTGTATTACGGTTGAACAGATATCCAGATCCGTAAGTGGCTGAGCGTCTGAAACTCGAGAATGCATTGATCTTGACCTCGTTCTGACCGACTTTGGAAGACATCAGCTGGAACTGAAAACCCTTTGGAGTTCACTTCGGAATACTCATGATCATACTGCCAAAACCCTCGGTCCAGAGCACCTTATGGTGGGTTCAGGCAGTGATGAGGTCATTTCTAGCTTGATACTTTGCTTTTGCAGGCCTGGAAGAGATAAGATGCTTATTTGTCCTCCTACGTATGGAATGTACGGGGTGAGCGCCTGCGTCAATGATGTGGGAGTCGTCCATGTGCCCCTCGACGCATATAATGGTTTCCGGCTGCGCCCTGAAGCCGTCAACGAAGCTCTCTCCTCTAATCCGTCCATAAAGATTGTCTACATCTGCTCCCCTGGCAATCCTACAGCTGCTTGCATCGCGAAGGAGGGCATACAGAGAGTTCTCGAGCACCCAACGTGGAACGGAGTCGTGGTCATCGATGAAGCTTATATCGGTCAGTCAATTGTGTGAAGCTTCCTGCCAAGCGGTACAGTGCTTGCGAATTGAAGTACATGGACTCGTAGGGTTGAGCTTGTCTAAGATGTTGGCATGGTGTGACCTTGCTGACCGACAGCCAGATTTCGCTTTGGATGGTAGCTCGCTGGCCGAATGGGTCCTGGAATTTCAAAATTTAGTTGTTATGCAGACACTTTCAAAGGCATGGGGTCTGGCTGGGATCCGCGTAGGCGCTGCCTTCACATCGGCTCCGATCGCCAAGCTCCTGAATAGCCTGAAGGCCCCTTATAATATCTCCAGTCCAAGCAGCGCTCTGGCTTGTGCGGCTCTGCGGCCAGAAAATTTCGCCATCATGAAAGAAATCCGCCGCAAGATCATGCAGCAACGGGATCGCATCCTACAGGAATTACCGAAAATCCCTGGGATCGGTGCTTTCCGGGGAGGAATCGATGCTAACTTCGTTTTGGTCGAAATTCTAGATAAGCCGCGCGACTCCGGTGGTAGCCCTAGTAACGAGGTTGCTTTGGCTCTTCATAATCTTTTGGCTGAGGGCAAAGGCATTGTAGTTCGCTTCAGAGGCAAAGAATTTGGTTGCAGAGGTAAAATTCTCGTTCTGTATTTCTTTATATCTGCATTACTTATTATGAAATATCTAGGTTGTCTTCGAGTAACCGTGGGTACCCCTGACGAGGTCGACAGGCTATTAGAGGGCATGAAGGCTGTACTTGGTGAGCTTTTGGATCAAGGTGTCGATCGGGTCAAAGACAAGCTAGGAGAAGCTCAGGCATAGAGTTCAAATGGAATATAGCTTGAGCGAGTATAGAGAATCCATAGAGAAATGATCACTGGGTCTTGTAGTCTTCCCTTTGCTCCGATTATGTATTGTACATAAATATTAGTCGAAGATCTCGCCGAGAAAAGAGCTATTCTTACGACTTTCACCCTTTAGTGCGACTGTAAGATTAAAGATCTGAAAGCTTCCTAATTTAGATATGAGATATTTTCTACGTTGAAGAACATAAATCAACATGTTATCGGATTATTAGGTCTTAGCAGAGGTAAACATGTCGCCCGCTTCGATACTCGTCGTCACTTGTCACTTGTCAGTTAAGTACGGCGGGTGATAGGGAGTAAAGGTCGTTTATTATTTAAAACACAATTCTTGATTTCTGATACAGTAAAAGCTTTCTATATATAATACCTCGATTAAGCGTATCTATCTTTAGCTTAGCTTAGAAAATTTTCCTAACTCTATTAAGGACTAGGGCCCTAGAAAAGTCTCTATAACGCCTAAGCGTAATCTTAGGGGTACGACCTTTAGGGTACGGGCGTAATCTTAGGGAGCGACCTTTAGGGTACAGGCGTAATCTTAGAGAGCGACCTTTAGGGTACAGGCTTAATCTTAGGGACCGACCTTTAGGGTACGGGCGTAATACGAAATTCTAAAGATCGTCCTCTACTTACGCCCGTAGAGTACCCTAGAGCTCGCGCTCTAACTCTAGTTATTAGACCCTAAGATTACGCTCGTATCCTAAAGATCGCTCCCTAAGATTACGCCCGTACCCTAGAGGTAGTACCCTAAGATAGCGCCCGTACCCTAGAGGTAGTACCCTAAGATTACGCCCGTACCCTAGAGATCGTTCCTTTAAGATTGCGCCCGTACCCTAGAGATCGTACTCTAAGATTACGTTCGTACCCTAGAGATGGCTAGTATACCCTAGAGATTACGCGCGTCCCCTAGAGGATATACCTAGAGGTTACGCCCGGAGCCTATTAAGTACCCGGGGATTAAGTCTTTAAGTCCGGGGTACTTCGAGCCGGAGGTAGCTAGCCAGGTTATACTAAGTCGCTATACTAGCTCCTATACTTTATAGTCTGAAATCGCCAAACTTTATGGAAAATCAAGTTTCAAATGATAAACGACCTTTGCTCCCTATCGCCCGCCGTAAGTCAAGGTTCCGCGCTTGCGCGCGAATGCCGCCCCACGATCTCCGAACTCGAATTTCCCACCTCCTCCGAAGCCGCCACCCTTTACTGCAAAGACGATAAAAGGCCCAACCCTAACCACCGGTAGCCAGAAACTTGCACGCTTCCACATGCCCGATGTAAGGTCGAGCGCGTATAAGCGAAAGGAATTCGACGATGCAAAGACGAAGACGAGTGAGTTTAAAGCTTGGGAATATATGAGGCATGGATCGGGGCCTCTTCCACGGTCTCGTAAAGATAATACACAGTCTGCAAAGGCCACTTCCGGTACCGCTGAAGGTGGACGCGCTTTTAACGCAGACCGAGATGTAAAAGATCCGAACCCACGGAGACCGACTTCACGGTAGATAGATTGGGAGGACAAGCCAGATGCGGGCATGTTAAATCCTCAACGAACGAGCACCATGCGTCCGGTGCCTAAAGTAAATGGATATGCTCCCACGACTCCAAATGCTGGTGATGAGCCGCAGGCACGATCGGCATACTTTAATGTATCTTGGGCAGACAGGCCGACTTCGTCTGGCAATCGATCTAACATGCCTCCTCCGCCTCCCCGTGCTCTAACTGCGAAAAAAGCTGCCCCTTTGCAAGCTTTCAAAGAACAGATGGGGAATGCTGGGACATTTGGGGGTACTAAACGTTATACCCCTTATACTACTGATCATGGCGAGAAGACGGACCTCAAGATTCCTGAGTTACATCGATCCTCAACCGCAAACACGCCTTGAGAAAGCAATTCACGCACCGGCTTCTACAATAGCGAGCCTTTAAGCTCTAAAAATCACCATGCCCGCGCTGTATTTGCAACCACTCCGCGCGCTTATGGGGCTGCACGGCAGACGGGATTTGACTCTTTGTTAACGACGTCCTCTGACTTTAGTTCGGACGATGATGATGACGAAGAGGCTAAGGCAGCATATTTATGTCCCAGATAGACTCCCAAACTAAGCCGTCCTCGGATGCGAGCTGGTGCTCAGCAGCGCTCGTACTTTAATACGTACGTGAGGGTAGAGGATGCCCAAGATGAGCCTATGGCCCTAGGGAGTGGCCCACGAAGGCCTTCTGGTATTGAAATACCGCCGTCTTCGAACACTAACTAAAGTCACCCTGAAGGCTTCCGAGAGCACCGCGAAAAGCATTAGTCCGAATAGACGCATTAACCTTCGACAATTGCACCTATAGCATCCGCTTATCCTAGAGAGGGAGCCGCGCAGCAGCCTCCAATATCCCGTCCACGAAGCTTTGAAGACCAACCTAGGTTTCGACCGCAGAGCTCAGCCACGCAATCTAGAGCGACTCTAATGTACGTAAAGTATTCCCTAATTTCCTCTCCCCCATTATCTTGAAAGACGTCGACTAGACCATCATCTATTAGATATTCCAGTCACTGGTCATTCTGCACCTTGAGAGGCCCAATGTGGCTTCAGCAGAGGGCACCCCTTACTGGGCAACACCTTTCCCTATACCACCTAAGTCCTCTACAGCGTGGCATCCTTCAATATTTCACGCATAAGTTTATGATTCTCACACACCTAAACCATTATATGCGTTCGCTAACTTAAGCGTGCAGTAATTTCCGGTGGGGCCAGGGAGGCCTTCCCGAGGCAGCTGTTCCAAAACCACCCTTCCGAAGTCGTAGTTCAGACACGATTGACGTACACTTTTCTCTGTCGGAGAATCCGCCAGAGTTCAGAGCAGGAGGCTTGGGCTCGCCGGTGGGCGCCAAAGGCACTGCTAAAAGTCCATTTGAGATCCCTGACCAATCTCCCTCGAAAGAGTCACCTTCGGTTGCAGCTACCAGTCCAACTGACGCAACGTCTGAGCCTAAACTTCCGCCACCTCCCCCAAGGGCCCGCCTGCTTCTTTCCAAATGACTGGCATTATCGCTTCAATGCTGGAACTTTCCAAGACTCGGCCTCGAGGTCTCGGAGCCGAAATCCAAGCGGGCGCGTCTCGCAGATCTTCTTTGAGTAATGGTCGACGGCTTGGGCAAACTAGACGAGCAGATCCATAGCCAACCGTCGATGAAGATGGGGATAAGCCACCTGCAGCTACATCGTGGTCGCGGGCGTCGGGGCGAGGATCAAGAAGGCGAAATTTGGTCTATGAAAAGAGGGCCGAGAAGCGAAGAAAGGTTGAGAAATCCATAGTATTTGTCAAACAATTTGAAAGTCCTAGAAAAATGAAAGGGAGGACGAATGATTCGGGAAAAACATTGGAGTCCCTGGTTCTAATGGACATTTGGAACCTCTTCCTTCCTTTTCATGATGATCGATCACATAGCTCCCAGCGCTATTTCCCGTACTTGCAGTAATGGCCGTTCGAGGCGGCGCGGGCATCACCAAAGGCACTTGTGCGAAAGCCGCCTAAAGCGGCGCCGCGGTAGGCTAAAAATGCCACAATTTTACCTAGATCTAGGTTAAGAAAATAAACTACCTTTATATATCTTAAAATAAAAGGAGGTAAGGATAGATTTCTTTATTATATTTTATATAAATCTTTTAAATATTATTATAAGCCTCTTTTAAAATTATTATTATAAATTTATAAAAGAGATAAATATATCTTTTAAATATAATTAAATATCTTTAGAATTTTTAATATCTTTAATATATTTAGAGATTTTAAGCTACTTTTAAAGTTAATATAATTATAAGAGGAGATAATCTAATAGTTAATTATATAAAGTAGATTCTCTCCTAGTTTATTACTCTTAACTTTAAAGATCTTAAGCTTTAAATCTTTAATTATAAATTTTTAAAAGTCTTAAAATTAATTATAATAACTTTAAGGAGTCTTTTAAATCTATTAAAAGGGATTTAAAGGAGTATTTTAATTTTTAAATCCTTCTTTAATTATATTAAGTTATAAGTTAATCTTACTTTTTAACATTTTTAAATAGAGGATTTTAATATACTTAATAATATCATCTTCTTTAAAAAACTTATTACCTTTAATAATTAAATCTTTTTAAGAGACTTAATCCCCTAATACTTTTAATTAATTTATTTAAAGAAAAGAACTTTAATTAATTTAAATATCTAAAAAGTAATAAGATAGTTATATTATATTATAAAGTATAAAAATAATTAATTAAAATATATTAGAGTTTACTTTATAAACCTAAAATAGAGAGGCTTAAAAATATTAAATTATCTAGAATCTTAAAGCCTTAAAATTTTTAAACTTATTTTATAATACCTCTTAATAAGGCTAAGAAGAAAATTTAAAAGGAAAATCTTTAAAATTATTAAAGATCCTAGCCTTTTTAAGCTTAAAGAGATTTTAATACTAAGGCCTTAAACTTTTAAATATTAAAGTAGATTAGAAGACTTTAAAAGTATTATAATATTTATATTATAGTTAATTAAAGAACTTATTAAAAAGTTATAAAATAAGTAGTTTTATAAATTTTAAACTCTAAATTCTTCTACTTAAGAAATTTAAAGATAGTCTTTAAAGTTAATATTATAATAATAGAAATTAAATATTAAAAGTATAACTATTATATTTAAATAATTTCTAGAATAATTTATTAAATTTAATATTAAGATATTTAAAACTTTACTTTAATAAATTTAAAAGAGACTCTTCTAAAAATAAAGGCTTATAATAAAATCCTTTAAGCTTAAAAACTTTAAATTTATAAGATAATTAAAGCTTTAATTGATTAATTAATTAATTATACTCCTATGCTAGCTAAAAAGCTAATAAGGGTAGGCTATTCGGGGGTACGTATTACGTACATGTTATTCGGGGAGAAACCCTGCTATAAGGATAAAAACTCCACCTGATAATTACGGTTCTCTTAACCATTTACAGCTCCTTCCCTCCCCCCCCTAGCAGGCCTACTACTAGGGAGGTAGTAGAGGGGTCGGGTTTACTGCCTATTGCACTAAAGTTTCGTCTACAGGTGAAACTCCTTTTCCTTATCTAGGGCCTAGCCCCTTTCTCTTTTCTATCTCCACCGGCTATTTTTAATCTAATCTATTTAGCGTAACGGATGAATCCTTATAGCGGATAATTCCTTATGGTCCCGGTTATAACGTCCGTGACGGGGAGGGTGTATACGTAAAGGGAGGTGATAGAACTAGTACTTACCCACTAGTCTATCGGTGCTAGGCACTACTAAGTGAGGAGGCCAGCGGCCCTAGCGTGCTTATAGACTATTAGGTAGGAAGGCTAATATCCACGTATCTCTATACGGGTTAGGCCTCTACTACCTACTACTATACCGTGGGGACTACCTAGGTACGGCTAAGCATCCCCCCGCCGTATAGTAGTAAGGTAGCGGATACCCGGTATGTTTACCGCGGTTATATCGGCCGCTGCTATTAAGGTATATGCGTGTAGAAGATAATAGGTACCGTTAGCTAACTAGACCGGCGGCCCTATCGCGCTTATAGGCTATTAGGTGAGGAGTCTAATACCCACATCCTATTTCGGGTTAGGTGCCTACTACCTATAGCCGTACCGTAAGGACTACCTAGGAAGGGGACTGGAGTATCCTCGCCGCCGTACGGCAGTAATAGCGGTAGTATATACCCGGTGTGCTATCTAGCTTGCGCTCGATTATTAAGAGGAAGGAAGGGCTGGCTCTATAGTATTACTATCTTTTTATTATACTGTTATTATCTGTGTGTACTATAACTACCCTGAGGTAGGTAGACTTAGGCTACCTAGACCGCGCGGAGCGGAATCGGCTAGAGTATAAGGACGTGGCCTCGTAAGAGACCCTATAACGGGTATAGGTATAGAAGCACCATGTATATCTTATAATATTATAGAGGTTTTATATCGGTAGTATTTCTATCGTCTTATACTAGTATTACTGGTATTACTAGTATATCGCGTTTATAACACGCGTAGGGAAGCGGAGGCTATATTAGGGAGAGGTGGAAGGGTATTTATATAGTATATATTTTTCGTCTATATCTATATATTCTATCGCGTTATATCTTTTACCGTAATCTTTTAAGAGTTCTCCTTCTATCTTCTCTATTTTTCTGTCGCGTTAGCGTTCTTATTCTCGTTATTACTATACTCTACCTGCGTGTCGATTCCGTAATAACTAGGTAACCCTAGACGGTACTTCTAAAATACCGTAAGATCTCTCAGCTCTCCTAGTACCGAGATACTAGAAGGTTCGTAGCCGGCACCACGTATAGGTGGATCTCGTCGCCGGCCTAATTAAAGCTTTATTACTATATAAATTATTATAAAATATTATAATCCTTTATACTAGGATTTAAATAATTAATAGATTAAATTATAAATATTAAATATTCTCCCTATTAATTATTTTTAATTTATTTAAACTTTAAAGCCTTTTAATAAACTCTTCTCTTTAAAAATATTATATATATCTCTTAAATTTATTAAATTTAATATTTTTATTTTATCCTCCTTTATATTTATCTTAAAGGATATTCTTTAATTTCTTTAAAATTAGATAAACTTAAACTTAAGTTTTATAATTAAAATTTAAAGAACTTAAATTTTATATAACTTCTTTACTTAAATATATTAAAACTAGCTTTAATTATAAAATTTAATAAAAGAGCTATTTTTAAATATAAAGGTAAATAGGTAATTTCTTATTAAAGATAATTTAATTAATATTATAATTTAGATAATATATTAGTATTAATAGAAGTTTAATAATATTAAGGGGATATAGGAGTTTATAAAGGAAAATAAATCTTTAAAAAAGTAGAAAATATAAATAATACTTTTAAATAATATTTAAAAATCTTAAAAAGAATAGAATTAAGCTCTTATTAATATAATTAAAAAGGAATTATTTATAAAGGAATATACTTTACTTTTTATATATTATAAAGGGAAAGATTATAATTAATTATTAAATATTTATTAGAAGGTAAAGTATATTTAATAATTATAAAAGATTTTATTAATATAAGATAATAATAATAATAATAATAACAAATAAAGAATTACTTAAAATATTATAAAAATTAAAACTTTATATCTTCCTCTAATAAATTAAAGATCTCTTAGTAGATATTTAAAAATTTTAAGTTATATTTAAAAAATTTATAATACCTTTAATATATAAAGTTATAATCTAAAACTATTATTTAAATTTTATTAAAGGTAGGTTTTTATACTTCTCTATTATAATTTATATATAAATTAAAGGTCTTTTAAAATAAGTAGGTAATAATCTTATATATAAGGGTAATATTTTATAAAGTTTTAATTTTTTTAATTTTTTTAAATTTAATTTTATTTAATTTTATTTAATATTTTTAGTCTATTTATCTTATATAGTAGTAATTATAGTATCTGTTATTTTCTTAGTAAAAACTATTAAATTTCTAACTAGGGGATAGCCTTAATATAATTTATCTAATATTATATTCTATAATAAAGATATATATTATATAACTTATAACTATACCTAGATCTTAGTACCCTTTATTATTAATATTAATCTAGAATAGAATTAATAAAAAGCTCCCTAAGCGCCTTCCTTTTTATCTTTTCTTAAATAGTCCTTCCCCTATATTTATATACTTAATAGTACTACACTTTTATTCCTAGTAAGATAATAACTCTATAATCTAACTCTATAATATAATTTATATATATATTTAATATACTAAATTATTAAGGTTTCCTAATACCTATATATTATTCTAAGTAGGTAAATAGTTTAGTAACTAGTTATTTATAAAAAGTCTTATAAGAGGTATAATCTTATAACTTACCTTATAACTAATCTATTAAATAGTAGGCTATCTTATAATAATTATATACTATTATATCTAGTAGGTAGTATTAGAGTACCTTCTAGTTCTTATTATATAACTTAAGTATCTTATAATAGTAATACAGTTAGTTAGCCTAATTAACTCTACTTATAAAGTAATTATATATATTAATAAATAGGGGGATTAATAGCTCTTTTATAGTATTATTATTAAAGACTAGCCGACTTATATATATATTTATCTTAGTTTCTACTAGCTAATAGCGGCGCTAAATAATAGTCTCCGTCCTAGTATAAATAGTAGTTATAATTAATATAATATTTTAGTCTTTTTATATAAATTCTATAACTCTACTATTATCTAATAATAAATTATATAACTAACCCTATAATATCTATATATTATATATTATTTTTAACTTAGTAAGGAGTAGATCCAGGCTATAGTTCTTCTCTTTTAATAGAACCTTCCTTTACTTCTTAGTACTAGCCTTTTCTTTATTATTTTCCCGCTACGTCTTAGTAGTTCTAATAGTACCGGCCCCCTTAAATCCCTTATTAGCTAGTTAACTAAGTAGATAGGTTAAGGTAAATAGGTTATCTAGCTAGATAATATAATTTATAGAGCTAGAAATACCCTATTACTTTACTATATTAAGAACTATAGCCTATATCTTTAAGAAGCTAAGCTAGGTTATTTATACTTTATCTAAATTAATTAGTCTAATAGCTCCTTTTATATAATATATCTAGTCTAGGATATACCCCTTATTTATTAATACTTATATCTTAAAGCCTTCTAGCTCTAGTTTACTTAGTATATTAATAGTCTCTTTTACCCTACTTATAAAATATTAAATACTCTTATTAATAGAAAGATATATACCTACCTTCTAATATTTCTTAAATTTCTAATATAGATTATTACTTAGAGGTTTAAGTTTTTAAAATATTAACTTATTTTTCCTAGGCCTAGAGATATAAAAGAAGTGTTTAATTTACTACTACCTCTTTAAATTAATTATATAGTAGATAGTAGGGTAGAGTAGGCTTATAAGATTAAGGTTTTAATAGTCTTTTATAATAAGCTCTAGATATAGTCTTATATATATATATATACCCTAATATAGGCCCTAAGCTCTTTTATTATTATAGGAATCTATATTCTTATATAGGGTTTCTCTAAGGTAGAAGAAGCTATTACGTTTAAATTAGTATACTCTATTAATAAATTAAGTATTTATTCTTTAAAGAAAAGGGAGAAGATCTTATAAGGTTATTAAGGACTAATTCTATTAGGTAGTTAACCTTACTTATATATTATTTTATTAATTTCTAATAGTTTAAACTTAGGAAATAGTTAAGGCCTAGGAGGGAGTTTCTTAGAAGGCTTAGGAGTAATAGGGTCTTTTAGAATATAGTCTATATTATCTATAGTATAATTCTAGGGTATAGTTATTAGCTATAATAGTAAAATATAAATAGTAAATATAGCTATATTTTAGTATTTAGGAAGCCTAGGTAAACCTTAGCATTAACCTAATAGATACTATACTACTATATAAGATAATATTTATTATAAATCTTTTTTTTTAATAAACTCCTATTATAATAGATATTACCTATATATATATACTTAAATTAAGAATTTAAAACTATAAACTATTTAAACTTTAATTTAAAATTCTTAAGTTCCAGCCTTAATAGGGCGCTTTAATAGAATATTAAGGCTAAGGCCGCTACGCCCCCGGAAGGCCCGATCGGGCTTAGCCTAAGTCACCGTCTAAGCGCGCCAGGACCGTTACCCAGCCCCGATGAAGGCCACATTCACGCTATTCTACAGCAAATACATAATTACTTCTCTACGCGAATCTTTAGAAAGTGGTACCTACCGGATCTAGACGTCAAAATTCTCGAAAAGCAAGCACACCGTCAATGCTCGGTCAATACGCTGACTACAATACCCTAACTGTACACTACAGAGCCATCTTGCGTCGAGTGAGCATTTGTTTAATCTGAAATCCATGAGAAGGAGTGCAACTTCGAGTGCCAATCACCTGCAGCGTCCATGTCTCAAACAGGGAATGGCAATCTATTCACAGACCTCTCTGGAAGCGTAGATTCTACGTCCGATAACCCTTATGATGCACTAATTGAAGCTTGCTCGGAAGATCCAGTGAGCCGTCCGAATCATTTTAGCAGGATAAGACTGAGAAAAAGTAGACGCAAATTCAACTTCGCTATAAAACACACCGCGAAACACGGAATGAGCAGCAACAAGCGAAGCTGCTTTCTCCTGAATTTACGGGATTCATCATAGATCCTGTGCTCGAGAAGCTGCTTGACCAGAAGTCTAATCCTGGGTATGAAGACCCAAGAAATTGCTTAGTATTCTGGGCCCGTCCGCCACCTCGTATTCGAGATCTTGTGAATGGGATTCAGGAAAGACTTCTTGAGGTTGCACCTTGTGAGACTTCAGTACCGCCATACCATGTTGACGGGAATGCTAAAGGCGGCCAGCTCTCTGGCTGATGCCCTTAGAGTGTTTGCATATGACGGTCTTGGAGGTCACGCACTCGCAAACAGAAGTCGATATATCCACACTCGTTAAGAAAATGGAGAGCAAGATACCAGAGATCACAGACTACACATACAATCATCGGGCTCGACTGATTAAGCCGATGCTGTCTTACGACGCGGCAGCTATCGCTCTGACTTTCCTACCAGCTGCAGGTGGCGATGGTTCTGATGGCCGCGATCCCAACGCCGATGGCTACACTTACCATCATCTCCGCCGTGATATTTATGCACTCTCCAAAAGCACAGGAATCGAGATCGAGTCTCGCTACGTCGTTCCTTCCTCGCATCTAACGATAGCGCGATTTGTCTCTCGAAAGGACTTTACGAATGCTGATACTGGAGCGTTGGATAAGCAGAAGATAGAAGATGTTGTAGGAAAGCTTGTGAGTATCAATCATGACCTTCAAGCCGAAGACGAGTCGGCACAGACAGAAACATGGCAGGTTGGTGAGGGAAAGGGCCTTGTGTGTCGGACAGGCACAGTGTGGTATGGTGGAGGGCAGTCACAGCATGAAGGGCGAGGTTTCTAGCGGGGCAGATTGGATCTGTCCCTGGCGTATTTACACGGTATTAGCTTTAGGAAAAGCACCTGCGTGTTCATAGAAGCACAGGAGTATTTACTGCTGTATCCATAAAATTGTGGCTGAGAAAGGCTTGCGTGACGGAGTCTTCAGCTCTTGGAACTGTATGATTGGCGACTCTGCCGAAAGATGAGATCTGCAACTAGCGCGGCTTGGCATCGAAGCGCACAAAATGTAGATCTGTATGGCCGGCACTGACGACGACCTTTCCAGCCCGTCAGACTGAGATTCATAAGTCTTCGTACCACCTCTCAATCGTCAGCAGTCAGTCACAATGGTCAACGTTCCCAAAACTCGTGAGTATCCCTTACGAGTCATTGTTGCCGAGAGCTATCTGCCCCCTCAGACAGTTTGGTATATGCTGACTTGGTGAATATAGGTCGCACCTATTGCAAGTACGTATACAATGATGGATGATATTCTATTTAGTTTCAAAGCCTACGACTCGATAATTGACGCGGGACGGAGGGATTACTCCTTACTAGCGTTTCAAGAATCGAGAACTTCGCTGAAAGGGCAATGACTGACTGTGAAAACCATGATCAGAGGCAAGACCTGTAAGAAGCATACACAGCACAAAGTCACACAATACAAAGCCGGCAAAGTACGCCCCTCCCACCTGTCCCCACCTCCCTCGCCCCAGACCGGTAACTGATTCCCCCTCTCCGCGCTATAGGCCTCCTCAGTCGCTCAAGGAAAGCGGCGCTACGACCGGAAACAATCCGGATACGGAGGCCAGACCAAACCCGTTTTCCACAAAAAGGCCAAAACAACGAAGAAGGTGGTGCTGAGATTAGAATGCACGGCTTGCAAGACAAAGGCGCAGTTGGCGTTGAAGCGGTGCAAGCATTTCGAGCTGGGTGGAGATAAGAAGACGAAGGGTGCTGCTTTGGTTTTTTAGAGGAATGGAGATGTGCATGGTGCTGTTGTTGTTGCTATGGAAGTGATGATTTCATGCAGGATACGGATTAGGCATATCTGAAGCATAGAGATCAAGGTCTTCCAAGCCCAATATGTGGTGCTTCGATCGTTGAAAAGGCTCTTGTAAACGTGGACGTGTGTCCTTGATACCCAAACGTTTGTTGACTGTGTGTAATGGAGACACAATCGCCTTGACTATGACATGGATATCATGGAAGGAGCAATCCTCAATACCTAGGCTCTTCGCACTTGGCTCTCAATGTAATTGCTCCCAACCCGATCCCTTCTGCATCTGTGATGCCCGTAATCCTTCGCCCATGGCCTAATTTTGTAGCCAAGTGGCCTAGGCAGTAAAGCAGCCAATGACCAAGCCAGCGTGGGCGGGCGCGCTTCAAGAATCCTTCCGCTCGCCAATCCCAACCTCCTCCCCCTTCATGATCTCCCTCTCATCACTCAGTACCTGCATCGGCACCGTCTCATAAAGCTCCACAGATTCTGAAGCATTTCTCCTAGTCCTGCGTTAGCGACTTGACGGTGTCGGTTACAAGACACTAGCCCTGCCGAATCGGAGCAATGTGTCCCAAGCGGTGTGACCATTCCTTAACCTCGGTGCAGCAACGATGGCTCAACACACCATGGGACACGGAGGGGTAGGGATGACTTTGATGAGCATTCGTGCAACATATCGATCATTATCAGTGATGACTTGAATAACACCGATGTACGCAACGCTGTATACACCTTAGTGTATACGGAGCATCGATCGACCAGCGAGTTGCTATGCAACGATGGCTATTCACTTTCGCTTCAGGTTTGCAACACAATGATGAGGCTCCGTCTACTAGCTATCTCTTAGACTGCATATCGACTATTGCCTTGTGTTTGTACCTCGCATTAGCTTGTGCTGGTGCAGGTCTGGATTTCGTCTCATTATCTCAACATTACTCCGCTTCATGCCCATTATCCTTTTATCTCTCAGGTGCTTTCCTAAGCTTCAACACACAATCACCAATTGTTACTTCCCTTGTATCAAATACAATACGAGTTCCCTATAATGCAGTCATACACTTCGTCGCAGCTAGATTCGTGTGAGAGTCTGGAAGACGACCACGCTTCACGATACTACGATGCATACGAAGGAGAAGAGCAATCAGACAATAGTACCAGTGAAAAAGACCAAGGAACATTGATCGCAACTTCCGAATCAACATACTTCATTGCTCCCAACGACCCCGGCATACGCCCCAGCTCCGCGCGCACGGCATCCGTCCCCATCAATCAATACGGTGGCATTGGCAGCCACCGCCGCTCCAGCAACTCCACCTCGCAGACGCACTCCAGACCCACCACATCAGGCCAAACATCAAGCAAAGCCGCCTCCACCGCTCCAACCTCCACCCATTCCGCCCGTCCCAATTCTCGACGCTACTCAACCCTCATCTCCCCCAACGGGCCATCCGGCTTCCTCCCTCGAGACACCAGAAGCCTCCTCCGTCGAAGCGTAACCACAGCCCCTACGTTCCCGGCAAACAGTCACACATCTTTCCCCATCGCCTACCTCCGCAACGATAACGAAAAACCCCCACCAACCATCAGAGGCGTCTCATACCCAGGCCGCCCAAGCGAACCCATCCAATCACACACCCCACCCACCCTGCCCCTAACACCATCATCATCATCATCAACCCACACCACCACCCCTCACTCCCCCACCTCCCCATCCCCAACCCCCCACCAACAACAAACGTACACAAACTACCACCCCCCCACCACCATCGACTGGACCTCACCCCAAACCCGCCGCAAACACTACAGCAAAATCGACAACGCCACCACCGGCCTCCGCGGCCTCTGGACGCGCTTCGCCCCCAAGAGGCTGGGGGGCGGGAGCAAGTATGGCAGTTTCTACGGTGCGAGGCGCGATGATGGCGGGTCTGTGAGGAGGTTTAGGCAGGAGGTGGGGGGTGAAGGGGGGAGGAAGGAGCGGAGGGGTTTTTGGGGACGGGGGAGGTAGGAGGTGGATGGGGAGACGAAGGGGTGGTGATTCATGGGGGGAGTTTGTGGATCAGGGAAAGTGATTTGTTTTTCTTTTTGAGCGGGTTTCTGAGCGGGGGGTGGATGTCTGGTGGAGCGATGATACCCTCTTGTAGGTACCGTGTGAAGATGTCACCTAACTTACTCTTGCCTGGGACAATCAATGTCTTGCCAGCAACGTATTAGACGCACTGACTAGTCTCCGATAACCTCCTACGTGACCAAAAAGCAATAAAGTATGTTACCAGTCCATTGACACCGATGACACAAACCCACAAACAAAGTTCTCTCACGCATAAGCTTGATGTGGAACTTACATCCAAGGGACCATTTCGAAGTCCCTAGATAGTAAATATCAAGGTTATTTGGCGATGACATGTTTATTTCTAGCTGTTTTACATACCTTATTTACTCATCGGCAAAGTGCAAAATATACCACACTCGCACGGCGGAGTACCAAGGCCCTCGATACCCCGGGGAGGGGGTATGAGCCTCGTCTAATCTGCCCCTCCCGTACGCATAGGTAGGTAGGTACTCCCCCGCCATATCCAGTAGTGAAGCCCCCTAGGTGCATGAGTCCCTACTGCTCAGGTATATACCTGGAGATCTAGTGCCTACTCCACCAACTGAGTGTGGTATTTTTGCAATCTGCCGTTTTGCAGAAGCACCATCAATTCTGATGCAGATGCCTCGGGATCTTCGGCAAACACAGCCAAATCCCCAACAACACCACCAGCAACGCCAGCACGATCGGCTGCAACGTCGCCACCCCCCTCGCCTGCGCCACCGCCCCCACCGCAAACGGCAAGAGGGCCGCGCCCCCACCCCCGAACGCAGCAGCGAACCCAATAGCCGCAACGTGCAACTCCCGCGGCAACAATTTCGTCGCCGCCACGACCCCGGACGGGAACAGGGGGCCGATGAAGAACCCGACGAGCGCGACGGCGACGGCGGAGACGATGAATTGGGGTACGAGCCAGAATATAAGTTCGAGGCCCGTGGCGAGGAGGAGGTAGAGGGATATGGCGCGGCTTTCGCCGATGTGGGGGGTCAGGAAGCCGAGGATTAGGCGGCCGAGGGTGATGCCCAGCCAGAAGCCGGTGGCGGTCATGCCGGAGGGGAAGGGGGGGGCGTGGCGGACGCGGATCATGAAGGTTACGATCCAGCCGCCTAGGGAGACTGGGGTTTTGAGGGGGTTTGGTTAGTTAGGGATGGAGATGGGAGGGGGTGAGTGGTTTGAGGGTTGGCGTACCTTCTGTACCGACGTAGGCTAAGAAGAAAGCTGAGCATATCCAGGTGACCTTATTCCGCAGAGCCCGCCTCGTCATGCCTTTCTCCTCGCCATCGGCGCGATTGGTGTCTCGGTACTTCATCCCCGTCTCCGTCCAGAACGCCCACGTGCCCACAACGAGCTCGCAAGCCGCCAAGCCGATCATGATGTAGTAGAACGTCCACCAGCCCAGATTTCCCTTAGTGACCATACTCGTGCCGATGAGCGGGCTGATGGTCGCTCCAAGACCATAGCACGCATGCAGCAGTCCTAAGAGCTGATTCGGATGATCCATCGTGCCAATCCAGGCATTCCATGCCGCGTCGAGCAGTCCGTTGCCGATGCCTACGGCGGCGAGGATGACGACGACGACGGGATAGGGGGGGTGGATGGCGATGACGATATAGGCGAGGAGTTTGCAGGAGGGGGCGATGAGGGCGATGCCGCGGCGGCCGGCGAGGCGGTGGAGGCGGTCGCTGAGGAAGGCGGAGAGAGTGTAGCCGGCGAAAGGGCTGAGGAAGACGAGGGAGGTGACGAGGTAGGAGGTGTGATAGTCTGCTTCTATCTGTGGGGGAAGCGTTAGCGGGTGGTGTGGGAAGGTTGGGGGAGAGGGGGTGGGGAGGCGTACGTATGGGATTAGGGCACCGTATGAGGCGTCGTTCATGCCGAAGACGATGAAGGCGAAGAAGATAGCGGCGAGACGGTAGGTGTTGATGCGTGGGTTGTTCCATCGCTCCTTCGTCCGGACGACATGTCCTGTACCTGAAAACACACTGCTAGGTCTGGGTATTACTGGCTGGCCGTTCGGGGCTGACAGGTCGTGCAAGGGGATTGGTTGATCTTTCGTCGAGTGTAGAGAAGCTTGCTCAGGACTGGCTGGCTGAGTCTCTATCACCGCTGTCAAGGAGGCCATGTTGCTGGTAATTTGTGGGACAGTCGAAGTTTTCCAAACGATTCTATGTCTTAGAAGTAAAGCTCCATAAATCTACAACCACATATGAAAATGCGGAATACCCTTCTTTCAAAGATATAGGGAATCATATGGGCTATGAGTCACCACGGGAATATCAGTGCTTGTAGTAAGCATAAATCTTCAAAGTGATTTCTAAGGATAGAGGGGTTGAGCGAACGTCACATATCACACCACATCACGTGGTGATTAGATAAAAGCCTTGGCACACGTGGGATATACTTTACTTTACCAATTGATATCAGCACGGAGCACGCGTTGGTAGTAACATACTATTGTATGTAGTTAAAAGCATTATTCGTATCTCGCACGGTAGACTGATTGGTAACTTGCGTGTGCCGAGTCCTGGCGGCACGATTGAACTAAAGTCCTCGTCCTTTTTCCTTCTTTCCCCCGAAAGTCCAGAGGCTCGAAAAATATAGACAAGCTGGTTTCATATATACATCCTATCAATGCTGCATCCACTGCGCATGAAGAAACATGCACAATCCGGAATACAATAAGTACTCCGTAGACTTTTATGCAATGCTGACGCTCCTGAACGGAAGAAAGTCCCAACCTGTCTTCGGACACAAAAAGGCCACCCAGACTATTCTCTATACTCCAGGGTATCTATGATGAGTACGTCTCGTCTCTCTTGACTAGCGCCACGGGCGGCACATAAACATGTCTCGCATAGATGAAATAATACGACGTCGCAAAGATGATGACGCCGCTAAAGATGGCAATGCTCCAATTCATCGTACTCGCCACCACGGGTGTCGCCACGGGGAAGAAGGAGAATACGAAGATGGGCAGCAGGTAGCAGAGAGCGAGGACGTTGATGAGACCGCCGTAGCGGCCGAGAGACCATCGATGCGGGGGGAGGGATTCGCCGCGGATACGTTTGAGGAGGACGCAGGCGATGGTTATCATGTAGGAGGCGGCGAGGGCGCAGATGGTGAGGGAGACGACGGCGTTGAGGGCGGCGGTGGAGCCGATGTTGATGAGGGAGAGGAGGATGGTTACGACAAGGGAGACGATGACGGCGTTGAGGGGGATGTTCCAGCCGGGTGTGACCTGAGTTCGTTATTTCGTTAGTTTGTGCGGAAAACATCGATTGGTATCAATGGTAGACTCACGTGTGAGAGTACTGCTGAGAAGGGGACGCCGTTGTCACGGGCGAAAGACCACAATTGTCGGGAGCCAGTGGCCACTTCGCTGATGGTGCTGGCGGTGAGAGTGACGATGAGGACGGTGCACATAACGTTTGTTGCGCTGTAACTTTGTGTAGTGTTGAAGAAGATCTGGATGAAGGGAAGACCCGTGGGAGTCTGCACGATCTCGGCGGCATTGCCGAGACAGAAACACAGTGTGAGGATCAAGATAAAGCCCAGGGTAGAATTGAGGATGACAGCCCATGTAATAGCTCTTGGCAACGTCTCCGAAGCGTCTTTGATCTCTTCGGCTAGGCTTGGTCAGCATATGCATCCTGCAAGATACCCTGCCGCCGATCCCACCCTCACTCACACATGTGCACCCCACAGTCAAAGCCCACCATCGAGAGGACGGAGGTCGACAAGCCCACCATGACCGACGTGCCTGTAGAACTCCAGCCGCCACCATTGGTGAATTCCGTGAAAACGGCTTTAGCATTGTTCCTCGGCGCCAGGACCCAGATTGGTATTATAATGGCAAAGAGGCCAACGATGTGGATGATTAAGATCAAGCCTTCGATCATAGGCAATTTCTTGGCGAGAAATGTATTGAAGAAGATGGAGAAAGAGACGATGGCAATCAGGATCATCGTCCCATGCCAGCGTTGAAAAACGTACGTAGGATCATTCAGGACCAGTAATCCTTGGATGATTGTGGCGGGCAAGAAAGCGATGGCCACGATGGCGCACTGCCATCCAGTGAAGCAGAGCCAACCTATGACTCTATCAGCTGTGCGAGACAATTGTTTGCCAGAATTTGCTATACCAACGATGAAGCTCAAGAATTTCTGAGAACTCTTTGGCGCGAACTCCGACACCCAATGATATTGACCACCCGCCGTAGGCGCCATTGAAGCCATTTCGGCCAGACTCATGTAGACGAACAAGAACCCGATTGAAACGGCAAGAAAGCCCCATATCAGGCCTGCCGTACCTCCATTGACCAGGGATGTTAGGAGTAGTCTGCAATGCGGTCAGGATATGATACGGTAAGGACTATGCATTGGCGAACTCTTACGCCAATATGACCTCCCATGTACAAATGAGGGTACTACAGAAGCCCACAATCGAGATGAAGCGAAAGTTGCGCTGCGCGGAGGGATGTCAACGGACTGTGCACACGGCAATGATGTCGACAGCTTGCTTACGCGCAGGACTTGATTCCTTCCCAGCACACTCATATCATGCTGGTCAGCAGCTGTTCCCATGTATTTGCGAGCGAGATTGAAGGGCCCATCGTGTTGGTCGACAAAGTCGTCGTCGTTGATATACGATGTCTGGATGTTGCCATTTTGAGGGCCCTTGTACTCGTCCATCTGCACGCCCTTGGGTTCCATCTTGACGTAGCAAGGAGTCTAGGTAGGGGATGTGATTGAGGGAAGCTTTGATGTCGCAAGATCTGGGACGGGGTTGAACCCTCGTGGAGACTGGAGAGGGGCGAGTGATCGAGGCTCGCGAGCACTTCCTCGTGGCATATACAGGGTATTGTACGCCAACTCGGTGGCTGCATTGTGCCGGTAGAGCTAGCAAGGGGTTCTCCACGGAATGTCATTGAATTTGGTGGTTCAAATGGCCAATGTGGAGCAGAGGCTTGCATAGAGTTTGAAAAGAGGGAGATATGCATGATGGCAAGGTCTGCGACTTGGCGGGTATTGGTCTGAAAGACAGCTTGCCTGCCTGACATGGCTAGCTCAACGCAATCGCCAGACAAGCTAAAGCATTGCAGCAGGGCATGTTTTGAGATCAGCATACGGGCGGTGGACGTGAGCCAGTGACCTAGGTCTGTGAGACATATGCTTACTCTATCTGGCCATACTCTATGATCATACTTAGTATACTGACATGCGTCTATACTCATTGTGACGCTGAATTCTTCGACCGCACCGGCCAGAGATAACAGCTGCCCCGTTCCAAACGAGATGAGTGAACCGACCATGCCCGTTAGCGTGGGGAATGGGAACTCTGTATTGGCGAAGCTTGGCTGAGTCAGGCCAGCAACCAATGAGCGGCTGTACCAAGACAACTAAGGTTGATCAATAGGTTCAGCTTACATCCGCACCTGTCTTACAATCTAGCCTTTTCATCTTCATCTTTCGGCCGGCCATACTAAGGTAAGTAAAAGTACCTTACCTATCGTCCCGAGGATGAGGAATCTGTTCTCGGTGGAAACCATGGTGATCTGATGAATCCCGTACATGGAGATATTGCGACAAAGGTGAGACTCCCTACAGGCTACAGCATATGACGCACTTGGCTACGCCGTATGCGCACCTCATGCAAGTGATATTGGATGGCGAACAAATCGTTCAAGTATGAACGGTGCGCCTGGAGAGTGGAGAGAGTTTGAATGACAGCGAGTCAGGGGTCTGGGAGCGGCCCGTTATCACGGAATCGTCGATCCGCTTGCTAGGTCAGCAAGTCTACAACATCTGAGTGGCCAATTGACTGAGTTCATGCAACATCCCTTACCTATTCCAGAATTCCACTGGCCAGACTCGAGTCTGAGCTTGACCCAGCAGATCATGCTCGAGCTAAGATGGTAGAGCCAATCCGGCTTATCGCAGAGGCTAAGCAGCATCTGTACGCTACCAAAAGCCACCGAATAGCCTTATCTTTCAAAAGAGTGGGTTTGGCCGCTGAAGCTTTCCATGCCAGGCCGTGACTCGCTCGCCTGCTGCAGCAATCGAGGCTGGAAGATCAAATGAATGCGATGGGCCGCGCCAAGCATTCGGGAATCGTGCCTGCATACCAAGACGCAGGAAGCTTGAAGACATTCACTTTTGTATCTGTATCTGTGCACGCCACCAGCCTTTTTACTTTATGCTTCTTCTGCAATAACCGTATCGGACGTTGATGCCACTCGCCCTGCTGCTGCGTGCACCTTTCCAACCTCTGCCTTGATCCACGACATCGATAGACTTCGCTTTGCTACCATGCATCCATAGGGAACCCATACTCCTCCTTCTCCTTCGTCTTCTATGCTTTCGATCCCTCATCAGCGCGAATGGCAACATCGCCCAGCTATGGATATGGAGTTATTCCAACCGGCCAACATGCTCCTGTCATGTACACCAACCCCACCCATCATGGTGCATGGGTCGTCATCGCAACGGCCTTCGGCTTGATCGTAGGCATTGTCTGCTTTCTCATACGCATCTATGTGAGAGTGGTGATCACACCTCCATTTGCCAAGGATGATTATGTACATGGTGTCGCTACGGTACGATCGCTATCTCAACAAGGCCAAGAAATCGGTGGACTGACCTTTGGCAGGGCTTCGCTCTCATCCAGTCCATCGTCGTCTTCTTTGCCGCTGCGAAGGGCTTCGGCACATCGATCGAATTGGTCGACAAAAGCAAGCTGGAGACCATACAACAGGTCAATGCGCTTTGCACCCGGCCGTTGGAATCCTCCAGGCTGACTCCTGTAGGCTTGGGTGACAACTGACATACTGTTCGTCATTGGTCTCTACCTCTCGAAATGCAGTCTACTCTTCCTCTTCCTCCGCCTGACCCCGAACAAAATTCACAACAAAGCCTCCTGGGCGACCTTCGGACTGTCAAGCTTGTGGGTGGTGGTATCCGTCTTTATCGTAGCTGTGAATTGTGAGCTCAACCATCCGTGGCCGGGTATCGCTACGAAGTGCACCAACATGGTAAGATAATCTGTGTCCTTGCAATTGCAAATCGCTTACTCCAACAGATGGTCCGATGGCAAATCATCACTGCAATCGACATCGTCATCGAATTCATGCTGGTCGGTCTGGCCGCCTATCTCGTTCATGACCTGAAGATGTCACTTTCAAGGAAATCAATGGTGGTCCTCGCCTTCTGTTTCCGTCTACCGTGAGTTCACAATCGGTCTTGCCATTGACTGTGCAAATGCATTAACCTACTGGAAAAGGCTCATTGCTTTTGCAATCCTCCGAATACACTTCCTCTCTAGGGGAATCCGCTCTCTCAACCCTACCCTTGATCTCGTAGGCGCAGTCGTCTGGGCTGAAATCGAGCTTCACTACAGCAACTTTGCCGGCACTATCCCCTGTCTTCGGCCCTTCATGATGGCCGTGAGCACCGACTATGGTGCCACACTGCCACGCGCGACTATGAGCAGCAAAGAAGGCGCGTCATACGGTTCCGGCAACCACTTAGGAAGAGGAAGCAGCTACGTCATGAGCCCCAGGCGTCCTGGAACTGGCACAAGGACAAACTCAATGAACCCGGGTGTGTTCAGCATGTCCAGAAGGGGTACATCTCGGATGAACTCTGCGAATGGCTTTCGACAAGGAGGCAACAACAAAAGCACGGTAGTACATGAAGTCACCAATCATGATTCAAACAGCATTGGGAGCAACGATAGCAGGAAGATGATTATCAAGAAAGAGGTGGATTTCAGGGTCGAGCATGGAAAAGCTGAGCCGGGGGATGAAGACATTGGGATACAGTCTCTGGACGGACGTGCTCTCTAAAAGTTACCTTCAGCGTCTTGTTTACGAGTGTGTTCTTTGTTTTCTATACCCACTTAACGAGGCGGGCCTTGGGTGTACGATTAGCGTTGGATACAGGGCTGCATAGATCTAATTACTGATGACCATAGAATTGGGAGGAATACAAACGCCCAGATACCGGAACGTATCTGACGGGAACATATCAGAGTGTTCAGGGGCCGGTTCCTCGGAACAACATAGCTCCCAAAACGGTCTGGTGTAGCGTAAATCATCCCACGCTAGATTCTGCTGCTACTCTCGCCATGCAGTAGCGAGAAAGCCACTGGCCACTACACATCCAGGAGCTCGGATTGCCCAACACCAAGGAGCCCAGCGCAGGCTCGCACTTTTCTTGCCCGCGTTCCTCTCAATGACCCCGCCCTGTAGCTGCATCTCTGGCGCAGTGCCCGTTGAGCAGCCGATGCAGATAACGACTATGGTCTCCCCTCACTGCCTCGACGGTGCGCACCCGTTTGCAGTGCAACCCGTCGTTGATTCATCGCCGACAACATGCATTCTTTGGCGATCATCGGAATTGCCATCTTGCTTTCACTATTGCTATACAAATACTTCATATCTCCAGTCTTCCTCTCTCCACTCTCAGAAATCCCCAACGCTCACTTTTCCGTGCCCATCACCTCTCAATGGATCGATTCGAAGAGAAAGAATTGCTCAGGCACCCAAACCATCTACGCCCTCCATCAAAAGCATGGCCCTATCGTTCGGCTCGGTCCCAACGAACTCAGTGTCTGCACGCCTGCCGCATTGCGAACGATATATGTTGGCGGCTTTGAGAAGACGAGGTGGTATCTCGATTCATTTGTGAATTATGGGACCCAGAACATAGTCAGCATGTTGGACTACAAGCCGCATTCGACGCAGAAACGCATGCTTGCGAATGTTTATTCCAAATCCTACCTACAGAGCTCGGAGGACCTGCAGACCGCGTCAACCCAGTTGACGTATGGCAGATTGCTGCCGATCATGAACGGAATGGCGAATAGGAAGGTTCAGTTGGATGTACTGGATTTCTTCCAGGGTGTGTTCATGGACAGCATGACTGCTTACCTTTTTGGACTATCCAACGCCACCGATTTCATGGATATGGTCAGTTATCGCCGCTATTGGCTTGCGGATTACAAGAATTTCAAAAATCAGATGCCGCTTGAGCGCGCAGGGGGTGAGGTGGAAAAGTTGTGCTTTTCCCTCTGCGAAAAGGCAGAAATGTTCCTCCATTCGGAGAAAGATCCAGAGGCAGCGAAAGAGTCGGTAGAGACAAATCCGGTCGCGTACGGACGCCTGACCCAGTCTCTTCGAGAAGCAGCGTCCCAGTCCGAGAAGCCAGACTCAAAGGTCATCATGACAAAGGTAGCCTCAGAGATGCTAGATTCCATCATAGCCGGACATGAAACCTCGGGCATAACCATCTCCTACCTGATGTGGGAAATGTCCCAGCGCCCTGACTTACAAGAGAAACTTCGCAGCGAACTGCTCACACTCAGTCCGCCCATCGTATGGGAACCTTCCTCCCAAGATAGCAGCCATACTCTTCCCTCGCCGCGTTCTATTGACTCCCTTCCCCTCCTCAACAGCATTCTGCAAGAGACATTCCGTCTCCACGCCGCTGCGCCAGCGCAACAACCACGCCTGACTCCTCATACTCCGGCAGGTACAACACTTGAAGGCTACAGCGGCATTCCCGGTGGCGTCAGGGTCAGCGCCAACGCCTACACTCTTCATCGGAATCCGACCGTGTATCCGCAGCCGTCGAGATGGCTACCGGAAAGGTGGATGAATGCGACGGATGAGCACAAGGCGGAGATGAAGCGGTGGTTCTGGGTTTTTGGGAGTGGGGGCAGGATGTGTTTGGGAAGTAATTTTGCTATTCAAGGTATGTTCGACATTCAGGTCAAGCTTACCTTGATCGTGAGACTGATAGTCGACACAGGCCTGAAGTTGGTGATTGCGACGATTTATACGAATTATACGACGGAGATTGTGGATGATGAGGGGATTGAGCAGACCGATACCTTCATTGCCGGACCCGTGGGTGAGAAATTGATCCTCCGGTTCACGCATGTCTAGGCCAATGGGGCCATTCGGTCTATCGCCACACTTCGCAGTGTCATAGCACGGAAAGGGGCATCTGATCATCAAAGGGCCGTTCCACGTTGAAGCGTCACGAACTTAATCACACAAGACCGTCAGATATTGACAAACCTAGTGCTCCTCAGAGCTTATCAGTGATCACTGTCTCCCGTTCTGAGTCCTGTTCATCGTAACATGAGCCCCGGCTTTGCCAGGGATGACAATCTTAGATCTCAATACGCGGGACTCAAGCCCCTCAAATCCCATCTCCAAGTCTCCGACCATGGGGAGATACCATGCACGCGGGTCGCAAAAAAGCCGGAACATTCAAGCCAAGGATTTTGGTGCCATGGTCGGTAACCCCTGGAGGCTTTGCAGGCGCGCGAATCGCAGCGCTTCCCGAGTGACTTACCCCGCATTCCAACCACGCTATTTTCGGGTCCCTCTGGCATGTCCTGCAGGAACAATCGAGTCGGCCCTATCATATACCATATCTCGCTCGATCGTGAGTACATTGTGCATCTTGGGCGGCCGTATGGGTAATTAACTAAAGGCCTAAACATCTCATGAGAGACGCAACTTCGAAGGCATGCTGTACAGTGCAAACCATCCCCAAATCTCCTTGCGAGAGCTAGGGTGACGCTCGATGTCAGACAGTCAAATAGGACTAGCATAACCTTGCAAAGGAGCGGGATGTTTCGTTTCTCCGGATTCTTGCTTTAACCCTTCCAGTTTTGATTGTCCGATCCCCAGACGGGCGTGAACTTTGATGGAAGCGGAGGATTGTTTCTTGGCTGAGCAGCCAATCATATCTCATAATGTCAACGTTCACTGCTGCCAATTCCTCGACCAAGGCTCGGCAACGCCACGGAACGGTGCTCGTTCATCCAACACCAAAACTAAAGCAGGAACTTACACACGCACTGACTGTCATGACCGAGACATGGCGTTATCATATAATGCATCCGAGCCACCATGCTCCTCCCGCCACAGCAAACGACCTCGCAACACATCCACCTGCGTGCTGAGGACCTCATCCCTTGTATCCTCAATCCACCATGAGAGCAGAGACATTCGGACCAAACCCGAATGGCGATCAAGACAAAGGCTGGACCCTCCTCGCCGTCTGCTGGGCTTTCGTCACTTGCGCTTTAATCACCACAGTTCTGCGAATATGGATCCGATCACGCCTGACACGCAATCTGGGAATCGATGATTGGGTCATGGTATTTGCTATGGTCCGCCTCACCCTACGCTCTTTTTACGCATCGTTCGAAACTGACTTGTTCAGTTCACCACCATCGTTGGAGCAGGCTTCGTCACAGCGGGCGTCGTCAATGGCCTCGGACGCCACGAATACTATCTCACCACCTCCCAGCGCCGAGCATCTCAGGCGATAGGCTGGGCGGATTGGATCCAGACTTTCATCACGCTTGCTCTGGTGAAGATATCTATATGTCTATTTCTGCTGCGTATTGTTGAGTCGAGAAACGTGAAGAGAGGGATGTATGCACTCATGGCATTCACCTCCCTCTTCACTGCCATCTGTGTATTCCTGTTCCTCGGAGTTTGCAGGCCACTGAAAGCTCATTGGGATGTCAATGTGGATGGCAAGTGTCTTTCTAACCAGCAGCTCGAGGCTGTTATCATTGCGCAAGGGAGTAAGTTACAACGCTGAAGTTGAGTGCAGATCACTAATCACAGCAACAGTTCTTTCAGTCATCGCGGACCTCATATGCGCAGCCCTCCCAATCATCTTCCTCCGAAACCTGCAGATCAACAGGCGGACTAAAATCGGCTTATGTCTGCTCATGGGTCTCGGTGTAATGTATGTCCTCTAGCACTCAGACGAAGATCAGAACTAATCCAAACCGGCAGCACTGCAATCTGCTGCACAGTCCGCACCGCCCTCTCCGCCGGCGCCACCACAGACCCCGACACCACCTGGTCCATCACCGCCAACGTAGGCTGGCGCCTCCCCGAAGTAAACATCGGCATCGTCTGCGCCAACGCGCCCATCTTCCGCCCCCTCTACCTCTACATGCGCGGCCGCCTGGCGACCCAGATTCGGACGAAAGCGAGTTCCAGCGCCAACGGCGGCTTCAGTAAGGAGCGCACGTGGCCTGACAATGTGCGACATGCGAACGAGGGCGTGAATGCGACCAGCCCGACGTGGGGTCATGGGTCTGAGGACACGACTGTGGAGATGGAGTTGGGGCTGGCGGGGCATGGTGCTGGGAATGGTGGGGAGAGGAGGTCGTTGAGTCCGGTGCTGAAGGGTCCGTCGAAAGAGAAGGTCGGGTTTACCTTTCCTGTGGAACGGCCGTGAAGAGAGGGATATGGGAGATGGGATTGTGTTCATGTGTAATGTATGTACATAATATGACGCTTTTGGCAGCTGGCTATGCCACTAATAACACTATTATATATTCCACGACCTTGAGCACTTGTCTCGAGCGTCGGCTATGTGTCATAGCACGATCTGGATCTATTTCCTCGCAATCATGGAAGGAGTGGCGGCATTCTCATCTACACCCCAGGTGAGTATCCGGCCTTTCAATATTTCCACTCGTTACTTTGGTGTAATGAATCGCTGATTATCATAGGGAGTGAAACCCGTCGTTACTACTTCCTACTTCCTACGTACCACTTTGGAGATTGAGGAACGTGAGGATTGCGACATCACTTCCTAGTGAAGCGCTGTAAAGAAGACAAAGTAAAAAGAGCATTAGGAATGATGCCGACAAGCTCATGTGACAGCGAGTCCAAACCTTAATTTCGTGAACTATATATCACTATCTGTCCTGCCTTCACCTTCATCTCCTTGTAGTGCCGGTCTGGTCTATCACGTCTCAAAAACATTCATCCTCTCAATTCGAGATATCGATTGCCTGTTTTTTCCTCTTCGTCATTATAGTAGAAGGAATTTTGTCTATATCAGAGGTATGGTGATGTTCCAGAGGTCCCGAGTATACGCTTATGATGCTAATTGTTGGGTGCTACAGCTATCGTTCGATCTTGCCATCGGAAGGTGGGCCTTTACTCTGTGCTCAATGGCTTGAAAGGAAGCTTCGATGCTGGATGACGCACTCTCATAACATCACGTACTATATATATATATATATATATATCGATCTTTCTGGAAACTATACGACATTACTTTATTTTTCTCTTCATCAATTAGCTTTCAGCCACAGTTACCATTATCTTCCGGAGACCCACTCAAGAAGGTTTTATCGCCATTAGCGCAATCTTCCTGACTACTTTACATCTAAAGCTCTGATAGATTCTCATCAACTTCTTGCCAACCCTCATCATACATACAACGACTTGTCGGCGGCGTTGCTTGACGACTTGGAATCGGCACGGTAAGATATATGGACACGGCCCAACAAATTAATACTGAACTTTTATTAGATACTGATAAGAACTATATCAGAGCAATACAATGTCACTCAGCCAAACCTCTTCTCGTAATCGCATCCTTAGCGATCGCGCAAGACAAACACTCTCACACTTGGGGGAAGAACTACCAACAGGCGAAGGATGGCAAGTCATCCGCGTGGTCGCCGTGTCCGAATCCTCATCGGACAGCGATGCATCCGTCAATATCCCGGAAGTACTTGAGAGTCCGGAGGCTATGCAGTTCCTCGGCTTTACTGAGACAGCAGCTGCTGCGATATATGCCCGCTACCTCCAAGGTTCGGTAGCATATCAAGATGAGGAGATCATTGAGTACGCCAAAGGATGCATTCGCTCGGGCACCGACGCGGGTACACAAAGCGATGACTGGGATGCGGCAATAGCTAGTATGGGCATCAGGTCTGACGTAAGGCAGCAAATCATGGACCCCAGGTTTCAACATATCAGGTTGACCGCCAATGCAATGCACTGGGTCCGCGATACGATCATGGCGAAGTACGATTATCTTACCGCCTTGGACCGTACTGTCATCGGTAGTGAGCCGGTGAGCTTGGAGGCTCGAATGCGGAATCCGGGACAGTCGTCTGGTGGCGGAGGCGGTTCATCTTCAAAGCCGAGCAATAAAGGCACTGCCAACCCACCCCAGCCTCAGATCGCAACCGCTACGATAGAGAAGACTGTGCAACATGATGAAGTGGAGTTACTCAAAGGTACCAGCATCGACCGCTTGTCAGCTGCTATAAACCTGGAGTCAGACACGCGGAACAGGATTCAAAATGTAGTCTCCTTGGTCCCCAGTGACTTCTCGGGTGATGAGGCGATCCTTTATCTCTCAAAACAACGACAAGTGGCGTATGAATATGCAGCATACGCGCAGAGGAGAGTGAGGGAACAAGGCGAGGATCTTGTTGGCGTTGGCATCCTCCACGTCATAATTCCAAGAGACTTACTAGCCAACTCGGCTGAAGTGTATGGTCTGGATTGGAAGGAGTTTGTCTGGAACTACCGCTTGCAGCTACCCACCCCCGAACGTCTGGCATATATTGACGAAGCCGATGTCATCGTTGGCCCGATCCTCAAGTGCAGCCAAGCAGCAATGATGAAACACAGGGATGTGAATCGCAACTTCACCGTTCTTGAGCCAATGAAGTTGAGCGCTGGGGAGATGACTGAGTGGTGTGCGCTGAAAGGTATTAGTCTCCACCGTAATATCAATAGACGTGGTCGATTCTGGGTGGAGAGGTTGGAGGGGTTGGAACGAGGATAGAAAGAATTATTAGAGATGCCGTGTGAGTGAGATGGATATACACTCTAGTAGATAGCTTAGGTAGCTTACCGGAAAGAATATCCATGGCCTGCGATCCTGAACGGTGAAACATCCTTCAGACTTGCACGTCGAGCTTCAACATAATATGTCTGCGAACAACGCCGCTTATCCTGACCGATTACTTCTTCTGCATGATTCTGGAACCGCGGGTCACATAGATAAAGGATCATAAATGGCGAAGGTGCAGGGATCACAGTATCCTATCTGTTTCTCGTCATGGGTATTCTATCCAAAGTATCTTATTCTCTGGATTTTGGGTGCTACATAAGAATACATAGTGTCACGCTTTATCGTGTTGATCTAGCATTGGATGCCGCAGTGTTATTCTCTTTCTGTGCTGCTGTTCGTATAAGCGACTCGACAGCGAGTGAGGACAGCGAGCGTGGAGTGTGGATTGAAGTACGGAAGTAAGTGGGGCGCCGATTACTGACAGCGATCATTTCTAGTAGTACTTAGAATATGCAGGGTTCGCCGCCGGATTTCCACGTTTCGTTAACCCCGAGCCTATAACTATCAAGCAACCTTTCTTCTAGTCCGCATGGCTTCTCCCATCAGCAACACCTCAGTCCGGTCGCTAATCCGCGAACTCAAATCCATCGTTTCCCCGGACTGTGATATACTCGAAGATCCAGGCTCGGCAAAGTTTCAAGAATACAGCAAGAGATGGACAGACATCGACCGCAAAATTCCAGGAGCTATCGTACTCCCGCGATCGGAAGAGGACATCCGAAAAGTCGTTCGATGGGCTGTCAAAGCATCCGTCCCCTTCGTTGCTAAGAGCGGTGGGTGCAGTGAATGGTCGACCATTGGCGACGAAGGTCTCGTCGTTGACCTGACCCATTACTCCGCGATCGAAGTCGATGCGAAGGCGCGTACGGCAACGATAAAAGGTGGTGTCACGCAGAAAGAAGCGGCTGTGCGTCTTGCAGAGCAGGGTTTGTTCACCGGTGAGGATTTGTCGTGTGCACCGAGGAACGCCTACAGGAGAGCTGAATTTTTTTTGGGGCAGCTCTGGGCAATGGAAATGTGGTTGGGGTCACGGGATATGTGCTTGGCGGGGGTTCGGCAATCACCAATTCCATCACCGGTTTTGGGTCGGACCAGATCGTCTCGGCTCGACTGGTGAGCGCGAAAGGCGAGCTGGTGGATGTCACTCAGGACCTGCAACCTGACTTGCTCTGGGCCTTACGTGGTGCCGGTCATTTCTTTGGGATTGTCACGGAATTGGTCATCAGAGCTTACCCCGTATCGCTCCTTGGTAGCGAGGATGGTACCATTTGGGCGGGCGGTATCGTCTTTCCTCTCGACCGAGCTGAAGAAGTAGGCAGCGTCATGAAAGATTTGATGGATGATAGCCGCTACGCGACTTCTGGCCTTATAATGATCATGGCGCCGCCGCCGGCCCGGAAGCCCTCGATAGTGATTTCGGCGAGATATATCGGCAATCCGGCAAATGCGGAAGAGGCCTACAGACCTCTCTATGAGCTCAAACCTCTCGTGGCGAATGGGTCGCAGGTTCCCATTCAAAACATCAGCGATGGTCGCGAAGCCATCGGCGCAAAGGGTGACTTCAAACGCTTCGGCATCATAGGTCTCCGTCGTTTCGACCTTGACTCTTTCCGGAAGACGATCGACGTATGGAAAGACCTTATCGCAGAATGTCCCGATGCCATCAATACTGCGTTCAACTTTCAGTGGGACTCAAGGCCCGTCAAGCCCCCGCCATTCGATTCAGCAATGTGTCTTCACGATATTCGGTTTTGGCAGTATGTGCAACCTTCAACTTCCATGCTATTCATGAATAACCAAGTGGACTAATGCGGCCATCATACAGGAACAACCTGATCTGGCACACGGACGCGAAGAATCGCAGCAAAGTTGATGCGTATAACGAGAAATGCCTTACGATTATGCGTGGCCTTGACACTAGCGAATGGGCTAACTATCAGAATGCAACGCGAAGCGGTCCAATTGAGCTACGTTTCAGAGGGAAGGAGAGGATCGCACGCCTGCAACAGCTGAAGAGGAAGTGGGACCCCACCGCAATCTTCGCAAATCAGTTGCTGGTGTAAGATACGGCATGCTTCCGAATTAACCCTAACCCTGGCCTGGGATTTGTTTCTGTAGACTCAGGTGGGTACTGTTTAGAGCGACACAGAGTAGAAAAGAGACCATTCAGAAGAGGAAAGCGAACGGAAGAAATTTGCGTAGAAAAAGAAGTTTCGACGAAAGATAAGGGCAAGAGACATGACATCCTCAGCGATACAGTATCATCAATCAATCCAGGGAGAAGTGGGTCCCGTCTTAAGAAGAGGAATATAATCTTAAAAGAAGAGGATAGTAGACTAAGAACATCGAAACTGGCCCTGAGCTCTTTCACCAACGTTACCTCTTACGCATATATTCACGGAAAGCATGGTACTTTGACAAGAGTAGACATTTCAAAGAGTTCACACGAGCAACACCACGAGTTAGACTGGAAAGACACACAGGAATACCAGATTTTGTTGCCGGTCATCCATATCAGCAGACTCGTCTCGCTCAAGCCAAACAATGAAGCTTTCACGATCCCGCAACCTCTCGCAAGAGCCGTTCATGGGCCTGCATAGCTTTCTTCGTAAACGCCGACATGTCGTTCCACTCCCGATCTTCCCCCGTCGGACCACCATCAAAGACCTCGGTCGAGAACCAACTCCGGAATCCAGTCCGCAGCACGGCCTTCGCAAAGCCTGTGACGGGGAGAAAGCCACCATCGAAAGGTAATGGACGGAGACTCGAGCTCCACCTGCCCCTTGGTCGCAGTCCGCTCTCGTCAGGGTTAGGGTCCAAGGGCTCTTTCGGCTTATAAGCGTCTGAGATCTGTAGGATGTAGATCTTCTCCGGCGGTATTGTAGCTGACAATTCCTTTAAGCTCTCTTCGTATCTCTTCTCCAGAATCTCCCTGCTTGCCTCACTTTCTATGAGGCCCGACTTAGTCGTAGGATCTGCCCACTCCCCGCCAGCAGTCTGAAACGTGTCCAGGCACAACCCGACGTTGGGCCTGTCGACTTTCTTGACGATGTCCCAGACGTCTTTCCAATCCGGAGCATGTGTAGACCAGCACCAATTCTCGTACGCGAGACGGAAGTTATCTGGGGCCAAAAGATCCGCGAGCTCTTTCAAGTCGGAGACTGCAGCATCTCGATCTATTGGAATTGGAGAATCGCTTGAACCAACCTGATATATATCTCTTTAGCAGACCTATGTATGAACATGTGCCGCATACCTGTAGCATATCGGTCCCCACAGCTTCCATAATCCTTATCCATCCCCTCGCACGCGTAAAAGCATCCATCCGCTCCTCCGACTGCGGCTTCCACCCCTCGAAGTTTGCAAATGGCTGCAGCATGACAATCTTCAGTCCCAGCTCTTGACATGTGCTCCTCACTTCTTGCCCAGCACCGCAAAGAAGATCGAATTCTTGGGGTCCTACATCCCGGTTGAACTTTTTCGAAGCGAAGGAGAGCAGGTCTGGGAAGCCCAGCTCAATCCCTTGGAAACCGGCGGAGGCAATGGCTTTCAGTTTCTCATGCAATGGATGCGAAGGGGTACCGACGGAGACGGTCGCATAGCAGCTGGGGATCGAAGAGAGTGATTTGTGTGACATGGTCATTGTGAATTAGTACGATTAGCTGCGATTGAAGTGAGAAAGGACTTGATAGAGGTGTTGTCATAAGTGTGTAGTGTTCGTAAAGTTAGGATTATGAGTGGATGCATCAGGCTTGAACAGTTGTACCCAAATCTTAAGAGTGACCGAGTGCATGTACTGGGTGCATCGTCATAGCATCTGGCGACGTCATGGCGAAGGACACGATGGCATATTGAATGTCAAGGTATCATGCTACTAGACACGTCGGACAACCCAGTAACCCCACAATGGCTGCCTCTCTAGTATCATTGTTCTTGCAATGATGGGCGTAGCAGTGAGTAGACGTTAAAAAAGGTGTCTGTTTCTTGGTCGAAGCGGCACTCTTTCCACAATTAGCGCGGTCCTTTTGCCTCTGACCCATTCGATTACTTCATCACACGAATCAGCCATTGAGATGGCAATACATATGTCCTCCACATTCCCCCTCCCCACCCTCCACAGTAGAACCCCACAACCTTTCTCACCATGGCCTCCCCCTCAACAATCTCCGAAGCCATCGGCGCCGACCACGCCAACCTCGACGTCTACGCCGACAAGATCAAATCTTCCACAACCCTAGAAGAGAAAACCCAATGGCGGAACCAATTCACCTGGACCTTGGCCCGCCACGCCATCAGCGAAGAACTGACCATGTACCCAGCCATGGAAAAGCATCTCGGTCAAGAAGGCACGGACCTGACCGACATCGATCGCGCCCAGCATCAAGCCGTAGGTTGCATCCCTCATCCAAACCACCCCAATCCACCCCACCCTAATACCACAGACTAATCTCTTAAACCAACAAAACAGGTCAAAGAAGATCTTCACACCCTCCAATCCCTCTCCCCCACCTCCCCCACCTTCCTTCCCACCCTCGACAACCTTCTGCAAAACCTCCACAGCCACATCGAACATGAGAAAAACGAAGACTTGCCTCGCCTAGAAAAGCTACTATCAAGAGAAGAGAGCAAGAAGCTTGCCGATGAATTCGTGCGGACGAAGCAGATTACCCCTACAAGAAGCCACCCCAGCGCGCCAAACAAACCGTATTTTGAGAACCTGGCCGCGATGTTGGCGGCACCAATTGATAAGTTTACGGATCTGATGAGGACGTTTCCGGATGAGGGGATGGTGGCGGAAGTGAGTCCAAAAGCTGTGCTGTGAGGTGGTGGCTGCCTTGGATAGGATAGGACGGGATAGGAAGTTCCAGGGAATGGGCATAGTCTTTCGTTGCTGGCCCGATAGCTGTGTATCGATTCGCCAGAGCCTGCCTTGTTCGCCGTCCGAATATTGGAAATTGCCGTTCCTGAAGGTTGAGATTGGACCCAATATGTCTCACCTGCAGTGCAAATTAAAACAATGGCGTGTGTATCGCCGTTGTCAGATAGCCCCTGCTGTTGCAACAGAGCAAGACTTTTTACTATTTCAAGAAGGGCACCCGAAATCATAGCGATCGTAACGCTGCTGGTCATTGACCTGTGAATCAACCGACGACGCAGCAGTCTTCGTAGAGTGCAGCGCATAGATCCTGCCAATCCTCTGCATCTGATCCATGATCCACTCTTTCTGTCCATCGCGTAAACAACTCGTTCGCATCGACGTTCGCATGGGCTCGAGGAGATGCCAGCCGCCAAGTGCCGAGGCAGCGCGACGATGCTGTTCGGAGACTTTCTGCGAGCCAACGTAAGGGAATTCAATACCGTCTCTATCGCCCGGCCCGCCCGACGTCTTCGTACCGAGAGCGAACGGCACGCTCGCGCAAATGTCATCGGCCATTTCTTGCGTGATCATTTTGGCGTAGATGGCGCGCCAGTACCATTGGTGCTCGTAGGGCATATCGAGCCAGGCTATGCAGTCGAGGATGATGGTTTGGGTTTTGATGCGGGCGGAACGGTATTGGTTCCATATACTTTGGACCCAGAGGTCGATGTAAACGTCTTTCTTGTCGTTATAGATGAAGGCTGCCTTGGAGGTGTTTGTAGGATAATCAAACCCGTCGGCAGGACTGGGATTCCACTCTTCGGGTAAGGTATCGGGCCATGCGGCTATAAGCAGGTCGATGGAGATGGCGTACTCTAAGAGGTTGTTCACTTCGTATTCTGATTCGGGGGTGTTGGGGCGTTGGAGAGCGGACTTGGCAGAGGAACGAAGATCGGCAATGTTGATCGTGACTGAGGTCAGGCGTGCAGCAGCGTTTTGTGGCACCATCTTGAAGACCGCGCTCAGTCGGCCTGGGCATCGGTTGAAAGAGGTTGCTTCTTCGATAGCATGCTCGACCTGATCAGTGTCAGATCTTCATGCGCGGAAGCAGCTTTGGGGTAGAAGAAGAGAGGGTACTGTACGTACAAGCTGGGAGCGGACGGCGAAGAGCAAGCCAACAGCTTGCGGTGACTTGATATTCTCCTGCCCTCGGTGCATGACTAGAGCGGAAGCTCCAGTATTGTGGGTTTTGGCCATACTGACTTTCGATGCGTCGGCAGAGGCGGTGATTTTCTGTGCGAGTCTTTAGTATGATGTGACAGATATAATGACCCCGTGGCTCGAATTTGCAACCGTTACGCGACTGCTCCATTTGGCTATCATTGCGTAATGACTATGTGATACAGTGACAGGGCGAAGATGTAGCGCAAGTAGTGATATCGTGGCACAATTAAAGACAACGTGCCGAATAAGGAATGAGACAATGGGCGAGATCAGACTCTACAACATACCTCGTATAGTCCAAGGAGTAAAACAGCCATCAGCGTCTCATCCTTTTTAGATTCAACAGGATGTTTGATTGCTGCACTAGTCTTACGTAGCGCTCGTCCGAATATTGATCGTCCAAGCTGTTGATCGCTTTGCCTCGCTGATGAAGCCCCGGACATGACCAGAGCCACTGAAGAAGTTGCCAGGACCAGAGGCGATTCAGGAGCAGCTTTCTCGTAAAGAGGCATTAGATGTCCGAGATGCCCCAGTACGCTATCTGGGTGGCGAGGTAGGAGGACGAAATCAAGGAAGAAAGCACAGATAGCTTCTTGCTCGAGGAAATCGTTGAACATGCGAGGAACTTTCTGATCTAAGGATGGCGATCTCTGTACAATGGCACGTGTAGAACCCTCACCACGACCAGGCTGCAGCATTGCTATTACTGGCTTAGTGTCTCCTGACGAGGCAGGAACATTTGGTGTGGAGATTCCGGAGGTGCTCTGCTTCTTCTGTTGTGCTTTTCTTCTCACCGAATGGGTCTGGTCACGGAGAATCAAGTCGAAACGAGGAATATATCCAGGGCATTGCCTTTTAGTGTTAAGACATTGGGAGCAGGCTGGCAAGGCTTCATCACACTGTAGATAGTAAATCGCTATGGTGTGTATTCAGGCCAAGCATATTGATTATACCTTGATCTTTCTTTTCCTGCAATTTTGACAGCCAGCGCTTGGCTTCCCTAGGTAGACCATGGCTTGATATTGATGATATGAGATAAAGTGGTGGAAATCAGACCCACAATGAACATGAAGACAGTGTTCCCTACTCTAGGCCTATGCTAGAAGCCGTTTTCGCACGTCGCAATGAGTTCTACGTCTGATCCTCGGAGTGAACTGCATTCATCTGGAGATGTAGGACATTCGAGTGGCTAAATAGGCAATGTAGTAATCTTCAGTGGTACTCTGCCACCTGCATGGCCACTCTCGGGCTTGTTCATCAGCCAAGTCCCACGGCCCACGCCGTCGAACGCGCAGCACTAGTTCCAATGGCAGCACGGGTGGCGTTTCTCTAAGTCAAGACTAGATCTGATCGAGATATGTTTGCGAGCCTCTAACCAACCGTGGTATTGGCTCTACTGGTTGTTCAGCCGCGGCGTCCGGGAAGACGTCCGTAGCGCACTCTTTAGACTGCAAAAGAAGCTTACTTCAACATTGGGGAAGCCCGGAGCGACAGGATACGCGTATCATTGCATACCTTTCTCTGCGTGATGGAAGTTCAGGGGATGTTTGAAGATTAGCCATGTGCTTGCAACGGTGATCTGCACGTGGACGGCGTCAACCGTGGGGTTTCATCTAGAATATGCATCCTGTTGTTGGGTTTCATACTATTTTAGATTCATGAAGGCCACGTAGTTGTTAATCTGGTGCACACTGTCGAGATTTTGGTCTCCTTTAATCCCACCATTCCCATGAGCTTCATTCAATGGGTAGTGCTGTCACCTTGAAAACTCGAGCTTGTGCAATGCTCATGTAGTGAGGCATGCGAAGTTCTGAATTGTGACTCTCAACCCTGAGAGGATGCACTCTCCTGATAGGCACCGCTTGCCATCAATCTGTAATGGCTAACGCTCGACTCGGTTGCAGTATGCGTTAAAGGATTCATGCAGCTATCTTGTCCATCAGCTGAGTTAACAAGGTCCTTCTAATATGTGCATTGTAGACTCCTATTTTGATCGTCAGCTTGGGCCGTCAGCATGTGGTCATCTTGCTTGAGACACGAAAACATATCACTTGGCGGCTACTTTGTTCTTTACTTGAGGTAGATATTTCATCTGGATCTGCAAACTCGGCTTCGCGTACCATTCCTTCAGCTTTCGTGGACAGTTCTGGTGTGCTTGAGAGAAGCTGACGAATTCTAGTATACTATTGGCTCTGACCTGGTGCAGTGCTGCGCCTTTCCTCACCGCTGCTTGGCTACGGTGCTATAGCATAGCATATCTGGCAGGGTCCACCAAGCTGTCGTCTTCTATTGTGAAAGTCGTTCCATTGGCTCCCTCGGGTTATGGGGAGAACGGTGATAAGAATAAGCTGAGATAAGCTGTGGGTGCGGGGCGCTTGGCTGCATAATAGGGCCTCAGATTCTGCCTTGTGCTTCAGCAGGTAATTTTTCCGCAAGAGATGTAGAACTAGGAGGTGCAGCGAATGGTGCCGCCGCAATGTCAAAAGGGGGAAAGGGGGATCTCTTGGAGCAAGGAGGAATGTTCACCCGGTCAGTACGAGTACGTGGTAGAATACTCCGTAATCCGCCCGGAGTATCAAAAGCTCCAACAGCGAAACCCGAGCAGACCAATGAAAGGTCAGTATATACGAAGTAAGCGACGTGGCTAAGCAGAAAATACCGCTTTCGGTTTAGCAGCTCGCAGTTGTCGCTCCACTATGAATCACATCGCTGTCGTTCCCGCCATTCTAATCTATCTTCACTGGTCGACCATGCACTGATCGGGCTGTGTTTGGCTGTGACTGTAGGAGTATTACGCACTCCTCCCAGGCTTTGCAGGATGTAAATTGCGCGTTACGCAGTACTAATCTGTTTTATCCATTCGGTTCGGATTTCTCTCATCCGGCACCCCCATACGGTGTATATAACTTCCAGATTCCTTCTTTGTTTCACTCTTTCAGTCCTTTGCAGACAGCAAGACAATAGAGAGCATCATACATCTCAATCCCAGGCTTGGCTCGGAACATCTTGCGATCCTTACTGTTCCAGACTGACTGAAACGTCCTCGACCGCTCAATTCAGGCAACGACGTCTGACATTTCATTCTCTCGGGTACTTAAAGAACCTCAACCCAGTCATCCCCATTCTCTACGACACCTTGAAGCTCTCCAGCTCTTCAATACGCCGACCATAAATCTTTGATCTCCGGCTCATCTCAGTTCCATTACACCCCCGTCTCTCACACACATCTACAGCCATGCCAGTCGCTGCAAATGCCCCTCAACCTACCGTCCTACCACCCACCAAATTCTCAACCGAAAATTGCACGTCAGTCAGCATCTATTGTCCAGTAAAGTACACAATCTATGGCTACTACCCCAATCTGGGAGCCAATGCCTTCTTCTGCGCCATCTTCGCCATCTGCTGCATAGTCCAACTCGCCGCGGGTTTCAAGTATAGGACATGGACCTATCTGATCGCGCTGTTCTTCGGGTCCCTAGGGGAGGCCCTCGGTAGGAGCACCTCGTCTTTCATGTCCCACACATAACTAACCCATGTCCAGGCTATATTGGTCGCATCATGCTCCACAGCAACCCTTGGTCCAGTACTGGTTTCGACATTCAGATCTGCTGCTTGATCATCGCACCGGCCTTCCAAGCCGCCGGAGTCTACCTTACGCTCAAGCACATCATCCTGGAGATCGGCAACGACTTCTCTCGCATCCGCGCCAAATACTATACGTGGATCTTCATCCTCTGCGACTTGTTCTCCCTCATCCTCCAAGGATCCGGAGGAGGCATTGCCGCCACCGCCGGCCACGGATCCACCATGCAAAAGACCGGCAACAACCTCATGATGGCCGGTATTGTCTGGCAAGTCTTCACCCTCCTCGTCTTCGGCGCCCTAGTCGCAGACTACGTCGTCCGCGCCCGCGCGAACCGCTCACGCTTCGAGCCTAGAGCCATCAAGCTCCTCGACAACCAGCGTTTCAGGCTCTTCGTCGCCGGTCTTTCCCTGGCCTACATCACCATATTCACGCGTTGCGTCTTCCGTATCGGCGAGATGGCCAAAGGGTGGGGCAATCCGATCATGCAGTCCGAGCCCGACTTCATCGGGTTGGATAGCGTTATGATCATGATTGCAACGATCTGTCTGACTGCCTTTCACCCTGGATGGATGTTCAAGGAGATGCAGATGCATGGCAAGACGAATCCTATCGCGGAGTTCCAGACGGCGAATCCTGAAAAGGTTTCCGGTACGGACTCTGCGTCACCTGCTGGTAGTCTCGAAGAGGCCGGTCGCCCGAAGAGGAAGGGATTCTTCAGACGATCTTGACCTTGTCCGTGGATATCGAGAGACGCTGTTTGTTGATGATGCGTGCGCTAAAGTTGCGCTTCAGCTGGGAAGAATTAGATGCTCTTCAATGAGCGGAAGCGGGGAGATACCAGTGTGATTTGCAAAAGAGAGATTTTGGAGTATACTCAGTGCTTCATATTTCATACAGAAGTAGACAATTCATATAGATATTAACCAAGTCGTTGTACGAGATCATGAAGACGGATTGTCTGTCATCTTCCGTGCCGCGCTAGTCCTTAGCGAGTACACAACCACCCCCTCACGCCCCTTTCCATGTACCATCAACCACCTCACCACCAAGGCACCCTCCACCACAATCCCCCACCAACCACATTACAGTCAGGTCAAGCAACCATACCCAAAAGCCCTCTCACCACACCACACCACACCACTTCCAGTACTCTACAATCTTCATCCAAGACTCCGACTAATATACACCCATCACATCATCCATCCAAAAGTATTTACCTTAGTTAGCTTTAAATTTAATCGATATCAAACCTGCGTTCGTTACCACCACATCATAGGCATGGAATAGTAGAATAGTAGAATAATAGAATAGCTGCACGAGGAAGAAGAGATTTCAAAGGAGGAGTGTTGGCAGTCGCCTGGAGGGAGCTTGGAGGGAGGGAGGGAGGCTCGAATGTGAGGGTCCTGCGACGGTGAGGGGTTTTTAGTGGTGGGTGTTTTATAGTGGTGGGTGTTTTATAGTGGTATGTATGTATGTATGTATGTATGCATGGATATGTAAGGCGTATTATGCGCAGGAAAGCTGATGCGGGAATGGATTGGAGATTTGGAGTTGGCTCGCCAGCGGAGGAGGGGATCGATGTAGGTGGTAAGGTATCCTCATGTCCTGGGGAAATCTGGCACTCGGCCCGGCTGTACAAGGCCATGGGATACATACTCGCCTGTGAATTGAGGAAAGGAAAAAGGGGGAAAGATCGTTGAGCAGCATATCGGGAGGTTCCATCGTCTGTACGTACGTACTCGTACTGACCACAAGTACGTCCCGAGGCTAAGGCTCAGCGTCTTGGCCCTCCTCCAAGAGGAATAGAATAGATCAGGATTAAATGATTACCTTAGTGGCTTCTCCCAACCGGACTTACTTGTGGTCAGTACGAGTACGTAAGGTATGCGTCGATGATGTGGTTTACACTTTACACTTTACATAAAAACTACCGTGGTCATTATGCGCAGCGCCATGCAAAGGACGTTGATGAACCGACCAATAGGGAAAGGAAAGACAGAAAGGAAGGAAGGTCCTCCTTTGATATCCCAACCCTCATATAAACGCGGGCCCTGCACTTCCTTCATCCCCAGCATTACCGCTAGCGCCCGGTTGGCCCTGCCATCCCTTGTAGTGTGGTGGTGGCGCGTCACTCGGCTGTTGTTGTTCTTGTTGTTGGGAGAGAAACTGATCCGGCGAACTGCGTCCGCTACTCTCGCTCTCCTTCTCCTCGCGAATAAGCGGGACGTGATGATGGCTCGTTGACGCGCTGACGGGCTTGCCTTCGAGCTGCCAGTCGTCTTCGTCGGATTGTTCGGTGTAGTCCGGCTGCGCGAGCACGTTCCTCGAGTCGCCTTTGACGAGACCGAGGCGTTCTTCTTCGGTTGCGGATTTGACGTTCGGGGTCGATTGGTGGTGCTCTTTGCCGCTGCCTCGTGAGCCGAGACCGAGGCGGGATGTGGGGCGGTGGGGTTCCGGGTTGTCGGGTCGCTGGTCGGGCTTGTGGCGGTGGAAGGGGTTGGTGAATGAGAACTGTCGTTTGGCGCCGTGTTGTGGGGGTGGGGGTGCGAGACTGTTGCCTCGAGAGTCTGAAGGGCGGCTTTCTACGCCGTTGGCCCACATGATGGGTTTGCCGCCTGTGCCGGTGTATTCTGTGTTTGGGTCGAAGTGTGATTTGTCTGCTGCACCGTCAGTCCCGCGCAGCGAAGGCGGAAGGCCATAGACGTGGTCCAACTCCATCGCGCCAAGGACTTGAGCGGTAGGGGGCGTGCTGTCTCTCCCTGGGGACACCGGCTCGGACAAGGCAGGGGTTCCCGTACTGAGACTCTTGCCCTGCCGAGCTGCGAAGTTGGTTGAAGCGTGCCTTCTGAAGCTGTGGAAGAAACCGCCGTTGAGTCCGCTTCCACTGCCAAAAACGTCTGATGAAGATGGTCTATCAATTGAGGCACCATCTTCATCAGGGAAATGCGCCATGCCGAGCGGTGGGTGCAGTGTTTTTCGTCGTTGTACACCCCCAGACGAGGGATCAATGATGGTCTTCCTTCTCCTCAGGCCGTCCCACTCGACCTGTTCGTTTTCGCCAATCGGTTCCATCTGGTCTTTCATCCGCATTTCGTGGACTTGCTTAGCCTCTGCAGCCTCCACTTTCTGCCTGGACTGGGAGAATCTGCGAATGATAGCAGCAGCGCCACGTATAGCATCTGCTTTTGGCTCTGATTCGGGCTCCGCTTGTTCAGCTACCGTGCGAACTTGATCCAAGTCACCTTTGAACACAGCTGCATCTGGCATATCCTTGGCGGATTTCGATAGCTGGAGCAGTACCACTCCGGCGCAGATCTGCAAAAAGCCCAAGACCACTGTTATTATCGAAGTAACGGAGCCCTTGAATCCTTGAAACAGAATGGCGGATGTAACTATAGTCGAGCTAGTGAAGAAGACGTAGTAGGTTGGAGTGACAAGTGCCGCGTTGAAAAGATTCAGAGCTTTCTGCATGACTATCAGTAAACGTTTCTCTCTTCCATTTTGGGTATATCGCGGCTTGGCTTGACTTACGTTCAGGAAAATGATCTCCGTGACTAGAGTGGTGGCCACGAAGACAAGCAGAAAATACAGAAACCACTGATTGAATTGGGGCGTTCCCCCAGCCTGAGTGACGATCGCAGCACCCAGCCCTTGGGTTGCCACGACACTCAAACCTCCGATCAAGCTGCAGATGCTCAGATATACCAACATGCTCTTCTTTCCGTATCTGGGGCCAACCCAGAATGCGATAAAAGCGCATCCAATGATGACGACTCCGGCGTAAGATAGAAATCCAGGCGCTCTGAACAAGCGCTCCATCTCTTGTATGGTTCCAGCCGAAGACTGCGCAGGTGCATTCATGACGATGACGATTGATCCAACGATACACATGAAACACCCAACTTTCCCAACAAAGCTTAGGCGTTCCTTGAGAAAGATTGCGGAAAGTATCGTGGTGATCACAACCGACAGTGCTCCTAGCGGTGTGACTAATATTGCGTCCACGAAGGCGTAGGCCACGAAATTGCATACCTCTCCAATGATCATCAGTGTCATGCCCGTCCACCAGAACGCGTTCTTCAGGTACCCATATCCTTCTCCCGCCTCTTCGTTATACTTGATGTTCGCCTTCAATAAACCTGTCTTTTTCAACACGAAGGAAGTGCCAATAAAGACACCTGAGGATATAGCAAGCGATATGCCAATAGCTTTGTAGACAGGCGGTCGATCCTTGGTCGCAGATGGCTTGGGTATAGCGGTGCAGTTTGCCGTGGTATAGATCTCATTCGCCCTTGCCAGGATATATGCTGTATTCTCCATGGTGCTCTCCATCTTGAAGGCCTGCAAGGTGCAAACACTTGATTGTAGCTTCAGACACTCTTATCTGTTGCTGGCAGGGATCCCAGGCATGTAGAAAGGTGAGGGGCTTGAAAGAGCGATAGCGATAGGGCTCAGTCGAGGAAAACTGAAGACGCCGTAATTTATCGTAATATCATGAGGGTATCTCTGATCGTTCAATCGCAGCTACCACCTCCTGGGAAGCGACGCCCATGCAAAGCGCTTAGATTCCTGGTACCACAAGAGCAGCAGCGCCGGGGTGCCAGAAAGGTCTTGATCTTGAAGTGCGATACAGCCAGTATCTAGCGTATGAAGCAAGTAGAGGGATATTTGAGGTAGGAGCTGGCCAAGCGCTGTTGTATATGCTCCTGAAGGATTCGTCAGGAGAAAGCTCGCCTGGGTCTTGTGCGTAAACCTGTACAGTGGTGGCCGAACAAGGTACGTAGAGACGAAGATAAGAGGCAAGTAGGCTTAATATTGGGGTATCACAAGAGAATAGAAATGTACAGCCTCAGAATCAACGACGTCGCTATTGTTTATGGTGGAGCACATGGAGTCCGCAACCTTGATTCAAGGGCGTAAGGGAGCTAATCTCAGAAGGGATTAGTATGACGCCACCGAAAACAGCTTTCTCGCCTGGAGAACCAATGAGTGGCAACGAGCTCAGTAGTGATGAGGCAAAACGCGTGTCAAAGATTCGGGAATACTAAGAATAGACCGATCTGTCAGAGTCCATCCCACAACGGTTCTTATATCTGTGATGGTATCTACCATGGTAGAGATGGTCATTAATAGTATCGCTATGATGATCGCAGGCGATCAGGGCCATGAATATCTTTTATCCGCCCCAATGCATCCCAGTTCTCGTAACATCATGTCGTAGCTAAGTCGAGTATCATTCATACTGGATATCAATTCTTCACAAACAAAGTATCCGTACCAAGTGCTATAATAACGGGAAACGCTGAATTATGACGCCTCCTATCTAGTCACATACTCCGGTTTTCTCGCCATGTTCACCGCTGGGGGAGGGCCATCAGTATCCGGATATGGCAGAGGTAAAGGCACATTCCCATCTCCCCTCGGATTTGAATTCCGATTTCGAGTGGATCGAGGGTCTTGGTAAGATATAGGCGTTTTCGGAGGTAGTGGAGGAGCTTCGTGCCTTTGATATTCGTTGCTCCCCCGGTATGATCTCTCGTCAGAGGACCTCGGCTGAAAATCCTCTGCGGGTTGTGGGTAGTCGACTGAAGGCATGACGGCGAATTTATCACCAGGTGTGGAAGAACGCTGATAAGGATTGTGATGCGGGCCAGGATACATCGGACCAGGTTTGCTCAGTGGTCGCGGTACTAGTTGCGGCTCATCTGGGCCAGGAAGTTCTATCGCTTGGGGTTCCGATGGCGGAATATATGGCATGTCCTGTTTTGGATATTGGTTATATTGACTTTCGTAGCTCTCATTTGCTCGTTGGACTCGGGCCGCTGCTTGCCTTCGCATAGCTTCGACCTTGGCCATCTCTCGTGCTCCATCGTTGAGCATAACCTTGACCGCGGGCGTATTCAAGTAGGACTGAGTGCTGTTGCTGATATCCGCCAATCTGTTCCACTCGTTCATTCCGAATTCCCCTACGCCCACCTCGACGTTGAGTCTCATGTAATGTGAAGGATCAATCCCTCTCTTCGGTAAATGAATTGACAGCATCTCTCTATGTGTCTTCTCGCACCCCTCAATCTTCGCAATAAGTTTCCTTTTAGCTTCCGCGAATGATCCAAGGCCACCCGCAAAGCCTTCCCACCATTCCGACTGCATGTTCTGTGTCCCGCCAGGCCGCTTTCCGGTGCCTATACTAAGGAAAAGGCCAATGGTCGAACCTGGCCATTCATTGATCATAGCCTCATCCAGGACTTGTGGAGCCGGGTTGTAAGTAGGGGTCTTGTCGACATTTGTAAGACCGTAACCTTCATCAAGGAAAGTAGATGTGCCTATTCGCACTTCCTTGAATGCAAGTTTTGTCGCGCATGTCGCGCGGCCAGCCTGCCAAATAGCGCACTCGGACTCAATAGCTGGTTGGGTCCTTGAGGGATATGATCGTAGTAATACAGTGGTTGCGCTTCTCTCATTGTGGCCTTTAAGAACGGCGGTTACAGCACTGCTCCAATCAGTACAACAGCAGCTTAACGACCACACGTGTACTCACGTTTTGCACCTCTTTTCCCTTCTTGTGTCTTCAAGGGGCGCACTTGGATCTCCAAGCTTTGTCCAGCCATCTGAGGCGAAGTGACTATACCGGTTTTTGGGGCTCGATCCTGTCGACGTCCTGGGCATACCATTTTTATCGCTCATCATACTCTGCGGTCTTGAGTCTTTCGAAAAGCTTCCAGGACTGTTCGGCATGTCTCGAAAAACATCTTCTACATTCTCGTCCCTTTCGTGCTCAAAAGCTCGTACGCAAGCTCTTATCGCATCCTCCAACATGGAGGCCTTGAACAGCGTAGATCTGTAGGGTATCCCAGCTATGGTCTTGTCCGTCTCGAAGACTTTCCTAGTCATTTGAACATACACTCTCATGCAGTCCTTCGTATTCATTCGTAATCGACCCAGCATGATAGCTATTAATCCTCCCGTTCCTGTGCCCGCGATGAGGTCGAAATATTCGCATGGCTTGGGTATCTTGTCCGGTTCTGGCGGTTCCCCGTGACATTCTGCGTAGGTTTTGTGCATGAAGTCGTGAAGGAGGATGAGCATGGAGTAGCCACGGACACCACCGCCGTCTGGTTACGGGTCAGCGACTGCGAACCGAGGAGGGGGTATTTAGACGTAGACGCTGGAGGACCAACCTAAGGAGAGAACGCGCAGCGGTGTGCCCTTTGTCGTATCGCTACGACGAAGCCCCGAGGGCTCCATCTCTTCGCGGATTCCCCAAAACGACAGGTAACCTTATCGTGAAAGCACAACGACAAAGACTCGAACTCGGGGAACCTGAGGTTCGCCGTCCGGGTGCTTCGGGCGACTTTGTCGACTTTATGGTAGAATTGGCGTCCCACCGTGGCCGACTATATTCTCGGAGAGGAGGGAGGATGTTCCGAGTGAGCTATTGGTTAGACATGCGCAGCTCCTCTTAGCTCTATGAACAGTGTGGTGCTTGGAGCGGTTGTATCTAGAAATAGAGAGGCGGAGACCGAGGCTCGGCTCCGCGAATGTGTCTTGATCGAGACAATAAAGATGAAACCTCACAGCACACAGAGCAAAGCACTGACGTGATCTTCAATGGAGCTTCGGAGTTGTAGTATTGAGGAAGGTGTCGTAAGGATCGTGAAATGTGGTTATGATGATGGCCCAAGAAAGGCTCTGATGATCTTTTCATCGGGGCTGTGTACAGTAAGCGCATGATTATTGTCGTGGTTGACTAGCCCTTAAGGGCATTGGGAACGGTATTCTGAGACGTCTCTCTTACAAAAGAGGGGTGGCAAAGATACGATAATTGTGTGGTGGGTGGCTTCTAGTGGTTATTTACTTCATGGGATTGAAGTCAAGAATAGTATATGATGGGATATGAAATCATGGATGGGTCGGATTTTGCTGCCGTACGAGTGTGAAAGAGTAGCTACGATTCACTGCCTAGGATATGGATAAGTTTGGGTTCTCTCTCCCTCTACCAACACCCTGATCAATATATCTCTTCTTGGTGTGTCACACGGGCGACAAGATAACAAGGCAGGATATCTCAACGCTCTTGCTTGGTCATCATAGAGGTAGTCCTTGCTTCCAATCCGAAACGCAATTCGACCCTTTGAGAGCTTCCGGAGACCATACTCCGCCCTGAATCCTGTTCGATCAGCGGAAGTCTTAAATATCGCTCGTATACGAAACCTTTAGGATTGGGAAAATCAAAGGTTTCGGATAATAAATCTCTCGTGCTGGCCAAATACCACGAGCTAGCATGTAAGGTCGCTGATTAGTCTAGAACAGCTTGAGCCAGAGACCGTAGAGGACTCCCGTCATGGTGACAAGATCTTAATAAACTTGCGGATGTAGGAACGTGAAGTAAACACTACAGATACGCGAAACCATGATGAAAAAGCACAAGGCGCACTCTGAATTTGGGAGAGAACAAGAGAAGCAACGCTATGACTTTCACGTGGCTTGATGGGCAGACGTCCTTTCGAACAATCACGGTAGGAAAGCTGTTGCATGCACTTTCCGAAGCGTGGAACACTCGGCCACCACAATGATCGAGACTCCTATCTCATCCCTCACCATGCATCTGCAACCATATAATGGAAATGAGATCATTGTCTTTTTCAGCCCCGCGACTACCAGACGAGAGAGGATAGATGGGATGATCCCCCAACCTATGAGAGCTGGCCCTAGTCGCAATAGTCGACCCAGATAGGGATTTGATGATACACCGAGTCTGTGAAATTTGCAACTGCGTTATGTCCGTACGGTGTCTTTCTCGTTACCTTCCAGTTGCTTACCGAACGGTTGGCAGCACAAGGCTGCTGCCAGTGGAAGCCCTAGCTAAGGCTGTCAAGACTCGAGGGCCCTGAAGTCAGAATAGCCATATCACTAAATTAGCATGCGACAATCGAGTAATGATATGTATAAGTGTCTGAGGTCAGCCAATTTGTGCTGAGTTGAGAATCCAGCCATTCATGAAGACGCTGTTAGACCCAATTTCGAAAAAAGACAGGTACGAAAGAGAGCGCAAGACACGATGGGTGTGCCGAATCGATGGAGTCTTGGAGTCCACAAGGCTATGTTTCCTAACTTGCGGAGCGAGGCTTCTTCTGTTAGACCCACACGGTACAAGGGAAGTGTGTATGCAAGCGCCCGTTTGTGATGCAGCGCGATAATAGCCCACCGGGATAAAGGCAGTCCTCAAAGGTCGATTGATTTTAAGGCTGCAGAGAATCAAGTTTGGAGAACATCTAGAAAATCATGCTGTTTCGAAAAAGGAAGAGCTTTGAGGAACATGATGTGAAAAGGATCTTTTACGGAGATTTACCAATATAAGCACCTAGTATGCCACTCGTAAAGATCTATTACCCTCCACGCAGCTGATTGTAGAGGCGTGTGGCTGTCTTATTGAAGATACTGATACTGTTCAAGCGTACTTCCCAGATATCGATGATGGCGTCGATATTCACGAGCTGGGAATAACTCCTATTGGTTGGCAATTAGTTTGGCAAATACGGCTCCTCCCTGGTCTCGAGGACTTCTAGAATAGTCCAAATCGGCGATCCAGTAAGCTGTACGTGCGACTATGAAGTAGTAAGGCTGCCTTACTGATCAAGGAAGGCAAAAGGATACAGTGTGTTGACCATGGGAAGTGCGCCTTGTATGGCAGTGCGCGTGGCAGGTGTGGGTGGTAAGCGATTGGCAGACCTGGGTGGTGGCGGAGCGAGGTGAGACCGAGGCCATGAGGTGGGTTCCCGGGATAAGTGTGGAGTTTAAGGGCACTTTGAAGGTCAATCCTTCATGCACGTCATTCAGGATTAGGTTTAGGCTCGAGTCAGCAGTTCACGCCGACGATAGCCCGTATTCTAGATCCCGTCAAGACTCCAATGGGTACATACGTAGCACGTATCCACGTATTCTATGTGCCTACTATCTAATACTTTTCAGCCGCATTCTTGAACACCCATCTTACCTATTTACTTATTAATCATCTCTCATCAGGCTGCGCCTTTCTCTCAGTCCTTTTTCTTTCCTGGTCATGTTGGCCGTGGCCTTCGAAAATCCATCCTGTTCACCCACTTGCTAATACTCCTCGTCCTGGAGTGACGAGCCACTAACGTTAACATGACAGCAGACACTTCGCACGCCACCTTACGAGGCTATGATGTCCGTACTAACGGACATAACCGCTCTCTAAGCAACAGCTCGATGGACTCTATCATCGGTGTTGCCAGTGCTGGCTTCCGCCTTTCCCTTGTCCTCAACGCTGTCGGAACAGGCATGGCGAACCCAGACTGCGATATTCACCACATCGCCAAGGGCATATCCCTGTTCTCCCTGATGCTCAAGCAAACTGGTGCTGCTATGAAAGATGGGCGAGGTATGACAGCCCAGGCTGCTGTCGACGCCGCAACCGAGATCAGCCACCAAGGTCAGCTTGTCTTTGATGAGATAAAAAACATGACAGATTTGTCCCAGGGCAGAGATGAGAAAGGGATTCTGAGATCCATAACAATAGCAGAGAAGAACAAATGGGCGTTCAAGAAATACAAGGTTCAATATCTGCTGGGACAGCTGGAAGCTCTGAAGTTGAGCTTAGCTGTAATGCTGCAAATATTGCAAATGGGAAAGGCCATTACTTCCACACAGCAAGTTTTTCTCTAGTTCAATAGGAGCTCAATGCTAACTTCTTTCCAAGTCATGATCCGTTGGCACAACCCTTGGCCGGAAAGGCTATGATGCAGGACCGTGCAGAGATACAGAACATGATTGTGGTACAACATTGGTCCCTCGTCGAGCTCCGCAAACTCTACAATTTAGCCGAAGATGAGGCGAGGGAGGATGCTGCTACAAGCCCGCATCCAGACGAGCCGCCTCCAAGCTATGATACGCATCGTGCTATCGAACCAAGCTACTATGCGCAAAAAGCTACTGAAGGTGATTTACAACTGTCGATTGTAAATCCGCCAGTCAGCGCGGATGACACATCAAGAGCTATAGTGAAATACCAGGAGAGGCCGATACAACAACTAGATGCAGCCTTCACTAAAGCACTTGTCAAAGAAAACCAGGCTCTTGGGGCCAATGTCAACAATATCGTTGATCATTTACTCGGAGAATGGACACATAGCTTCGAATTGGATTCAATGCCTGTATCGAGAGATCGAAGGCCCAGCTTAAGCACATACTACGAAAGTGACGAGGAGGACACCACAGACTCCGAATACGAAGGTACGCGCCCAAAGGGACGATACATTGAGGCGCCCCGATCCCGAAAAGTCAAGAAGGACGTGCGCTTCCAAGCCAGAGTGGAGAGCGACTCGGAGAAAGAAGCCCAGCAACAGTCACGTCACCGAGCTCCACGAAAGCATGTTCTACATTCAGAGACAGATACCTCCTCAGACTCGGATGCATCTCCAATTCCCCCACGCTCGCAGCCAGGGTCACGGCGTGGCAGCGAAGCCGATAGCTACCGGTACTCTCCTAATTCTCAAGACTCTCACGATCGCAACCCAAGGCCTTATGCATCTGCGGGAAGGAGCTACAGACAAGAAAACCCTGGACCCAATCCACCACCAAGACCGACAAGCTCTCGCGGAATCCCTCCGCCCCCAATGGGACCCATGCCAACTAGGCCCATGCAAAACGTCAACCAATGGCAAGGCACACCCCCGATTCCTCAACCAGGTCTCCGTCCTCCATCCTACCAAGGCCCCCCAGGCGGCCCACCCCGCCCGCCTTCCGCCAGCGGCCACTATGCCCCTCCTGGCTACATGGGCCACAGTCCCCAACCCATCCCAGGGAATTATTTCCCACAACAGCAACAACAACGGCCTCCAGGCCCACCATTGGCGCCGCAACCCCAGCCCCGACCACGACGACACCACAGACATCGCACCGAGTACAAAGCCGAAGAGGACAAGCATGTCGCGAGCAAGAATCTGAAGAGGGGACTCTTTGGCGGTGCGGCGTTGGCGGGGATGTTGGATCTTCTGCAGGGGTTGGATGGGATATGAATATGAATATGTTGATATGATATGATCACTGTGAAATCAATGTTTGAGATGATACCAGGATGTCGATGAGCGTTTTGGAGACTATGCTTTATGTTTACGATTGGATGTATACCACGACAGCGTCTTTTCCGTCCTTCACACGCGATTTTCATGCCTGTCCTAATAACTATGTTTCTATTTTCATGGATTACGGCGAAGTATGTTTCTTCCACATGTATTACGATACATGTCTTCCGTTCATAACGGAATCTAATGACGAGCAAACAAAGAGCGATGGAGCAGATGTATGTACTTACTTGATGTGAGCATTATTCTTTCGTCCATGTCTAGATACAGAATACAGAATGACAATCGAACATCTTACGAAAATTTGGGCTTTGAGCTTCACATTTCCCGTAGGATTGCGCTCATCGCGTTTTATATTATACGTCGGACACGCCGACGTTGTACTCCATCGCCTCGTAGAAACTAGAAATCTCCAGTAGAACACAATTCGCGACGCTTCAATTCCAACCTCTTCACAACAAAGCCTGAATATATTGCAAATATAAAGGAATACTATTACTTATAGAAATTAAGGGTATAAATATCCTAGATAATAGATAGGTTTTATAGTAAGATTATTTAATATTTATTTAATAATTTATATAGGTCTAGTTATATACTAACCCTAATCTAAATATATCTAAATATAAACTATTACTACTTAGCCCTACCTATCTAGGATTTACTTATAAAATCCCTTTTAATAATTATCTATCTATTTATATTATTTATAATAATATACTATAAATATTAATTTTAATAAAGAATTTATATATATAACTACTCTAGCTCTCTTTATCTTTAATTTATATTATATTAGTTAAGTCTTATATTATACCTATATCCTACTAGTTAAGTATTAGAGTAAGGAGTAGAGTCTTAATAATTTTCTACCTAAGTAAATAAGGTAGATATTTAAATTTATTAAAGATAAGATATATTAATTACTTACTTATTTTAACCTTAAAAGTATTAATTAATAATATAATTATTAACCTAGCTTAAAACTTACTTTATATCTTATTCTAGTAAAATTCTTATATTTATATCTTTTATATAAGTTATTAATAATATTTAGCTAGTCTCCCTCCTTTATTTCTATTATAATTAATAATATCCTTAAGTACTTATATAATTATTATAATTCTATCTTATACTAATATCTTATTCTTAAATATAAAAGGATCTAGAGGTATATAAGAGTAATTAAATATATAAGTAAAATATATAAGAGGTTTATAATTTAAAGGTTTATTAATAGAATATTTTAATACTTTTATTAATTAAAAGAAGACTAGAGGTTCTTCTACTTTATATATAAAAAGGTATATAGTATAATATAATTAAGGGTAATATACCTAAATAGTCTAATTAGTATATTATATAACTTATTTAAAGGAAAGGTAAATAACTTAATAATATTATAAACTTCTAATATATAAGACTAGCTATATTAAGTATTTTAAAGGTAGTAAATTCTAGATCTATTTAATAATAAAGCTTATAAGTATATAGAACTTATTATATTACTATATATAAGCTACTTAAATATATAAAAGAGAAAGTTTAATAAAAGAATAGCTAATATATAAATTACTATTAAGTATTATTTTAAGATAATATAAATACTTTAAATAATAAATACCTTTAAATATAAAATAAAATTAGAGCTAATACCTACTAATAATATCTATTAGGTAGTAGTATTATTAATAAACTATTTTACTTATTTATAAGGCTAAAATATAGTATTTAATTAATTTAAAATAGGGTCTTTAATAATCTATTAATATTTATTAGTAATTAACTCTACCTAATAATTACTTAGGTATATTTCTTTATATAAAGCCTTATAATATAATTAAAGGGATTATAAGCTTATAATCTATATATAATTACTTAACTCTAATATTATAATATTATTAATTTATAGACTATATTATTAATAAAGAGCTTATTATTAAATTTAAGATTATAAAGAAGCTTATAAAGATAAGTTATAAAGTAGTTTAAATCTATAATATATATAAGAAATATAAGAAACCTACCCTTATTAAGTAATATAACCTATCTATATAATTATTATAAAATAGTAAGTATCTTATAAGGCCTTATTTCTCTATTTTTATTTAAAGTTTCTACTTTTTATTCTAAAATATCTTAATCTTAAGTTACTTAAATATTAGGGGTTTATATTATTAGTTATTCTATTATTCTATATTATTTTATATATTAAAGCTATAAAATATACTTAAGTATTATATTTACTAGTCTTATAATATTTTTATTATATATTATTAACCCTATCTTTACTAAGCTCCTTATTAACTTCTATATAAAAATCCTTAATAATATTTCTCCTTTACTTACTATTATTATTATTACTTTTAAAGTCTTTATAATTACTTACTTAATTTATATTTTTAATACTATTAAGCCTATTAATATATAATTATATTATATTTATAACCTCTCTATTAGATATTTAAGGACGGCTTAGTATATTATTATTTATAAGGATAGTAAGATTAATCTTACTAGTAATATTTTCTAGTACTTTTTATATTTATTCTATCTCTTTACTTAAATACTATTAATATAAGACTTAATTTATATAAAGTATTTAAATAAGGTCCTTTTAAGCCCTTATTTACTTTTATAATAGAGTTATAAAAGCTTATAACTCCTTACAAAGTATATTTAATATATTATAAGTCTATTATATTCCTTTAATTAAATATTTAAGTTTTATATTAATATTAAGTTACTACTTATAAATAAGTTCTAGCTTCTTAATTAAAGCTAGGTCCTAAATATTAATTATTATAGATATATTAATATTAATAAGTAGAGAGGCCTAAGTACTACTTATTAATATAGGCCTATTAATACTTATAAATATTATTACTAGAGTTATTATATTATAAGATTTAAAGAATTTTAAACTTTACTTTATAAAATTAACTAATATAGTAGTTATATCTTAAGTTAGATAAGACCTTTATATTTATTTAAGTCTTTACCTATCCTTTTATAACCTTATCCCCCTATTCTTTTTCTTATTCTACTATTATATTTATTATAACTAATAGATAGTATTATTAATAGAGTTAGCTTTATCCTTAAGATTACTCTTAATATTAATACTACTTTAGTAGCTAGTATTACTCTAGTATTAAGGACTTAGGCTTTATTACTAGTAGGGGGAACCTTTTAATATAGTACTTATACTAGAGGGCGATAATAATATTACTATAAATAAGAGTAAAATATATAAGCCTTTTAAGGAGGAGTCTTATTTATTATTTTCTTTATAAGAAGGAATTTTATTAGAATTAATATTCTCTATTTTCCTTATAACCTTCTTACTCTAATAAGTAGAGAGTATATTTTATTTAATATTATAATCTTATATTTTCTCCTTTTTATCTTTTATATCTTACTTCTTTCTATATTTTCTAGCCTAAAATTTATTAGCTATTAGTTACTATTAATCTAGTACTTATATAAGGTTATTATTAGTTATTATATACCTAGATCTCCTATTATATTCCTTCTTATACTTATACTATTTAAGTAGTACTACTACCTTTTATTAATAATTATTCTAAGAGTAGGAATTTATTATATTAGAATATAAATCGTAGGTAAAAGATATATTCTCTATATATAAGAAGTCTAGCTTTCTAGTAAGGAAGGACGCTAAGCCTATTTAGGTATCGTATAGCCTGTAAATACATAGTAATTATAATAAAGTTACTACTATTTATTATATTAGAATATAAATAGTAGGTAAAAGATATATTCTCTATATATAAGAAGTCTAGCTTTCTAGTAAGGAAGGACGCTAAGCCTATTTAGATATTATATAGCCTGTAAATATATAGTAATTGTAATAGAATAGTAGGTATATATCTTAAAGTCCTATTATATATCCTTCTATTATAAGTTTATACTAGAAAGTCTATATATACCTACTTTAATAAGTATATAATTAATAAGTATTATTATTTCTTTAATATTAAGAAGTATTCCTTTATATATACTTTATTCCTTCTACCTACCTCTCTTATACTTCTTATTATAACTATCTAATTATAAGATATTTAAGCTCCTAGTCCCCCTTCTCTTATACCTCCCTAAATATTATAATAGCCTTATATTATATAACCTAGCTTTCCTATAACCTTTCTCTTTATAAGGGGACTTCTACAGGGTAGGTTAAGAGGAATATAAGGGAAGGATATTATTATTATTAGGAGGTTCCTAGGATATAAGAGGTAGACTAACTATAAGGAATTAAATTTAGAATTGAATTTATAAAGTTATATAACGCTAAACTTATACAGGGTATAAGCTAGCTATAAGTAGTTTAGTAACTCAAGTTAATACTAAAAATAACCTCTAAGTACTAAAAAAATAGTTGGTCTAATAAGAGGTATATCTATATAAAGGCTAGTAATAATATCTTCTTACTAATTATATAGATATATAGTAATTATATATTTATTATATTATATTAAGATCTTTAGTTATAAGGATATAAAAGGAGGATCCGGCGTATTAGTAATAATAATAGTAAAAGTACTAATACCTAGAATATCCTTAAAAGACTTTAAAGTACACCTAGAAGGTATATAATAATTATTAGTAATAGTAGAGGAAGGTTATAAGAGGGATAGAATAGATATAAATATAAGTAAGTAATAAATTAACTATAAAGGATATTAAAATAATAGCTTAATTAAACTATTTATATTTATATTTATATTTATATTTTATACTCTATAAGATTAATCTAGAGATATTAAAGTATAATAATTAGCTTTATTAATAGTTATCTAGATTATATTATAATTATAGTATATTATCTAATTCCTACTAGAAGATTATAGGAGGTACTATTAAGTAGAGAATTATTTTTATTAATAAAAAAAACACGTATACTATTAATATAAGAAAAAAAGGAAAGAAAATATATAAATATAAAGGCCTTCCCCCTTATATACTACTAGTCGAGTAATATAATAAAAAGGTACTAGTTAAAAAAGAATATACTTCCTATTATATCTATATTCTACCTTAACCTCTAACTAGCCCTAAAGAGCTAGTAAGCGACTAAAGAAGGGATATCCTATCTTAAAAACTAAGTAACTCTAAAGAGCCTCTAAGTAAGAGAGATAGATAGAAAGGATAGGAAGTATAAGCTAATAAACTCCCTACTAAACTTAACTAACTTAATCCTCTAACTTCTAAAGAAGTAAGTAAAACGAGTAGTAGAGATGGTAAGGAGATACTAAAGAAAGGGAAAGGGAATTATAATTACTACTAGTAGGTATAAGGAGGAGGCTAGGGAAAGAAAAATATAAAAAATATAGAAAAAAACCCCCTCTACTACCCCTCCTCTCCTCCTCCCCTCCTCCCCCGCCCCTTATAAGGCGTCGGACTACGCCTATTATACCCCTAGTTTTATAATAGTAGTAGGTACTATCACGCTCTATACTAGACTTATAGTTAAGCTAGTACAGGTAGGTTAAACTAGGGGTAAGAAGGTATAAGCTAATACTTTATAAGCCCCCTAATATAATATTATAACCTTTTCTAGGGTTAGCTAGCTAAGTTATACCTAGTCCTATATCCTCTATAATAAGGCGATCGCCTACTTTCTAATAACCTTATTAGATAAGTAGTAGGTATAGTTATTTACTTATATCTATATATTCTACTCTTTTATTATAGCCTAGCCTTAGTACTAGGCCTAGGTAAGTAGTATAAATAGAGCGGATACTATAATAGTACTAAAGATTACTAGGATATAGTTATATAAGTACCTACTTAGAGCTAATAAGGGCGGTTTATATCTAACTTACTAGAGGAAACTATAGTTTATATTAGTAAACTAGGAACCCGTATAGAAAATCTAAACTACTAAATCCGCTAAAAGCGCATTTTTCAGGTAAAATACAGGTAAAAAATAGGAAAATTTCAGGGTTTTTTTATTCTAGCCTAAAAGTCCTAAATATAGAAAATCCGGATTTAAGGCCTTAAATCCGTGATTTTCCTCTAGCGCTAGGAAGAAACGGGAAGCTTACTAGAGTTATAACGGCTACGTTATTAACGCTAGCGTAATATAGGTTTTAAATATAGTCGATTCACGTGATTTATATACGCGTAGAGTACCCCCCTTTAGCCTAGCCCCGTATCCTATCCCTATATTACGCCTGTAATTAATTCTCTTACTAAGTACTAGTACTAATTATTAATAAGACTTAGTACCTTATTATAATTACCTAGTTAGTACTAGCCTAATATAGTTATATTATAGCTAATTAGTAGGACTTATCTCCTATTAGTTCTATTACCTAGTATTTCTAAAAGTTACTAAATATATATTTTATAACTTATAGTATTATTCCAAGCTCTAGGGCTAATATATAAGCGTATTAGTCACGTATATATTATATAGGTATAATACGTATATTTTTATAATATATAGGTTTCCTAGTTTACTAAAGTATAAAAGAAAACCTTATCCTCTACTCTATTTATTATTATACTTCTAGATCTTTAGATATTATATACTATCCTTTTTTATATTCTTTATACTATCTTATTCTCTTCTTTTATTAGGGTTACCTACCCTTTTATCCTCTAATTAAAGCTTATTTACTCTTATACTACCTTAAAGAGTTATTCCCTTATTAGTATAAACTAGCTAAGTATACTTTATTAAATTACCTACTTAATTACTACCTTTAACCCTTTTAAGGTTAATACTATTTAATAGAAGTTACTTAATCCTACTTTTTAAAATATCTACCTCCTCCCCTTTATATAATTAAGGTAGAATATAAATATATATTTAATATCTTAATACCTTTATTTATATTTATAATTAGTATTATTAACTTTAAGTACCCTCCTCTTATATAAGAAGGCGCGTAGTCCTATCTTCTTTATATATAACTAGATACTTATAAAGCTCTTAGCCTTAAATAGCTTTATATAAAAGTTAACTCTTATCTTTTAAACCTCCCCTTTTTATATTATTATCTTTATATAATTAGGGATATCTTTTTAATATCCTAGCTACCTTTTTTTCTACTTCTCCTTTATCTATCTCTTAATCTCCTTAAGGGTAGGGTTATTCCTCTTTATTATTTCCCCGCCTTTAAGACTCTAATCTATTATTCTAGTATCCTCTCCCCTTATTACTACTTAGAGGGCTCCCCTTACCTAGGACTACTTCTCTTTTATTAGTGTCTTTATAATTCTCTTCTCTCTTCCCCTCTTCCCTTTTAACTTATAATAGATCCTTATATTCCCTTCCTTAATTAATAGGTAGATCTCTTATATTACTAGTACTTATAAAACTAACTAATTAAGGCTTATCTTTATTAATAGGACCTCTAACTTTACCTCTAGTACTTATATATTAATTACTTTAAAGGCCCTAAATACTATCCTTGAGTACCTATTTTATATAGTTTTTAATATTATAATATTTATCTTCTTTACCTCTAATATCCCTTTTAAGTTATATTATATCTCTATTATATAAGTTATTATTAGCTAGATTATAATATTATATACCTATCTTATCCTATTAAGTATAATACCTTATATTAAGTTAGTAATAATTAATAGGGCTAGCTTTTATATCTCTATCTTTAACTTTATCTTATTAATATATAGGCCCTATCTTAATTTACTATTAATATAAAGTCTAAAGACTTATATTAATACCTTAAGGTATACTACTATTACCTTAAAGTCTACTATTACTTTTATATTAAACCTCGTTAAGTATTAAGGAATAGTACTCTAATTAGTAGTCTTATAGATTTATATATAATTGTTAATTAGTTAGTAGAGAAGAAGTCTCTTACTAGGCTAATATTAGGCCTGCGGAAGGCTTCTATCTCTACCTAGTAAGTAATTACCTGATTTATAACGACACGTCTAAATAATCCTAAATAATGCCTATAATAAAGGAAGAAAGTAACGTCCTCGTTACCGTAATATTAGTAACGTCCTAATATACGTTATAGCTCCTACAAGTACTATTCCTAACAGCGATATCCCGCTAGAGTAATAGTATTATGTTACCTAATATCTTTAGTAAACGCCTTCCTATTAATAGTCTTATCAGGCTATTAAGGCCCTTATTATTATCTATCCTATAGCCTCCTATTCTTTACGGATAACTAGTAATATTATCTAGTAGAACGTACTTAATTAGATCGGGTGGAACATGCTTAATAGTAGGAGTAATAGTTACTAACGACGTTCTTATTAATAGCGGGTCTATAGAAGGCTTCTAATTACTCTACGTCTGAATAGACTAAGGTTAATTAGCCTAAGGAGTAATAATTATTAATAACGTCTTTATTAGTAGAGGGTCTATAGAAGGCTTATAGTTAGCCTGAGTCTAAATAGACTGAGGCTAATTAGCCTACGTTTAAATAGAATTTTAATATAAACTAATAGTGAAATCATCTATATTAATAGCTAGGTAACGGCTAGGAAGGTAGATATTAGTCTAATCCGCCTTAGCCTAATCCACCTAAGTCTTAATAGACTAGGTCTGATTTTCTATTATATAGTCTATAGAAGGCTTCTAATTAGCCTTAGTCTAAATGGGCTAAGGTTAAGTAGCCTACGTTTAAATCTGAACGGACTAAGGAATAGCTAGTAGACTCTATAGTATTACGTCTAGTACTATTATTATATAGCCTAACTAATAAGGCTGTATTAGGGGAGCATTTAAAGTCTTTAGTAAAGGCGTCTAGGTGATAGGAATAATAGTAGGTACGTTTATAACGAGGTCCTTATTAATATATTAAGTTATTATCTAATACTATTACTTTAATTACTAAGTCTATATCAGGGGAGTATTTAAAGTCTTTAGTAAAGGCGTCTAATTCTAATTAGCCTAAGTCTGAATTAAGTAAGGAATAGCCGGTAGACTCTAAGGTAGTACGTCTAGTACTATTATTCCGTGGCCTAGTAGGCCTAGTAAGACTATTAGGACTAGAGGTCCTCGCTAATTAGGTCGAGGGTAATTCCCACGAACGTATTAAGTAATAGCCGCATTAATAGTCGCTTATAAATTAGCGTCGATAGTAAAGTTACCTGCTATAGGGAAGGTATAGGGAAAACCCCGAGTTTACTTAGTAAAATGATAGGATTCCTCTAATAGATCCCGATGGATCCTGATACTATTTATACGAGGCGTAAGGTATTATACTAATAAGGCCGTTAATTCCTAATAAATTTAATAGTATAGGATATATCTAACGCTAAGGTAGGCCTTTATAAATAGTCTAAACGAACGCTAAATAGTCTTATAACGGAAGACTAAATAGTTTTAAACAGGGAAGGTACAGGGAAAGCCTTAATTTTACCTAGTAAATAGACTAAAATTCTCTAATAGATCCTAATACTATTTATAATATAGCCTACGACTAAGGCTGTTAATAGCTAATATCTTTACTAGTAAAGGATATATCTATACTAAGGAAGGCTTCTTTAGATAATATATCTAGGTATAGAATAGTCTTATAATAGAAGCCTATTAGTCTAATACTAGAATAGTAGTTAGTATTAGAATAGCTAGTAAGGGACTAGTAATAAGGGGGATGTCTTAATAATAATAATATAGACTTAGTAAAGAGCTAGATTAAGATAATTTAATATTATTAGGCGAGGTAGGAGGACTAATAGATTAGTTAGTACTATAGAGATAGCGTTAGTACTACGACGGCGTTAGTTCTAATAGGTAATTAATAGTACCTAAGAGAGATTAGTACTATAATAATAGCATTAGTTATAATAGTATTACTACTATTATTAAGGAACGGTACTCTAACTAATAGTCTTATAGATTTATATATAATTATTAATTAGTTAGTAGAGAAGAAGTCTCTTACTAGGCTAATATTAGGCCTGCGGAAGGCTTCCGTCTCCGCCCGGTAAGTAATTACCTGATTTGTAATAACACGTCTAAATAATCCATAATATTAAGCTTCTTAATAGGTAGACTAGCTTATATTTATAAGAGATAAAGGTTACCTTATATATATTTACCTAGTAAAGGTATATCTTATATACTTTTATTAGGATCTTATAATTCTCCTTAGTACTTTTATTATATATTATTAGGTAAATATTATTAATAAAGCCCCTAGTTTATACCTAGAGTTTTATCCTTATATATTCTTTTATAAGTAGGAAGTTAAAGAATAAAAATAAAATTAGTAATATTAGGGATCCCTAAGGGATCTTAGTCTCTATTATCTCTAACCTACTTATCTCCTAGCCTAGTATAATTATTATAACTCTTTTTATTAGGAAGTTTTATACCTACCTTATAATAAGGTTTAAGACCCCTTTCTTTTTTAAGTTATAAAGTAACCTTTTATAAGAGATATTATTAAAGGCCCTTATAATATCTAGTAATAATATACTTATTATATTAGATTTATTATAATTTTATATTATATATACTACCTCTACTATTATCTTAAGGGATATTACTATTAACCTTCCCTTCCTTACCCCTATCTATTATAAGGGTAGTAGCTTATATTCCTTTATAAGGTCGCCTAGCTTCTTTATAATAACTACCTCTAGTACCTTCCTTAAGGTACTAAGTAGGGTAATTAGATAGTATAACTTTAGCTTTAAGTAGTCCTCTTTCTTTAACTTCTTTAAGATAATTATATTAGCCTTCTTAAGTTCTATTAGGTAATATCCTACCCTTAGATACGCCTAGAATAAGTATATAAAGCTAGGTAGTAGCTCCCTTTCTATTATCCTTAGGAACCTATTTAGAATCCTATCTATCCCTAGTACTTTATCCTATTTTAGCCTATTAATAATTAAACTATTATTTATATTAAATTAGTAATTTAATAATTAAATTACTAAATTAATAATCTATATAATTAGTAAATACTATAGCTTAATATAGCTATTAACTATTAAATAATGTTAAATAATCGCTTGAAATTAGGACTATAAAACCTATCTAACCCTGTAGAAATTATTCTCTTATATATATATTCCTTAAATTAAATATATCTCTGTAAAATTATAAATGAGGGTAATTCTAAAGTTAACCCTTTATTCCCGCTTACTAGAGACTGCTCTTCTATCATAGGGCCTATTAGGTCAATAATGCACGGTGATACCGGAAAGCGCCCCTCAGATAATTTTTGGAGCGATCGAGACAGGGAACTCGCCTGTGTATGAGAGACGTACCGTCAAGAAAGGCTCGCTGAGCGCGAAAAGCGGAGGAGATAGTCCACTTCTGATCTCAACCATTCGACAGCTTTGAATATTAAAGAGTATCTGCTGGAAGTATAACAAGCATATTTGAAACAGCTTGAGAGGTCGCGAGGATTCTAGGTGCACCCACGGTCGAGTTTGAAAAGAACCGAAAAGAGGTAGAAAGGGTTAAAGTATTACTGGCCACGAGCTGTCAGAGGGAGGCAAAAAGAACGGCGACACAATGGAGCAATACAATCACCAGATATCCGATGTCATCTTTAGAGAAACAATGCCTTTGGCAGCCTTAATAGCGATATAGTCACTGTGCATGGCCAATTCATTACGGAGGCCGAAGATAATCTGGAGTAATGAATAAGATCCGCCCAGTCTACAGGCCAGACACATTTTTTCGTGTGACCAGTTTAGGCGGATCTGCACTCAGCACGACGAATTCAGGCTCATCGAGCACAGTATCTTCGGAAAAGGCAGATACCTCGTAAACCAGGTCCAGGGAATCAAGCCACGAGTCGAGTACATATAGGGGGGCAAGGACTCCAGTACCGCCAATCAGTAGAGGAACAATGCCCATCAACCTACAAGATGGGCGAGCACAGATGCTGTCTCAGTTAATATAGCATTTGCAGAATATGTCATCCGCAACAGCGTGGCCAGCAACAGTCCAGCACCACGGTCAGCAGTATTAAGCTCAACCACCATACGGTCAGCAGCAAGGATACCAGCAACAGTATCCTGGTGGCACGCAGCATCAACAGGGTGGCGGGCAACAGCAGCAGCGATGACATCACGGCCAACGGCAAGGCGGTGAAGAAGTATCGAAGTTGAGGGTTGTGGTGTTTCTGGAGGCGGAGGTGGAGGAAGAGTGGGCAGCGACAAGGAGGAGGGAGACCAGGTACTGCATACCGAACTTCGATAAGGCCTGCTCTCGGTCAAATATCAATTAATAAATGTTACATTCATGGATCTTGGCCAGAAAGGGGAGAGAGACAGGGTCGAGCGTGTTGGATGATGGGCAAGAATTGGACTCGGGAAGTAATATTTGAGGCTACCTCAATTGTTGCAATGTATGTAGGGCTTCGGTCGTTGGTCTTAAATTCTCTGGAGTCTAAAGAGTCCGTTTCTTGCGGCCCACAACAATCAACTCTTTCACAGATACATACTATATGCGCAGCGTAGCCGTTGAAGGTTTGCCACTGTAATGAAGCACCCTCTCATGGATGCCAAGGATTCGATTCAAAGCCGCAAAAGAACAAATGCCAAGGCAAAAGATACGAGCATATAGGAGGAATGGGTCCGCGCAAAATTGCAAAGCTTTGCTCGAGAAACATGACCGGGATGTCCATGGCTAAGAGGAAGCTATGCTCTACGTGCAGAACGATCAACCCCCCGTGCCCACCTGCTCCTTTTCAGCACTACAAACAGCAAAGTTCCGACCATTTCTTGACAGTTCGTCATTTCTTCAAAAACTTGTCCATTCGAGCCTCGGACTTCAGAAAGCGTTCCATTGGCGCATAATTGTCTGCTTTCATGTCATACCCGGATAAGTCAACGCCGCTCACCATTCGTGAGCTCCTGGTGCTCCTGCCAGTATCCCCAGCCTGCACCTCTTGCTGGAATCGCTTCAGGTCAGGATCATCTCTTTTGGAGGATGACCCTGCATAACCACTGGCGATGGAATTGGAAGTCCCGTTGGTAGTCTTGCCGGACGACCATTCGTTACTTTTCGGAGTTGCTGCGGAGGATCTATAAGTATGTTAATTACTGCCTGTTTGAGACCAATAGACAGATCTCCGTACGATGATCCTCCTCCGTATCCATACTGCTTCTGACTATTCTGGCTGGAGGACATATCCGGGAGTTGGACGAGGTTGTCAAGTCAGATAGAAGGGGCTGTGGGAGAGCGAGGATAGTAAATGCTATATCTCGTGAGGGGGCTGAGGCTGTGGAGCTTTGGAGTTCGGACTTCAGATGCTGTAGTACCATGATGATAAGCACAATGTCCTCTAATTTATAGTCCTGTTGCCGCTCGTCGAGTATCGGTGAGTCTGCCAGCAAACTGGAAGGTTCTTCACCGATGAAGTATTGTCCCATCATATGGATGGAAGCTGTAGCCTATGAAACACCGGATCCTGTGCTTGATGTACTTCAGACCTGGACCTATGGCAAGATACCCCAACTTAGCTGACCGATTGCCAGAGTAGAGTCAAGCTTTTGGGGTCATCAAGCCGTATGAAACTCGAATCCTGTGCTCGGAGCACTTCAGATCTGAACCCATGGCAAGATACCCCAAATTAGCTGACCGATTGCCAGAGTAAAGTCAAGCTTTTGGGGTGATCAAGCCGTATTGGTTCATCTGGCGGGACATGTGGCCTCTTGGAGGACGGCCTGACTGTACTGGTAGCCGTGGTGGCCTGGAACAACGACGCTCATACTATTGAAGGCGAAAGTGGGCCTCGAAATATCGTGACATCTTCTAATGAGCTGACCGATTGCGACAATAGAGTTAGACGCCATCAAGCCGTAGGAGGTGGCTTGGCATGGGAGATGGCGTCTTGGAGGGCTGCTTCGATGTACCGTGGAGGATAGGGTAGCCTGGAATAAGGATGCTCATGCTCGTGAGAATGGAGGTGGCTTTCGAAACATCGTGAGAAGTCCAAGACTAGCTGACCGATTTCCAAGGTAAGGATGAGGCTCTCATGCACTGTCCTATAGGAACTTGACTAAAGTATATGCTGTGACGCATATTGTCGTGCGTGTCCCTATCACATGCATGACAAGCCCCTCTCGTCCCAGATAAGAAATCGGTGAGCCGTCAGGACGGGGGCCCGCACTGCTTATAGCCCCACAAAGAGCCATGGGAATCTCTACGACAGAAGCTCCCTTTTGCTGACCGAGAAGACCGTGCTGGCCAAGATGTCCGACTTCCGACTTCGAGATGGAACTGCCAATGATATCGATCGCATCACCGACATAACGCTCTCTGCGATGAAGAAAGCCAAGGATAGTCTGTTCGCCTACAATTTCCCACGTAGCGACGAGTACCCGCACGACAGCAGATACTACTGGAAGTTGCGATTGGAGCCGACTGCGTATAGCAAAGACACCAAATTCCTTGTTGTAGAGGCGGTGGGAAGCCAAGGTGAAAAGAAAGTGGTCGCATGGTCAGAGTGGAATTGGAATTCTGGGGCGAACGAGTCCGCCCCGCAATCATTCCCGACGGACACCTATGGGAAAGCTATTGCCAGTAAGACAACGCTCCCTCGCCAGAGGCCATGCTAACCTCTGTCATTTAGGAAAGTACATCGCTACGCGTACGTCTATCATCAAGTACATGTATCCGCGTCGGGACGCAGATCTAGCGCACTACCATGCTTTTTTCACCGCTGCAAATGAAGCGGATGAGAGATATTGGAAAGGCCTCTATCCAGAAAACGTCTATCTCTCTGCCCTCTACACTGATCCTGAGTACCAGGGCCAAGGTGCAGGTCAGTTGATGATGCATTGGGGATTTCACGTGGCGGCTGGCAAACAGTCTGTTGTTGGTGTCAGTGCCAGCAACAAGACTGCGGCGGAGATTTATCGTCATTGGGGCTTCAATGACATTGGCACCATCAAATTACAGAAGGAGGGCGAGGAAGCATGCATTGAGATGCCGGTCTTGCTCTACAAGCCAAGTGCTGCAGTGTAAGTTGCAGCGAGGGATTGTCTCTAGTCAAAGATCGTGAGCTTCATCTTGAAGATATGTTCGTGCAGCACAATGCAGCCTAATCAATGAGGGAACGTTCCAGGCTACCATCGAAACTCAATGAGCTTGAGAATACAGTGTCGGGCCGCGATCACACCTAACATGTCGGATAGTCGATTAGTACACCGGCAATACTGTCAACCATTCTTTGCCCACCCGCGATAGTGGCCCTGTTCTGGTGTGATGATGAATCTCTCATTTTTGCTACCATCATCCCGATTTGGTGTGAAAAGGAACCTCCATAGATTAACCAGATTGTCGGGAAGTCTCCACATTCTTTTGGGATCACGAAGCTGTAGCTTGAGCATGTGCCTTCGAGATCTGATCCCTTGTGTTGATTGATCTTCAAAAGGCTCTCGCGCGTGGAGCATGCTCATGTTGTTGAGGTACAGAATGTCTCCCGTTTTGGTTGGCAACGGCATTGCATTCTTCTGTGCGAAGAAATGTACGGCGTCCAAAGCTTCCAGCTGCGCTTCGGTGGGTACAGGGAGGCTCGGGTTCCGCTTGTATCCCCTAAATCCACAGAGTGGGTACCTCGAGAAGTTGAACATGACCTCCTTCCCATTGGTAAAGAGCAATGGTGTTTTGATTGGGGGCCATTTGCTGTAGTCCTGATAACTATTGTGAAGTATCAGCCATGGTCAATACACGTACATATAGCTAGCTAATCAGGGGTAATCCTACGTGTCAAGAACCCAATCCTGCGTTAGCGTATGAAGTACATCCGTACGCGTCGAGGCAAGCTCGTTGTACACCTTCCATCCACTGGCGATCAGTAATCTGCCACCACGCTGGTCGGTATTCATTGCGTATAACGCGAGGATATCGCCGTCATCTGTGTGGAAACTCTGTTCAAATCTCGTTACGTGATACTCTCGATTTCTTGACTTGTGAACAACTGACCATTGCATCGTTGGTGAATCCAGGCGTGACTTTTGTGTCTTGCTCCGCATTGAAGGCAGCCGGTAGGACATGGCCTGTCAGATGATGAGTCTAGCTGTGCTCAGATCGTAAGCGAGAACTTACATAAGACGTGCTGTCGTGCTCGATCTAGGAAACCACGTTCCGGGGCGATGTAGGAAGATATACCAGCGTAGAGGATGACATTTTCTTCGTCTGTATATCTCGCTGGGTCCAAGCCCCGGATCACACGGAAGCCACGTCCACTGTAGCACTCCTCCGAAACGTTGTCCAGCCGTTTGGCAAGCTCGTCCGGTAAATGAAAGTTGACTGGGTTAATTCGGGACAACTGAAGGGCTTGGTCTTCGATAGCTTTAGCAACGTCTTCGGCGTCGGGAGAGAACAACGCCCTGTAACATACTATGGAAGTCACGCATGGCACTCTCGAGTGCAAGCACGTCAGCCTCTGTAAGGAGCATTATCCACGCATCCAATTGCGCCTCCATGTCCGATCCCTGCCAGACCATTGGAGCGTCAACATGTGCTGGGAAGCCCCGAGGGACCTCGGAGTGGATCTTCTCGTCTTCGCGCAGAGACCAGAATCGAAGGGCATCACCAGCAGTTGGATAATATGAGAGTATCCCAGGCGTGTCCATCGACACTCCATTCCCTGGTGGTAGACAGTCAAGTGTAGGCATTTTGCTAAGTTGTACCGCTTGGGCAACGAGTGTCCAAATACTAGATGAAAGTCTGCTCGGAATAAAAGAAACTGGAGTGGAAAGAGCAAGATGAGTCTGCCTCAGATGCGGGGCCTGATAAGACTATTGATTGATGTACGGAGCACGTCATGAGGCGCTGTTCCTTATCTCATGACATTGACTGAAGGCTGGCGAAGAACAAATCACATCACTTCGAAAAGCTCTGCTCCCCATACCATCTCGTAATCGAAACCCCTCACTTCAGCTGCAGATCGGCGTGTTGCAAGTATTGCCTCTGGACCATGAGTTAGCCACAACCCAGTACGGTGTTAACCAATCCAAATGGATGGGTGAGTGAAGGAGGGATGAAAGAGTGGGTGGGAAACCTTTTGATTCGACCAAATAATGCAGGTAAGTGATTTGCGAGGGACCCAAACCGGCCAGTTCAGCGACGCTCTCTGCAGATTGATTGGACAAGGGCTTGAACTTAGTGAAAAACGTTTTGCAAACGTATAACAGATGTTCCGCGGACCATTTCCATTGTTCCATCATTCTTTCCGACACTCGTTGGGTACGTGGGCTTAGATCGTCCTACAATGTACCAATTAGAATAGAGGCTCCAATTGGTCCAATGAATATAATGCTTACCGTCGTAATCGCATACATTCTAACGAAGGCTTTTTGTATGCCATACACATACTCGATGTTGTTGATTAAGATGAAACCGGTGAGAAATACCTCAAACCAGTCTTCTCGCTTCTTTGCACACACTTTCCGCCAGAGCAAAGTCATCAATTGACATCCAAGGTTCTTCATCCATTGGATGATTGCAGTATCGCATTGGTGATCGAGTACGGGTGGGATTGGTATTTTGTTGAACATAGGCGATGCCGGATCTGTTACAGCTTCTAAGCCCAGGGTCTCAGATCCGTCGAAGGATCTTTCAAATTGACAGAGTTTGCTGCCAGCCCATAGATCTAACGCTTTGTTGACGAGACTCCGCGGAGTTTGCGCCTTGCATGAATGTCATCAGTACTGAGACATGCAGCCTTTAAGTAGAGCAAGAGGTCTGTGAGGGGTCTTACTGCGTGTCGAAAAGCTTCTTGGAGTGTTCGTTGAACTATCTCAGAAGAACCGGAAGTTGCCAATTCTCGCAAGAATATCTGGCCATACTGTCGTGCGAGTCTTTTGGATTCGATATGTAATGCGCGAGGATCGACAGCTGCATATGTCGGCACCTCCACCACTTCCCCGGGTACAATGCCTCTCACGAACTCTACTGTGACATCTGTGATCTTTGGCCGAAAGTGACGACAGGCTAGCCTCAATGGTTCGCTATGCTGAGAAGGGGTCATTCTAAGTTCGAGCGTGATGGTAGCTGACGTGACCCAGTTGAACTCGTTCCGAAGTGGCTTGGGATGAAGACCAGACTCTATAACGAATTATAAATCTGCAACATAATGTTCCAAGTTTTCGGATTGATCCGATCTGAATGGAACAGGTTCGCTTACCGCTTCTGAAAAATCCACAATCTGAGAGATCCAACCTGAAGCATATCTGAGCTAATGGCAGGCGACCCTTCAGGCATCTTTCACAGATACCGTCCGCATGATTTGGTCGAGTGCACTGCATACTATCAGCACATCCTCTCGTTCGAAGAACAAGTTGTCGAAAGGGCGAACCGTGACTTTCGCAACCTTGCATCTAAAACAGGCTCCGACCTGTCGTGTCCTAGCAACTTCCTGACGGCGATCCTTCGAGAAAGCCTTTCGTATTCTCGAAGTCGCAAATTTTCCCATGCCATTTGCAAGGGTGAGATCCGCATTTGGAGCCGTTGATCGCCGGCGTGCTTTTGTCATGGCCGCTGGGATTGGAGCGAGCTCAATGGTTGATGTGGATGAGATTTCCTGTGTTTTGTTCCTGCCGGTGTCACCTGATTGGCATGATCCTTCGTCGGTTCCCACAGTATGGTCACTAGAGTCAGGCGTAGCACCCGATACCTTTTGTCCCAACCAAATATTCTGCCCTGAACTGGCATGTTCAACTAAATCCCTGTGTTGTTCGGTCCCATGCTGAATATTCTCGTGTCCTAGTAGATTTTCGAACGAAGCGAATTGCAGGTCTAGAACTTCAGGATTAATGGGCCTAAGCATGCCATACTGCTCTGTATTGGCATCCGTATCAACTTGACCAGATGTGGGTATCCTTACAGCGTCTGATACCTGTGAGTAGCTCCGCGGAATATGTTCGAGTGAGCTCACAGACACCGATTCGTTGTTGGTTTCGACAAAACCATTCAACTCCCCCAATCCGCCATAGGTGTCGAAGAAGTGTACAGGGACATGGCAGGTATCATATACACTTGGAGCCAAGCTAGCTTCATGCACGGCCTGTTGACTGCCATTGACCCAAGACAGCGGATTTGTTGATGTGTCGTAGGCCTGGCCATGACAGGAGCTTGTAGCGCCTAAGGTGGTGGCATTGGTTGAGATGACTGCTGATGAGTCTGATGTAGGTGGAAAGCCGGGAAGATTTTCGGTGTTACCAAAAAAGGCCTCCAGGTCAAAGCCAGAGTCGACAGTCTGGCCGTGGCCTTCATTGAAAGGTGTGTCGAAGACTAAAGGGAATCTTGGCTCTACCCATTCAAGCTGTTCATCGAGTACAAAGTCTTGTTGTGTTGCCCACAGATCATCTGCAGCACAGGTTAGCGTTCGAGTCAATTCGACCCTTGTCATACAAGATCAGATCGACTTACCGTTATAATCTGGGACTTGTCCATGGTCGGCGCCCGGGTTGGATCGCACTTCATCGCTCCAGGGCATAATGCTGAGCTATCCCGATCAGGCTTAGCTTCGAAGAAGACAGATTAAGGCACGTAGGTACCTTACCGTACCTTACCTTAAGTACTTACTGGATGAAAGTCTAACAAGCTGGAACTACGTAGACTATGGTGATCTTTCTCTGTATCTGCGCAATTCGAATCGAGGGGAAGGAGTCATTTAAGCAAAAGACCAGTCTGTGAGCGTGTGTGTATGAATCCTGCCTGATGGCGGTGGTCACCAACTCACCGATTGCCAAATGTGTCCTACGTGCAAGGGCCGGGGCCGCCTTGTTTTGCCTACCCGTCCAGAAGAAACGGGTAGGGGCAGCTCCAACGTAATTGATAAAATAATTAGGATGATCCGTTGGGTCGATTGATTGATTGATTAATTGAGTGTATCAGGCTACGAGGTCTCTTTATCTGGATCTATGAGCCGTCCTACTTGTTTCCTCTATTTACACAGCGCTGGCAGAATTTCATTTCGCAAGTCCAAATGTCCAAATCAAACGAATGTCAAAGTTGTATACACAAACTTCAAAACAATAGGGAAATACACAGAGAATTGTTAGTAATTCAAGCAAATGATGCTGCAATTCGCTTCGCCGTGGATTTTTGCTTTGCTGTAGTCTTGTCTTGTTCGCCTCCCTTTGAGATGTTCGTGTCCGTTGTTGCTGTAGGATTACCTGCGGCGTTTGGTCGTTGTCTTTGATACACTGGGCAGCCTCGATCCAAAGCAGTATAAGGCCCTTGACAGGCAGCGCAACGCAGGTTATCGTGATCGTTGCAATCGTTGGTGAAGTGTTATCCCGCACAGATGCCACAGGTGGCGTTCTTGTCACATCAAAATTGGCGGTGACCGTACTGATTGCACTTGTAGCATCGTTCCGGTCCTACTCGGGGTTCGTAGGCAGAACGTTGGGCGATAGTCAGCCCAAAGCGGACCATATATTGGCCCAGAGAATGATCGACCCGTGCTTTCTGGGAGAGCCAGATCAACAGCGAGCCGTTCCATCGGTTCGATCTTTTACTGAGCCAGGCAATCTTCATCGCTTTTATTTCGATACCTTCAGTCGCATTATCTTTAGAGAACGTTTCGAGGATGTTGTCCTTGGAGGTATAATTGTCGCCCGTTTCATATTTTTTCGTGACTTGGTTCTTATAAACCCTATCAATGTTGATCGGATACCAGGTTTCTCCCTCCATGCTCGCGCTTGGAAAACCCTTTTCAAGCCACCTTTGATTTGCTCGAGCGACCTTGCAGTCGTCGTTGGTTGCCATGCGGATTTAAATTTGAGGTCCTTCCAGAAGCTGAAGGCCTTGGATTCGGATGTGACTGATGTTTGTTTGTTCGTGTAGTGCATTTTGCAGGATCGTCTTGGATTTTGCTGCTTCTTTGATTTCCTTTTTGGTGCGAACCGCGTTGATTGTCAAGGTAAGGTTCCGGTTGATATCTTGGGTGCGCTGTTGGTGTACTGGTGGAGGGCTAGTTGACTGGAGAGCAGATGCGTAAGAGTTACGGCTCTTCGGCTGTTGCTTATTCTGCGATTGGATTGTTTCGTTCTGCTGCTTGGTTTGATCCTGGAGGAGAGCGTTCTCTTTCTTTGTTTCGCGTAGCAGCTCTTGAGTCGCGGCGTAGTCCTTCCGAAGACTCGAGCTGAGTCTTAATGTTGTTGATCGCCGCGGTCTGCTGCTGTACGGTCTCTAGCCATTGGCTACTGACTTGTTTCAGCTGGTCGATGAAGTGGAGAAGAGTGGTGTTTGTTATCGCGGCTGTTGCTTGATTCTCGGTCGCAATCGCTGGCATTTGACCAAGACGCGTTGCTGCCTTCCTGACGACCTCATTTTCGATATGCTTTACATACCTTAGCGTCGCGAAGTGGTTTGCTAGGACCGTAGCAGAACCGTTCATTTACCGTTATCAACAGGTAACGTTAATAACTATTGACACCGCCAAAAACGAGTCTCGTTTCTGATACGTCTAATTACGGAACGGTGTCTAATTATTGGAACGGTATACCTGATTAACAGTACTGGTAAAACCTTAATTTTAGCGTTGATTTATAAAACGCCCCCGCGTCAGGGGCGCTGCCTGCGCCCTTCACCCACGTATATTAGCCCCTAGACAGTGTAACAAATTCATTAATATTCGAATATACTAGGACGATATTTATATTCGAATATAAATATTATAGTAGCGTATTTATATTTAAATATCTAACTAAATATATTTAAATACGTATTTAAATATCTTACCTAAATAGTACTCCTTATAAATTAATAGGATTAGTAATAAATTATATACTTAGTAAGCTAGTATAGATTACTAAGTACTATAAATAGTAGTTTATTATATAATCTAACTAAAAATACTATAAATATATACTATTTTTAGTATATAACTATAATTAGATATATTTAAATATTATTTAAATATCTTAAAATAGTATATTTATATTTAAATATCCTACTAGTATATTTATATTCGAATATATATTTAAATATAAATAAAATCGTTATTATACTACCCTTAGATTAGCCTAGTAGATTACCTTAATATATTACTCTAGCGTATTACCCCCGCGAGAAAAACGGCTAAATTAACTAATTTTAATACTAGATTTAAAGCAATGTTAATAAAATACCTAAACCCCTACTTCTAAGTAGAAGGCTTAGTAGCCTTAGTAGTATTAAGAGTATTTACCTAATATATAATATTATTTTTAAAATATTATATATCTTATAATATATTATAGATACTACTATATACTAATAGCTAGGGATTATATACCGTAATTTAAACTAGCGTATATAATATTATACGTGAAATCTTAATTTACTATAGTAATTACTATTCCTAATATACTACTACTTATAAACCCTCTAAATCCGTTACCTAGCGCTAAGGTAGTAAGTAATTAGTAGCTTCTCTTAAAGCTACTAAGCGAGCGGACTTACTTTGTAGTTAATACGGGTACTACCTTATAAGGATAATAAAAGTTAGTGTCTTAGTAGATTTTAGTAGTAAAATCTCTCTTCTAACTAATTAAACCCCTATTACGCTAACTTTTATTATACTAGATACTATAGTAAGCTCTAAATAATCGACTAGATAAGGCTAGACTAGTTAGGGGTAAATCCTTCTCCCCTTCTAATTAGGGTAGTAGTATATATATACCCTATCCTAGTACGCGTATACTCTATTCTAGTACGCGTATACCTCCTCCCTTTTAGCCTAGTAGTTAGCTAGCGGGAGTGTTTTAAATAGTTAATCAAATACTAAAAAGTATTTACTATTTATATTAAGAGCTTTCTATTAATTCTATTTAGAATTAATATTGAAGATAAAGGGTACTAAGATCTAGGTATATTTATAAGCTATATAATATATATCTTTATTATAGAATATAATATTAGAAGGATATATTAAAATTTAATAGTTTTTATTAAGAAATAATAGATATAAACTCCTAGACTTACTATAATATAAGATAGTAGAAGACTATCTACTCCTTAGTACTTCGTATTTCTACTATACTATATATCTAGGGGATTAAATATTAGTATAATAGGGATTATTTTAGTAAGCCTTCTCTAAAATAATTCCTATTATACTAATATTTAAATTAGTAGATACTATAATACTATCTTAATAGTAATAACTACTTAGTATATTATAAATAGATTATATTTATAATATATATAAATTTCTATATATAATCTAATAGTTTAAAGGCCTTTAAAATCTATCTATTAGTAGGAAAGTTATAAGTACTTAATAGTATCTTATATTATAATAAGTCTAGTACCTATTATTTCTTAGTAAGAACTATTAAGTTTATAATTATAGGATTATCTCTTCTAATACTATATTCTATAATAAAGATATATAATATATAGCTTATAGATATATCTAGAACTTAGTACCCTTTATAATTAATAGTAATTTTAAATAGAGTTAATAGAAAGCTCTTAGACTAACTATATTAGATTAATACTTTAAACTCGAGTTAGATATCTAACTTAACTCTTAGTATAAGTATTTAAGTTAATACTATAAGGTAGTACTAAGTATTAGTACTAAAGTATTAATCTAACTTATTAAGATATTAGTTCTACTTATATTACTTTACTAAGACTATAATATTAAGAATATTTTTTAGTTATAATAATATTTTATACTATATATAAGACTTACTAAAATATTACTAAATATTATTATTATTACTAACTAGGTAATTCTTAATAGTAAATAAGATAGTAGCTAATTAAATATTTATATAGAAATAATTACTATAATATTACTAATATTTTCTATTTATAGTAGTATTTAATACTATATATATAACTTACTCTTATATTTAGACTAATTTATAATAATATATAATTTCTATTAGGGGATATTATTATAAAGGGGATATTATAATACCTAGTACTTAATCTTTTAAGAAGATATTTTAGTTTTTAGTAGTATAAAGTACTTCCATATACTAAGTAGCTAGTAGTACTAACTTAAAATAGCTTAGCTATTAGCTTACTAGTAAGTAAGATAGTAGCTCTTAGCCCTTAAAGACTAGATTTACTATAGAATACCTTAGCGTCGCGAAGTAGTTTACTTGTATTATAGTATAACTATCTAGTTACTATTACTAATAGATAATATTAAGAACTATTAATACTACTAAAAATAAGTATTATTTCTAATATATCTACTTTTAAAGTAGTATCTAATTCTTAGAATAGTATACCTTATTAATAGTACTAGTAAAACCTTAATTTTAGCGTTAAAATATAAAGTACTCCTATATTAAGGGTATATATATAGTATACTATACTTTATACCTATATATAATAGCCCTTATAAGTAGTCTAGTATATTACCCTTATAAGAAAAATAGTTAAAACAACTAATTTTAATCCTAGATTTAATATAATATTAATAGAATACCTAATCCTATACTTCTAAGTAGGATTCTTAGTAGCCTTAGTAGTATTATAAATATTTACTATTACATATAATATTATTCTTAAGATGTAATAAAACTAGTAATATATGATATTTACTCTTATATACTAATAGCTAGAAACTAGATACTATAATTTAAACTAATATTTATAGTATATTACATGAAATCTTAATTTACTATAATAAATACTATTCCTAATTTACTACTACTTATAAACTATTTAAAGAATCTATTACCTACTACTAAGATATTTATATACTTTATAATATCCTATAATAATATATATTAATAATATCTAGGAAGCTAATAATATTTATTATATTATAAATATTATTATTTCTTACTAAAAATAATTAAATACATGAGAAAATATTATTAGTATATAGATATTATTATACCTACTATTATTATAGACTAGTTTAACTATATATTACTAAGTATTATTATTATTATTACCTAGCTTAATATAAGTAATTCTTTAAGGTGATATAAAAAGGTAATATATATCCTTAGAGAACTAAAGGGGGTATTAAAATTATAATTAAAAAAACTTCTATTTTTAGTATAGGAGTAATTCTAGAATTTTTTTTAGTATCTCTTACTATTTTATTAGGGGCTTAGTATATTAGCGATACCTTAACGAGTTAGATTAGTACTAGAAACTAGTACTAAGTATTTAGGTTAGTACTAGAAGGTAGTACTAAGTATTTAAGTTAGTACTAATTTATAATACTAAAACCTAACTTAATAATTACTTTATAAATAGTAACTATATCTATATTTATTAAGAATCTATTATCTAGGATATAGTATATATTAATTATTAGCTATCTAGAATAGAAAATCTAGAATATCTATTAGTTTACTTAATTTATAGGATCTAACTAGGTTAGGTATAGTATATCTAAGGGTAAATATTAAATATTATAATATAACTATATAAGAAAATCCTATACCTATAATAATTTTTTAGTATTTAAAAGCCTTAGGTAAACCTTAGTATTACTAATAGATATTATACTATAATATAAGATAGTATAATCTACTAGTAACCTACTATTTTAAATAGAGGGAGGTATACTTATATATACTAGGATAAGGTATATATAGACTTAGATAAGATATATATATACTACTACCCTCTATCTAATTTAGCATTTAAATAATATAAGTTAGTAGTAGTATATAGAAGTTATATTAGTAAATATACTATATTATAGAGGGTTTAAATATAACTTTTATATATATACTACTCTAGCTAGATATATATTTTATATAGACTGTAATAATCTATATACGGAAATTATAGGAGTAGGTTATATAGGTAAAGAAGCTTCTAGAAATACTGATCGTAATTTTGCTAGCGTCTGCCAAGACGGGACATTTAATTCGGTGGAGACCATAGTACATCGCGTTATACAAACCACCGCCCCGCAAATGTTTCTAGGGGGACTGTGAATGGAGTTGCCTCAACGGTCCCAACTTTATTACTACTTGACGCGGTTCCAGACATGGAACTGTTGCCGTGAAAGAACGTGGCCCATTTAATACCGCCTTGTCTTTAGGCAGCCTTGCCTCGTGATACGCTTCAACTCTGCTACCGTCGGCTAGTCCTTGTTGCAGAGTCTACTTACCGCTCGAATAGATTACTACTACACCTAGAGGCTGTCGGTGATATGAAAAAAAACCAAGACTGGGCTGATTAATACTTCCCTCCACAGATGAATGTCATCCTGTTGTGATGTGATCAGACAACGTCACGTGGATGGAATTTTTCGTACTAACGATTTCAGGCAGTCGGTGAAGCAGACATGCAGGCGAACAGGATACTTGGTGATACCATCAGAGGATTGCTAAACCGACAGCCCCACTTCATCGTCTCTTGTTTCGTTCTACGAAGTTGCTGCTTATTCTCACCGAACGATGCACATTCGCCTTGCAACTACGCGTGATTTGCATCGTCTCGCGCAGATCACCGTCACGTCCTTGATAGACGACCCAGCCTTCGATTACATGTGGCCAAAGCGGCATGAATACCCCGAAGACAACTTCTTTTTCTGGCAACTGCAGCTGAAGAAATGGCTTTACGGACCTCATCAGACCTTTCTAGTCATGGTTCTAGATGCTGAAGATCTTCCTATCGAGAAGGCAAACGTAGTCCCTGGCACCATCATTTCCTACGCTATCTGGGAACGAGTCGGCCGTTCCGCCGCGGCTAAGGATCGCTGGGCACAAAAGGATACATGGCAGAATCTTCTTGACAGTGCATTCATCCTATGTCTATCGTTGACTTTGGCTGTTACTAACCTCGTGCTGGGTAGGAAGCACAGCCCGAGTTGAAGCATGGTCAATCTCACTCAAATACGAGCGACGGGACGCGGACAAGCAGCGACTTGCTGCCATTGCCAAGGCTTCTGATGTGGATAGGGAAGATTGCTTTGCAGATATCGAGGATTGGTGGAACATGGAGCTGTTAGTCACGGATAGACTGTTCCGCAGACGAGGTGCTGCCACCAGTCTCGTCAAGTGGGGCACAGCTGAAGCAGATGATGAAGGGGTGTGCTGTGGAGTTGAAGCTAGCGGTATGGGAGCCCGAGTCTATGAAGCGTGCGGCTTCAAAACAATGAAGGAGTCCGTGGTGCAGGTCGAAGGCAGGAATGAAAGCCTACAGTATGTGGTGATGCGCAGGGATGTTTGAGTCGCTACAGGCTCCCATATTCTGGAGTAGGCTGAAATTATAGATCATACCGGTCACTAAAAGTAACTTCTCTATTGACAGCATGCCCATTCCACTCGAGAACACTCGGGAATACATATTAGCCGTACGTGTGTTCAGCTTGTCGACCTGCACCTGGCCATACACACCATACCAACACTGTAATTACACCCGAGCCAGCACCTTATGCCCAACACCATGGGTACTGCCATTGGGACGAGTCAGGGGGCATAGAGCATCCAAGGATGGTAGGGGTTTCAAGACCAACCAAACAACAGGTCGCCGCCATGAATCAGTCGATATTTGACCCAGATTCAAGGTCTTTCCAACCCTTCGCCTCGGGGGGTCAAAGTGCTTGCATGTGTCGGTTCCTTCAGGAACAGGACAAGGGAAACACTCATTAGGAGGAGACAGCAGGATAAGCCTTCAATCCATATCAGAGAGTATGTCGTAAGCATTGGTGCTAGATAGGGACGCGTACCGTATACATTCTGTATCGCTTTGATAAAGCTTCCAAATATGAGTTCCTGTGTGTGCGATGGGAAGGAGCGCACAGAATCAAGGCTCTCCAAGCTTTTCAAAACGATCTAAACTATGCGTCAATATAATTGTACGACCCGAACTCCGAGGTTAAGTACATGTTCAGTATTTGCAGATCTCCCAAGGCTCTTGCGCAGGTAGTATCGCACGAAAAACCGAGTCAGCGCTGACGATATAGCGATTGCTATATCAGAGGATAAGGCTATGACCAGATCAAATACGGCGTATAGAGATGGCTGATCTACTTGGTTGTTAGCTACATGCTTTATGGCGGTTTATGCTTCTTCATCACCTTCTTTCTCTACAACACAGAGTATTGCTACTATGAGACCACTGAGCATGACGCCAAAGTTGAACCCAAAGGCTACAAGGACTGGCGCAAATCTAGGATTTTCCGGCCCTAGTCATGCCGAGCTTAGCAGTAACTTAGTGGCATGATATATCAACTTACGGATCCATCCGGCCGCCAAACAAGTATACAGCATGAAGGCTACTAGAGAGTTAGCAAACAAAAGCAGTTTGATCTTCTTGGTGCGCTTGATTATGTAGCCTGCGAATAAAGCGCCCAAGGGTTGACCAGAGAAAAGGCAAGGCAAAGCCCAGTCTTGGAATTTTGACCCATCCTTATTTCGAACTTCGATATAGAGTGCAAAGCTGAAGATCATCTTATTCCAACAGGGTCAGCGGTATGGACGATGACGTCGATAGATTCAATGACATACCTGATTCCACGCAAACATAATAGGCACACTCGCAAGCAAGACTTTCAAGACTGCACAAGATTTCAAGAATCTCAATGGTATAACTGGACAGGAAGCCAGACGAGACTCAACATAACAGAAGGCCACCACTGTTACCGGGGTGAGTAGGAATAGAGTGATCTCCAGTGGATGGAACCAAGGTAGAATGTTACCCCCAATGTTCATGGCCAAAAGAGGGAAAGTAACGGCACTGATCAACGTCAGACATCCGAGAATGTCGGGTTTATGCTTCAACTGTGATGTTGAAGTGGAGTGAGTAACATTGTCAGCGCCGACTAATATACTGTTGGGTTTGGAAGTCAACGTGGCGAAGATCAGGATGGCGCCTGCGACCATAGAGGCAGCCTCTATCAAAAACGGTCTTGCACGTAAGCTGTGAGGTTTGACCGAGGGGAAGAAGCTCTTACAGATGCCAGTCAACAGCACTCACAAGTTTAATGCCGATAGGGCCTCCAAGGATAAGTCCACTTGTATCCACAATAGTTGCAATACTCCGCCACAGTGGAAGGTGAGTCAGTTGAACATAGTCTAATATCTCATCGGTCAACGAATACGATTGAGGTACTCATGTCACCTGAATCTCACCATTGATAATAATGGTAGTGAGTAGCCCCAAACCTGATGAGCCCATGCCCACAACGACTCGGGACGACGTGAGCTGCCCAAGCGAATAGCTCAAGCCACTATACCCAGAGTGAATGATGCAAGCCTGAGCAATGAGACGATCTATGGGGTCGTACCTCAGAAGAAAACCAAGGGAAGATAATACTGCTGCTGCCAATACCGCCGCCCTCGTGCCGTATACACCAGATAAATGGCTGTACTATGTTACAGCTTCAGACTTTTAGTCAAACGTTACGAATGCAGAGAGGGCCTACAAGAGGCTGGAAAGCTGATTGGCTGATTGACCCTGCAAGGACAATCCAGACAGCATTGCTGAGTTGCTGCAGATCGGAAGCTGAGGAGGAAACGATCAAATGAAACCTTGGAGTCAGAGATGCGATAGAACGTACCTATGTACGTGCTATAGCTACTCAGAAGATAGGAGAGATCGAAAGAGACCACAAAGAGACTGATAGCGAGTCAGCCTGAACGATCAGACATTGGTGCAGAATAGAGTCAATGAGTTTACCTAATGAACAAGCCTGGCAGAACGCGGACGAGGGCAGCCCTAGGGTTCTTTCCAACGCTTTCGTCTTCTCTATCAGAAAGTAATCGGGTGTCCTCTGCTTCGTTGACGTTTTGAATGTTGTCGTTCTGCTCATGGGGGCCGCCTGGACCGCCGAGTTGACCCATTCCACCAAACTTATGGAGGTACGGTCACGGTCAAGCCAAAGAAAACCAGGGATAAAGCTAGAGCTTCATTTGCGGTGTCGAGTTGATAGTGTAAATGATGTCCTCGATCCTTCCCTGCAAAATGCCGTTGTATATGGTACATCTGGACGGAATGCCTCGAGGGCGCACGGTGTGTGATGAGGAGGAAATCACTTGGCATGCCCGTCATATTTATATAATAAGGTCTTGGCTAGTAGCATTACCTATTATACTTATTTAGATTATTTATAGATATATATATAGATTTAGTACCTTATTAATATTATTTATTATTATATCTAGGTAGAATATATAGTTTTACCTTTAAAATAGTATATTATTATAACTAACTAAATAGACTATATAATATATACGCTTAATATATATTATATCCTTATATTAACTTATAAGGGGAAATAATATATAAGGCTTACTAATCTCTTTAAGGGGTTTATTAGATTCCTTATAGAATAATTCTTAGATTTCTTAAGAATTAATTTTACTATAAAAATCGACTAATTTTATATTATTATATAACCCTTATAATTAATAATTATAATAATTCTAATTCTTCTACCTATTTAAGGGTAGTAATCTATTATTAGTTATAATAAATATAACTTACTCTAATAGTATTATAAGTAATATACTATTATAATAAAGTTAAGATAAAAGTAATTTATTAAATACTATTAATAATAATCTTAACTAATAGGAAAGAGAATAGGAAAGTTATATAAGAGATATAAATAAATCTAATAATATTAAAAATACTACTTAAAGGAGATTTAAAGAATTATAAAAGAAGTATCCCCCTTATAATAGAATACTTTATATAAGTAAGGTGTAAGTAAGAAGAGTTACTATAAATTTAATAACTTAAAGAAGTTAAAGTAGATATTACTACCCTAGAATTAGAGGAATAAATTTCTCTTTATAATAATAATATTATAGGTTAGAAGTATATATATAATAAAGTTAAGGAGTACTTTAATCTTATTTAAAGTATATTAAAGCTAACCCCTATTCTTAACTATTATAATAAGAATATTTATAAATACTAAGACTAGATATAATAATATAATATATCTTTTTTATAAACTCTATTTAATTTTATTATATAAATATTATATATTCTATTTATAATACTAGTACTTATAAGTAATTTAAAATAATTTTAAGCTACTTATTTATATTCTTATCTATTAGAAATATTAAGTTAGAAGGATTTTATAAATTTTTATTAAATTATATTAAGGATCTTATAAATAGGAAGTTAAGTATATATTAATAATATACTAATATATATTAATACTTAATATAAGTAATTTATAAGTTTAAAATATACTTAATATCTTTAAAAGCCTAACTTCCTAAAAAAGTTAAAAGTAAGTAGGTAATAAATTTATATATTAAGTTTATTAAAGAGCTTTAAATTACCTTTATAAATTAAGAGTCTCTACTTAATATAAGAAATAAACTCCTATTATTAGTAGTATACCTGAAGGCTAATATTAATATAACTAGAGGCCTTAATAAAAAAGGCTAGTAAAATATATTATAAAAGCCCTTAGATTATAATAAAGGTAAAAAATTATAAATAAATTAGGATAATATTATAAGAAGATAAGGGATAGGTAGTTATAATAGTAAGAGTAGTTATAATAAGCCTAAAATACGCGACTTATTAGATATTACTTATTAAAATTATAATAAAAAGGGCTACTATTCTATTAATTATCTTAATCTATTAAAGTAAAGTAGATTTCAATTAAAAGGAAGACGCCTAACCCTTAATATTATAAGTAAATAGGGCTAATATATAAGTAAAGAGTAGAGAAAAGGCTAAATCCTATTAAAGACTCTAAATTATTAGGGGAGAAGTTATAAGAAGTAGAGGTTAAACCTCTAATACTATATTAATATAAAGTTAAGATAATACTAAAGTATAAGTCTTTTAAGTATAAGGGATATCTTAATTATAGTTTCTAGTTAAATATTATCTCTTAAGCTTATACTATTAAAGCGAGCTTAAAATAGCTAGTAGTATCCTTTATAATAAATTTCTTATATAGTATATTATTAATTAAGATATTTAATAGTTATTAGAACCTTCTTAGTAGTAGTTATACTTATTTATTAATATTATTACTAAAGGTTACTATCCTTTATTCTATCTTAGAGAGCTTATTATTATACTATTTAAGTACTTATTTATAAAGGCTTAGTTAAAGGTTATTCCTAATAGTAGTAGGATCCTTAAGTAAGTATATTTACTTAGCTTAATTAGTAAATATATAAATATCCTAAAAGTAAGTATCCTTTCTAATATACTTAATAACTAAACTAGTACTAATAGATTTACTATTATATATAGGATTAAAGAATCCTAAGTCCCTAGGGTTCTATTAGAAATAATTACTACTACTATTAACTCTAGTTAATATATCTACTTTACCTAGTTAGCTAGATTAACTAGGCTAGGTATAATAGGGTTCTCCTAAATATATTAAACTATAGCCGCGTTAATAGTTACTTATATAATAGGGTTAATAGTAAAGGTTATTATACTACTAGATAATTATTAATAGCTAGAAGATCTAGTAGTATAATAACCTTTACTATTAATCCTATTATATATTAGTTATTTATAAATAGCCTCTTTAACTAATATTTACCTAGTAATAGTAGTACTATTAAGAGACGAGGTAGTCTATAACTTACTTAGTAAGGGAGGATTATTAAGGAGTTTATAAGAGGCTTCTATTCCCTTATTAAAGTATAAGATAGCCTTATAAATAGTAGGTTTATTAATTACCTAATCTTAAGGCTAAGATTATATAGAAGCCCTAAGGAGACTAATAGCTTCTAAGGATATAAATCTAAAATAAGTACCTCCTTATTTAGTAGAGGCTTCTTACCCTAATCTAATGAATCTAAGGGTATCCTTTATAATTAAAGAGATAATATAGTAGGTAGTATTATTAATTAAGGATATAAAGATATATCTAGTCTATATAAATTTATCTAACTAAAAAGTAAGTTCTACTACTTCTTAAGAAGTTTAAGGAGCTATAATAATAGAATATAGAGAAATATTAGGAAAGAGTAGTAAATTTATTAGGGCCTTAATAGAATTTCTCTATCTTAGTACTAACTCTCTAGGGTATAAAGAAAATTATAATACTTATTAGTAAAGGCTTTTATAAAGAAGAGGTCTACTATAATAGCCTTATTATAATACTTGTATAAGGCCTCTAGTATACTATTAAGGTCCTTAATAGTAAGGTATATTATTATTTATATATAGTATTCATAGAAGTCTTTCCTAAGCTAGGAGGACTTAATATTAATATTATAAAGATAGTATTTAGTTCTTCTTAAATAATTATATAGTATTTATAAAAGATATTAGTATAAATAAAGATATTACTATTATTATTATAATAGTAATTACTTATTAAGACTAATATATAATTATATAATTAATTATTAGAGAAGTGAAGCCTCTCCTAGGTATAAGGTAGCCTAGTAGAAGACTTCCGCTCTCTATAAGCTAGCTAAGGTAACTACTAGCTATATATATAATAGCTACTAATAAGGCCGTTAAATAAAAGCTAATAGATAGTAATAAGCTTTATAAGACTATATTAATAGAGTTTTTTTAATATAAACTATCTTACTAAGGAAGCTTATAATAATAGTTAGCTATTACCTTTTATAAAATAGAATAGGAAATATCCTATTATTATAAGGGATCTACTTAACTATCTATACGCGGATTTTCCTAAGGTCTTTATATAAAATAAAAGAAATAAATAATAGAAAATATATAAAAGGGGGGAGACTTTTAGGCGTATTAAAGTTTTGGTCTTAAAATTAAGGATCTCTATTATTACTAACTACTCCTCTATTATATTAAGGGGGCTATATTATTTAATAACCTCTAGATAATAGATAGCTAGCTAATAGAATAGAAGGAGGCTTATATAGAGCTTAAGTTAACTAAAAATAATAAATATACTAATAAGATCCTTAATAAGGGAAAGGATTTTTAGGGAGGTTATTAGACTAACCGCGTCGAGTCGGTACTTCGAACTCGAGTCAGGTACCCGACTCGAGTCTTAGCGATTCGATACTAAAATCTAGTACTAAGTACCTCGAGTCGGTACTAAGGTAGGTACCGAGTACCTCGAGTTAGTACCTAGGACCTCGAGTTAGTACCTAGGTAGGTACTAAGTATTAGTACCGAAGTATTAACTCGAATCGCCAAGACATTTTTTCTAGTAATATTTTCTATTTTTAGTTTTCTTACTATATTTTCTATTTTTTTTTCTAATTATTATTATTATTACTAACTAGGTAATTCTTAATAGTGAATAAGATAATATAAAAAGATAATTACTAATTAGCTATTCCTATAGAAATAATAACTATAATATTACTAATATTTTCTATTTATAGTAGTATTTACTATTATATTTATAGTTTACTACTATATTATTAAGTATTATTATTATTATTACCTAGCCTAACCTAGGTAATTCTTTAAGGTAATGGAAAAAGGTAATATATAACCCTAGGGAACTAAAAGGCATATTAAAATTCTAATAAAAAAAAATTCTATTTTTAGTATAGGGGTAACTCTAGAAAATTTTTAGGGTTCCTTACTATTTTATTAAGGGCTTGGCGTCTTAGTAATACCTTGGCGATTCGAGTCGAGTCAACCTGATTCGCCAAGGTATTGAGGCCTTAGCGAGTCGGTACCGGAAGTAGGTACTGAGTATTTCGGTCGGTACCCGGAGTTGGTACCGAGTATTCGGTCGGTACCAATTCTTGGTACCGAATCCCGACTCGACGGTTAGTCTAGAGGTTATAAGCTATATAATCTTTTTATATTAATATTAGTTAAAATCTAACCTACTAATACCCTTATATTATAGATTAAGTATAAGGAGTATATCTTAAATAACTACTTATACCTCTTATAACGGGATTTTTTAATACTTTAAATACTAGATAATTATTATAAGTAATAGTTATTTATAGAATAGTACGCCCTTTACTTAATTAATAGCTAATTAGAATATTAATTAACCCTTAAATATATTAAGGATCTAACCTAATATAGCCTACCTATTCTAACTATCCTATTTAATAATTTTAATAATATTCTAAATAGACTTTTATAAGAAGAAATATCCTATTAAATTACCCCTAATAAGGCTAAAGTCTTATAAAATAGGCTAAATACTAATTAATACTACGCTATTAATTAGATTATTACTACTATTAACGCTAATATTAATAATAAATTTAGTACTTTAAGTATACTATTCTTCCTTAATAGTACTAGAGGGATTAGTAAGATAATAGTTTAAAATACTATTATAGAAAGGCTATATTCCTAGTAAAAGGTTACTCTAATAATAGTATCTTCTAATATTATATTAATATTATTATAGGGAGGTTAGACTACTTACTTATAATTTAAGATACTTCTAGACTCTAATACTACTACCTTATATAAGATTAAGAAGGGGATTAATCTTACTAAGCTAATAAAGTAAGCTTATATTATCTTTTAGAATAAGTCTCTTATATAGAGTTAATATAATATAGAAGCTATTAGTTATAGCCTTTAAGATATTTATAATAATAATTAGGCTTATTTTAGGGGTAAGGTAGTCTACTTTTATAATAACTTTTAATAAATACTCCTAGTTATTTTAGGAGGATTTAGTAGCTAGGTTATTTAGGTATATCTTTAAAAGGCCTATTTCTAGAATAAGGTTATATATTTAAATCTTATTATTAACAAGTAACTTAATAATTCTAATTTAATAGATATTATATATTATAAAATAGGACTATTTATAAATAATCTCCTCGCTATTAATAATAATATTAATATCTAAAAAAGCCCTACTACTAATAAAGATATATTATATTAGAAATATAGTTATACCCCTAGAAATATTATTAATAATTTAGTTAAGAATATTTATACTAATATTAGGATAAATATCTCTTAGAGGGTTTATCTATTAAAAATAGGCTATTCTTACTATTACTAATAAAGATATTATTAGTATTAATATTAAGATAATATTATATATCTCTAGTAATATAATAATATATTAGAGTATTTATTATATTATATTAAAAGAAGATAATAAACTCTTCCCCTTTAAGTACTTTTATAAGTTTTATAAACCCTCTCTACTATCTTATAATTTATATATTAAGCTAGGTATATTAATTATATTATTAAGGAACTTTAATTTATTATATTTATATAATAGGACCTAATTATAAGTAATAAGATATAATAAGTATATCTTTAAAGGGGAGATTATAAGTTATACTTATAATAGTAAGAAGGTAATAGTATTTAAGATACTATTATAATTTAAAGAAAATAATAGGTAGATTTCTACCTCTTTTATTTATAAGTAGTACCTTATCTAATTAATATTTATTATAACTATTAATAAATTATAAGGTTAATTAATAAAGTATATAAATATTAACTTATAAATTAAGCCTACTTTTAATTATAAATAGTTATATATAACTTTATTATAAGTAATAAAATAGAG